>VAPM010284910.1_pt1 | contig 36217 bp, 38 predicted proteins | sample 3395091 | NCBI WGS metagenome assembly VAPM01 (sample SAMN08290445, study PRJNA428436) | hydrothermal vent metagenome | isolation source: Deep-sea hydrothermal vent chimney 3 | place: Pacific Ocean: Juan De Fuca Ridge
AAAAATAGTAAGGAGAAAAGTTACTTTGTAGTGTTAATCTTATTAACTTTGTTCGCTTCTCTCCTTTCTCCCCTAATTTGAACTCCCGTTAAGGAGTAATGTTTTAAAAATAGTAAGGAGACAAGTTATTTGTAGAAAATAGCTATAAAGTCTTTATTAACTTTGTCTCCTTTCTCCCCTATTGTTTCTATATATCTCTATATAGTATAATATCTCTATATAGTATATTGTTATAATTATCTATCTCATAATTACACTACAAATGTATGTGAGTTGTCTATACTACACAATAGAGAAATTAGGTGTTTTTTAAATTCATGGTTTTTGGGGAGTTTTTAATAAAATTTTATTTATCTAAATATCAGCAAGTTATAATAGTTTTTTTCAATAAATGAATGAAATAGTGTAAACTTAGACCTATTTATTTAATATAATATTTTTTACTTTTTTTATTGACTAAATCTGATTTAAGGGAAATTAGGGAGCTATATATTCTGAATAGCCAAACTATATTGATAGCATTTTAACTGATAAAGAGGTTTTATAGTATCTTTGATACGTATAAATCTTTAAAAATGAAATTAGACATACTTGCAGTAGGAGCACACCCGGATGATGTTGAATTAGGTTGTGCTGCAACCTTAGCTAAAGAGATTTCCTTAGGGAAGAAAGTAGGAATACTTGACTTAACTCGAGGAGAGTTAGGTACTAGAGGTTCTGCTGAAATTCGTGATCAGGAAGCTACAGCAGCAGCTAAAATACTAGGAGCTGTGGTGAGAGAGAATCTTGCTTTCGCCGATGGATTTTTTATAAATGACAAAAAGCATCAATTAGAAGTTATTAAAATGATACGCAAATATCAACCTGATATTGTATTGTGTAATGCTATAAATGATAGACATATAGATCATGCTAAAGGTAGTAGCTTAGTAAGTGATGCTTGTTTTTTATCTGGATTGCGAAAAATAGAAACATGGGTAGCGGGGAAACCACAAAAAGCCTGGCGACCAAAACATGTTTATCATTATATACAATGGAAAAATTCAGAACCAGATTTTGTAGTGGATGTTTCCGGTTTTATTGATAAAAAAATAAAAGCTGTAAAAGCTTATGGTTCACAATTATATGACCCAAAAAGTAAAGAACCTTCTTCGCCTATTTCAAGTAAAAACTTTTTAGAAAGTATTACATACAGAGCACAAGATCTAGGTAGGTTGATAGGCGTAGCGCATGCTGAAGGGTTTACTGTAGAACGTTATGTAGCAATTGATAGTTTAAATAAACTAATTTAACTAATTCGTAAAATTTGAGCTATTTGGCAATTCAAATAATTCTAAGTTAAAATAAGGAATAGCAGCTAATAAATGGTCGAAAATATCAGCCATTATATATTCATAATTTTTCCAACGTTTATCATTGCTAAAAGCATAGATCTCTATAGGTAATCCTTGTGTAGTAGGTGCTAGTTGACGTACCATAATCGTCATATCTTTATTGATAGCAGAATGCTGTGAAATATATTCTTCAGCATATTTTCTAAATACACCTATATTAGTTAAATTTCTTCCGTTCAAGAGTAATTTTTTATCTATAGTATTTTCAGAATTATAAGATTTAATTTTATCCTGACGCATTTCTAAATATTCAGAAATCAATTGAATGCCTTTTAATTTGTTTATCTCATTATCGGTTAAATATTTGATACTATCCATTTTAATATTCAAGGCTCTTTTAATTCGACGCCCACCAGAATTTACCATACCTCGCCAATTTTTAAAAGAATCTGATATCAATGCATAGGTAGGAATAGTTGTAATAGTTTTATCAAAATTCTGAACTTTTACGGTTGCTAAAGTAATCTCGGTAACATCACCGTCCGCACCATATTTTTCAAAAGTAATCCAATCACCAATGCGAACCATATCATTAATTGATACTTGAATACTTGCAACAAAACCCAGTATAGTGTCTTTAAATACTAAAATTATAACTGCTGAAGCTGCACCTAACGTAGTAAGAAATTTCCAAACAGGAATACCTGTTATAATTGCAAATGCAAATAAAAATCCTGTTACCCAAGCAATAATCATAAATACTTGTATATAACTATCAATTGGTTTGTCTTTTAAACGTGGTAATGTTTTAAAATAATCTTTTAAAGAGTTGAGGACACTTCTTACTATCCATAATGTTAAAACAATAGCAAATACTTGCAATGATTTTTCTATGATATTTTCTAAATATTGAAAGTCAGTTAGTACTATAGGTATTAATTCTAATGCAATAAGTAGCGGTATAATATGAGCGATATTTCTTGGAACCTTATTGGTAATTAATATGTCGTCGAAATTGGTTTTAGTTGTTTTTGCAATTCTTGATGAAATACTCCTTAAAATTCTTCTCACAATATAGTCTATTGTAAAAATAATTAGTAACGAGATTACTAAAAGAGCAATCATGTTTAAATATTTGGCACTTGTTTCATTTATTCCAACTTTTACAAGATAATCATATACGAAATGGATAATTTTATTCATTGAATTTTGTTATTGAATCGCAAAAGTAAATGATACAAAATGTTTAATCACAATAATTTTATTTTTTATTTGAAGAAGTTGCTAAATAGATTATATTTGCACTCGCATTTACTGTTCGGTAGGTGTGTAAAATAAAAATGGTGGTTGTAGCTCAGTTGGTTAGAGCATCGGTTTGTGGTACCGAGGGTCGCCGGTTCGAATCCGGTCTTCCACCCAAAGATGAAAGCTTCTCACAATCGAGAGGCTTTTTTTATTAAAACTTTAAGGATTAATCTAAAAAATTCTCCGAAATTTGCATCAGGTTTACTATTTACCTCTCCTTTGGAGAGCCTGCCTGCCGGTGAGGCAGGGTCAGAACTACTTTTTGTAGTTTCGGGCGAGGTAAAAGACAAATTTTTTTGAAATTTTGTGTTTTCAATAAATTAAATACATTTGCAATCCAATTAAAATAAATGAAAATGAAAAAATTCTACATTACATTAAGCGCTTTATTAGCCTTTGTTTCTTTTTATGCACAGGATACTAATGATATAACATTAGATAAAGCTGTAATGAAACAAGCATTACGCTACGGAGATGATAATATTGCAACAAGTAGTTTGTACAATATAATAGCTAAAGAAGGAACTACTAGTGTGTATAAAGATAGTTTAGCCTATTTATACTTTAATGGTAGAAAGTATTCTTCATGCTTCATGGTGTGTAGCGATATTTTATCACGTGATAGTAATAAACAAGATATTTTAGAAATGCAGGCAGTATCTTTAGAAAACCTTGGTGCTATAGATAAAGCAGCACAAGTATATGCGAAACTGGTAGTTAAATCGGCTAATAACTATCATGCTTATAAATTAGCTAATTTATACTTTGCAGTTAAAAAATATGATGAGGCTTATAGATCTATTAAAAAAGCACAAGAATTAAAAGATACCGGTAAAATAAAAATAACTTATGCTGTGAATAAAAATTATAATCAACAGGTATCTTTATTGGCTGCTATTTCAAACTTAAAGGGATTGATTGAGTTTGAACAAGATAAAATGGACTTAGCCAAAGCTAGTTTTAAAAAAGCAGTTGATTTACAAGCTGATTTTGTATTGGCAAAAGAGAATCTTCAAGCCGTAATAGAAGGGAAGCAGGTTAAGAAAGAGTAATCCCCTTTGTCCGCTTTGGCGGACATTTCCCCAAAGGGGAAAATTAATTATTCATAAATATCAACTCATAGATGTAACTTAATGTGAGATACATAATGCTCGATTAGTATTTCAGTAATAAATTAATCTATTGTCTTAAGTCTTTCAGTCCCGAGACTTCGGGAGTCTTAAGTCTTTATTAAGATAGTTTTTCTTTTAAATATTCAGCAGTATAAGAGGTTTTAGATTTTATTAAATCTTCAGGTAAGCCTTGAAATAAAACTTCTCCACCATTTTTACCACCTTCTTTACCAAGGTCAATAATATAGTCGGCACATTTTATGAGTTCAATATTGTGCTCAATAACTATAATGGTATGCCCTTTATCTATCAATGCATTAAAAGAAGCCAGTAACTTTTTAATATCATGAAAATGAAGTCCGGTAGTAGGTTCGTCAAAAATAAAAAGTACTTTGTCTTTCGTAATCCCTTTAACTAAAAATGAAGCTAATTTTATACGTTGCGCTTCACCTCCTGAAAGGGTAGAAGATGCTTGCCCTAATTGTACATAACCTAATCCAACATCTTGTAGAGGTTGTAATTTATTAGTTATCTTTTTTTGTTTATGGATTGTAAAAAAATCAACTGCTTCATCAATAGTTAAGCCCAATACATCAGAAACTGATTTATCTTCAAATTTTACTTCTAAAATTTCTTTTTTAAAACGTTTTCCATGACAGGTTTCGCAAAGTAAGTGTACATCAGCCATAAATTGCATACCGATAGTAACTTCACCTTCTCCTTTACAAGTGTCACATCTTCCACCATCAACATTAAATGAAAAATGTTTGGCTTTATAAGCTCTTATTTTTGAAAGTTTTTGATTGGTAAATAAAGCTCTGATATCATCATAGGCTTTAATATAGGTAACCGGATTTGATCTACTTGAACGCCCAATAGGGTTTTGATCTATAAATTCAACATTCCTAATTGTAGCATAATCACCGTTTAATTTTGTGAACTGTCCGGGTTTGTCTCCATAACTGTATAATTGCTTTTGTAATGCCGGATATAAAATATTTTTCACCAATGTACTTTTGCCACTACCTGAAACTCCTGTAACAACAGTCAAAGCATTAAGCGGAAATTTCACATCAACATTTTTAAGATTATGCTCTCTGGCACCAATGACTTCAATATAATTTTTAGCAGTTTTTCTTTTTGCAGGAATTTCAATCTTTTTCTTCCCATTAAGGTATTGCGAGGTTAATGTATTTGCCTTTAATATTTCTTTATAAGTGCCATGAGCTACCAATTCACCACCAAAAGTCCCTGCTTCCGGACCAATATCAATAATATAGTCAGCTGCCTTCATAATATCTTCATCATGTTCAACAACGATAACGGTATTGCCTAAATCTCTTAGGTCTTTCAATACTTTAATCAGACGTTCAGTATCTTTTGAGTGTAAACCAATACTTGGTTCATCTAAAATATACATAGAACCAACCAAACTACTACCTAAAGAAGTTGCAAGGTTGATTCGCTGACTTTCACCACCAGACAATGTATTTGATGTTCTGTTAAGTGATAGATAATTTAAACCAACATTATTTAAAAATTGCAGCCTATTGATTATTTCTTTAAGTAATCGTTTTGCTATTTTTTCATCATGTGATGATAGTTTTAAATTATTAAAAAGATCTAATACTTCATTAATAGGTAAATTTACCAGATCATTAATGGTAATGTTATTGATTTTTACATATTCAGTCTCCTTTCGTAATCTTTTACCATAACAGGTAGTACATTTTGTTTTTCCGCGATAGCGAGAAAGCATCACTCTATATTGTATTTTATAGGTTTTTGCTTCTAAATCCTTGAAGAAAGCATTTAATCCTTGAAAATATTTGTTGCCTTCCCATAATAATTGTTTTTGTACATCAGTTAATTCATAGAAGAGTTTGTGGATAGGAAAATCAAATTTATAAGCATTATCGATCAATGCTTCTTTATATTCTAAAAAAGATTCTGTCCGCCAAGGTACGATAGCATCATCATAAATAGATAATGAAGTATTAGGAATTACCAGATCCTGATCTATACCTATAATATTTCCATAGCCTTCGCATGTTGGACAAGCGCCATAAGGATTATTAAAACTAAATAAATGGGTATTAGGTTCTAAAAAAGTAATACCATCTAATTCAAATTTATTACTGAATTGTTTTTGTGTATTGTCAGATACATTCTCTACTATACATTCTCCTTTACCTTCAAAAAATGCAGTTTGAATGGCATCAGCCAGTCTATTAAAAAAATCTTCATCATTACGTACCACGATTCTATCTACGACCAAATGAAAATCTTTTGTTTTTGAAAGCTTCACATCATTTATTCTGACAATTTCATTATTGACTTTTATTCTTGAATAGCCTTGTTGTTCTAAAATTTTTAAAACGGTATTAATTTTTCTTCCATTATCTGTATATATAGGAGCAAGCAGTAATAACTTTGAATTTTCGTCATAGCTCTTAATATGCTTGATAACATCGTTTACGGTATGCTTTTTTACTTCCTTACCGGACGTAGGAGAAAATGTTTTACCAATTCTAGCATATAAAAGCTTTAAATAGTCATAAATTTCTGTAGATGTACCTACTGTAGAACGCGGATTAGTACTATTTACTTTCTGTTCTATAGCTATTGCAGGAGCTATACCTTTGATATATTCAACTTTTGGCTTATTTAATCTGCCTAAGAACTGTCTTGCGTATGAGGATAGGCTTTCAACATATCTACGTTGACCTTCTGCATATAAAGTATCGAATGCCAGGCTTGATTTTCCTGAGCCGGAAAGTCCGGTAATTACTACTAATTTATTCCTCGGAATGGCAATATCAACGTTTTTCAGGTTATGAATTGCTGCTTTTTTAATAATAATATATGCTCTTGGATCTAAGTTGTCTATCTTCACGGAAGCCCTTTGAAATATGAAATAATTGCAAAGATAGTGACTTATTTTTAGATTAAGAATTAAGTTTAAAACAAAAATTTATTAAAAAAAATTTGTTTTATTAAAAAATTTGTTTTTATATTTGCCCCGTTGTCAATCTAACCAATTGGCTAATTAATAACGGAACTAGTTTCCCCTAACTAACAAAAATTAACGCTTATAGTATAGTTCTACTTTTTATCATTTAATTAAACGAAGTCTCATAGCTTCATAAAAAGGGAATTATGCAAAAACAAAAATTAGACGATAGCGTCTTAGTTAGTAACTACATCAATGGTAGTGAAAGATCATTAGAAATCTTAGTTGGTCGTCACAAACAAAGAATTTACAGTTTTATTTATTCAAAAGTACTAGACAGAGATGTTGCTGAAGACATTTTTCAAGATGCATTTATTAAAGTAATCAACACTTTAAAGCTAGGTAATTACAATGAAGAAGGTAAATTTTTACCTTGGGTAATGCGAATTGCTCATAATTTAGTAATTGATCACTTTAGAAAAGGAAACAGAATGCCTTCATTTAAAAATACTGAAGAGTTTGATATTTTTTCAGTTTTAAGTGATTCTTCTTTAAATGCCGAAAAACAAATTATTAAAGATCAGATCCATTTTGACGTTCGTAGAATAGTTGATGAATTACCCGAAGATCAAAAAGAAGTATTAATAATGCGTATTTATAGAGATATGAGTTTTAAAGAAATATCTGATAGTACTGGCGTTAGCATCAATACAGCTTTAGGTAGAATGCGTTATGCATTGATCAATTTGAGAAAGATTATTGAAAAAAACAATATAATTTTAACCAATTAACAATAAAGTAGGTTTTTTTGCGTTTACTTATTAATTATAACCCCAAACTAATTAATAAAGTATGATGAAAAAACTTTACTCTGAAGAATTGCTCAATGAGCAGTTCAACCCTAAAAAAGAAACAATTTCGTTTTTATTGAATTACTCTAAGTCAATTAGAGTGGTTAGAAACAAAAAGGATCAACCGATTATGTTTCATTTGAATTAGTTGAAAAAGGTTTGTAATAATTTACAAGCCTTTTTTGATTTTGTTATACGCCAAAATCACACTTTTTCTTCCAACTGTATTCATAATAATATCTTTATCTAAATTCCATCCTCTTGCCGGTGAATATTCTCGACCGTAATAAATAATTTGTAAGTGCAGTTTATTCCATATTTCTTTTGGAAATAATCGTTTTGCATCTTTTTCCGTCTGAATAACATTTTTTCCATTGCTTAAATTCCATCTGTACATTAATCTATGTATATGAGTATCTACAGGAAAAGCAGGAATATTAAATGCTTGACTCATTACTACTGATGCTGTTTTGTGTCCGACCGCCGGTAATCTTTCTAAGGCTTCAAAACTTTGAGGAACTTTACCATTATGTTCATCAATTAATATATGCGACAACCCATAAATACCTTTTGATTTCATGGGAGATAAGCCGACAGGCTTTATAATTTCTCTAATCTCTTCAACCGTAAGTTTGATCATGTCATACGGATTATCTGCTTTGGCAAACAGAATAGGGGTGATGATATTTACTCTGGCATCTGTACTTTGTGCTGACAATAATACAGAGATCAATAAAGTAAATGGATCTTTATGGGTTAATGGAATAGGCGGTTCAGGATATAATTTATCTAAGGTCTTAATAATAAAATCAACATTTTCTTTTTTAGTCATTTTTGGTTAAATTTGTTCAAACAAAAATACAAATAATGACCACATTAAAAATAGGGGATAAGGCTCCAAATTTTGAAACACAAGATAATCAGGGGAATACTATAAAATTGACTGATTATAATGGTAAAAAGCTAGTGTTATTCTTTTACCCAAAAGCCAGTACACCCGGTTGTACAGTTGAAGCATGTAATTTGAGAGATAATTATAAGCGTTTTTTATCTTTAGGATATGAAATACTTGGTGTTAGTGCAGATACAGCTAAACGGCAGCAAAATTTTATTACTAAAAACAACTTACCTTTTCCTTTATTAGCTGATGTTGATAAAGAAGTTATCAATGCTTATAAGGTTTGGGGGCGTAAAAAGTTTATGGGTAGAGAGTATGACGGAATTTATCGTACAACTTTTGTTATAGACGAGAATGGAATTATTGAAGAGGTGATAACTAAAGTTAAAACCAAAGAGCATACTGGGCAGATATTAGGGAGTTAGTACTCTTTATTAAAACAATATTCGTGTTTTATTAGTAGAAAATTTCAAATGACAATAATCAAATAACAAATCAGTACCAATAAGGAAGGTTTGAAATTTGCTTTTTTCAGTTTATCCGGGGCTAGTGTCAAGTCAAGTGTGAAATGATGTATAAGTTGCGGCTATTTTATGCTTGACTTGACACTAGTTTTGTTTTGCAAAACGTCTTCTGGAATATCCAAACAAACGATGCTCAACAATAATGTCAGAAATACCTTTAGGTAACATTTCTTCCCAGCCTTCTTCACCTTCAGCAATCATTTGCAGTACTTTTCTTGAGAAAATATCTAATATTTCAGGATCATAATCTTTAATATCAAGCATTTTACCATTGTATTTAAAGAACTTATACAATTCTTTCATACGTGGATGTACTTTTAAGGTTTCACTGGTAATATATTCACCACTTTCCTCATCTTTAAGAGGATACAGGTATATTTTTAAATCTTTAAAGAATAATTTACCGAACGCTTCCAAGATACCACCACTTAGGTGTCTGTAGTATTTCTCATCAAAAATTTGAACTAAATTATAAACCCCCATAGCCAATGCCATTCTTGCTTTTGTAAATTCAGCAAAATACTCAACCAGTCTATAATACTCTTGGAAGTTAGTGATCATTACATTTTGCCCTAAAGAACATAGTAATTCGGCTCTATCTAAGAAATCACGTTCATTGATCTCTCCTTCAGAGCGTAAATTAGCTAGTGTAATTTCAAAAATAAAAGTAGCATTATCTTCTTTAACCGTTTTTTCTTTTAAAAATAATTCTTGCGCTTTTTCAAACATGTCCATGTTTACCTTGGTAACAGGTCTAAAACTACCGCGAAGTGTTAGAATGTTCTTTTTATATAATACTTGAGCAGGTAACAAGTTATTACCATCGGGTCCAAACATTACCGCATCGGTCATCTCGTTTTTAACCAATTGCAAACTCATTAATCTGTTGTCAACATACATAAAACGTGGTCCGGAGAAATTAACCATATCAATCTCAATCTGATCATTATCTAGATTGTCATAGAAAGATTTTAATAATTCTTTAGGTCTGTCATTCATATAAAATGCACCATAGATCAAGTTAACACCAAGTACACCCAATGTTTCTTGTTGTAAGCGGGCATCTGTTTGTTTAAAACGAATATGTAAGACAATTTCATTATAACCCTCTAAGGGGTCTAATTGAAATTTAACACCTACCCATCCATGACCTTTAAACTTTTTAGCAAAATCTATGGTTGCTACTGTATTGGCATACGAGAAGAATAATTTATCAGGATGCTTACTTCTACTCAATCTATCCTCTATGAGTTCTATTTCATGAGTAAGCATTCTTTCTAAACGTGGTTGGGTAACATAACGACTATCAGATTCAATACCATAAATAGCATCAGAAAAATCTTTATCATATGCTGACATTGCTTTTGCAATAGTACCCGAAGCGCCACCGGCTCTAAAAAAATTACGTACTGTTTCTTGACCGGCACCAATTTCAGCAAAGGTACCGTAGATATTATCGTTGAGGTTTATTCTTAGTGCTTTTCTTTTTATTGAGGGGATATTTTCAATTTCTTTATCACCTTTAAGTACAACCGCCATTTTATTAGCTTTTTTTATGATACTACAAATGTAATAACATTAGATTATTAATTATATAATTTAACGCTATTTTTGTAAAAATATTTATAATGAAAGTCACTTTTTTAGGTACTGGTACTTCACAGGGTATTCCCATTATTGGTAACACCCATCCTGTGTGCCTATCTGATGATGTAAAAGACAAACGTTTGCGGAGTTCTGTTATGTTAGAATGGGATTCATATAGATATATTATTGATTGCGGGCCTGACTTTAGACAACAACTATTGCGTGAAAAAGTAGATAGTATAAATGGTATAATTTTTACCCATGAACATGCTGACCATACTGCCGGTATGGATGATATACGACCTTTTACTCATAAAATGGGAGATGTACCGTTATTTGTACCTGAACGAATCACAGACAATTTGCAACAACGGTTTTATTATATTTTTACCAGAGTTAACAGGTATCCCGGTGCACCTAGTGCCTCAATAGAAATAGTACATAACAAACCATTCAAATTGGCAACAAAAGAAGTGATACCTATTGAGTTTATGCATGGTAATATACCCATTTTTGGATATAGGATTGATGATTTTGCCTATTTAACTGATTTTAAATCAATTTCAGCTACAGAAAAAGAAAAACTGCAAGGGTTGGATGTCTTGGTAGTGAGTGCTTTACGAATAGAACCACACCCAACACACCTTAATTTAGAAGAAGCGTTGGCATTTATTAAAAAAGTACAGCCTAACAAGGCTTATTTAACACATATCAGTCATAAATTAGGGTTTCATGCTGAAGTTGAAAAGCAGTTACCGGAAAATGTATTTTTGGCTTTTGATGGATTGCAGATTGAGGTTTGATTTCTGTTTGCGTTTATCGGTAAATATAAGAATAATAGTGGATTTTAATACGATGACCTTTGAATTTAGCACTAAAACCGTTATTATTTCTTATATAATGTTACCTGCTGGCTTTATTGTTTTACCGTACATCAATTCAATTCCGCTTTTCCAAACCCAACAGTATCACGATACATTTGAGGTGAAATATCAGTATTTGTTTTAAACAATCTGCTAAAATAATATTCATCATTGTAGCCTAATGACCAAGCAATTTCTTTTATCGGTTTACTTGTCATATACAATTCTCGTTTTGCTTCAATAATTATTCGTTCCGTTATTAATTGGGTAAGTGTCTTATTATAATGTGACTTTACTAATTTAGCCAAAGCATTTGATGAAATATTTAATAAATCAGCATACTCACTTGCCGAATGTTTTTCTTTGAAATTAGTTTCAATTTCGTTTTTTAAATTTTGAAGAACAAAAGGTATTTTGGTATCTGTAAATTTTGGTTTTTGAATTTGAGATTTTACTTTAATTCTTGAGGCATTTCCTAAAAACACTTTTAAATTAGGAACTATTAACTCGTAGTTTTGGCTTTCATCACTTGAAAATTCGAATTTTAATTGCTCTATCAAGAAATCGAATTTTATTTTCATTTCTGCATCCACACTAAAAAAAGGTGCTTGATAAATATTATTAAAAAGAACAGTATCGCAGTTGGTTTCTTTTGGATTTCGGTGAATACAATAAAAATCCGAATGAAATTGAATGGCTATTCCTTTTATTTCTTTATCAGTAGAGAACATAAATGGTTGAAAAGGTGAAAAAGCAAAAAAGGTGTCTTTTTGAAACGAATACTCAGAAAAGTCAACTTTTAAAAGACCATTCCCTTCTTTAATCCATACTATAGTATAAAAATTATTGCGCTGTAAGTAGTCAAAATGGCTATTGTTTTCAAATGAAAATATCTTAAATGCAAGATTTCCATCTTGTTGATTGATTAGTGTAAATACATTTAGTTCATCCATAGCACAAAGATATAATAATTACTTTTCTCGTTTTCTTCTATCAGTTACTTGCTCTCCTGCAATTCCCCAATCATCGGTTTCAACTTCATCTATAATTACAAATGTTGTTGAAGGGTTTTTGTTCAGTATTTTCTGTAATAATGCAGTTACACCTTCTATAAGTTGTGCTTTTTGTATTGAAGTTACATTCTCTTTTGTAATTCTAATATTAACGAATGGCATATTTATATTTTTAATTTTTTTCTAATATATGGTGATAAAAATAATAAAGACGGAATAGCTAGTAAATATGCGATAAGCCAACTGCGTAACCATAAAACAATAAAATCACTATTAAAACCTGCATTGACTGCCACCAGTATAAAGCTGATATAACAAGTGACGATTAGTGCAATAATCAGCACAAATCTTAAATCTACTCTATTCATTTTTCTATTGTTTATTTCTTAAAAAAAGCAATGTTTATTCTCTCTTGAAATAAATATTTATTGGTCTAAGTCTAGCACTCATAATACCTTGTTTGATGGAAGGATCATTCAAGACAATTTCTTTTGCCTGTTCATACGAGTCTACGTTTAGAATAATTATACCTGTTTGATTTTCTAATTTTTGGTCTATAATTCCTGCTATTTCTATTTTTCCTATTGTAGTGAGGCTATCTAAATAAGATATGTGTTCTTGTTGAATTTTTTTTTCTTTCTCACCCCAACTTGATGAATTCTTGTATTGTTCATATAAAGTTATTTCATAAACAAATGTTTTTTGTTTCTGTGCCATAATATTTGTTGTTATAAATAATGAAATGATTAATGTTAATTTCATAAGTTTTCTTAGTTACGTTTATTTTCTAACAATTTCTTGATATATATTTAGTAATTCTGAATTATCTATAGATCCGTGATGTTGTATTTGTTTCCATACACCATTAATTTTTTTTGAAAATTCTTGAAGTTCTAATGGTTAATGGAATTTCTGTTTCATCTGTTTTAAAATAACCTCTTTCTCTGCCTGTAGCAAAAAACATATCTTCTGTTTTATGGATTGTAAAATCATAAAACTCTACATAGACTTTTGCTTTTCCATTAAAAATTAGTTCATAAACACTTTTTATTTCATCCCAACTTCTCATTATTCCTCCAAGAGGGTTATTCATTGATGCTTCCATACTATTTAGCCAAACATTCTGCATCAAATTCATGTTTTTTTCATTAAATGCTTTATAAAATTGAGATAAGATAAGAATTTCTTGGTTTTGAATATCCTCAATATTTTCTTTCCCTGTAATTATTTGATTTTCAGTCATTACTTTAAGTGTTTTTTGATACTGCTTTCCAAAGCAATATTTATCGCATCATTCATATCGCCAAACCAAGGTGTTCCGTGTCCAGATAGCATTGTTACTTCTCCTATTTCCCTTAATAAATCTAATGTTCGATAGGCTTGTCTATAATTGTTAGTCAAAATTGGATTTACAATTTGAGGTTTGCCAACTTCTCCAGTCAATAAATTTCTTGTTACAATTGTATCACCAGTGATTATTATTTTTCTGTCCTCTAATAAAAGAGAAATTTCTCCGTTAGTATGCCCAGGTGTATGTATTACTCTTGGTCTCCCTGGAATGTCAAGCATTTGTCCATCTTCAATTGTTTGAACTTTTGTTAAATGTGGTAAAGTAAAAACCCCATTTACTATTGCTACACCTAATATCTTTGCAGTGTATGTTCTCCAAGCATTTGACAACAAGCCAACCCAAGGTAATTGTAGTGGCTTACTTGCCATTTTTGCATCTTCTTTATGCACATACACAGGTACACCTGTTTCTTTTCTTACTTTTTCGGCAAAACCAATATGGTCTGCGTGCGCGTGAGTTAATACAATTGCTTCAATATCTTTACTTGTCTTACCCAAAGTTTCAAGTCCTTTTTTATAGACATTATAATGACCTGGAAATCCAGCATCTACCAATGTTAGCCTGCCTTCTTCTTCAATTAAGTACCAATTGAATGGTCCACAATCAAAATAATGTATTCCTTTAGTTATCTCCATTTCTCCAATGATTTTAATGATGTGCATTAATTGACTATGCAAAGATGCAATGACATTATATTTTCTAAAATGGATAATTTATGCTTTAGAATGGATGATTTTTAATTTTGGCGTAATAATTCAGTGAGATTTTCGGTTTGTAGGTGCTTGCAGGTAACGATTAGAGATATGGTTTTGTTTTAATACTGAAATAATCCCGATAGCTATCGGGACAGCACAAGTAAACGAAGTTAGTTTTTTTGATTCGTTAAGTCAAGAATAAATTTAGAAAACAATATTGTATTTATTAACATGTGATTTTTTCTTGTGAATGTTGTTTACTTTTTTATCAGAGTCATTCTTCAATCCACGTTTTAAGTTATATAAGTTTTATGCTATTTATAGAATATCCTTGATACGAATTTTTAGCGTATAACAGCTTAGAAATTGAGATTTGATTTTAGTTTCGTTTATTGATTGAGCTAGAATTTGTTGTAAACTTATAAATACCATAGAATACAATACCAATTAATATAGTTATCAATACATCTCTAAATTCTGTTAGTTTGGAACTAGAAAGTAACCAAATTGAAGTAATAATACCTATAACAGCTAAAAAATATCCATAAGGTAGTTTGAAATAATTTGAATCCTTCGGGTTTTTTATTCGGAGTTTAATAAGCACTAGACAAACCACTAATAAAATTATAACTTTGCTAATAACATTAATGGAAACCGCATAGATGAAAGAACCGGTTGCTGAAACAATAATAGAGATTATTGAAAAAGCAATGAGCGAATAAACCGGGGTCTGAAATTTTGAATGCAGATGCGAAAATAACTTTGGAAATTGTTTCGCCTCGCCCAAAGCTAATGGAAGTCGTGAACCGATTAACATAATAGCATTTAGAGTTCCCCCAATAGAGATCAAAGCACCTATAGTAATTATAACTCCGCCGATCGGACCCATATATATTTGAGCGGCATCAGTAAGTGGTTTATCTGAAGATGCCAGATCTGGTAATATTCCTATACTAACTATTTGTATAAATACATAGAGTATTGCAACAAAAAAAATAGTGATAAGGAGTGCAAAAGGTATATTTTTTTTGGGGTTTTTAACTTCACCGGTGTTTACAAGAATGGCTTCAAATCCGGTAAATGCAAAGATCAATATAAATACAGATGAAGAAAAATCTGTAAATTTTGGAGCACTTTGATGAAAATCAATCAATTCTGGATTAATAAAAAATAAACCAACAATTATAAAAATAAAGAGTGTCAATACTTTTGCAGTTGCTAAGGTATTGCTAAGAATAGCGGAGCTTTTTACTCCTCGGTAATTTACTATTGTTAAGAGCAAGGTAAAAAGAAAAATAGTGGTTATTTTGATAGAGGGTTCTAAAAAAGATTGATGAAAATAGCTTAGATAAGTAACAAATAAATTAATCAGTGCAGCAAAAGCTGCAAACCGTGTTATTAACAAAAGCCATCCAATAATAAATGCTGGAAATGGACCAAATGCAGATAATGTATATAAATAAGGTCCACCGGTATTTTTAAATCTGCTCGCGACTTCTGCAAAATTTAAAACCATTATAAATACGATAATTGCACACACTAACATTGCTAAAATACTATAGACTCCGGAAAGGGCAGCTATTTTAGATGGAAGTCCGAAAATACCAGCACCTATGATACCGTTGACCATTAGCAATACTAAATCCCATTTTCCAATATCTCGCTTAAGCATTAAATTAAATTAGTTGGTAATTTTTTCATGTGTTATAACGATTGAGTAAAAAATCGTTTTGATTTGCAATCAAGTTGAGGACAGGTTGTTTTTTTATTGATGACATCTGCGTGTTGGTAACAACAGGAACGAAGTTAGTCTTTTTTTGATTAGTAAAGTCAAGCACAATTTCAGAAAAGAATTCTGCTATCAAAGAAGTACAATCTATAAAATTAAATTAACATATATAAGTTATACAATGAGCCATTGTTATCTGCCAGATTTCCACCTTTTTTGTTCGCTTTCATTATTTAGGAATTGTAAAGAAATAACTTGTCGTTTTGACTCGTTCTTTTTCCCTTTCTCTTCTCTAATATTTTAAACCGTAGCTCACTATGCTTGAAAATATTAACTTGATAAAGAAAAAAATATCTTCGTCAATTCCACCAACTTATTTCTTTACAATTCCTTATTGGCACTTATTGAAATGCTGATTACTCTTGAAGCTATATCTTTGGCTTTTTCGCTATTCAGGTTAAAATCCGTTTCTTTGGCGATTTTCATTACTTGAGGGTCGGTCAACATCAATTCAAGCGGAAAGTTTGCTTTCGTTTCAACCTTAATATTTTTAAACCCTGCTTGTTCGACATATTGAAGATAAGTCTCTAACTTCTCAGCCCCTGACACACAAGCAATATGACCTGCAAGTGAATTCTTTATAAATTCAGGAAGTTCCTTTTCCAAAACAATATCACTTACAGACAGTTTTCCTCCTTTTTTTAAAACTCTAAATGCCTCTTTATAAACATCTCCCTTATTTAATGAAAGATTAATGACACAATTTGAAATGATATGGTCAGCAACATTATCATCAATTGGCAAATCTTCAATATCCCCTTTTATGAATTCAACATTAGTGTAGTTTCCCTTTTTAGCATTTTTTGTTGCCAAAGAAAGCATATCCTCAGATAGATCTATACCTATTACATTTCCATTATCTCCAACAATTGGTGATACTAAAAAGGCATCAAAACCTGCTCCAGAACCCAAATCAATAACTATTTGTCCTTTTTTAATTTTAGCCAATGCCGATGGGTTTCCGCATCCAACACCTAAATTTGAACCTTCGGGTACTGCATTCAATTCTTCCTTCGAATAGCCTATTTTTTCTCCTACTTGATTGACATTGTCCGTTGGGTCGCAACAGGCAAACAATTTTGAGAATAGTCCATTTTGAGTAGATTTGGCAAGTTTTCCATAACTATCTACAACTGATTGTTTTACTGATTTTGTCTTCATCTTTTTATTTTTTAGATTAATTATACCAAATGAATTTCAAAATGATTGTTAAAATTCGTTTCTTTTTCTTTTCTACTTCACAATAAAATTAAACCATAACCTAGGTTATGCTTAAATTTTATAGCTCGTATAAATAAAAAATAATTCAAATTTTAACAATCATTTTGAAATTCATTTGGTATTAATGATGCAAAATTCAGTTTTTAATACATACTGTCAATTGACCTTAGTCAAGTTCGCATAATTTTGTTTCTAATTCTACTTAAAGTTTCTGGTGCAATTTGTAAATAAGTCGCTAAATGGTTTAATGGCACTCGTTGGAGCAATTCTTTGTCATTATTCAATATATGTAAGTACCTGTCAGTTGCAGATAAGTCTCTTAGAAACCTATTATGTGATTCAGAAGTGATGAACTCGTTCTCTGCTGTCAACCTACCAACTTGTTGCCAAAACAGGTCTTTCTTGAATAGCTTTTGAAGAGAATCATAGGAAAGGATAATCAATTTCGATTCTTCTACTGCCTGTATAGCTATATCGCTTTCTTGTTGAGTTATCAAACTCTTGTACGAAGAGGTAATTGTATTTTCTCTACAAAAACAATTGGTAACTTCTTTACCATCATTGAGATAATACTGTCTTAGTAATCCCTTTTCAATAAATGCAATGTTTCTAGATATTTTACCTTGTTGCAACAAAAAACTTCCTGATTCTATAGTCTTTTCGGAAAGAAAGGGATATGCGTTTTCATAAACACTTGGTGTATAGTGAGGAAATTGCTGTAAATATTTATTGAATGCGTCCATTATTTTTTTGCTTGTAGATAACGATTGAATAAACTACGTTTTAATACAGTTTATTTATTGTTATATGAAGTGATAGTTATTCTATTTGACTTATAGTCCATCCACTTTCAACTTTTATAAATTCAATTTTTTGCTTGACATCCCATGGCAATAGAACATTGGCTGTGGCTTTATTCCCTGAAATTTTTATTTCAGAAAATTCCATTTGTTTAATAGCAAACAATCCTTTGATAATTAATTCAGCATAAGCATCATCATATCCACAAATATCAAGACTAAATGCACGTGATAAACCTTCAATTAATCTAGCTATTTCATAGCCATTATCCGATCTTAATGAATCCTTAATCTCTTTTGCATTATTGTATATAAATAAAGACAGACTGTCAATTTCTAAACCATTAGGTTTAGTAACTTTGAAATCAGTACTTCCAGTTATTGCAGTGATTTTTTCTTTCCCTCCCCTAGATAGACTTAATTCCTCTTTAAATATCCATTCATTGTTTTCCTTCTTAAAAGCGTATCCTACTATATCATCGTCAATAAAATTACCATTCATAATACAAGGCCAAAAGATAGCTATCCTAAGATCATTCTTTGAAATTTCGGACAACATTGCAAAATGTAAATCTGAATATTCCTCAGAGAGTCGAGTTTTAACCATTTCTCTTAATTGGTAGTCAGATTCCTGACTTTGAACGTTAAATGGTAAGAATACTAATAGGATAATTAATAATGAAAATAGTCTCATCTCAAATAAATTTATAATTATAGGTTCAATGGATTTCATATAACGTAAGGGTATAGTTCTGTTCCAAAGAACTATATCAACTGATACTGAAATCATCCCGAAAGCTTTCGGGACAGCACAAGTAAACGAAGTTAACTTTTTTGATCAATAAAGTCTAGAATAATTTCAGAAAACAATTTTGTATTTATGAACAATTCTAACTAAATCCGTTCTTCAATCCAAGTTTTAAAACTGTGAAAATTTTGTGGAGCTACACCATGACCTACAGGATATTCCTGATAACTGTTAGCAATATCGAGTGTATCTAAAAAAGGAGGTGCTTTTCGACCCCAATCAACAGGTAATACTTGATCAACCGTACCATGAGAAATATAAAAATCTAAGTTTTTATAATTCTCTTTTTCTAAATTGGTAGATAACAATTCAGGATTGATATATCCACTCAAAGCAATTACATGCTGTACCTTATCAGGATAATTTAAGGCCACAGCATAACTTAAAATAGTACCTTGACTAAAACCGAGTAAGAAAACATTATTAGTATCAACTTCAAAATTTGTTTTTACTTCATCAATAAAATGAGCGATGGTGTCTCTGGCTTTGATGGCTTCGGGTATATCAGAAAATTTACCATCAGTTGCATCAAAATGGATTGTGTACCAAGCATAACTTCCAAAACCCATAGAAAGTGGTGCTCTTGCACTGATAATTAATAATTCGTCAGGTAGTTGTTCAGCAAAAGAAAATAGGTCTTGCTCATTACTGCCATAACCATGAAGGAGGATAAGTAGGGGAGGGTTTGCTCCCATAGCTATCGGGGTTGTTTTGGGTTTTCTTACTAAGTATTCTAGTGATAGGTTTGTCATATATTTTAAAGTAGGGTATTATTGTTTTTAAATAACCCTCCAAGAGTTTTAAACTCTTGGAGGGTTATAAAATAGAAGTCGCACTAAAAGTGCGACTTTTAAAAATATACTATTTTATGTATGTTATCCTATTCCTTTAAACCAATCTTGAAACATATCACCTAATAAAGGTACTTTCTTTTCTTCACCTTTTAGTACACCTAAAAAGCCTATTACCCATAAAACAAAAGGGAATAAACTTAAAAGTGAACCAATCATACCCAAATTAGTAAATCTGGCGATTAAGTTTATAATTATGCCTAAAAGAATCAGTCCTATCATTTGCCTAATATGAAATGCTACAAAGGAATTCTTTTTATCATTATTCATAATAAAAGCAATAATTGTTCCTATAAAAGTAATATAGCTTATAATAGCTGTAGTTTTACCTTCATTTACTGTTGTGTTTTCCATAATTTTGATTTGGTTTTAATTAAGTTGTAAATATATTAAAATTTAATTGAGTATTAATTTATTATTGGCGAAAATCCCATACGCTTTTCCCTTTAATTGTTTACCTAAAAAAGCCGAATTTTTAGACGTTGACAGGATGTTTTCTTCTTGAAATTCATATTCAATTTCAGGATCAAATAGTGTTATATTTGCTATTTCCCCTATAACGATTATTGGGTTTTCAATACTAAAACGTGTTCTAGGTTGATTTGTTATGCAATCAATCGTTTTTTCTAATCCTAAGACGGAATTTACAACTCCGAAAAAGCTTTCTAAACCAATAGTTCCGTTCATTGCATTTTCAAATTCCACTTTTTTATGTTCAATATCAATAGGATTATGGTCAGAGGTTACCATATCAATGATTCCATTCTTAATACCTTTTATAAGTGCATTGGTATCATTTTTTGTCCGTAAAGGAGGTGTTACTTTACAATTGGCATTAAAATCGTCTAATTCATCATCCGTTAAAGAGAGATTGTGAGCACTTACACTACAAGTTATATTTAATCCTTTTTTCTTGGCATCTGCAATGAGTTTAACTGATTTTGTAGCAGAAATTGTTGGAATATGTAATTTGCCTCCTGTATATTCTAGTAAAAATAAGTCTCTGGCTATTTGTAATTCTTCCGCTAAGGCAGGATTTCCTTTTAAACCTAATAGTGTGCTATTTTTTCCTTCATTAGCAGCACCATTATTGGCAATGGTATTATCTTGAGGGAAACTGAGTACAAGTCCGTTAAAGTTCTGAGCATACAACAATGCTATTTTCATTAGGTTCGCATTACTGATAGGCACATTATAATCGCCAAATGCTATGGCACCCGAGTTTGACATATCATAAAGCTCAGCAAGTTCTTTACCTTTTGCTTGTTGTGTTAAATTTGCAATAGGATATAATGATACGGCATGCTGACCAGCTTTATTAACTAAAAACTCAACAGCTGATTTATTATCTATAAACGGATTTGTATTTGCATTTAATGCCACGGCCGTAAATCCGCTTTTAGCAGCTACCTTTAATCCGTTTAAGATGGTTTCACGTTCTTCATAACCGGGCTCTCCGAAAGAAACGCTTGTATCAAACCATCCTGCTGAAATATGTAAGTTTTTAAGTAAGATTTCTTTATACCCCTTTGGGTTTTTAATGTTAGCAGCAATATTAGAAATTTTTCCATTTTCAATTAAGACATCTCGTGTTCTTTGATGAAACTTACTGTTTGTATCAATTATTTTTGCTGATTTTATAAGTATGTTCATGGTTTTAGAAATTTAAGTAAAAATATTTCTGTTGCTAAAAATAATAATGCCAGTACTAAAAATAACTGCCATAAGTTGGTTGTTTTATATTTTTCTGATACCATCGTAAAAGCATCAGTTATAGAATTGATGTGTGTAATATTTGAGGCTTCTTTAAAATGTTCTTTTATAGCTATGTGAGATAAATCACTTTCTGTTCTATCATAATTATAAGCCAAAGTTTTTATTATTTTCTCATTGTGCTGTGCATTGATAAAACCATTCTTAACAGGATTGGATGTTGTCATAACTGTAACTTTTTTAGCTGCTATTTGTTGTTGTGGAATAAAATCTTCTTCAGCTGTTGTTAAATGTAGTACTTCATCCTTACTAAGTTGCGCATTGATCTCAATTGTATTCTCTTTACCTATAGTATAATATAATTGTGAAGGTTTTGAGCTGTACAATCCGAAATTATAAAATATTGGGACAATAAGCGGAGAACTTTTAAAATTGGAGTTTTTTGTATCTATTGATGCTGAAAACCAATAGACCAAGCCTTTTTTTACCGGTATTTGTGAAATAAAGCTTTTGCTGTTTTCAAATTTTAATATTGAAGACGCATTTCTAAAGTTTCCATTATAATAACTCTTGACAGTTGGATATTGAAAATTTTTAATTTTTTTCTCAAAAACACCTTTTAATAAAGGATGAGAGAAATTAATCGTTGAAATTGCTAGCTCAGTTTTGACTGAATTAGATGGGCTTCCGAGCTTAAACGCTCTTAAAGTTGAAGAATATGTATTTAAGTCTAAATCTGTAGGAGGAATCACTACTAAACTGCCACCTTTATCTACAAATTCTTTTAGTACACCAGTTAATGTGGTTGGAATATTCTGTAATTCATTTAGTATTATGAGATGTTGTTCTTCTATAGTATTATAATCAAACTTATTTACAGAAGTACTAATAAAGTTAAATTCGTCATTGGTATAAATTTTAGATAAAAATTGATTATTTTCTCCAATTACAGTAACATTTATTTTTTTAGGCTTGCTTATTGTAAAGAATAATTTGTTATCAAAATTTAGATAACCATCATCAATTTGTAGTTTTCCGTTAAATGTATTGGTATTAGGAATCTTAAAATCAGTTTCAGTAATTAAATTTTCAGTAAATGTAACTGTTGATCTACCGGCAAGAATATTTTCATTAAATAAAGAAATTGATAAATTATCCTCACCTAAACCATAACTTTTAAGAATTGCTTTAATATGAATTGACTCATTATTTTGACTCATTATATAGACGCTATCAATACTTACATTATTTCCATTGGTAGCTAATAACTTGGTAAAATAATAATTATGAATACTATCAATATCTATTTTATTTTTTAAATTAATTGATTGAAAATCAGATATTAAAAATATATTATTTAAAGTGTTTTTATCACGAATATCACCTTTAATTTTTAGTAAAATAGCATTCATATCCATTTTCACGGGGTGGTAATCTATAGAGAGTAAAGTATTTTTGATATCTTTTTCTGATAGATCTTTATAGACTTCATCATTCGTAAACAAATGGATATTATCTAAAGAAGAGGTGCCACTAATAATATCTTGAACTGCTCGTTTCAACAACTCACCATCAGTACCTTTTGCTTGCATACTAAATGAATTATCTAAATAAATATAGGTATCAATTGGCTTACTATCTTTAATATTACTTAAATAAGGTTGAGCAAAAGCTATTATTAATGCTGTAAATAACAATAATCTGGTAAAAAGTATAAGCAATTTCTTTAATCTGGAACTTTTTCTGGTTTGAAGTTCTACTTCTTTTAAGAACTTAATATTGGTAAAAGCAACTTTCTTAAAACGTCTTAATTGGAATAAATGAATGATAATTGGAATGACAAGGAGCAGTAAAGCGTAAAGAATTTCAGGATGCTTGAATTGCATTGTTCTATAAGATTTGTCAAAAATAGTAATTTATAACATTTGTTAGAGAATAAAAATTGAAAAATATACGGAAGATAAGAAATACAAACAAAAAACACCAAAATTCAATTAACAAATCACAACTGCTTCTAATTTATTTATTATTCATAGATAGTTATTTGGTATTTAACATGAATAATGGATAAACAGTAATTATTAATAGGGATGTCACTTCGAGTGGTTTTTCAGAGAAAAACTGTATCGAGAAGTAATAATTTGTTGAAAATTTACTTGCCTGCCTTTCCGTTAGGCAGGTCTTCGATACTATCCGCCTCTGGCGGATAACTACGACTGACGTAAATTCTCTTATCTATATATTTCACGTTAAATACCCCAAAATGCAGGGTTTTATATACTTTACTAAATTAATACGGTATATTTGGTAAGGAATCTTTTATAAGTAAGACATAATACTCTATAGACCTTAAATTTTTATCAGATGAAGAATTTCTATGTATTAATTATTGTATTGTCATTAACAGTTACTTTCTCGGTACAATCTCAAGATATGAATAATAGTGATCTGGAAAAGATCATTTATGTAGTTGCAGATAGCCTTAGAGGTAATACAGGTAATTGGCAATTCATGATAAAGGATAGAATTTTAATTTGTATTACTGATGAAAAAAATAACAGGATGCGTATTATGTCTCCTATTATTGAACAAAAAGAATTGGCTTTTCAAGATATGCTTAAATTAATGGAAGCAAATTTTCATACAGCATTAGATGTTAAGTATGCTATTTCTGATGAAGTTTTATGGTCAGTTTTTATACATCCATTAAAGGAATTAGATAAAGATGAAGTGTTAAGTGCAATCAATCAAGTATATGCAGCAGCTGTAACTTACGGAACAACGTATAATAGTACAGGCTTGGAATTTCCGAAAAAAGAAAAAGAAAACACAAAAGAGGATCAAGAAAAACTGTTTAAGAAAAAGATTTGAATTAATAATCTGTTTTAATGCTCTTATCAAAAGGTATTTTAAATTGATAGATCACATTTTCATCAAGTTTACCATCTAGTACATCTAAACCATAGACTATCTTTTTAGGATCATCATAGACAAAAGTGCCGAAAACCCGATCCCAAACGGAAAACATATTTCCAAAATTTGTATCTGTCCATGGTCTCTCAAAATGATGATGAAATTTATGTGTATTGGGCGTAACAAATATCAAACTCAACGGTTTATCTAACCAAAGTGGCATATTAATGTTCGCATGTGTAGTATAGGTAAAAAATATAGTTATTATTTTATATACTATATAAAATGCAAACGGAGCGCCCAATAGAATTATAGCGAGTAAAGCAAAAACTTCACGGGTAATATAATCTCCCGGATGATGACGTGTACCTGTGGTAGCATCAACTTTTGTATCACTATGATGAATCATATGAAACCGCCACATCCATGATACTTTGTGGAGTAAGTAATGTACAAGGTATTGAGCCACAAAGTCTAAAAATAAAATGGCAATCAATAATTCCGCCCAAACCGGTAACTCTATAAGGTGTAATAAGCCAATTTCATTGATGGTAATATAGCTAAAGATGTTAATGGTAGCAATTCCAAAAAGCACATTGATAATTAGAGTAGTAGTTAAAAATATAATATTAACAATTGCATGTTTCCATTTTTTATAGTTGAAATTAAATAAAGGAAAGATACCTTCTAAAGACCAACTAAAGACCAAACAAATAATGATCCAAATTAATTTTTGCCAAGATGGCATTTGTTCAAAGAAGAGTAAAAAGCTTTCCATGTAAAAAGATTAAGTTTTTACAAATATAGGTTTAAATGAATTTAATGTAAATATGTATTGTGATAAACCTCTCGTCTTTAGCCTGTCTTGAGCGATAGTCGAAAGGCTCAGGGTAACAACTTTGATAATATAAAATGTCTGGTCGAGCGCCCGCCTTCCGAAGTCTCATACAGAGGACAGGCAGTCGAAACCTTATTTTTTGCCCATTAAATTTGTGGTAGTATGCAAATATATAAGAATTATAGGAAACTATCTGAAAATGAAATAGGTAGCCTTATCTTTGGAAGGGTTTATAACCCTTCCAGAAATTTTTATGATCACCTCTTCACTTTTTGTTTTAGCAAAGCTATATTAATGACTTCTTTCATTGTATCTACATAATGAAATTTCAATCCTTTTAAATATTGTGGTTTAATTTCGTCAATATCTTTTTGATTGTCTTTACATAAAATAATTTCTTTAATATTAGCTCTTTTAGCAGCTAATATCTTTTCTTGAATTCCGCCAACAGGTAATACTTTACCACGCAAGGTAATTTCGCCGGTCATTGCCAGTTTTGATTTTACTTTGCGTCCGGTAAAGACAGACACTAATGACGTCAGCATAGTTATACCTGCACTAGGACCATCTTTAGGAGTAGCGCCTTCTGGCACATGTATATGTACATTTTTCTTTTCTAAATCTTCAGTAGTAACACCAAATTCATCTGCATTTGCTTTGATAAATTCCATGGCAATAGTAGCAGATTCTTTCATTACCTTACCTAAGTTACCTGTAATGGTTAGAGCCCCTTTTCCTTTAGAAGTGATAGATTCAATAAAGAGAATATCACCACCAACACTTGTCCATGCCAAACCTGTTACTACACCTGCAACGGAATTATTTTCATATTTATCACGTTCTAAACGGGCTGGACCTAGAATTTTAACTAGGTCTTCATTAGATATTTTAGTGTTGTATTCTTGTTCCATTGCAATAGATTTTGCAGCGTAACGTACAACTTTGGCTATTTTTTTATCCAAGCCTCTAACACCGGATTCACGTGTATAGCCTTCTATAATTTTTTCTAATTGAGCTTTACCTATTTGTATATGTTTAGTAGTTAAACCATGTTCTTTTAATTGCTTAGGCAATAAATGTTTTTTAGCAATCTCAATTTTTTCTTCAATGATATAGCCATTCACATTTATAATTTCCATTCGATCTCTCAATGCCCAAGGAATTGCACCAAGGTTATTAGCAGTAGCAATAAATAGTATTTTTGATAGATCATAACCAACTTCCAAATAATTATCGTGAAAATCAGTGTTTTGCTCAGGATCTAGCACTTCTAACATAGCTGAAGAAGGATCTCCACTATGACTACTTGCTAATTTATCAATTTCATCTAATACAAAAACAGGATTTGAAGTGCCAGCTTTTTTAATACTTTGTATTATTCTTCCAGGCATAGCGCCAATATAGGTTTTTCTATGTCCGCGTATTTCAGCTTCATCACGCATACCACCTAATGACATACGTATATACTTTCTACCTAAAGACTCGGCAATAGATTTGCCCAAAGAGGTTTTTCCAACTCCGGGAGGTCCATATAAACAGATAATTGGTGATTTCATATCACCTTTTAGCTTCAATACAGCCAAATGTTCAATAATACGCTCCTTAACTTTATCTAAACCAAAATGATCTCTATCTAATATTTTTTGAGCTCGTTTTAGGTCAAATTTATCTTTTGAATATTCATTCCAAGGTAACTCTAATAATAGATCTAAATAATTACGTTGTACAGAATACTCAGCTACTTGTGGATTCATACGTTGTAATCGCCCTAACTCTTTATCAAAAGCCTCTCCAACTTCTTTACTCCATTTTTTCTTTTTAGACTTGGCACGCATCTCTTCAATATCCTCATCATAAGATACACCACCCAATTCTTCCTGAATGGTTTTCATTTGTTGGTGTAGATAATATTCACGCTGTTGCTGATCCATATCTTCACGAACCTTAGAGTGGATTACATTTTTAAGTTCTAAACGTTGCAATTCAACATCCATTTTTTTTAATGTAGACAATGCTCTGTCTTTCAAATTATTAATATTCAATAACTCTTGTTTTTCTTCAACACTTAAATTCATGTTTGAGGATACAAAATTCACTAAAAAAGAATTGCTTTGAATATTTTTAATAGCAAAAGTAGCCTCAGTAGGTAGATTAGGATTCTCTTTAATTATCTTTAAAGCTAGGTCTCTAATAGAATCTATAATAGCAGAAAACTCTGAGTCATCATCACTAGGATAATCTTCAACCATTTCTTTTACAGTAGCTTTGATATAAGGTTCCGTTTGTATAAACTCACCAACTTCAAAGCGTTTAGTTCCTTGAATGACCACCATGGTATTACCATCCGGCATTTTTAACATACGTAATATTCTGGCTACGGTACCTATGGTATGAATATCCTTTTTAGTAGGATTTTCAATAGCTTCGTTGTTTTGTGCTACAACACCAATGATTTTATTTCCTTTATTGGCTTCTTTTAATAGTTTGATAGATTGGTCTCTACCTGCAGTAATTGGAATTACCACTCCGGGAAACAATACAGTATTCCGCAAAGGCAGAATAGCTAATACTTCGGGAATATCTTCTTTCTTTATTTCTTCTTCATCTTCAGGAGTCATTAAAGGTATCAACTCCGCTTCATCATCTAGTATATGTTGAAGTGACAGACTGTCAATATTTATAAATTTTGGATCGCTCATAAGTTATTTTAGGTCAATATGACATTAAACGTTCATTGCAAAAAAATCATATACAATCTTTAAATAAATAATCAATTAATAATCAATTAGTTGTATATTTAAAACTGTATTTTCAATTAGTAAAGTCCAATAGTTGTGCCAATTCTGATTTACGATTTATGAATTTTGATTTACGATTCAATAACAAAATAACTTAGTAATATTATAGCTTTAATTTCATAGAGAACAAGTTATTAAACAAAAGCTTAAACAGGTATAGACTCTCAATAACAAGATTATCTACATTGTTAAACTCTTAAATCTAATTTTGATAGCTATTGGGACGTCAATCGAATAAATCGTAATTTTATTTCTAAAAGTGTAACAGATGTATTTTTGATATGTCTTTTTAACAGAAACGATTCATTGCAAAACAACAATCAACATATCAACCCCCTTTTGCAGCGCTGTATTAAAGGAGAACAAAGTGCTCAATTCGAAATCTATAAGTTGTATTATAAAGCAATGTTTAATACATCACTTAGGATTTTAAAGAACAGTTTTGAAGCTGAAGATGTAATGCAAGAATCGTTTCTAGTTGCGTTTACAAAATTGGGCACTTTTAAAGGTGAAGTTACCTTTGGGTCTTGGTTAAAAAGGATAGTGATCAATAAAAGTATAACTCAATTAAGAAAGAATAATAAATATGAGGAAGTATCATTAGATAAAGTGGCTAGTCCCGATAGCTATTGGGATGAAAGTGAGACTGATAATATTGAATATACAATGCTTAAAGCAAAAGATATTTCTGAAGCAATCAATCAGTTAAAAGATAATTACAGATTGGCACTCACATTAAATTTGATTGAAGGATATGATTATGAAGAGATTGCCGAAATTATGAAAATAACATATCAGAATAGCAGAACAACTATTTCAAGAGCAAAAAATAAATTACGTCAATTATTAGTAGTGAATTATGAAGGATAAATTAGAACAACGGTTTAAAGAGTTAGAAGGTCAGTTTGATACAGAAGAGCCTAAATTAGGGCACTTTGGCAGGTTTGAAGTAAAACTGGCTAGACAAACTACCCCACAGCAACCTAAATGGAATCCTAATACATGGAAATGGTTAGCTATTGCAGCATCAATTGCCTTGCTTTTCACACTTGGCTTAGGTAATTATTCAACTAAACAAGGTCTAGAATTAGCCGATGTGTCACCAAAAATGGAAGAAACACAAAGCTTTTTTGTTTCAACCATTCAACAAGAAATTGAAAATATAAATTTAAAACGCAACGCTGACAACCAACAGATTATTGATGATGCTTTTAAACAACTCAATAAATTGGAAGAAAATTACAAAAAACTAACTGTAGAGTTAGATGATAGTGATAAAGATAAACGTATCATCTATGCAATGATTGCTAATTTTCAGCAACGTATAGAAATATTACAATCATTATTACAACAATTAGACGAATTACAACAACTTAAAAATAATATAAATGATGAGAAAATTATATAAAATAACAATTGCTTTATTCTTTATTTCGATTGCTATAAATGCTACAGAAATTGATAAATATAAATATGAAAAATCAAAATCTATAAAAAAAGAATTTACGGTTAATGCAGATGCATTATTGAAAATTAATAATAGGTATGGAAATGTTGATGTTACTTCATGGAATGGGAATAAAATTGTGATTGAAGTGAGAATTACTGTCAAAGGCAATGATGAAGATAAAGTAATTAGAAGATTAGAAATGATTAATGTTGATTTTGAAGGTAATCGTGACTTAGTATCTGCTAAAACAGTTATTGAGAAAAAATCTTCAAGTTGGTCATGGAGTTGGGGTAAAAAAAGTAATGTGAATTATCAAATTAACTATAAAGTTAAAGTACCTATTACTAATAATGTAAATTTAATGAATGACTATGGCAATATTTACTTAAATGAAATAGAAGGAGATGCTTATATAAATTGTGATTATGGTAAAATTATTATTGGTGAACTACATAGTAATAATAATAAAATTAATATTGATTATTGTAATGGATCTACTATAAGTAAAATGAATGGAGGTTCTATTAATGCAGATTATTCAAAATTTACGGTAGAAAGTGCCGGTAAAATAGGATTGAATGCTGATTATACAACTTCTGTTTTTGAAAACATAAAAACGTTAAATTATAATTGCGATTACGGAAGCTTAAAAGTCAATAATGGTGCTAGTGTTGTAGGAGATGGAGATTATTTAACCACAAGGTTAGGAAGTATTTCTAAAAAAGTAAATATTACTTCAGATTATGGATCGATCAGAATAGAAGAACTACAAGATGGTTTTGAATCTGTCTCAATTAATGGAGATTATTGTGGTATAAAAATAGGAATACCAAATTCACCTTTCAATTTCATTTTAAAATTAAGTTATGGAAGTTTTAGACGAGATGATGGTAAGTTTGAATTTATCAAACAGATAGTTAAATCATCTTCTAAATATTATGAAGGCTATTTTAAAAGTCAGAATTCAGGTTCAACTATTAAAATTGATTCCGATTATGGAAGTGTAACATTTCAATAATACCATTTTTCTTTTGAGTAAATTTAAGTTAGAAATGGTATAATCCATACAATTATAAAGATTAAATATTAAAACAAACTAAACATAAATATCATGAACTTTTCAAAAAAAAACCACTACCTGTCCTCCTTTGGCGTGAAACACAAAAAAATAAATAGATTTTCTATGAGTAAAAAAATAATAGCAATAGTAGTATTATTAGTTTTTACCACAAGCATAAATGCTCAATGGTTTGGAAAAAGAGTTAGAGGAAATGGCGATATGGTTACCAAAACAAGAAGTGTTGGAGCGTATGATAAAGTTTCTGTAGGAGGATCATTTGATGTAAAATTAATTGCCGGAACAGAAGGAAAATTAACGATCAAAATAGATGAGAACTTATTAGAATATCTGATTACGAAAGTTGAAGATGGCAAATTAAAAATTAAATGGAAAAAAGGAATTAATATTTCTACTAGTAAGGGTATTTTGGTAACCGTACCTTTTAAAGATATAGAAGCTGTAACTTTATCAGGATCAGGTGACGTGTATTCAGAAGATATGATTAAGTCAACTGATTTTAAAGCAGTGCTTTCAGGTTCCGGAGATTTAAAACTAGCCATAAAAGCTAATTATTTATATTCTGCTATTTCTGGTTCTGGCAATATCGGTTTATCCGGTTCGGCTGATAAGTTAGAATATTCTATTTCAGGTTCAGGTAATATCAACGGATATGAATTAGTGTCTAGTGAAGCTGAAGTTAGAATTTCGGGTTCAGGAGGCATTAAGACCAATGTTACTGAAAATTTAAAAGCCAGAATTGCCGGTTCAGGTAATATATATTATAAAGGAAATCCTAAAAGGCAAGATACTAAGGTGAGTGGTTCAGGTAATGTGAGTTCGCGGTAATATTTTACAAATTATTATATGTTAAGAAGAAGAGACTGTTTGGAAAAGCAGTCTTTTTGGTGTTGTAAGAATATAAAAGGGAATTAAATTTGATTGATTTATTTTAAGAGTTTGTATAGGTAAACAATTATTGCCATATTTGGTTTTACAAAAACTATGCTGAAGCGGTAAAATTGAAGATTATTTCATTGTAATAATCAAATTTTAAGTTAAATTCATACCTAAAGCTGTTTTTTGTAGTTTTAGCTAAACCTCTAAATATGTTATTTTGTTAAGGACTATTCAGATAATTGCCCTAATACAGGGAATTCTCCTTGTTTTTGTTTTGCTTAAATATAAAAAACAAAAACACAAACCTGCTTTTTGGTTGCTTATAGGAAGTATTATTTCTGTTCTTTTGTACCTAATTGGAGATGATGAAAATAATCTATTTTTTGAGGATATTGATTGGTTCTTTTTAGATGTAACTCTCTTTATTACTTTCTTCTTTCTTTTTGTAAAATACTTTGTTTCTAAAGCAGACAAATTCAAAAAAAGCAATTATCTGTTCTTTGCACCTAATATTATTTACCTTATAATTGAAATTTTTGAAGGTAATGAAGCTTCACTTTTGCTTGAAATATTTGAACTTTGTGTTGAGTTTATATTTTTATCATATCTAATATATACCATTTTTATGGTTGTGCGTGTAAAAGAAAATAGACCCGTTTGGTTACTTTATTTTTTAATTCCTTTGACAATTACGCTCAGCATTTCTATTATTGATGAATTGCTATTTTTCTTTAAGATAAATTTTTCCTTTGAATCATTTATGCCTGAAAATTCATATATATTGATCACTGCAGCTTTTTTATTCTATTTTATTACATTGAAATTAATTTTCTCACAAAAAGAATTTAATTCACATTTACTAATACCAGATTCATCAAATATGTATGCTACTTCGGGTTTAAAACTTCAAAAAATAGAGACCTACAAAAGTCAGTTACTGCAATTGATTGAAGAACAGCAATTATATAAAGACACCAAACTTTCCATTAATAAAGTAGCTGAAGAACTAGGAATACCCAGGCAGTATGTTTCTGAGGTTTTAAATGTGCATATGAATACGAATTTTCAGGACTTTATAAACCAATATAGAGTAGAAGCATTCGTTGAATGTATACAAAAGAAACAATATGAGCATTTTACACTTTATGGTATTGCCAATGAGGTAGGGTTCAATTCCAAATCATCATTTAATGCTACTTTCAAGAAAATTAAAGGATTAACTCCTACTGAATACAAAAAGAACCTGTAAGTAAATTCAGAAATACGTCTAAAATAATCATTTTGGACATCCTTATCATATTCTCAACCTAATAACACTGTACTTTTGGATATATAATTAACATTCATGAAATTTTTATCAATTGCAATATATGTAATACATGCTTTTCTTTCCTGTTTATTATTTGGCTGTAAAAATTTGCCAGATAATCATGTGCTGTTGGCGTTTCAAGAGAAATTTCCCGATACTAAAAATGTTATATGGGAAGAAGAAAATGAAGGATGGGAAGCACATTTTAATATTCAAGGTGTAGAACATTGGGTCGACTTTGATATAACAGGAAAATGGTTGGAAACCGAAAAACAAATTGTTATAGATGAGATACCTGAAATAGTAATGAATGCCTTAAAAACAAAATATAGTGGGAGTAAGGTTTATAAAGTGTACGTGGAAGAGAACCAAGATGGTGTAATCTATGAATTTGAATTTAAGGAAGAAGATATGGAAGTAGAAATAGATGAATCAGGTAATTTTTTACATCAGGATAATGATGAATAGTGTAAGAATAACATTAGCACTATGTTGTTTGCTCTTTTTGGTAGTTACTACAAATACATTTTAGTAAGACAAAGTGATAGAAAATGTAAGAGATATATTCCTGTTGTTATTGCCAACAACTACATTGATAACGCTATTTGTATTAAAGTATACCCTAAACAAACCAAGACCCTATGACAGTGAGAATTATATATTTCCGGTTGGTTTAAAAATCTTATTAAAAAGATCATTAAACAATATCTTTTAAAAATAGTATGGAAAATTGTCTGCTAGATACTGTATATAAATTATAAATGTTTCACCAATACATGAATACTTCAAGGAATATAAATAGTTGTATTGTAATTCCCTGTTATAATGAGGAAAACGGATTGTCCTTGCAGGAGTATTGTGATTTTATTGAAGGGAATCCAAGAATTATACTTTGTTTTGTCAACGATGGTTCATCAGATAAAACTAAAGAAGTGCTTGAAGAATTAAAAGGTAAATTTCAGGAACAAGTAGCTATTATTTCATATACTAAAAATGCTGGAAAAGCCGAAGCTGTAAGAAAAGGTATACTTTATTGTAATAGCACATACAATCATTCATATATAGGATATCTTGATGCAGATTTATCCACATCATTACAAGAATGTATAACACTAATTTCCTTCTTAAATGAAAGTATAAATTTCGTTTTTGGGTCGAGAATCATGAAACTAGGGTCAATTATAGTTAGAGATCGCTATAGATTTTTAGTTGGAAGGATTATAGCCACCATTATTTCTAACATATTAAATTTAAAGGTGTACGACACCCAATGTGGATGTAAAGTTTTTACAAAAGATCTATCAACACAATTATTTGAAAATAATTTTATCTCTAAGTGGTTGTTTGATGTTGAAATTTTTTACAGGATGATTGTCCTTTACGGAAGGAAACAAATGCTTGAAAAAACGATTGAAGTTCCATTAAAAAAATGGATTGACAAAGGTAATTCAAAGGTAAAACCAACATATTTCTTTAAACTCTGGTTAGGATCTATACCGCATCAAGAAGAAATATAGAGTAATAAGCAGTAATAAATATTCAAATATACAAACCCAAAATGCTTAAAGAAAAGTATAAGAATACTTCCTTTTATTTGTTTATTTCGGTTATGGTTCTCGTACTCTTTAGGTTTATACTTACAAGAGCAATCCCGTTATTAGATAAAACGGAGGCAAGATACGCAGAGATTGCCCGATTAATGTATGAAACAAAAGATTGGGTGGTTTTGCAAATAGATTATGGTATTCCTTTTTGGGCTAAGCCACCATTATCTACATGGCTTTCTGCCTTGAGTTTCGAAGTGTTTGGAGTCAATGAAATTGCAGCTAGGTTGCCATCCTTTATAATGGGTATCGGTATAATTATTCTTGTAGGTAACGTGGTGAAAAAATCAGGTACCTCTTTCTATCTGTCAGGTTTTATTTTATTAACAATGCCTGAATTTTTAATCCATACAGGTGTAGTTTCTACCGATTCAGCATTAGGATTTTCGATCATCCTTATTATGCTCTCTTTTTGGAAGGCTATGAGTAGTGACAAAAGATCATTTTGGAATTATTTATTTTTTATTGCTATAGGTTTAGGGCTTTTAGCTAAAGGTCCTATTGTATTAATATTAACAACTCCACCTATTTTTACTTGGTGTTTGCTAAGAAAAGGCAGATTTAAAGAAGTATTTTTAAAATTACCATGGGCTCTTGGGATTCTAATTACTTGTCTTATTGCCATACCTTGGTATGTTTTAGTAGAACAACGATCCCCGGGATTTATTGATTATTTTATAGTTGGCGAACACATTAAACGATTTATAGAACCCGGCTGGCATGGCGATTTGTATGGTGGACCCAAATCGCAAGCTTTGGGAATGATCTGGGTTTTTTTATTGATTTTCACATTTCCATGGATACAGGTTGTTTTATACTTAATCTGGAAGGAACGACAAACAATTTTTAAAAATAAATGGGTTTCTTATTTGGTTTTATGGCTCTTTTGGACCCCGTTATTTTTTACATTTTCCAAAAACATTTTGCATACCTATATTGTTCCTGTAACAGTTCCTATAGCACTTTTAATGGTCTATTGGTGGAAAGATTATCAAAAGAAAACCCTTTTATTGAGCATCAGCTCTATTTTTCCTTTGTTAGCTATTATTGCATTTTTTGGTTTTTTTCTAAACGGTACCTTAGATAAGTATGCGGATTCTGATAAGTACCTTTTATATGATCAAAGTATTCATACAACTGAAAAGAAAATTCCTATTTATTATTGGAAACAAAAATCATATTCAGGACAATTCTACTCAGCAGGAAGAGCAAAAATAATCCAAACTCCAAAGGCATTAGATTCCGTTATGCAACTACATAATAAATTATTTTTTGTTGTATTAAATAAAAATAAGGAAGAAATTTCAGGAGTATTTAATGAACGACTCACTTTTTTGGAATCTAATTATAAAACCTCAATTTTTTTATATGAATACTTTCCATGATTTTGAAACATGGTTCTTTATAAGTAATAAACTAATATGATTTTAAATAACAGAAAACATAATGAATGAATTAAAAAAGAACTCTTTTGTATCAATACTGTTAGTTCTATTTTTTACATTTTTTGTTGAATCAATATATGCTCAGTTTTCCATTGGATCATCATACGGTATTCAAATACCGGGTAGGAAAGATCTTAATCGAAAAGAATTCCCCTAGGCTCTGCCTCGGGGTTTCCGATTTACCTCTCCTTGGGAGAGGTCGGAACTGCTTTTCGCAGTTCCGGGTGAGGTAAAA
>VAPM010471547.1_pt1 | contig 36196 bp, 40 predicted proteins | sample 3395091 | NCBI WGS metagenome assembly VAPM01 (sample SAMN08290445, study PRJNA428436) | hydrothermal vent metagenome | isolation source: Deep-sea hydrothermal vent chimney 3 | place: Pacific Ocean: Juan De Fuca Ridge
AAATTACAGTGTAGTACAATTATATTAAAGGCCCTATCGTCTAACGGTTAGGACATCGCCTTCTCAAGGCGGTAATCGGGGTTCGATTCCCCGTAGGGTCATGCGAAATGAAGGAACTCCCGTAAGGAAGTTTTTTCGCATGACCCTACGAGAAAAGTACTCGTGCACTTTCTGTGGGAATCGAACCGCCGGAGCAATGTGCGTAGTGCAATCACTAGCGCAAGCACTGCGAGACGTGTCCCGCGCACTTATTGAGCGTAAGCGAATTAGTGACGGTCAGGATCATTCCCCGTAGGGTTATGACTAAGCTCCAAAGGTTAAACCTTTGGAGCTTAAATTATATCACAATATGTAGAGTTTAGGTATTGAAAATCAGCATATATTATATTAGTATTATGGTAGATACAATACGAACAAAAGAATACTCGCGTTTTATAAATAAGTTGCGCGAAGCGCGACACGAAGCTTGCTTGCGACAAATTGATGTTGCAAAAAAGTTAAAGCGTACACAGTCGTATGTATCACGAGTTGAGCAAGGCGAACAAAGGTTAGATATTCTAGAATTAAAAAAGTTTGCCAAGCTTTATAAAAAAGATATAAACTATTTTATATGAAAAAATAAATATTATGTTCTGTACAAATTGTGGTAATAAAAATAAAGACACTAACGAATTTTGTTCTGATTGTGGTGCCAAAATAGTAAATCAAAAAAGAAAACATACCCCAGTAACTATTTTACAATATTATGGTCGTGATTGGGGGAAAAAAGGTATATTAGGCACAACAGCAGCACCTCGTTTTGACCTAATGGCTGATGACAAATATTTTTACTTACTTAAATTACCAAAATTTAAAGGCACAATTATTGGCTCAATTGTCGGTCTTTTATTTTTAAGTTTTGTTGGTTTGATCATAGGTAATATAATTGGTACAAACAGCGATTCAAAAAAACGAAAATACTATAGAACTGCTTGGATTGATTTTGATGACAATATAGTTTCTGATATTTATAAAAATCATATCTTTCTTCAAATTCCACTTGGTAAAATCAAAACTTGTTTGATTCAAAAAAATAATGCACTTTTCTTTTCTTATGGAGATATAAAAGTGGTATTAAAAAAGAATAAAAATGAGTATACTAAATTTGATAATTTTTTAAATAAATATGCATTGTAAAGATTGTGGTAAAAAGATAAATAATAAGGCAAAATTTTGCGTACATTGTGGCAATGCTATTGTTTCAAATGTAGTAAAAAATGCAGATTACCCAAAACCACCAAAACAAAAATGGTCTGCTTGGCGTATTATAAAAATATCAGCGATTGTTTTGATTGTCGGAGCTTTAATTTTGCTAAAAATTGGTATTACCGCATACAATTCTATTGAGAGCGAATCTGTAACTACAAATAACGAAGCTCTTTCGGCATTTGTTGATGGAAATTCAGAAGTGGCTATACAGAAAATGCAAAAAGCTTCACAAGACGCGAGTTTTGATACAAACAAATTAAATACACTCAAAAATTTGGGTTATATGTATTCGTCTGAAGGGCAAAATGATAAGGCATTATCTTCCTTTAAAAAAGCACTCCCATATACTACAGATAAAACATTTGAATATTACTTAGTATCTGGAGAAATAGCCATTTTAAAAAAAGAAATGGGTACCGCACAAGAGCTTTTTAAAAAGGCTTATCAACTTCGTCCAAATGATTTTCAAATAAATAATACGCTTAATTTATTTTATCTTGATTTGGAAGATATTGCACCAAAGTATGTTAATTATAAAAAAGCACTGCAATATGCAAAGCAAGCGCTTGACGCGAGTGCTTTAGATGTAAGAAGTATAGCTCAGCAAAATTTAGCCATTGCATACTTTTTTAACGAAAATTACACAGAATCAATAAAAATACTTTCAAAATTTGATACGGATAAACAGCCGTATTTAGCATATTGGCTAGGGCTTTCATATGTCAGCATTGAAAATGAGAAAATGGGAGTATTTTACTTAAGAAAAGCTATCAATGCTGGGGCTGAAGTACCTCAAGAGATTCATGACTATGTGTCCTCACATTAAAATAGTATTATGTATTGTGAAAATCGTATAAGCTCCAAAGGTTTAACCTTTGGAGCTTACCTTTGAAGCAGAAACACTTGCGAGATGAAACCAGTAGTCGCATCTACACAAGCAAGTAAGTGTATTTTAGCATAAAAAAGGACCTCCAACCGAATAAACGGAGGAGGTCCAGATTGAGTGAGAGCTTCGCCCAATAAAGGTTCAAGAATACGAGAGGTTCAAGACCTCAAGTATCCAAGGTTCATTTCCGAGCAGACGAAACGCCGATGTCACCGAGACGGCAGCCGTCCCAGAAGTAGTTGACGTCGAAACCGTTCTCATCAGGGTTACCGACGACGACGAAGTTACCGACCGCAGAAATGGAACTGGTGCGAACGTACTTACCACGAAGTAGATAGATGCCACGAACCTTGAAATAGGCGGTGACAGCGTAGCTGACTTCGGGAGCGTTCGGAATGTGCTCAACCTCGGTGATGAGGGCTTGCTGTTCGGTCCCCGTCTTGCTGAACGAGTTAGGCACTTCATCCTTACGGATTGCGAGCCATTTGTCAGCTCGGACAATGTCGTCTTGTGCGAACTTCTCTTTAAGCTCCAAAGGTTTAACCTTTGGAGCTTACCCTTTGGAGCTTACATGCCAGACCGCCTAACTACGTTGAGCCGTCTCGGTTGAGTATGCGTGTGGATAACTATCAACAGCAATAGTCATCAACGGTGGTTGCTCTCCAATCGTATTTATGCTTTACTTAGTGTTGGTTAGAGGTTCTTTCTTGTTCCGATATTTTTTTGCCAGCGTTTTATACAGGCGACGTGTTTTGTCCATGGCGCAAAAGGCCAGCCGATTCTCGAATTGCGATACAAGGTCAGCGCATTTTTTTTGGATGCGTTTAGGGGTACGAATTAATAGTGCGCCCACAAGGGGAAGTATTCTCAGCACGATTCTAATAAACAAGAATAGCAATATGGCCTCTGCAATGAATGTTAGCCATGGATGCAGCGAAGCATTGATTATTATGCCGAGACCTGCAAGGAAAACGTGTAGTTCTTCAAGTTTTGTGATGATTGCTTGCGACATGGGATCGATCCTTTTAAGCAAGTGGTTTTCACAAGCCCTGGTGTTTGTTCGTAGCAAACACCAGGGCAACTCATTAGCCGCGAAATTGGGGTAGATTTAAGCAATACTCTATAAGCTCCAAAGGTTTAACCTTTGGAGCTTACTTTTATGTGTTGTTTTTTCATATTTAATTCTTGACCTTATCGAGTTTCTTGCGAACCTCATATAGCGGATATTGCGTAAGCAATAAACTTGTATGAAATACCAAAGGTTAAACCTTTGGTATAGAGGCAAATGACAAATTTGTTGTTTATTTTTTCTTCAAGTCTCTAAACTACCTCATTTTGAGGTTCTGTTACAGGATTCTGTGCTTCTTTTGGATTTGCTCCAAAACGATTTGAACCCTCTTGGCTTTCTAGGATCATAAAGAAAAGGATTACCAACATTCCTATCATTGGTATAAGGTAAATAAGCATCCACCAACCACTTTTGTCAGTATCGTGGAGTCTGCGTACCGCTACTGCTATACTTGGAAGTAATACCGCCAAGCTGTATATTCCTCCTAGGATGCCCATTCCAAAATGTGAGGAGATACCGAACACTCCTTCAATGAGATTTAGAGCTAAAATAATTGTTAGATTAACAAGTGTGAACATCCAAAATTCTTTTCGTCCAGCTCGTCCTTCAAAAACTGTATATTTTTTTAAAACATCAAGATACCATTCCATACATTTATTTTTTATAATTAGTATTTAATACGTTAATTATGTCATAAAAACAGTTGTAGTATAAGAGTAAAGTGTTCATAAAAGGATAATGTTTCCAGTAGTTCTAATTTCAAGCTGTTGTTATATGAAGAGTACGTTTTATCTTGTTTAATTATTTTTGTATTGATATTGTAAACAATGAAATAAAAAATAATGTAGTTTTAGTATGGATTATAGAAATACAGAAGAAATTATCTTAATAGACAAACCAAAGGGAATTACATCATATGATGTAATTCGTAAGCTTAAATATAAACTTAGTTTGCAATCAGCAGAGTGTCGAATACGTATTGGACACGCCGGTACTTTAGACCCACTTGCCACTGGACTTCTTATTATAGGTATTGGGGCTGGAACTAAAAAATTAAATGAGTATTTAAAGCTTCCAAAAATCTATATAACAGAAATTTTACTTGGTATACGTACTGATACAGGAGATTTGGAGGGGAAGGTATTAGAACGTAAGGAAATTTTGAAACTTTCTGATACTTGTGTGAAAAAGGTACTTAAAGAAATGGTGGGGAAATTGGAGCTTCCTGTGCCGGCTTACTCTGCCATAAAAAGGGGAGGGGAAGCGCTTTATAAAAAAGCTCGGCGAGGAGAGCAGATAGAGTTGCCTATTAAGGTTATGAAAATAGACCGAGCTAGCTTCTGTGACATGTCGCCAGAATCAGATGGAGGATATGTCGTTGAAGTTGAGTTTGCTGTAGGAAGTGGTACTTATATACGTTCTCTTGCCGAAGAGTTTGGTAAGAGGCTAGGATATCCAGCGACAGTTAAAGAGTTGCGTAGAACAAGTGTTGGAGATTTTGATATTAAAGACGCTAAGAAATTAGAAGATTTCTGATATGTATTAAAAAATAATAGCGGATTCACTTTCTGTGATTCCGCTATATTGTGAAGGCATACTGTCCTTTGCGTTCTAGGATCACCTTGCCGACGGTAGATTTTTTTGCCCCTGACCGTTTCTTCTTCTTTGGAGTTTTTGTTTGCGCTCGTGCGCTACGTGTGCGGGCACTCATTATTGAAAAATATTTTCCTGCCGCACATCTGTAAATCGAACGTTTCTCTTCGTGAAGATATAATTCATTCAGAGAGTATCTGAGGGCCTCTTGAAACTCCATCCTTTCTTTTTTGTCGTAAATTTTGTAGATAAGGGATTCAAGCAGATCATTTGAAAAGCCATACCCCTTCTTTTTTCCTGCATAGTCGACAGCCTCGTCAAAGGCTGTTTTTTCGATGGAATACATCACAACCTCCGCTGGCAAGATTATTACGCAAATGTCTATACACTTTATAACAAAAAAAGACTAGATTGTCAATATTTTATTAAAAAATAAAAACTCGTCCGGGAGCATGTTAACGGACGAGTTTTTTATTTGTCTAGATAGTTCCTAAGGAAGGGAATGCTCTGATGAAGTCCTTCTCCCTTATATGTTGCACAGTAAATGATTTGATGTGTCTTTTAATCACTAACTTACAGCGACGGACGAAACTTTCGTTACCGCTGAGACATTTTGGACACACGATCATGGCGTGTGCACATCCATTACTGGATACTCGACACACTTCTGTCGTTCCGTCAGTTTTTTTGTTGATTTTTTCGATTTCACACCGAAGGGTATCGATTGTTTCATTCGTCACAATGCCTGGTATCCAAATGAATACTTTGCATTTTTCCACCACAAGAATTGCAGCGATGAGAGTTTGATCTTCTTCCATCACGGTTTCTAGTTTTGGTGGCGGTTGGTCTTTTGAAAAAAAACTTGGAAATAGCTGTTGCAGTATTTCTCGGTCCTGCAGATCATTTTTGGGCATCATGACCCCCTATATCTATAGTTTAAAGAGCTCCATTTAAGAGAATACAACAAAAGAAGCATCTATGCAAATTTCACCAAAAGGATTATATAAATGATTTTTCTACCACGGATTTAACGTCAGAACCATCTGCTTTTCCTTTAAGTTCTTGCATGATTGCTCCTATAAGTTTACCTATTTGTTCTTTGTCGGATATACCAAGTTCTTCCTTTTTTGCTAGAACTACTTTTTCTATTTCTTTTATGTTCATCATTTGCGGAAGATAGCCCTCTATGATTTTCAATTCCTCTTTTTCTTTCTCCGCTAGATCGTTTCTATTACCTTTTTCAAATTGTTCTATGGAATCTTTACGTTGTTTAGCTGCGCGCGTAATTACTACAAGAGCATCTTCATCAGAGAGTTCTTCATTTGGCTTTCTTTTTTTAGCCACTAGTTCGTTAGTGAATGAGGAAATAAGTCCGCGAATTGTGGTCAAGCGTATAGAGTCTTTGGCACGCATTGCTTCCACCATTTCTTTTCTGAGCTGTTGTTGAATCATGTCTTATGAAAGTATTTAGGTATATTTATTCATGGTATCAAAAAGCTCCATACATTCAAGCTCTTTTGCTATACTTAGAGGCATGATTACAGGAGAGTGGGAGAAATTGGATACAGAGGGAGTACTCAGAGCGCTTTCCAGTACAAGAAAGAATGGATTAAATGAAGATGAGGTACTGGTTCGTCAGAAACGAGACGGGAAAAATGTACTTCAAGATCAAAAGAGAGAGAGTTTTGTTGGAAAAGTGGCAAGACAATTTAGAAGTCCTCTTGTTTTTATATTATTTGTAGCTGGAATAGCTACTGTGTTACTTGCTGAATACATTGATTCAACAGTTATTTTCATCGCCCTTCTTATTAATGTTGTTATCGGTCTTTTCCAAGAGGAGCGTGCTTCTCGAGCTTTTACAAAACTTAACGAATCGCAAGAGTATTATTCTGTGGTTATTAGAGGTGGTGTAAAGAAAAAAGTATTGTCTAAAGAATTAGTACAAGGGGATATTGTGGAGATAGAAGGGGGAAAATATGTTTCAGCAGATCTTAGAATTCTTTTAGAAAAAGACTTATCGTTAAACGAGGCAGCTTTAACTGGAGAATGGGTTGCCGTTTCAAAAGATACAAAGGAGCTTTTACAAGGAGTACCTCTTGCTGAGAAGCGTAATATGGTGTGGCGTGGCACTCTTGTGGCTGAAGGGTATGGTGTTGGGATAGTTGTTGCTACTGGAGATAAAACAGAAATAGGGAAAATATCTCGCGAGCTGGGTACTATTGAGAAACACGCCACACCTCTTCAACAGAATATTCGCAGTATTGCTCGTTTTCTTTCCTATATTGTCATTGGGTCTGTAATAACCATCTTTCTTCTCGGGATCTTACGTGGGGAGACAATAGGGGAGATGCTTCTTGTGACTATTGCAATAGCTGTTGCGACTGTGCCTTCAGGTCTTCCTGCTGCTGTAACTATAGTTCTCGCTTTAGGTATGGAAAAAATCTTAGAGCGTGGAGGGTTGGTACGTAATTTGTTGGCTGCTGAGACACTCGGAGCAACTACAATTATCCTTACTGACAAAACAGGAACTTTAACTGAAGCAAAGATGAAACTCTCTTCTATTTTTGTTTCTGATACGTTAAATAGAAAGAGAAAACTTTTAGGGTGGACTGATGATGAGAGAAAAGTTTTAGCAATGGCTGTGATGGCTTCAGACGCTTTTGTTGAAGAGAAAAAAGAAGAGGAAAATATTCCTAGTAAATTAGTAGTTCACGGGAGACCTATAGAACGAGCTGTAGTATTGGCTGGGCTAGAGGTGGGGATTTCACAGAATGTTATTTCTAAGGAAATGCCACGTCTTGATTATTTGCAGTTTGAATCAAAAAGACGTTATGGTGGGTCGCTACATAAATTTCCTGAGAAGAAATCTAACCGCTTTTATATAACAGGATCACCAGAAATGTTGCTTGAAAAAGCCACATATATTTATTTAGATGGAAAACAAAAAAAACTCACCGATGCTGTGCGGGCTCAATTTACTAAAATTCAACAGAAATATAGTAAAAAAGGAGAGCGTTTTATTGCAGTGACATATAAGGATGTAAAATGGGACACCATTCCTAATTTAGAAGATGATAAGTTAGACGAGGAGCTTATTAAAGGTATGGTGTTTGTTGGATTCCTTTCTTTTAATGATCCTGTACGTGCGGATGTACCTGATGCCATAAAAGAGGTTAAACATGCTGGAGCTCGCGTACTCATGGTTACGGGAGATAACCCTCAGACTGCGTTAAATATTGCCATAGCAGTAGGTATAGCAGAGAAAAAGAGTGAGGTTAAGACTGGGAAAGATATTGAAAAATGCAATGATGAGGAACTGTATCAGCTTATAAAAGAAAATAAAGTGTTTGCTCGCACTTTACCAAGTCAGAAATTACGCATAGCCCGTATTTTGAAGAATAAGGATGAAATAGTGGCTATGACTGGGGATGGTGTCAATGATGCTCCAGCTTTGCGTAGCGCTGATATTGGGATTGCTGTTGGGAGTGGTACGGAAGTTGCGAAAGAGGCTTCGGACATTATTCTCCTCAACAACAGTTTTTCTATAATCGTTTCTGCTATTGAAGAAGGAAGAAGGATAATAGATAATCTTAAGAAAATCGTAGCTTACTTGCTCTCTACTAGCTTTAGTGAAATTTTTGTTATAGGAGGAGCTTTGGCTATGGGAGCGCCTCTCCCTTTATTACCGGCGCAGATTTTGTGGGCGAATATTATTGAAGAGGGTTTGATGAGTTTTTCATTTGCGTTTGAAAAGAAGGCGCCAGGAATAATGCGTCGTGACCCGCGTGAAAGCGCTTCGCGAAATATAATGACTCCTCGCCTACGTCAATTGATAGTGATTGTTGGGGTTACTACTGGGATATTTTTAATAGGTCTTTATTTTTTCTTACTTTCTTTTGATCTACCTATAGAAGAGATTCGTACTATTATGTTTGTGGCTCTTTCGCTCGACGCATTGTTTTTTTCTTTTTCATTAAAGAGTTTGAATAGACCACTTTGGAAGATAGACTTATGGTCAAACAAATTCTTACTCATGGCTTTTTCAATGAGTGTTTTACTTCTTCTTGCTGCTGTTTCTCTCCAGCCACTTAGAACGCTTCTTTCCCTCACGCCACTTTCAGTTCTTGATATTTCATTTCTAGTAGGAGTGGGGCTTTTTAATCTATTGACTATTGAATTTGCCAAATATTTTATATTTGAGCGGGGTATGCGTAAATGATAGAATTGAGATATGAATATTTTTCTATTAGTAATACTTTTTCTAATTCTTGCAGCCAATGGTATTTTGATATGGTTTTTTTTGTGGGAAAGAAGGTTAAAAAATCCTAAAGGCGATGGTATGGTTTTGCTTCAAAATCAACTCCAAGACCTTTCTCGAGTGCTGGATTCTAGAGTGGGGGATATTTCAAAACAGATGCAAAAGTCTGTGGAGACCCAGTTCAGTGAATCACAAAGAGTAATAAGGGATACTAACGATCAAATGGTTAGGCATCTAACCAGTGTTGCCAAGGGCGTTGCTGAAGCTGCAGAGGCGAGTAAACAGGTCTTTACTATTGCAGACCAGCTAAAAAATCTTGAGAGAGTTCTTACTCACCAAAAACATCGTGGAAATTTAGGTGAAGCAAGCCTAGAGCTTATTTTGAGCAATATTCTTCCAGCTACTGCTTATAAATCACAGTATAAATTTGAAGATGGTGATATTGTAGACGCGGCAATTATGACAAAAGAGGGGGTAATTCCTGTTGATGCAAAATTTTCATTAGATAATTACAATCGTCTCATAAATGAAGTAGATAAAGACAAAAAAATTCAATTGGAAAGAGATTTTAAGAACGACCTTAAAAAACGTATAGATGAGACTGCAAAGTATATAAAACCAAAAGAGAACACTCTCCCGTTTGCTTTTATGTTTATTCCAGCAGAGGGGATTTATTATGATCTTTTGGTAAACGAAGTAGGGTCAGTCAAAGTAAATACTCGTAGTTTGATAGACTATGCATACAAAGACAGAAACGTTATTATCGTTTCTCCTACTACATTTGCGGCATATCTACAATCAGTATTGTATGGTTTTCGTGCTTTTAAAATAGAGGAATCGGCAAAACAAATCGGCAAACATGTGGAAGACCTTTCAAGACATTTAAAGAGTTATGATGAATATTTTAAAAAAGTTGGTAGTTCACTAGGAACTACGGTGAATCATTACAATTTTGCTCAGAAAGAGCTTGGAAAAATAGATAAGGATGTGGTTCGTATAACTGGGAACTCTATGGAAGTGGAAAATTTGTCACTTGAGCGTCCCGAGAAAGAAGGCTAGATCATCAAATGTCTTGTAAAAAAGATATGATACTTCAAAAGTATCAAAAAATGTCAAAGAAACGTGTCGAAGTCCGCCTTTGACATCTATTGTCAAAGGCGGACTTCGACACGGAGACGGGCTTCGAAGGCGTGTCAAAGGCGGACTTCGACACGGACATTGATACGTTTCGACATACGTTTTTTGGAAGCGAGTTAACCTTTTTTTGAAAAAGGGGGTTTATAATAAAAACTATCACCATAAGGACATCCTGCGGTGGCTTGAATTTTTATTAAAATACTGTACTATAGTGCCACTATGCAAAAAATTGCTGTTATAGCCACAGGTGGAAAACAATATGTAGTCTCAGAAGGAGATCTTATTACTATTGAGAAACTGAGTGGAGAACCCAAGGAAGGGGATGTGGTTACTTTTGATAAAGTGCTTCTTATGGATGATGGAAAGGATGCGATTGTTGGAACTCCATACATAGAGAATACTAAGATTTCAGGCACTCTGGTGGGCTCTGGTAGGGCTTCTAAGATAACTGTCATACAGTTTAAGTCTAAGAGTAGATATTTTAAGAAGAAAGGACATCGGCAGCCTTTTAATAAAGTAAAAATAAATTCATTCAAATAAGAATTAAATATTTTGTATTTTCTTTTATTTGAGATACAAAACCGCATGACTTGTATGTCATGCGGTTTTGTGTAATCTATTAGATTTAGACTGTAGACTTTGTTTAATTACGGTTTTGCAAAGCATTTTTTATGGTTTCAGTATCTGAATATTCAAGTTCGGTACCGGTGGAAAGTCCTCGTCCAAGTGTTGAGATTTTGAATCCATATTTTTCTCTAAGAGGGGCTAGGAGTTCATTTAAAAAGTTGGCTGTATTGTCGCCATCAGGGTTATTTGAGAGAGCGAAAATAACCTCTTCGCACCTTTTGTTTTTGCATTCTTTTTCTATGCGCGATAAAAGTTCTTTACTTCGTATATAACGTTCTGGTTCTTTTTCTAGAATAGGCACAGTACCCCCTATGACAAAATAGTATCCTTTGTATGCACTACTTCGTTCTATATTTTCCAAGTCAACATCTTTTTCTACTATCATAATTTCAGATAAGTTTCTGTTTTGGTTATTGCAAATAGCGCAGAGCTTTTCATTTTCACTATGTGTTTCAAAAAAGCGGAAACACTTATTACATAGAGATACTTCATTTCTTAATTCCTTTAAATTAGAAGAAAGTTCGTCTAGAAAGTGAGAATTACGCGTGAGCAAAAAATATACGAAACGTCTAGCTTGTCTTGGACCAATGCCAGGGAATTGTCTAAAAGACTCTACCAGTTTTTCTATAGAACTCATTTTTGTCTATTGGATTAGATATTTAAAATTCATTTTCTGATGAAGATGGGCTATCAAAATCTCCAAATTCACTCTTATCAACAGATAGGAATGATACTTTTTGCTCATCAAAATATAGTTCAATTTTGCCAACTGGACCATTGCGGTGTTTTTCAATTAGTATTTCCGCAATATTGTTATTTTCTACTTCATCATTCATCTTGTCTTCGCGATGAATAAACATGACAACATCTGCATCTTGCTCAATAGAACCTGAGTCACGTAGGTCAGAGAGTCTGGGGCGTCCTCGTCGTTGTTCTACGGCTCGTGAAAGCTGGGAGAGCGCAAGAACGGGGACCTCAAGTTCTCGTGCCATATGTTTTAAAGAACGTGAAATTTCAGTAACTTGTTGGACAAGAGAGTCAGATTTACGGCTTGCTGTCGGAGCCATTAATTGGAGATAGTCCACTATTATAAGGCCTAAACCTTTTTCGCTTTTTAGTCGGCGGGCGACTGAACGCATTTTCAAGATATCACTTCCTGGTTTGTCATCTATATAAACAGGAGCTTTAGAGAGTTTGTCTAGTGCTACTCGTATTTGGTCAAATTCTGCGTCCGTTGAAAGATTCCCTGTGCGTAACTTCCAAGCGTTTACTCGTGATTCTGCAGCTAACATTCGGTCTACTAATTGTTGAGAGCTCATTTCAAGAGAAAAAATACCAACAGGAGTGTTAAATTGAGTCGCAGCTTGGCGAGCTATGTCTAGCGCCAGAGCAGTTTTCCCCATTGAAGGGCGGGCGGCCAATATTATCAGGTCTGATTTTTGAAATCCGGCAAGCATATTATCTAAGTCACGGAAACCACTACGAACACCTCGAAGCTCATCTTTTGTTTTATGTAAATTGTCTAGACGCTCCCAAGCTTCTCCTAATGTCTCTTTTAATTCTACAAATTTATGCAGAGTAGGGGAGTTAGTCACTTCGTACACTTTTCTTTCTGCTTCATCTAGAAGTTCCTCTATGTCCTTACCTTCATCGTACCCAAGTTCTGAGAGGTAATCAGCTGCGTTAATCAAATTACGCATCATTGATTTTTTCTGGACTATATTGGCGTAATGCTTAACATTTCCTGCTGAAGGTACGGCGTTAACGAGTTCAGCTAAGTAAGTTCGCCCCCCTATTCTTTCAAGAAGTTTCTTTTCTCCAAGTTTGGAAGACATAGAGAGTAAGTCTATAGGTTCACTTTTTGCAAAGAGGTCAAGCATGGCTTCATAAATAAGCCTATGTTTATCTGCGTAAAAAGAGTATGGGGATATAATATCAATGATGTCATGCATTGATTCTGGCTTGATCATAACAGAACCCAAGAGAGCTTTCTCCGATTCTATATTATGCGGAGGAATGCGTAGCGTTTGACCACTAGAGAGACGTTCTTTGGTTGTCATAAATTAATAATATCATATTTGTAGGTATACAAAAAAACATGTTTTGTTATGAAATATGTGCTTAAGATGTGTATAAAAAAAGACCCTTTGATGTTATCTTAGGGCCTTTTCTCTATATATTCAGAGAGAGTTGGTTAATGTCCACAACAATTTAGATTTAAGATGGCGCGAATGCGATTTCCCTGGTCGTCATAAGCACTGAAGATGTCATCTGTGTTACTGGAACGATTCTCATTGTGGTTATCGGTAACTCCGCAAGCCTCGTCCTCATCTTGGTAGTCGCCAAACAGATAGCAAGTATTTGTGAAGAGGTCTGTTCCGATCACTCTGGTTTTACCTTCTGGAGCTTTAAACATTGCAGAATACATAGGTTGCCCCTTTCTTTTTCAAAAAATTTTTTGGAACGATGTCCGCATATAATTGTTATATGACTTCTCTAAGATGTCAACTTCTAGTATTGCTTAACTGAAGGTCCGTCTGGTGTGTCTAAAACTGTATATCCCGCAGATTCAATTTTCTTTCTTATCTCATCCGCTATTTTCCAATCTTTATTTTTGCGTGCACTTTCTCTTTTAGCTATTAGTTTGCGTATTTCTGGAGGAGTTTCTGAGACAGATATTTTTTTTTCTATTCCAGTGAGTAAAGTTTTTAATTTTCTATGTCCTTCAATGAGACCTAGTCCAAGCACTTTATCAAAATCCAGAAGAGTTACACGTTTATCTTTTTTATTTATAGAATTGTCTTTGATAAGTTCCCATAGGATCACAAGGGCTCCTGGTGTGTCAAGGTTGTCATTTATGCGTTCAAGAAAACGTTTCTTGAATTCCTCATTTATCTTACCGTTTTTTATACCTAATTCATCAACAAAGATGCGCAATAGTCTTGAAAATGCTACTTGCGCGCCCTCTAGTGCTTCCCATGTAAAGTTCATTGGACTTTGGTAGTGTCCAGTAAGTACCCAATAACGATAAGCTAGCGGGGTTATTTCTTTTTTTTCAAGTTGTCTAAGTAGTATGCCGTTGTTTGCTGATTTAGATATTTTTTTCCCGTTCATAGTAATAAAGGCATTATGTAGCCAATATTTTACGTATTGTTTTTTTGTTACAGCTTCGGCTTGTGCAATCTCGTTGTTGTGGTGAATAGAAATATGTTCGATACCTCCTGTATGAATATCTATTTGTTTTCCAAGTTTTGAAAAAACCATAGCTGTACATTCTAAATGCCAGCCAGGGAAACCAACACCCCAAGGCGATTCCCATTCTTGTTGACGTCTACTATTTTTCTTTTGTGAAAATTTCCATAAGGCAAAATCAGTGGGGTTTCTTTTTTCTTTATTTATTTCAACACGAGCTCCTTCTTTTAGAGATTCGATATCTATATTTCCTAGAGCTCCATAGGATGGGAAAAGGGAAGTGTCATAGTATATTCCGTCTGTTGTTTTATAAGCGTAACCTTTTTCTTCTAGGGTTTCTACAAGAGCGATCTGTTCTTTTATAAAGTCTGTAGCGCGTGTAAAAATAATAGTTTCTGTATGTACATTGAGCTTATTGAGATCTTTTTTCCATGAGTCGGTTATTAAAGTGGCAAGTTTTTTAGCGCTTACACCAGCACGAGATGCTCCTTTTTCCATCTTATCCTCTCCGCTGTCGGCATCTGACGTAAGATGTCCAACGTCTGTAATATTAATTACTTGTTTAACGGTATAATTGTTGTAAATAAGAGTGCGTTTGAGTATGTCGGCAAAAATATAAGCGCGGAGATTGCCTATATGTTGATAGTCATACACAGTAGGGCCACAGTTATACATCTTCACTATACGTGGATTAATCGGAACAAACTCCTCCTTTTTTTTAGTTTGAGTATTAAAAAGAAAAAGAGAGTTTTTTCTCTTTATATTTTTTTCTTTAAAATATGTATTTTTGAATAGTTTGAAAAAGCTGAAAGTCATATGTATTTTTTTCTACAACCATTTTTTATATTTGAAAAATATAAAGAAAAATACAGCAGCCAGCAACATAATTCCAAGAATTACCCAGAAATCGCCGTAAAAGCCAGTTAAGGGTAATGTTTTTGTATTCATGCCAAAGATGGAAGCAAACAGGGATAGTGGAAATGTGACAAAGGCCATTATTGTCAGTACTTTTATAGTCTCATTTTGTTTTGTTGTAAGAAGTGAATTATTTGTTGCGCGTAGTTCTCTCAGTAAATCCATTTTAGCTGCGACCGAATTTTGTATTCGAAAATATTCATTGATAATTTTTTTTGATTTGTTCATATACTGTTCTTCAAAAAACTTCTTGGAAATTGCTTCAAATGTTTCAAGAATCTCGCGATGTGCAGAAAGAGTTTGTTTAAAATCCAAAAGCTCTCGGCTGATTTTTGAGAGATCAAAAACCATTTCTCTTTCCCGCTCTTCAAAGACTTTTTGTTCTATCTCTCTAAGTGAATCACCAATATATTCTAATTCATGTTCAATGGCGTGATAAAGTTTTTTGATCATATAGTAGAACACATGTCCAGCGTGTTTATCGGTGTTATTTTTGTCTAAGATTGAATCAACTTCAAAAAGTTTTGCAAATTTGTGTATGGGGTCAATCGTGTCATATCTGGTAGTAATAAGAAAATTTTTACCTATTATAAAATCTACTTCTTGGTTTTTTTGAGAAGTGTGAGTATGTTTGAAAGCGGGGAAGTGCAGAATTAAGTAGATTACAGAGTTCCCCCAAAATTCTATATGTGGTTTTACAGAAGGAAGTAAGAGCTCTTCAGCTACATGTGGATGAATTTCATATTCTTCCATTATTTTTCGCACCTCTTCGTTTGTTGGAGATTCAAGATCTATCCAAGTGACGTTATTGTGTTTATATCGGGTGAGCATTACATAAGACAGTATAACATGCAGTAATTAAGGTGTAATATTTTGTCCACCATTTTCGGGATAATAAATATTAAGTACTGGATATATCAAACTTTACCATTTAGACAAAACCTGCGATAATGGTTTTAAATTTTAGAGCCATGAAAGAAAAATTTCTAGACATGATAAATAAGCGCAGATTTATATTTTTTAGTGTTATAACAGTTTCTCTTCTGCTCTCTTTTTGGTTAGGCTTGAATGTAGGATATACAAATAGCAGACAGATTGAATCTCTGGCTATTTTGAGCAACAAAGATTCTTTACCCCCAGAAAATATAGATTTTACGCCGTTGTGGAAGGCCTGGAATGTGTTGGAGGATAGATTTGTTCCAGCAACAACAACTTTATCAAAAACTAACCAAGATTATCTATGGGGAAGTATTAGAGGGCTCGCTGCTTCTTACGGAGATCCTTATACAGTATTTTTTCCACCCGCAGAAGCAACGATTTTTGAGGAAGATATAAATGGGTCTTTTGGAGGAGTTGGAATGGAGATTGGTGTTAGGAATGGAGTATTAACAGTTGTATCTCCTTTGAAAGGTACGCCGGCAGAAAAAGCTGGCGTAAAGAGTGGAGATTGGATAATGGAGATAGACAGTAAGAGTACTGATAAAATGTCAGTGGACGAAGCTGTACAAAAGATTCGCGGGGAAGTGGGGAAAGCTGTAGTCCTTACAATCTCACGAAAGGAGGATAGTGAGTTAAAAACTATAGAAATTACCCGAGCTATTATAAGTATCCCTACTATTGATACAAAAATGAGAAAAGATGGGGTTTTTGTTATAAGTCTTTATAATTTTTCTGCTCTGTCACCAAATTTATTTCGTACCGCGCTTAGAGAGTTTGTTCAGTCAAACAGCAATAAACTTGTTCTTGATCTGAGAAATAATCCTGGAGGTTTTCTAGCAGCTGCTATTGATATGGCAAGCTGGTTTTTGCCTGCGGGGAAGGTTGTTGTCACGGAAGATTTTGGTAAGGGGGTTGAGCCAAAAATTCACAGAAGTAAGGGATATAATATTTTCACAAAACAGCTCAAAATGGTAATTTTGGTTAATGGAGGAAGTGCTTCTGCTTCTGAGATTTTGGCGGGAGCATTGCAAGAACAAGGTGTAGCAACACTTGTTGGACAGAGTACCTTTGGTAAAGGGTCAGTGCAGGAGGTGATAAAGATTACTCCAGATACTTCGCTTAAAGTAACAATAGCGCGCTGGTTGACTCCAAACGGAATCTCCATTTCAGATGGGGGTCTTACTCCAACAGTGGAGATAAAAATGACTGCAGAAGATGTTGAAGCTGGTAGAGATCCTCAGCTGCTGAAAGCAGTTTCTGTATTGTTAGAAAACTAGAATTAGTAGATGTATTAATTAAAGTAATATTTGAAAATGAAAGTTATACTTCTCAATGATATTCCAAAGATTGGAAGAAAGGGTGATATAAAAGATGTAGCAAGTGGTTATGCTACAAACTATCTCTTGCCTCGCGGGTTAGTGGAGGTTGCGACTGGGAAAAAAATACAGGAATTGGAAGAAAGAAAAAAAGAGTCAGTCGTAGAACAAAAAATACAAGAGAATTTGTTAGAAAAAAATATACAGGCTTTGAAAGGAGTAGTGGTCGAAATATCTGCAAAAGCAAATGAAAAAGGACATCTTTATGAGAGTGTTCATATTCTAGAAATACTACATGCTCTTAAAAAACAAGAACATGTAGATCTTAATGAAGAGAGTCTTTCTTTAGATGGTCCGATTAAGGAAATAGGTGAGCAGACTATTTCAGTAAAAGAGGGAAATTTTGTCGGATCTTTTGTTGTGTCTGTGAAAGCTCAATAATTTTAACAAGATAAACAATTAACTAACTATGTCTTCAGTAGACAAAAACAAAGCTTTAAGTGTTAAAACTCAAGACATGAATAGAGCTATCGACTCGTTAAATGAAGAGATGAAAGCTGTAGACTGGTATCAACAAAGGGCTGATGTTACAACAGACGAGAACCTTAAAGGTGTCTTATTGCACAACATGAATGAAGAGTTGGAACATGCAGCGATGTTGATAGAGTGGATACGTCAACAAAGTCCTCAATTTAGTAAGGAACTAAAGAAATATCTTTTTAGTGATTCTGAGGATATTTCTAAAATGGAGTAGACAAAAAACGCAAAATAAAAACTTCTCGTGTCGAGTATCGAGAGGTTTTTATTTTGCGTCTATTGATTTTAATTTCCGAGTAGCTTCTTCGAGTTTGTTTTGATGTTCGTGTATTTTGCGTTTCAGTTCATCTTTTTCTCTTACCAGCCTACGCTTACTGTCTTCTTTTTTTGGAACAATGCTTCGTGACAGATTTTTTATTTCGCGTTCAAGTTCATCGATCTGTCTTTTATCTGTAGATATTTCTTGCTCGGTCTGAGATATTTGAGACTCCTTTGCCCGTAAGTCATTTTCCAACTGTTGAATTTCTCTATTGAGAGAGTTTAAGAGGTTGTTTATATCAGACATATTGTAATGTATTCACAAGAGATAATCTCTTTCTTTAATTTTTTATTCTTGCGCAAAAACCATTGTATTTATGGAGGTTAAGATGTGACAATGTTCACACATTTTTTGAGGTTAGTGGTGCCATCAAATTTCTTTTTGCGATGTTGTGTGAATTTAACTATCCCATCCTTAAGAGCAAAAAGCGTATGATCCTTACCCATCCCCACGTTGTTTCCTGGGATAATGCGAGTGCCTCGTTGACGTATGATGATAGAGCCTACCTGAGCTGTTTCTCCATCATAAAGTTTTGTACCCAAATATTTTGGATTGGAATCCCTTAAGTTTTTTGCTGATCCTCCTGCTTTTCTGTGTGCCATAGATGTATTATTTTATAGTATATTCTGTATATCTTTTGATATACTAGTGAATACAGATGAGGAGAAGTATACCAGAGGTTATAGATATGATCAAGAGATTTTTGCTAGGAGATTTTTTCATGGTCTTAGTTATTGTCTTAGTTGGGACTGCCAGTTTTGGTTTAGGGAGATTGTCTGTAAAAGAGGAAAGACGAGAGCCAGTAAGGATTGAATATCCGAATGTTTCAAATACTACCCCAGTAAGTTCAGATACTCAAAATACTTTGAAAAAACCTGCTTCTGAAGAATATTTTGTCGGGTCTAAAAATGGAAATAAATACCATTATCCTTGGTGTTCCGGAGCTAAACGTATAAAGTTAGAAAATCTTGTACGTTTTGCTACTCAAGCAGAAGCTGAAAATGCCGGCTACACTCCAGCGGCAAACTGCAAGGGTTTATAAAAAAGAAGAGTAATTAATATAAATTAAAACTTTACGTTTAATAACGAAGGTTTAACCTTCGTTATTTCCTCTGAATATTTCGTGTCATAGAAAGAAAATTGCGGTATACTTATTTTATGATAGTTGTTGACGTAGAAGCGAGCGGAACTGAATATCACAAGCACTCTATTGTTTCCATTGGAGCGCTTGACCTTGATAATCCACAAAACCAGTTTTATACAGAATGCCGTATTTGGGATGGTGCGCATATAATGGAGGAAGCTTTGGGAGTAAATGGTTTTACTAGGGCTGAAATTACTGATCCTGGTAAAAAAGACGAAGCGGAATTATTTCGGGAGTTTGTTGCATGGGCAGAAGATATAGAAGACCGCACTCTTGCCGGACAGAATGTTTCTTTTGATAGAGATTTTATCAAAGCTGCTGCAGAGCGCGCGGGGGAAAATTATTCTTTTGCGTATCGTACCATCGACACTCACACACTCGCTTACATGCATATTATTAAACGCGGGAAGAAACCTCCGTTTGATAAAAAAACACGGCATAGCGCTTTAAATTTAGATGCTGTGTTGAATTATACGGGTATTCCTGATGAACCAGAACCACATAACGCACTTACGGGAGCATTTTCACATGCCGAGGTAATTTCACGGATTTTGTATGACAAACCGTTATTACCAGAATTTGAAAAGTATCCAATTCCGTGGATAGAGTAAACAAAAGAAAAATGAGTAAACTTACTCACATACGAACAGTATGTTGTTTGGTAGTTTTTAACGTACAATAATACAGTACTAGAAAAATTTGAATAATAAAGATATTTATCATGCATGATGAAAGTGAAGAAAAAAAGAAAACTCCGCATAATAATGAAAATAGACAGATAGAAAAAGCTCTTTTATGTGAAGAAAATAATGCAGTGGAATCTTGGCGAATTTTTAAAATCATGGCAGAGTTTGTTTCTGGTTTTGAGGTGTTGCGACGGTATGATCTTGCTGTAACTTTTTTTGGATCAGCTAGAAGTGAATTAGGTGATAGAATTTATGAACATACAACAGAGTTAGCATACAAACTGTCCAAATCAGGCTTTACAGTTATTACTGGAGGTGGTGGGGGAGTTATGGAAGCTGCTAATATTGGTGCTACTAAAAACGCAGGTAGTAATTCAGTCGGTCTTAATATTAAACTGCCAAAAGAACAAATCCTAAATAAGTATGTGACTGACTCTGAAGGATTTCATTATTTTTTTACACGTAAGGTAATGCTAGCCTTTGCTTCAGAAGTATATGTTTTTATGCCGGGTGGTTTTGGTACATTAGACGAACTTTTTGAATTAGTAACTCTTATTCAGACTAAAAAAATTAAAAGATTGCCCATAATTCTTTTTGGACGTGACCATTGGGAGCCATTGATTTCTTGGGTAGAGAAAGAACTATATTCTCACTTACATGCTGTTGATAAGGAAGATATGGAAATTTATCATCTAGTTGATTCAGTTGAAGAAGCATATGATGTAATAATGGAATTGACCGAAGGTGCTCGAAAAAAAATAGGAGGGAGACGTAGGCAAACTGGGACAGAATAGTCGCTTATTTTTTTTTAGTTTAAATTTATCATGTTACGAGTGACAAAAGAAAAACGATGGTATAAAGATAGACAAAATATTGCATTGATAACGGGGTTTATCAGTACTATAGTAACTCTTTTGAATTTTTGGATTTCAGTAAATTAAACAGTGAACCCAAAGCCTTTCTACGGCTGAGATGAGCCGTAGAAAGGCTTTGGGGTGAGAGCCTTGCTTTTAAATTTCTTAGTGTGTTACGCTAATGTGACGTTGTGGTATGTGATATTGACATAGTCGATTTGACGTGCTATGATAGAAACAAGAATTCGGTACTGCCGGATTTTTCTTTTTGTTATTTTTTCTGTATTTAAATAAGTATAGAGAAAGAGCAAAAAGTTTGTCATCTAATAATTAGCTTATTTTACACATAGCATTTGCAATAAGTGCCATTCTGTCAACAATGTTTGTTCCTGTGTCTGACGGAATGGTAGTAGAAACATCTTATACTTTTTCTGAGTCACCAACGATAGAGGAGTATGTACAAGAGTATTATAAAGAAACCCCTATACTTGCTGATATAGCGCGGTGTGAGTCTCGAAACCGACAGTTTACAAAGAACGGTGATATTTTTCGTGGGGAGGTAAACGACAGAGATGTCGGAGTTATGCAAATCAATGAGGATTATCATCTTAAGACATCCAAAAAACTAGGGTACGATCTGTATTCTTTGGAGGGGAACCTTGCATATGGTCAATATCTCTACAATAAAAAAGGAGTGGCTCCATGGAAAGCTTCATTTAAGTGTTGGAAAAAGAGTAATCATTTGGCGCGTAAATAAAAAAGAATGAAAATAGAAGAATACAACACCCACCAGTCTAGCCAGACTGGTGGGTGTTGTATATGTATTTGGTTTTAAACAAATGACTTTTGACGTAGTCGCTTTCTAGTTTTTAATAGGGGAGTATACCCAACTTTCTTTCTTAGCAGAATCAGTAATCTTTTAAATAAGGTTCGCACAATATATCTTTTGCGACACTTATGCAAACACTTTGGACTTTAAATATAAAAAATAAAATACTCAGACTTTTGCTTTTGCTACTATGTGTGTATAGTTAGTTTTTTATACACCACCTTCCTTCTCTGTCCGAGATCTCAGTTAGACTCCTTACAGTTTTTTCTATAAATCTTATTAAAAAATGAACTCTGTCCCCTACTGATACTAGATTAGAACATTTAAGTAAATGGTGTCAATAAAATCTATTTGGTATCAATTAAAATACAAAGAGACTGTCCGTTTTAACTTTAACAGGCAGTCTCTATATTCTATGGTATTCCTTTAATTAATCCAATGTACAGTTCGCTGGTCGAGTCTTGTGCGGACAGCGATGTTTGGGGCAACAACACACCCCACAACACAGAGTTAGCGCATCCCAACCATTATCAAATTCATACTGTTCTCCTAGTTTAAAAATTCTCGGGAAGGTAAAAAAGAATTTCTTTTGTCCCACTGACTCTTGTTTAAAAAAATCAGTTCTTCTTCTTAAGAAAATTTTCTTATACATGAGAATCTTTCCTTCTATTCGTTAGGTTACTACTTAGAGCTTAACACGTTATCCTTTATTTATTAGTTGTCAACGAAGAGTGTCGGCATCTCGTAAGTAGTCTAATGGATTGAGATAAGCTTCGTATGGGGCTATTGGTATAGTAACTACTTTTCCGTTACTTTTACAGGTGTATTTTGTTAACACAACAGCGTCTGCTATGTAGGTGGTAAAGTGTAGATGAGGACCTATTGAGTATCCTGTATTACCGGAAAATCCTATAACATCTCCAGTACTAACTGTCTGTCCAGCTTTTACACTAACTACTGATAGGTGCGCGTACAGAGTAGAAAGTCCATTGTTGTGTTGTATTAGTATCCATTTCCCATACTGGCAATAGCGCACAGAGCCAAGATTTATAGCCTTAACTGTCCCCCCTAAGGATGCATATACAGACGTTCCTTCTGATGCTCTCAAGTCAACACCGTTATGTCCCTTCCCATTGTATCCTCCAGATCGGGCAAATGGAGTATTTCCAAAGTACTGAGTAACCCTGAGTCTATTAAGAGGCCATCCGAGTACCCCCTGACCTACAGAAGGAATGGAGTTTGGGTTAAGTGTGAATTTAAGTTGAGATTCCAGGTCTTGCAAATCTTTTTCAAAACGTTTTTGTGCAGCGCGTTTTGTAGTAAGTAACTTTTGATAGGAGGTCTCTTTGCTTTTGGTAATGGTCAAGAGCTGGTTTTTTTCAGAACGGTTGTTGTCCAGCACCTTTTTCTTGCCAGCAAGTTCTTTTTTATAAGTAGAAAGTTTGGAGCGCTGTCTCTCAGATTCTTTTTTCCTTGTTTCTAACTCTTTTTTAAGTAGAGTTAGTTTTTTAACATCTTCTTGCATAACCAATTGAAAACGTTCCATAGTTGTTACTTGGTCCCAGGTTTCAGAAAGATTCTTATTGGCAAGAATTGTTTCTATAGGTGAATTAGATTCTATTTCATAAATAGTACGTATGGTTTTAGCTATAGCTTTCTTGTTTTGAATTACTGTTTTTTCTTTATTAACAATTTCAGTCTTAATTTCTTCTAAAGTAAGATCCGTTGTTTTGATTTTATATTTTGTCAAAGAAATATCTGTTGAGATTTTTTTTCTGGAGAGATCCAAAGTTTTAATTGCTCTTTGTAAAGTTTTCTTTTCTTTCCCTACTATTCGCAGATCAGCTTCATGTTTATTAATTTCACCTTCTAGTTTTTTGATTAATTCATTTCTGTTCTCTATCCTTTCTTTTATCTCTTTTTCTGTTGCTGGTTGGGCAAATACATAGTTATTTACCCATACAAATTGTGTAAATAGAATAATAATAACTATATATATAGTTTTGTTGAGTTCAATTTTCATTTTTTAATAATTCGTGGGCAGACAGGAGTCTTTTAAGTGTCTCTTGTTTCCCTATGATAGCTGCAATAGTAAATGGGTCTGAGGATCTTTCTTTACCTGAAAGAGCTACTCGCATAGGCCAGAGAACCAACCCCCTTCCCTCTTCGCTAGCATAATCCCATAAAGCATCTTTAATTTTTTCTTTATTGAAGTGTTCTGTCGGAATAGTTTTTATGTATTTCTCAATTACGAGTAGTCTCTTTTTAGTGTTCTCCACATTCTCTTCTTCTTTTTTAGGAAGTAAAAGATTAGAGCTACTCAATAAAGGAGCTTCGAAGTAATAATCTAATTCCCCCTCGTCTGCCGATTTTTTAATCTCACTGAAGTGAGATATTCGTTCCCTAAGAACAATGGCTACTTCCTTAAGTCTTTCTTTAGTATATGTTCTTTTTTCCTTTATGAGATCAGGCATATGTTCTTCAATGTTTTTTATGAGTTTCTCTATTGGCATGATTTTAATATACTCAGAGTTAAACCAATTAAGTTTTTCTATGTTAAACACAGCTCCTCCTTTTTGTATATGTTTTAGAGAAAATTTTTCGATGAGATCGTCCAATGTAAAAAATTCTTGTTCTGTTCCAGGATTCCAGCCTAACAGTGCTAAGTAATTTATCAAAGCCTCTGGAAGATATCCTTCTTTTTTATATTCTTCAATACTGACTGTGGTATTTTTTCGTTTTGATAATTTAGAACGGTCTGCGGCCAAGATAAGAGGTATGTGAGCATACAGATGTCTTTCTATGCCTAATGCCTCTTGAATTAAAATTTGACGGGGGGTATTTGAGATATGATCTTCTCCACGAATTATATGAGATACATTCATGTCATCATCATCTATTACTACAGCCAAATGGTACAATGGTTCATTTATACTCCTAGCTATAACAAAATCTCCTAACTCAGATGTGTTGAATGTAACATCACCACGAATAATGTCTGTAAAAGTTATATTTTTATTTTGATTGCGTAAGCGCACTACTTCTACCTCATTTCCAGACCCATCTTTACTTATTTCTTTTGAAACAAATGCTTTGTCTGTGTCTAGTAATTTTTTTATAGCGCTGGTATAAATATCTGCTCTCTCACTCTGTCGATAAAATTCATCGTGAGTGAGTCCTAACCAAGCGAGCCCATCTAATATTTCTTTTTCATATTTATCAGAACTTCTTTTTACATCTGTATCTTCTGAACGAATGATAAATTTGCCTTTATTTTGTCGTGCGAAAAGAAAATTAAATAAGGATGTGCGAGCCGTTCCTATGTGTAAATTTCCAGTAGGGCTGGGGGCGATTCGTGTTACTACTTCGGTAGATTTTCGCATTGTAATTTTATTTATTTTCATGATTTAGAGCTATTTCCATTACCGCTTCGGCAATAGAACGGGCTGCTCTTGGTGTAGCGAATTTTTTTGCGGCTTCCGACATTTCTTTCTGTAATTCATTATTTTTCATAATACGTTCAATTTCTGAAAGAAGAAGATTTGGAGTAAGGTTTCTTTCTTCAATAACGTCGGTTGCTCCTCCGCGCGCGTAGGTGTAAGCATTTTTTTGTTGATCATGAGAAATTTCTTCTGGAATTGGGACAATTATTGACGGTAGTCCCCAAGCAGCTATTTCAAAAATAGCCACCGATCCTGCTCGTGATATAACCAAAGTTGAAGCTCCTGCAGCCATACGCATAGCTAAAAGATCTAAGTAGTTAAAAATATTATATCTATTTTTGTATTTATTTTCGCGAAGAATAAATTCTGATGTCCTCTGAACTTCTTCAAAGTTTTTCTTTCCGGTTTGATGGATAATTTGGTATTTTTCGATTAATTTAGGTAAAGCGTCTAATATAACATCATTGATACGCACGGCACCTTGTGAGCCCCCAAGTATTAAGATAGTAGGTATTTTTTGGTCAAGTTTTAAAAATTCTTTCCCACCTTCTTTGGCTACTGTATAAAGTGCATGTCGAATCGGCTGGCCTGTTAAAGCAACGTTCTCATTTCCTTTGAAATACTCTGCGGTTTCAGGGTATGAAATGGCTATTTTTTTAGCAAATTTACCTGCCCAGGCGTTAACTCTGCCTGGCTTCACATCTGATTCATGGATAACTACAGGTATACGCAAGATTCGCGCGGCAACAAGAGTTGGAAAGCTGGCGTAACCTCCTTTACTGAATACAACATCTGGATATATTCTATATAGACGTAATATTGAGCGTATGACTCCGTACATTGTTTTTAGCAGGTCAAATAAATTGAGAATTGAGAAATATCGACGTATTTTCCCTGCAGAACTTTGTTGAAATTTAATATCATTTTCATACAGAGCTCTAGGGTCAAAAGGTTCTGGACCAATATAGTAAAGTTTAGGTTCTAGAATCTTTCTTTCCTCTACAATAGAATGTATCTCCTCCGCAACTGCTATAATAGGGTAAAAATGCCCCCCACTACCTCCTCCTGTAAAAACGATTTTCATTACATTTTTTATTTACTAAGATGATATCTTATTTTTTGTGGCATATCGTGACACATTCAGGATAATACCAACCCCAATTAAGGCAAGAAATAGTGCACTACCTCCGTGACTTACGAACAATAGAGGTAGCCCTGTTAATGGAAATATTCCAACTAGTGATCCTATGTTTATAAATGATTGAGATGTGATAAGTATAACAATTCCGACCACAATGAGTCCACCAAATTTATCAGGAGCACGGCTTGCTATTCTCATTCCTCGCAAGGTAAAAAATATAAAAAGAGATATCAAAAAAGTTACTCCAATAAATCCAAATTCTTCTGCAAAGACTGCAAATATGGAGTCTCCTATTGGTTCTGGTAGGTAATTAAATTTTTGTACACTTTGACCAAACCCTCTGCCGAACATTTGACCTGATCCTATGGCTATTAATGCTTGTTGTATTTGGTAGCCACTGCCTAGAGGGTCTAGGGCTGGATTTAAAAAAGTCAAAAGTCTATCCATAACGTAGGGTCTGACGCTTGCTACTACTGCAAATGCACCCACTGATAGGACTCCAAGTCCTACTATGTCGCGAACACGAGCGCCAGCTGCCACAAACATAGCCAATGCTGTAGAAAAAATTACTAATACGGTTCCTGTGTCTGGCTGAAGAAGTAAAATGATGCTTGGTAAGCTTAATAAGCCGACAAACGGCAAGATCCCTTGTTTCCAGGAATAAAGTTTTTCTTTAAGAGAAGATAGAAAAGATGCTAAGTAAATAACAAAACCAAGTTTTAATAATTCAGCTGGTTGAAATGTCGTGAAGCCAATGTTAATCCATCGAGTTGCTCCACCGTAGCTAAATCCTATACCTGGTACAAAAACTAAAAGTGTGATACCTAAAGATATAAGAAATATATAAGGAGCGTATCGACGATATATACGATAATGAATACGTGTGGCGAACAGAAGTCCAATGAAACCCCCAATAATTCCAAGAAAAATTTGGCCGAGTGCTACAGAGGTAAATGTAGCCCCGTTACGCGCTAAAAGTCCCAAAGAAGCTGATGAAAAAATTAAAAAACCGACAAATACTAGGACTATTACAGAGATAAGAAAGGTACGGTCAGTACTATTACGTGGGCGTAACATATACTTATCCTATAAAAGCAAGAATTATTCCTGACAGTGCAAAAACAACAGAAAGGATCCAATATCTCATTACTACCTTAGGTCCAGACCACCCTATAGCTTCAAAATGATGATGAATCGGAGCAACTCGAAAAATCTTTTTTCCGCGGATTTTTTTTGAAAGTACTTGCAAGATATTTGAACCTACTGTGATGACTAAAAGAAAAGCAATGATAGGAAGAACAGCTATTCCAATCCCCCCTCCAAGGGAATCTGTCATAAATGCTATGACAGCTATGGTAAGTGTGAGTCCCATTGTTCCCGTTTCTGTCATGTAAAAACGTGCAGGAGGAATATTAAACCAAAGAAAAGCAAGAATAGCGCCTGTGATCATCGCAGAGAAGGCTGCCAAATTAATTTGATCTTGACTGAAAGCTATAGCAGAGTATGCAGCAAAGATGCTCGCGAATACTCCTCCAGAGAGTCCGTCTATCCCATCTATTACACCACTTGCATATAATGCTAAGGAGACTGTGATAAAAAATGGAATAATAAGCCAACCAATTTCAAAAATACCACCAAAAGGAATTCCTATACCTGTAATATCAAGTTTTGTATAAAACCACCATCCTATAAAGCCGGATATTAATGTGATGAAAATGAGTCTACGTTGTAGTGAAAGTCCGTCTTTTCCACGTATGTCCATTAGATCATTGAACAGACCCACTAATGCTCCGAGTATTAGTGTAAATAAAGGTATCCAAGTTTGTTCTCGTGACAGAAAACTTAATTTTATAGTAGCAGTGCTTGGAAAAAGTTGAGCTAAAAAAGCAATGCCTATGATTGTAATAATAGCGCTACCCCAAATAACAATCCCCCCCATTCTAGGTATATAGCCTTCTTTTTCTCTATGTAGTTTGTTAAATTCTTGCGCGTCTGTTCCATCAAGGGCTATTTTCCCAGGTATCTTTTTCCAAGCTTTATATTTATAGAGATAGTGAGTTAGTATTGGTGTAATTAAAATACCCACTAAAAAAGCAGTAGTGGCTGGAAGCATTATTTTAACAACGTCAATTATCATTTTGTTTAGTATAGTCTAACGAATCCTTATTCTTTCTGCAAAGCAAAAAAATCTAACGTTTTTTGAACTAATAGTTCGACATCTTTGAAGCGTCCTTCAAAGGTTGACCCTAGGACTGAAATTAAAATCGGGCGATTAATTCCAGCGTCAAATGCCACAACTAAATTTCCACCAGCAAGATCTGTAAAACCTGTTTTTGAAGCAATAAGGCCGGGAATATTTTTGATAGATTTATTAGTGTTATCTCCATCATGTAATTTGTTGTCAAGGGATAGATAATATACAGAGGTCTCACGAGTTGCATCTAACGAAACCGGGGTGTGCAAGAGAGAGTAATAAAGTAGAGTAACTACATCTTTTGCGGATCCATAACCTCCGCTTATGTATTTGTTTGTATCAAGTCCTGTTGGATTGAGAAAATAGGTTTGAGTTAATCCTATTTTCCCCGCTTTTTTATTCATCAGATTCACAAAAGCTTTTCCGGCTTTTATGTTTGGATTTTTGTCTATAGATCCAGCGGCATAAGCAAGTGCTCGCGCCCCATCGTTAGAAGAAACAAGAAGGGTAAAACTTATTAAATCTTTTACTTTCCATTCTTCTCCTTGTATAAGTCCGCTGTCCCCTTCCGCAGATAGCGCTTGTTTGTTTATTAGTATCTTACTTTCAGGAGATAGCTTTTCTGTTGAAATAATAGCTGTCATGAGTTTTGTAAGAGAAGCTAGAGGTAGTTGTGTTTCTTTATTTTTACTATAAAGAATTTTCCCACTTTGCGCATCAAATACATATGCTGCTTTGGCAGATATAGAAACTGAATCAAAAGGATTAGATTCCAGAGAAGTTTTCTCTGCACGTTTGGTTTTTCCTCCTCCTTCAATTTTTTGTGAAGAAAATGAGAGGGTGTAAATTGTAATTATTGTAAGAAAAAGAAAACTAGAAATAATCAAAAGAAAAAGAAAACGTTTAGAAAAAACTTTATCTTCCTTTTCTATGGGTGTTGTTGAATTTACTTCTTCGTACATATTTATTTAATTTAATAAGCTTTCCTATCTATGAAATGGTCATTGAGTCAGTATCCAAACTTTCCGATTCAAATTTTTTCAGTTCGGATAATATTTTTTGGTATTCTGGAAGATCTGTAACAGAAGTTACTCCAAGAAAAGAAAGAAGTTCTGTGGTGGTTTTATATATATAACTCCTGCTGTCATTAGGGTTGGATGTTTTTTCTATGAGTCCGCGTATAAGCAAGTTACGGAGTATAAAGGTGGAATTAACTCCGCGGATGTAGTCTATCTCGCTTCGGGTTACATGGCCTTTATATAGGATGATAGCAAGCACTTCAGACCCAGCTTTTCCTAGGTCGCGAGAAAGCTCTTCTCTACGAATATTCTCTATTAGATTCGCCTCTTCAGACGCTGTGCGAAGCTCTAGTTTGTCTCCAGAAATAACGAGATTGATACCGCGATTTTCAAGATTTTTTCCTAGTATTTCCACAGATTCTTTTATCTTTTCTTCAGAAGATTGTAGAAGTTTAGAAAGTTCTTTTATTTTCATTGGCTCAGCTTTATAAAACAGCAGAGCTTCTATTTTTTGTTCCAGTCGCATTTTATTAAATTAATTTAAGTATAGCGCGGTGTGCTGACTGTTTCAGTTTTCATGTTTATCTCTCCAAACTGAGAATCTTGCTTGACTTCCAAGATCCCTCGTTTAACAAGTTCTAGCATCGCAAGAAAACTTATAATTATCGTCGCCTTTTTTTCTTTTGTTATTTTCTCACTTCTGCCAGCAAAATCATGGAAAGAGATAGAAAGATTTCGTGAAATTTTATCCGATAATTTTTCTATCATTTCCTCTAAACTAATTATTTTTTGTACTACCGTTTTTGCCAAAAGTTCCTTTTTTGGCAAATTTGTTAAGACTGATGAAATATGTGCATAAAGATAAGGAACAGAACAAGTTTTATATGGAGAAAATACAGGCTCAACTTTTTGTAAGGATGATCTGGAAAAAAGAATAGTCTTGCCAAAATTTTGAATTAAGAACGGAGTAGTCTGCTTGAAGAGTTTATACAATTTAAGTCGTCTCTCCAGGTTTTCTATATCACCTTGTTCTTCTTCTGTGAGAGAGAGATTAGGTAATAAAGATTTGGACTTAATTAATAGAAGAGTAGATGCTACTAGAATAAAATGAGCAGACTCCCCTACTGGCATTTCTTCTTTTTCCTTAATGTGTGAAATATAATCATCTGTAACCGTAGCAAGAGAGATGTCGTTGATATGGAGTTTCCTTTTTTCTATTAGATGGAGGAGGAGTTCAAGAGGGCCTTCAAACACTTCAGTTTTTATCTGAAAATTTTCCAAATCCATACACAAACTATACGTTTTTTGTGGCTTTGATTCAAGGGATAAAAGATCAAGAAAACCTTCTTAAGAAAGTTTTGAATAATAAACATAAGAAAATTAAATAGCGCGGATTCTTATTGGAGAATCCGCGCTATGGAAGCTTGAAACTTCCATCTAGTTTGCAACCAGGCGCCATGTCCCGTTGGACTCTTGGCATGCTGTGGATGTGACATCCACAGATTTGTTGTCTCTGGACGAATTTTGTCCGAAGAAAAAGGCGTGGCTGTGAACTTTTTTACACGTTTTGCCTGAGGCAGAACGTCCTTCGTCAATTGTCCTGGAATTTCCATAAGAGCCCGTACGTGGGTTTTTCCACGTGATGTTGTTTCCAACGGAGGATTTGTAGGCTCTTTCCGCCGTTTGTTGGGCGTACAAGGCATCCGCCTTGTCGAGGGTATCTCCAACAGAGTTACCTATGCCAGCACCCAAGAGGGTCCCGATGGCGACTCCGACCAACTGACCTTTTCCGCCACCGATGAAAGAGCCAGCAACAGCTCCACCGACAGCTCCTAAGACAGTTCCGACAGTTTGTTTTTGGCCCCAATTAGAGCCTTCATTTGCGCATCCTGCCAAAAAAAATGCCAAAATGCCAACCATCAAAAAACCAGACTTTTTCATCTCCTTATCCTTTCATTTCATTTCAACCCAGAATCAAAAAACTCGAGTACCGTTCAATAGCTTGCCATATTTAACATGAAAAGTCAATACTTATGGTCTTATTAGAATGTCCTGAAAAAAAATAATCCTATCTTTCTTATCCAGCTTTATCCCCTCTTGCTGATAGAGTTTTAAACGTTTTTTGCGATATTTTTCATTCATCCAAACACGTCCGTCTGCATATACGATTCTATGGAACGGAATATCATGTATTCCTCCATCATACGCTTTCCCAAGGATGGTAGTGATACTCTGTGCCGCCATAGCTCCTCCACCAGCAGCTCTCGCAATACCACCATAAGTCATCACATGTCCCCGTGGAATAGATAGTGCAATTTTCAGAATATTTTCGGTAAAGGATTTTTGTTTCATTCGGTGAATACTTATTTAGGTTGCCTTGAAATCTTTTTATATAAACAAGCGCGCTAGGCGGAGGTCTTCGTAGCTATATTTACCTTTTAGTTTTTTGTGTGCTGGAGAAAGTTTTGTTTCTTTTAAAGATTTAAATACCGACCTTATCGCCTTCAGGTCGGCCAGCTTTGGTGTATGTGGTTTTAGATCCACATCGTACTTCCCTACTTTTAGTTTTTCTAGGTGAGAAATAACAGTTCCCAAAGTCATCCCTCTTTCTTTTGCTACTTCTTTCAGACTTTTTCCTTCTTTTAAAAGAACGAGAGTTTTCTCATGTGATGGAACTTTAGGCGTTAGCTTCTCAGCGCTGGATGTTTTGTTTTTTTCAATTTCTTTTTTGTCGTTTGTTCCGCTATTTTTCGTTATAAAATCCTCATGCATTTTCTGAAAATCTTCGGCACTAAATTTTTGTATCACTTTAGACCATTTTGTAGATTCGCGAATAAGCCGTTTGTTTAGTTCCAAAACGTAAGGGTCTACAGAGAGTGCCATATTGTTTAAACCAAGTAAAGTAAGCCCATCCAAGCTTTTTAAACGTGAAAGAGCCACATAACCTTGCCCGGGTACAAAAGATTTAGAAAGGTCAATTTCTGCCGCATCAAGGCTCATTCCTTGGCTTTTATGAACTGTAATAGCCCAAGCAAGACGTAGTGGCAGCTGCTCGGCTGAAGCAAGTACCTTGCCATCTTCTTCTATTTCCCATGTAGCTTGTGTTACAGATATTTCCTTTCCAGAATGAGTCTCAACCACAGGTACTCCGTGCTTCAAAGAGGTTACTATACCCAGTGTGCCATTTACATACCCCTCTTCAAAATTATTTTTAACAAACATAACAACAGCCCCCTCTTTAAGCTTCAAAGTTTCAGGTGCTAAAATGCTTTTACAAAGTGAAGCTACTAGACTGGATTTCCCTCTTGTAGACATTTGGTATTCAAATTCCTCTTCCTCAAGTTTTTCTAATTCCTTTTCATTTACAGAATCAACGTCAATGTTATGTGTGTACAAACGTGTGGGAGTTACTTTTGATTTTTTTCGCACACCCCTCATCTCTTCAAATATTTTTCTAGTAGTAGATGAGACAGCACCGGAACGTATTTCATTTAAAATCTTTTCAAAAGAACGATCATCATTTTGCCGATATTGTTCCTCTAAGTAACATATACGTGCATTCATTTTCTTCCATGCTTGTGAGCTGTCTACGTAAAAAACAGCATCTTCTCCCTTCACGATAGGTGGAAGTTGGAAGAAGTCTCCAGAAAGCACAATTTGCATACTACCAAATGAGTCATCATTTCCTTTCATAGCTCTGGCTAGTCTATCCAGCGCATCAAACATCCTTGGATTTATCATAGAAGTTTCGTCTATAATAAGAACTTTTGTTTTGTCGTATCTTTTCCAGAGATGTTCTTTTTGGGTGAGCATCTCAATATCGTAGTCAGACAGGTCGCTTTTTATTCCAATCCCACTCCATGAGTGAATAGTCATACCATTGAGATGCGTAGCTGCAATACCTGTGGAAGCTGTCACGGCCACAACCACCCCTCTATCTTTCAAATATTCGGTATATTTGTTTAGTACGTGAGTTTTACCACTTCCTGCAGCGCCAGTAAGGTATACATTACGCCCAGCTTTAAGGATATCAAGAGCTTCTTTTTGTATCATGAAAGATATTTTAACATATTAGACAAGGACCCAACTTAACAGGTTTCCAAATAAGTAAGTTCTTTATACGGGTTTTTGTTGTGAGATGTTCTTATCTTGAGATAAATTTGTTACGTCTTTTATTAGTCCATTTGATATATAATATGTCTCTCCTTCCTCATTTCTTAACACTGTTGAACGCATAGTAATTCTGGATACTTTTCCTTCGAAACTTCCTATTTTCACTGTGTCTCCAATGCCATATTGGTTTTCAACTAAAATAAATAGTCCTGAAACAAAATCTTTTACCAATGACTGAGCGCCAAAACCAATAGCTAAACCTATCACACCAGCTCCTGCCAAAATTGGTCGTATATCTATTTTGAATAGACCCAAGACCATTAGTAAAACTATTCCGTAGATAATTATGTTTCCAGTTGTAACAATAATTTCTCCAAGAGTTTTAGCCCTTTTTTCTTTTTGTGAAGTGTGAGAATCATCACCGTCGTCCACTATTTTAACAAGGCGGTTTACTACTAGTCTCAATAGAACTCTACCAAGAAAAAATAGAGTGGAAATTCCAATAATATCTACTGCATTTGCTTTAACAATATTGATTATAATTTCTTGCATAGTATTTAATTTATTTATTAAAAATTCTCAACCAATTTAAGTAAAAACCGCACGGGCTCGCCTGCGGCGCCGGGAGCTAAATTGTCGCTTGGAATACTTTCCATACGAGGCGCGATATCAATATGTACCCACGGTAAGTCTCGTGCAAATTCATGTAGAAAAATTCCGCCATTTATAACACCGCCATATCTAGATCCCTTATGATTGAGGTTAGTCACATCTCCCCTGTTTCCCTTTACCTCTTCCTCATATTCTTCCCAAAGAGGAAAAGGCCACATGTAATCCCCTGTTTTTTCTCCGAGGTCTACGAACAGTTCTTCCAGTTTTTTATTTTTTGTCATTAAAGCATTTGTGCGTTGTCCTAAAGCAACAAGAGCAGCTCCTGTGAGGGTTGCCACATCTACAACAAGCCGTGGTTTGTATTTTCGAGAATAAGTAAGAGCGTCTGCGAGGATCACCCTTCCCTCTGCGTCTGTGTTCATCACTTCAATTGTCTTTCCGGACATTGATTTGAGAACATCTCCAGGTCGATAGCTTTCCCCTCCTGGCATATTTTCAACAGCAGGAATAAGACCAATAATATTTTTCTTTACTTTCAATTTCGCAGCCAGAGTAATAGCGTTTATAACAGCAGCTCCACCTGACATATCTAAATGCATACCAAGCATGGAATCTCCTGGTTTTAAACTTAACCCCCCTGTATCAAAAGTGACCCCTTTCCCAATCAAGACTATTGGCTTTTCTTTACTCCCACCGTCGTAGTCCATGATTATTAAACGTGGCTCTTCTTTAGAACCCTTAGAAACGCCCAAAATGGCCCCCATTTTGAGCTTTTTAAGCTCTTTTGGTCCAAGCGAGGTTACCTTGATCTTGGTGCCTTTTACCGCCTTTTTAGCTTCTTCGGCGAGGATTTTCGGAGTCATGTCACTTCCTGGAGTGTTTGCCAATTCTCGACAATTATTAACGCTGTTTCCAATTATTTGTCCCTTTAGGAAACCTGTTTTTATGAAGTCGCTTATTTTGCCAGTTACTACAATTTCCAATACTGTTGGCCAGCCGTCTTTTGGTTTTGTGCGAAATGTTGTAAATTCAAAATTCGCCATTTCAAAGTTTTGGGCAAGGAGAGATGCAATTTCTGTTTTATCAATTTTCTTGAGTTGAGGAAATAGAAAATCATCAAACGAAATGGCGATTCTCTTAATCTTATTTTGTTTCGCAGTTCGAATTATTTGACGTGCCAGCAGGCGTAATTTTCTGTATGTTATTTTCTCCTTTTTCTCTACGTTAATCTGTAAAACCGTCTGATCATTTTTCTCAATGAGTTGTGTGTTACCACTTTCTGTTATTTTTACAGCAGGGATGTTTTTAGTTTTTTTATTAGAAAATAAGATTTTCATACTACTCTTTTTCTTTTAAGTTCTCATCTATGCTAATACCAAGCTCAGTTAAATGTTTTTGTAATACTTTAGAAGGTCCTTTCATCACAGAAGTGTGACCACTTCGTGTCATCGGGAAAGCCTGAACCTCTCGTAAGGAATTTTCTTCAGTTAAATTCATTATGATACGCTCTATCCCAAGAGCTAGACCTCCATGAGGGGGTGTGCCGTATTCATAAGCCTCAATCATATGTCCCACACTTTTTTCTACTTCTTCATCGCTATAACCCATTGTCTTGTAAACTGCACGTAAGATATCTGGATCATGTGAGCGAATACTACCACCACCTATTTCGTAACCATTACATACTAAGTCGTATTGTGACGAAATTATTTTCTCAATATTATTCCCATTCTTAAGCCATTCTATATGATTCTCTTTTGGCATTGAAAAAGGATTATGACTAAAAGTCCACTTACCTTCGTCTGTTTTTTCAAAAAGAGGAAAGTCCACCACCCACGCATACGCCAATACCTTATTTTTCTTTTCATCTTCTGTGCGCAGATCAAATTTATCAGCTCCATATTTTTTTATTGCGTCACTATATGGAATTTTTGGAAAAGGTTTTTCTTTTATAACATAACCCATATTTTCTACCGTTTTGGTGATCATGTCTTCAACTAGATCCATCACATCTTCTTCTTTCACGAATGACATTTCTATGTCTATCTGTGAATGCTCGAACCCTCGATCTGCTCTAAGGTCCTCATCACGTATAGCACGGGCTATTTGAAAATATTTTTCAAAA
>VAPM010023137.1_pt1 | contig 36052 bp, 29 predicted proteins | sample 3395091 | NCBI WGS metagenome assembly VAPM01 (sample SAMN08290445, study PRJNA428436) | hydrothermal vent metagenome | isolation source: Deep-sea hydrothermal vent chimney 3 | place: Pacific Ocean: Juan De Fuca Ridge
GTGAAAGGTAAGAAAGGGTGACCGCAGCACAATAATAACAAGTTTACCAATAAAACCTTTTGGAAACTCGGACAGACCCAAATTTTATTGTAAAGGCACCTGCAAGCCCCTGTGTTACTCATTTTTTTTACAAGGCAGAAATTGCTGCAACAAAAACGTGTTTCATAAATCTATCCAACTAATAATTTTACCCTGGGGTAGTGCCATACCCATATTAATATCATAAGCTGTAGGCTCCCAGTTGGGTCTCAGCGTTGTGGTGTAAATGGATTGAACGATACGTTGGTGTAGAACGAGATTACTCATGGCGCTTATTCTGTACTGGTAACGTCTACTTTTTGCCAATACGTTAATATCGCAACTTTTGATTGGCTCTGGGTCGGTAACAAAACAACCCAGGTACTCAATACTATATTTTCCGTTGAGTACGGCAATATCATGAGAGTCTATAAGCCAGTGAGCGGGTTGTTTCGGATCTAAAACGCCATTGTTATAGATGTCTTTTTTGCTGAATCCAGGATTGTTGATCAAACGGACTGCCATGCTGGTAAGTTGTTCGGTATTTTGTTTCAGAGTGGATGCCTGAGTGCGTTGTGTTGTTATTTTTGTATCTAATAGGGTGAGTTCCATAGTGGCGATACTGATAGAAGAAATTAAAATTAAAAAAACCATTGTGCTGATTAAAATGATCCCTTCGCATCGAGTGAAAGTCGAATAATTAGAAGAAAATTGCATCATCATGCCCTTTTATTTTTTAAGACGACTCGGGTGGAGTAACTGTTATTTTTACTCGTAATACAGGGCTGATACATTGTTATGCTAATGTGAACCAAACGAACATCTTGCCAATTCATTATTTCATGGGCTTGCAGTATTTGGTCTGTGATACCATCTTGGTTGCTATCTACATCATATAAAAATTGCATATTTTCTACGCCTTGAAGTAATTCTTCACGTTGTAGTCGACCGTTGTTATTCAGGCGTAAACGAAACAGGGCTGGTGTTGTACTCTTATTTTTGCAGCTTGTGTCGCTCGGTATGCTGCTGGAGCCTATAAAATAAGTGTGGCTGAGTACACGTCTGACTTCTGAATTGGCGATGATCGGTAAATAGTTTTTATTGTAATCTTTGCCCTGAAATAATAAGCCCGCGGTTGAGCTGGTACGCATGTATAATCTGTTTTGATTGACGGTGTCTTTTAACTCGGTATGGAGTATGGTGTTGGCTGAAAGGTAGCGCAAGGTAATCAGATCTCCGCGAAGATAGTGACTTGCTTTGATGCAAGCGGCATAAGTATATTGAACATTGTGGGTCAAACTATCATTAAAACCCAGCATAGCTTGTTGAATCATGCTGCCCCAGTCCATATAATTACACCTTTTATTGGGTACAGGAGGGGGTAAACTACCGAGAATGGTTTTGTCAGAGAGCAGCGCTCCAAGGTATCCAGAACGACGAATATCTTTGGCTAATAATTGCAGGGCATAATTTGCATCTTGTTCTATTTGACTGTAATGGAGCGTAACGGCTTGGTGCTGTTTAGTATTAACGTAGGACTGAATGAGTACTGACATGACAAAAAGACCGATGACCAGTGATATAAGCAATTCAACTAATGTAACGCCAGAGTGAGCTTTCATCGTCTCAATCCTTCATTTGAAAGCGTCATAAAATACTCACCTGATAAGAAAAGCACCCCTCATTGACTGCTGTCTGAGTTGTATTACAGTGCGGACTGGTTGATTGTCCCGTTTGCGACCAAGTAATGAAAATCTGGTAAGTATTAGCCGATTTGCTAATAGATCCATTACCATCAGGTAGTTGGGCGTGAATTTTGCGCTTCCATTTTGATAGGCTATTTAAAATGTGTTGCTGAGCGGTACATATGGGTGTGCAAGCTGTGAGACCTGGTGATGTCGAAAAATTTATTTCATATGAATTTTGTATTGCTATTACTGAATTTGCGGTGATCGTTTCAGCCATTTGTTGGGCTAATTGTATTGCTTTTTTTGTCTGTAAATTTAGTGTTGTTGTATGAATAGCATGGGTTTGCAGTTGCCCCATACTGAGTATTCCAGTTGAAAATATAAGCAGTGATACGAGTAGCTCCATTAAGCTCAGGCCACATTGATGAGCATAGTGTGCTCTATGAAATGATACTGTGATATTGGTTTTATGAAAATTTTTCATAGATATTAAGTTTGCCTTCAAACTTGCTGATAGGTGATATTTATCATAAGTCAGGCCGAGAATATCTGGCTATCGTTAAAACGCGCCTTTTTGCGTCAGGTATATGCTGTTGTGTTTGTAGGTATTTTTTGATGATTGTGATGTGAGACTAAAGTATAAATGTTTGATTATATTGTTATAGGTGGGGGTATCAGTGCTTTGTTGAGTGCTCGCGAGCTGGCGCTCAGCGGTGCACGCATAGCAGTGTTGGAAAAAGGCCAGTTTGGGCGAGAGTCATCCTGGGCTGGCGGTGGCATTTTATCGCCACTATATCCCTGGCGTTGCAGTGATGACATCAATGTACTTGCTCGTTGGAGTCAACAAAGGTATCGCCAATTAGCACAATCCTTGTTGGATGAAACCGGTATAGATTCCGAATGGCGACCGTCTGGTTTGTTAATGCTGGATCTGGATGATCGTGATCAGGCATGTACTTGGGCGCAGACGTATAATGTCGAACAGCACGTTTTGTCTGCAGAGCAGCTTAAGCATCATGAACCTGCTTTGTCAGGAAAAATTAAAGCAACAGGGTTGTTATTTCCGAAAGTTGCGCAGATACGTAATCCCCGTTTATTGCTTGCTTTACGTCAAAATCTGGCGAACCTGGGTGTTGAGTTGCTGGAGCATCATGAAGTCACCGAATTGCTGAGCAAAGCGGGCAGGGTGACTGGTGTTATTGCTGCCGGACAAAAAATGCACGCGCAAGGGGTGGTGATCACTTGTGGAGCTTGGTCTGCGCAATTATTATTTTCTTATGATATCAAGCTGCCTGTCTATCCCGTAAAGGGGCAAATGTTGTTATACCAAGGCGTACCTGAGTTTTTGAAAAATATAGTGATGTTAAAGGATGGTTATTTGATACCGCGTGCTGATGGACGTATTCTTTGCGGCAGCACGGTTGAAAATGTGGGTTTTAATAAGGATCTGACCGAAGAGGCTCATAACAAGCTAAGGTCAGCAGCAGAATATCTGATTCCTGAGCTAAAAGACATTCCTCTTGAACGTCAATGGGCTGGTTTACGACCCGGTAGTGCAACAGGGGTTCCGTATATAGGGAAAGTACCCAGGCTGGTAAATTTATATGTTAATGTTGGCCATTATCGCAACGGGGTTGTGCTGGGCCCGGCAGCAGCACGTTTATTGGTGGATGTTATACTGGATCGGACAGGTATTGTTGATCCGACCCCTTATCAGTTAGATATTTAACGAGAGTAGAACAATGGAAAAAATAGAAGTCGTTAATTTAATTAAAACCGGTATTGCCGATGCGGAGGTGTTTGTTGAGGGGGAAGGCTGCAATTTTACCGTTATTGTAGTGAGTCGTGGGTTTGAGGGGCAGTCACTGCTCAAAAAACAAAAGCAGGTTATGGCGACCGTAGCAGAGCAAGTTCGCAGTGGTGCTTTGCATGCGATAGCGGTTAAAGCCTATACCCCTGGTGAATGGGGTAAAATTAATGTGTAAGAATTCGGCTTGTCCCTTTTCTTGAGCCGATGGTGAGGCTGATATCAATCTAGAAAAATCAGTTGAGCGTGGATATACTGAGAGCAACTGATTTTTCTAGGGGCCAGGTTTGATATTATGTTTACTTATTAAATCATAAAGTGTGGGTCGGCTTACACCCAGCAGCTCCGCTGTTTTTGAAATATTGCCATCCAAAAGACTGAGTGCCCGAAGGACCGCAGATTGTTCGGCCTGGTCTCGGACTTGTCTTAGATTAAGTGGCATGACTTCCTGTTGCTCATTGTTGAGTTCAAGGTCTTCTGCAGTGACCAGATTGGTATCGGCCATGATCACAGCGCGTTTGACTTTATTTTGTAATTCACGAATGTTTCCTGGCCAAGTATAGGATTCAATGGCCTGAATGCCATCCTGACTAAAACCTCGAATATTTTTATTGAGTGTTTGTGTGTCTACAAAATGGTTTAACAGGCTGCGTGCTAGGAATACCGCATCACCACTTCGTTCTCGTAAAGGGGGGATGCGAATCGTAATTTCGCTGATTCTATAAAACAAATCTTCGCGAAACTGGCCATCTTTAATCTGTTGTTCTATGTTTTGATGTGTTGCACAGATGACCCTCACATCTACAGGAATTTCATTTCGACCGCCTAATCGCTCAATAATTCGTTCTTGTAAAAAGCGCAGTAGCTTGGCTTGTAAAGACATGGGTAAGTCACCGACCTCATCAAGAAACAGTGTGCCGCCATTGGCGCATTCAATTTTCCCTATGGTTTGTTTACTGGCTCCGGTAAACGCGCCTTTTTCATAGCCGAATAATTCGCTCTCTAGTAGGTTTTCAGGAATAGCGGCGCAGTTAATGGCAATAAAACGTTTTTTTGCTCGCGAGCTCAAGTCATGCAGGGCGCGAGCGAGCACTTCTTTACCCGTACCGCTTTCGCCCAGAAGTAAACTAGTTGCATCAGTCGGTGCGACTTTTTCTACTGTACGGCAGACTTTCAGCATTTGTGAGCTGTTGGCAATAATGCCGTTTAGAGGTGAGTGGCCATGATCTTTCAATAAATTTTGGTTTTCTAACTCAAGTTTATGAACGTGGTGTGCTCGCTTTACAATCAAATTGAGAATTTCTGCATCAATGGGCTTTTGGTAGAAATCATAGGCCCCCAGAGCAATGGCTTTGACCGCATTTTGACGATCTTCATTACCCGTAACGACGATGACTTTTAAATTGGGGTTAAGTTCCAGTAATTGTTCCAGCGTTGCGAGACCTTCACTTGTACCGTCGGCATCAGGGGGTAAGCCCAAATCGAGCGTTACCACGGGTGCTTCATGCCGGCGTAACTTGGCCAAGGCTTCTTTTTTATTCCCCGCGATAATGACCTCAAAATCTTCAAAACTCCACTTAAGCTGACTTTGTAGTCCCGGATCATCTTCGACAATCATCAATTTTTGTTTGTTTTCGCTCAATGCCTATTCCTGCCGTTAAAAGGTCTTAATTTATATCGGCTATGTCTGTTAAGTCTGGAGTATGCAAAAAAATGGATCAAGATACATGGACATAGTTAGATGGTTACTCGCTAAGAGACCTAACTGCGAATCTGCAGGCAGACGTTGTCTGCCTGCCTGCCTTTGCTTCGCTCTCCATGGTGGTCAAAAAATGGCACGGTGGACATCAAAGAAATAATGATCTGTAAAAAATATTACATTTTGTGAATGCCTTCACAAAATCAGGTTTTAGTGTTTTTTAAATATATAACAAGGACTAAACTGTGATCAAGATCACAGGCATAACCATTTTCTTCGACGATAACTTTCGCATAGCTTTTGTGGAGGTTTTTTTCAATGAAGATGAGATTTTTTCTCTTATGGATGGTTGTTTGGCTTTTCACCACCGTTGCCTGTGCTGGTGATCGTGAGATGACTATTGCAGCACTTGGTTACTCTCTCGATCAATATTCTTCAACAGCAAACAAACGTTTACTGGACTGGAAACAACTCATACAGGCGCATCATAATTCATCGATTAAAAATAAATTGAGATGGGTCAATACTTTTTTTAACAAAGTGCAGTATCAAACTGACGAAGTACTATGGGGGCAAAAAGAGTATTGGGCTACCCCCATCGAGCTGCTTACGCTTAATCAAGGTGATTGCGAGGATTACGCTATTGCAAAATATTTTACACTTCGTGCTATGGGGGTACCGGCCGATCAATTAAGAATCATTTATGTGCAATCGCTGGTTTTAAAGCAAGCACATATGGTGCTTATGTATCAATCAATAAATAAAAAAGAACAATTAATTTTAGATAACCTCAACGACCGTATTAACGACTTTACTGATCGTCATGATCTTATTCCTGTTTATAGTTTTAATAGTGAATCTTTGTGGTTACCCGACAAGCTAGGGGGGGAAACCCGAGTAGGTAAAGCGCAGCGTATAAAACAGTGGCAAGGTTTGCAACAGAGAATGATCGAAACAACTTCGTCATAAGGGTCTTTTGTAAGTCTCCCGCGCTATTTTAAGATTTTTTTCTCTTTATGGCTTTACTTACAATCCAGGCGCTTATTACGCCTATCATGCTGTATGCAAAATCATATGCGCTGGGTTGCCTTTTTTCTATAAAAAATTGGGCGAATTCAATAGCGGCAATCAAAATAATTGTCCCTAGAAGTATACGCCACACCCATGCTGGCCAACGTAAAAATAGTAACAAGCATAATAAAAAACTTGAGATGCCGTGCCCAATATCAGACACCAATGCGGTATTTTCGCCACGACCTAACCAAGCGATTTCGAACCAAGCTCCAAACCAACGATAAATTAAATTTAATGTATTTTGATCGACCAGACCGCCAGTGACGATGATTCCAATCATTATGGTCACACTCACCGAGTAAATATATTTCTCTTTTTTGCCCACGACGATACCCTGATTATTTTTTATTATAACGCCATGGGTATATGCTGATTATGGGTTACAACTGACGCTTGTTAATAACGCTTTCCATTTCTTCATAGCGATCTTTTTATCATATCGCTCTTCAAAAATATTTCTCGCCTTTCTGCCCATAGTTTCGCACTGAGTTTGATTATTTTTCAATTCCAATATAGCGGTTGATAACGTTTCAGAATCACCAATTGTAACGACTTTTCCAATCTTATCACGAGTCACAATACGTCCTACTTCACCTTCTTTGTCACCAATAAACAATGTGGGACGGCCTGCGGCACAGATACCATAAAACTTGCTGGGTACAATCAATCCTTCCATTTCAGGGATCAATGAAATCAAATGAACATTCGGTAAACTTAAACTAAAACGTAACTGTTCACGAGCTTGATAGGGTTTAAAAATAAAATTATTTAAAGCACGAATTTTAACTTGTGTTGCAAACTCATGATGTTTTGATCCGTGCCCAATAAACAGAAAAACAATATCGGGTTGTGCTTTTAATTTTTCAGCTGCATCTAATATCGTCTTAAATTCATGTGCCCGACCCATATTGCCAGAATAACCGACTATAAATTTATGTTCTAACTGCCACTCAATTCGAAGTGTATTGTTACTCTGGGCTATGGGGATAATTGAACTTCCATCTGCCCAATTTTCAATCACTTTAACCTTGCTTTCAGGGATACCTTTTTTAAATAAGCACTTTGCCATGCATTGACCCAGTACGACATTAACCTTAGCTCGAAGCCAGGAACGGTTGCGCAACTGTTTAAAAATGCGTCCTACCCAGCCATCGACAAGCTTAACCCCTAATGCACTTGCGACTTCAGGATAGACATCCTGATTCCATGTGAGTAACTTCGCTTGTTTTATTTTTGTTGCTATAGCAACGACAATAGACATCATAGGTGGGTCTGTTTTTGCCACGACCACATCATTTTTTTTCAAATGCCACAGCAACCACCACCCTACACTGGTATAGAACGTCAGATAGTCGATCGATCGCCCCGGCAGCCACTGTCGACCAAACCGGCTCGTCCAAATTCGGTTGATCTCTACACTATCAACAATTTCCTGTTTAATCAGCTTAGCAGAGGGGTCATCATAACGCTGGCGACTTGTCACCACAGCTATCGAGTTTTGTTCATTAGCCAATTCACAACACAAATCAGTCAATAATTGACTGGTTGCGGAATAATCAGGAGAGTAAAACCGGTTAACAAATACGAATTTAGACACAACTATCCTTTGTTGTATGTTATCGAAGAGGGCTGACCCGCATCGCAACTATACTACCTCAAAAAATGAATCTAATTCAGCCTATTAAAGAAAATTTTTCAGTGAATATACTCGGCGCGATTAATGCCTGGGTGTAATAATGACACGCCTGCCCCATCATCAATGGATTTTTTTAATATTTTTAGGGCGGTTTCCGATGGTTGAGGTTGGACAGGCTAATGCATGAAGCTAAATATATTTTTGGTGCCGTCGCTAAAGTAGTTAATGGAACTATTTTAATAAATTGAGTTTGTCAAGGGAGTGTTAACTAGTGAGTGTACTCATTGAACCAGTAATCCTTTCTTTTATTGTTGGTGGCGTGATTGGTATTGTGTTTGCTTTGCAGGTGGGTGGTTTTTTTGTGGTTAAGAAATAAATGGGTATTAGTGGAGCTTGCTTGTGCCGAATCTACCTCCCTGTAGATTGGTCAGCAAACAAAAGTGGTTCTTAGGGTTGGGCGAAACTGGGATAGTCTTTTTGATTATACCTAAAAGGTTTACGCACATCATCGGCGTCTAGTAGATCCAGGTGTTGAGCGAATAAGGCCTCTAATTTTTCTAGGTGGGTAACCAGCCACTCATGTTGTTGTCCCCATTCTTGCTGTTCAGCGGCAGATATTCCTAACTTTCGAACCAGAATGCGTATAATATTTTTATCGGGCTGATTTTGCCATTCTAGTTTACATCCCATTTCTTTTTCGATAGCGACATTGATGCGTTTTAGCTCGTCATAATGGCTTTGTGCATTTTTGCCGATGAACGTGAGTCCGACAGCTAAAAAATTATGCTCGGGGTTCATCGTTGCAAACAGATGGAAGCGATCATTATTCACAGGAAAAGCCATCCAGTTGATAGGGCGGGGCTTTTGACCAATAATATGGCTTTTTCGTCGTAGCAACGTCGTGTTGAATGCCAGCCAATATTCTACAAATTGTAGTTCAGGTTGTGTGCTGAGAGGGAAAGGGGTCATTTTTTGTTTTTTTGTTGCTATAGGCGAGGTTTTTTTGCGTAATATTTTTTGTACACTGGGGCTTGCGGCTAATTTTATTGAGGGCGCGAGTGAGGAGTTATCAATGTGCCAAAACTCCAGATCCAGGCTGTAGATTTTTACGCTATCATTGGTGGTTATATTGAGCCAGTTCAATATAGAGCGATGCTTCTCTGAGATCTGTTCAGTGATCCAGATGCAAGTGATTGATGGCTCTTTCGCCATCGCTTGGAACAGTGCTGACAGAGCGGTATCGTTGCTTTTTTCGAACAGGGTAAGTACTAGGACTTTTTGCTTGGAGTCTACGGTATAAAAGTGAAGCTCGTTGTTGTTGGGGGAGATTTCGGGATTCAGGCTAATATCTTCTCCAATAACCTTTTTTAAAAAGTCTATATTATTGCTTTGTTGCAGCCAACCTAAAAAGGATAGACGTTGCTCCTCATTTAAACTGGAGGCGGGTACTTTTTGTAGGCGATTCATTGTGTTATTAGCCACTGGGTGATCTCCTGATTTAGTGCCATCCCTAGTCAATGAGTCATGACAATTCCCTGTCCTAATGTGTATTATTTTTCTTATGATAGCAAAATATGGGTAGGTTATGATATATGGGAAAACCCTTATATGGGGTTAGAAACAGTATTAAAAACAGAAAGGTGTGTATAATAGTTCAATGTATAGTGATTATTTCGGATTATCAGATTCCCCGTTTGCCATAACCCCTGATCCACGATATTTGTTTCTGAGCCAGCGCCATCAGGAGGCGCTCGCTCACCTGCTTTTTGGGGTGAAGGAAGGAGGGGGGTTTGTTCAGCTTACTGGTGAAGTGGGCACGGGTAAAACCATGTTGATTAGAGCCTTATTAGAACAATTAGATGAAAATGTCGATGTTGCTCTTATTCTTAATCCTCGCTTAACCGCTTTTGAATTTGTTGCTTCACTGTGTGATGATTTACATATTAGCTATCCACAAGATACCTCCAGCCTTAAAGTTCTCATTAGTTATTTGAATGATTTTCTTTTGCGTGCACATGCGCAGAGACGTCGCGTTATATTAATTGTCGATGAGGCGCAAAATTTTCAGGCCGATGTGCTGGAACAAATTCGTTTGTTGACTAACCTGGAAACTGCCAAGCAGAAGTTGTTGCAAATAATATTAGTCGGCCAACCGGAACTACGTGACTTATTGTCTACCGTTAATCTGCGTCAGTTAGCTCAGAGAGTGACAGCTCGTTACCATCTTGTTCCTATGACGGATGAAGAAGCGCGAGGATATATAAAGCATCGATTGCGAGTGGCTGGAGCCAGCCATCCTTTATTTACCGACGGGGCGATTACACAGGTTATCAAATTGTCAAAAGGGGTGCCACGATTAATTAATATTATTTGTGACCGCGCTTTGTTGGGCGCTTATTCCAAAGATATCTATCAAGTTAAAGCTTCCATTGTGAAGCATGCTGCTCGAGAGGTGGGAGGGAAAACGGATCTTTCCAGGAATAACGGTAAGTGGATTGCTTCAGTGGGTGCTTTAAGTCTAGTTGCGATCATTGCGTTAATCGGATACTTGAATATATATGATGTTGAGTTCGAAAGTGTAGCTCAGAAGAATAGCTCTGTGTTGCTTGCCAAAGTAGAGCCTGAATCATTTCAAGTTGAAAACACACTACCGACCTTAGAAACAAATTCGTCATCTGAAGCTGAAAATCAAGGTGAATCTGAAATTGATGAGGGAAATCAGGAATTATACGAGGTATTATTAGTCAGTGAGCTAAAAAACCGACTCACTCAAACTGCGACAACAGATTTAAATGAAGTTTTTCTTGGTTTGTTTACACGTTGGGATTTGGAGTATTCGCTCCTGTCTGGTAGAACGGGGTGTGAAAGGGCGACGAGTGTACGGCTACGTTGTTATTGGGGGAGTTCGACATGGTCAAATTTTTTGGCATTAAATCGTCCTGCTATATTATGGTTTGAAGGGAAAAAAGCCAGACACTATATGGCTGTGCTCGCCATTATAGATGATTATGCTGAGGTTTCAGTGGGGGGGGAAGATTTTATAATTGAACTCGATGACTTGGAAAGCATTTGGCCGGCTCAATATCTTATTTTGTGGCGACCACCGGCGTTGGGTTTGGGGGTGATCCGCCCAGGGGATTCAGGTGAATTGGTATTATGGTTGCGACGCAATTTGGATAAGATAGACGGCGTGAAGCCCAGTTCAAAGAATGCGCATCTCTTTGATCAAAAGTTAAAGAAAAGAGTTAAGGCTTTTCAGTTAGCACATGATCTGGAGGTTGATGGTGTTGTTGGCTCACGTACCATGATGTATTTGAATGTCGCTTTAGGGGATATCAGTATCCCTTTGTTAAATATAGAGCAATAATAACATGTCCTATATATTAGATGCGCTCAAAAAGTCTGAAAAAGAGCGTAACTTAGGTAAGGTACCGACCGTAGCCGATTTAGGAGAAAAACCCTTACTGAGACCGTATTCTAGTGCAGGATGGTATAAAAAAATCGCTTTAGGAGTGTTGGGGCTGCTTTTGGTGATTGTTTTCGCCTTTTTTTATATAACGAAAGATAAGCCGGAAGCTGTTTCTGAATGGGTGCAACCCGTAGATCGACAAACCGAACCGGAGCGTGAGTCTCAGGATATAAAACGGCCGAAAAATACTTTACAGCCAGAACTTGCGTTGCCGCCAGATCAAGATATCTTGAGTCTTAAGGATGCGACTTTGCAGTTTCCAGAAAAAAATACAATGATAAACATAGAGGATATAGAAACACCGGATCAGGTGGAGCAACAAATCGTTGAAACGGAAGAAGTTCATGACAATAGGCGACTTGAATTGCATGAAGATGAGTTATTTGCTGAACCTGCTGATCTTGAGCAGGAAGAAGTGTCTCCTCTGTCTTTGGAGGCAGAACCCGAACCCGAGTCTATTCTAAATTTGAGGTTACCTGAGTTAACCCTCGATATTCACGTTTATGATGCTTCCCAAAGTGAGCGATTTGTGTACATTAATATGCAAAAATATCGCGAAGGTGACGTAATAGAGGAAGGTTTTTTTGTGGAAAGTATCGACTCGAAAGGTGTGATTTTAGACCTTGATGGCGAGCGGTTTAGATTGCCTATTGATCAGTGAGTCAATAATAAGGGAGTATTAAGAGCAATGTTAGCGTTCGACATAAAATGGCATGGTCGCAGAGAGTTGCCTGTTACCATTTTGGCTGTAATTCTGGCCTTTATTACTCCGCAAATACAGGCGCAGCAGCCTGAACATTCCATGCGTATTACGTCAGAGACTCAGTCGCAGCAGCCTGAACAACCTGCTCCCAGAACACCTCTGGCAGATGATGGTATCCATGATCCTTTAAACCCGGCAATTGAGAGTTTACAAGACCCTAAATCGTCTATGGAAACACTTCCTAAGGATAGGCGAGGTGAAGTGGACTGGGTGAAAGCCTTACAGCAAGGTTATATTGAGCCTCGTAAAAGTGTGAGTGGTGATGAGTACGATGGCAAATCGATGATGATGGACATGGATCTGGATATTATTATGACAAACACGCAAGAGATGCCGCATGTTCGATTCCCACATCTGGCACATACCCAGTGGCTTTCTTGTGGTAACTGTCATCCGGCAATTTTTATTCCAGAAGAGCATGCGAATTCTATTTCAATGGAGAAGATTTTGAAAGGAGAGTTCTGCGGGCGTTGTCATGATAAAGTCTCATTCAGTTTGTTTGTTTGTGAACGCTGTCATAGTATTCCTCACAAAGGGTCAGGGCCTGCTTGGTGGTCGGAATGAGTTTAGGAATAACCTATTATAGTTAAGTGGCGCTCTGATTTAGTTCGCCTTTATTCACTCTGATGGCCTACCGGGATGCCAACCCCCTCCTGTAGTGAGGCATGAAGCGATGAAATAAAGCGACATTCTCTGCCATAGGTCAAAATAATAGACCAAGCAGAGAATGTCGTGAAATATAAAAGCTTAAGCGACCATATCCTTTAAGGCTTTTAGTGGAAGAATTTTTACAACATTACGAGCAGGTTTTGCTTTAAATACCGTTTCTTCTTTAGTAAATGGGTTTATGCCTTTACGAGCGCGAGTAGCGGGTTTGCGAATCACTTTCACTTTCAGTAGACCCGGTAGCGTGAATGCTTGGGCACCCCCTTTTCTGACATGTCCTTCAATCGCCGTTTTTAATTCTTCAAATACTGAAGCAACCTGTTTTCTGGTGAGTTCAGTATTTTCTGCGATGGTGGTGAACAGTATCGTCTTGGTATATGGCTCCTTGATTGCTTTCACACGGCGTATGGGGGCTGCTGTTTTAGTGGCCGCGGCCTTCTTTTTGGTGCTTGCTTTTTTCTTTACTGCCATCGTCTACTCCTATGTATGGGCTGTAACAATGATGATATAAATTAGCGCGCGTTGTTTGTCAAGCAAACAGCATAAAAAAAGCAATAAAGTCTATAAATAACCTATTTTTCGAGTTTTTGAGCTATTTTTATGCCGTGAGAGTATTTTAAGTGTCGTGTCCTATACTAGATCAATCGTGATACGAAGGTGTTTATTATGCACCAAATTATAATTTCTATTATCATTAATTATTACGAATATATCCCCATGGCGTTATGTTGTAGGTGTTAGCACGTGCAGGTGTGCTTTAGATTCGGTTTTTCCTATTGACGACGGCATTGATGTAGAAGGTAATACCCAAAGGAGCCAGGCACAAAAATAATGCAGGAGCGACTTACCGAGAAAAAACGCAGACCTAGTTGCTCTCAGTTGAGTTTTTTCGATTGAGGAAAAACCGAAGATGAGGTATAGCTGTGTGTGAAAGCGCCTAAATTCATAACGCCATGGGTAAGACGGGTTGGAAATAAAGGAGACGGTATGACGCACAACAAAGTAATAGTCAACGTTACAGCAGTGTTGGTGCTTGCGTTCGTTATTTCCCCCCTGGAATTACAGGCTAAAGAAATCAGTTTGGATGAGTACTTACGACAGGTGCAGACCCATCATCCTTTCTTTACTCAGCAAGCCTTTAATAGCGAAATTGAGCGGCAGCAGCAGCGCCGCTTTTTGGGAGATGAAGATTGGCAGTTGAAGGCTTCTCCTAGTTTCCGGCATAAGCAGCGCAGTAGCGGAGGCAGTGTTTTTATAGCGGAAGAAGAGAATAACCTGGTGTTGAATGCGGGGTTGGAGCGAACCTATTGGGTCAATGGCAGTCGATTGTCCATTGACTATAATTATTATAGCCGTGATCAGCGTTTTGCCCCATCGATTGGATCCTTTGCTGTATATGGCAATGGTTTGAGCGTAGCTTATACTGTGCCATTGATGAAAAATAAAGGGGGAGTATTAAGTCGTTTGGAGTATGAGCTGCAAGATTACAATATTGATTCCAGTGAGGTGACGAGCGATGAAGATCAGGAACAATTTTTAGAGCAACAAGGTTTATTATTTATCGATTGGGTTTTTATTAGCGAGCAGCTCAAAATCGCACAAAACCGCCTTGCCTTGGCAAAAGAAGAGTACGCACGTACTGTGAAAAAGCGTCGCAGTCGCCTGGTCGCAGAGGTGGATGTATTACGGACGCAGGATGCAGTGATCAACGCTCGGCAAAATCTCAGTACCATCAAAATTCAATGGCAGGCATTGCAAGTGGAATTAGCAACCCAGAGTGGTATGTCCACTCGTCATGAAATGGTGCCGCAGTTTGATCTTTATAGGCTGGAACAAGCGCCCGATATTGATCAAGTCTGGCTCGATTTGCAACGTAATGCTCGACAGCTCCAGGCGATTGATTTACAAATAAGCCGCATGGAACGGTTAACGGAGGGTTTGAAAAACGAATTGAAGCCTGAGTTAGACCTGGTGCTGGGTGGCGGATTAAGCAGTGAATCCGATCGTTTCACGAATGCGGCTCAATTTGATCAACCTCAATATATGATCGGAGTTAATTTTCGTTATCCACTTGGGCAGCGTAGTGCTAAGGCTGAGGTTAGTAAGGCACAATTACAGCAACAACAGTTACGGGCTGCACGTCATAGTTTGAGTTGGCAACTGGAAGCGCAATTACGCAACTTATTGGTACAACTCAATGAATTACAGGGCGTCATTAATTTAAATCAAGAGCAGATTGAAGTCGCACGCTTGAGAACATCTGAAGAATTAAACCGCTACAATCAGGGGCGCAGCGAATTGAGTTTTGTTATTCAAAGTCGGGACAACGAACAAAATGCGCAACTGGCCTATGCCGCTAATGCGGCGACTTATCAAAAATTATGGTTACGTTACAAGTCATTGACGGATGTTTTATTTTCCAGTGTTGAGCAAACTGAGGTGATTTCTAAAAACAAGAGGCCAGATTGAGTCGGTTTTTGTCATGCCGTATACAGATAAAAAATAAATAAGGAACGTGCACGTAATAACTTTTCGGGTTAGCTCCCGGATTGAGTGTGTATTCGTTCGTTCTGATTAAATAAAAGTACAGGAATAGTTGTTCTATACCCATGGCGTTATGTTGTAGGTGTTTTCACGCCCATCTGTATCTCATCTTTAGCTTTTCCTCAGTCGAAAAAACCGAATCTAAAATACATCTGTACGAATTAATACCTACAACATACGCCATGGGTATATTTCGAGCTTTTGTGATTGAAAAATGGGCGAAGACGGGCTGCACAACTAAGCTCTAGAGAATTTTATGCTTTAGTGCAAGTGAAATGGTATATTCTTTAACGTAAACCACCTTCAAGGAGAGATCAAGAGGGCATGCGTTTTTTCAGATTTTTCGCCGAACGTCATTTATTGGCTTATGTCATTACGTTACTCATTATTCTGCTGGGAATAAGCAGTCTTTTGAATATTAAGCGGGACGCTTTTCCCAGTGTGGAATTTGGCGAAATGCTAGTCACCACGACTTATCCTGGCGCTTCTCCTGAAGATGTGGAATTGATGGTCACCAACAAGATCGAAAAAGAGATCAAGAAGGTGACTGGCATTAAACGTTTTATGTCCTGGTCCATGGAAAATGTTTCCAGGGTTCATATCGTTATTAACCCCGATGTGGAAGATAACGAAAAAGTCATCCGTGACATCCGGGAAGCCGTTTCACGAGTAACAACTCTACCCGAAGAGGTGATTGAATCTCCTTTGGTCTCTGAATTGAGTACTTCAAGTTTTCCGGTCATCGAAGTGGGTCTGGCGGGGGCGTTGCCCTATAGCGAATTACGCGAAATTGCACGTCGCTTTGAAAAAAAACTGGAAAATGTTGAGGGTGTTTCCCGTGTCGAGCGTTATGGTTACCGCGCCCGTGAGGTGAAAATCGAGTTCGACCCCCGTAAATTAGAAAAATCGGATATTTCTTTAGGTGAAGTCGTTCGTGCCATAGAGCAACGCAATATTCGTGCTACTGGTGGCTCGTTTGAGTCTTATACCAGTGAAAAAAATATCGTAACTCTGGCGCAATTTCATCATCCCAATGAGGTTGGCGATGTCATTGTTCGTACCACTTTTGATGGCCCTTCGGTCAAAATCAGCGATTTAGCAGTGGTGAAAGACGACTTTGAAGAAGAAAAAGTGTTGTCGCGGGTCAATGGTAAAAAAGCGATTTCCTTTGTCGCGTTCAAGTCAGAGAATGCAGATATCATACGTACGGTGGAGGCCATTCGTGAAATGGTGGTTCATGAACAGCAGTTTATGCCCGCTGAGGTGGCGGTCATGATCTCTAACGATGAATCAAAATATGTGAAAGAGCGCCTTTCCATCGTTGCTAATAATGGTCTCATTGGTCTTGCCCTTGTGATGGCGGTGTTGGCTGTTTTTCTTAGCTGGCGTATGGCCTTTTGGGTGGCGCTGGGTATCCCGGTGGCTCTGCTTGGAACCCTCTTTATGCTACCCATGTTCGGTAGCTTTCTCGACAGCATTACTATGACCGCTATGGTTTTGGTGTTGGGGATTATCGTTGATGATGCCATTATCATTGCTGAGAGTATCCATCAACGTTACGAAAAAGGGATGACACCGGTGGACGCGGCGGTAGCCGGAGTCAGCGACGTGTTTAAACCCGTGTTGACGACGATTCTCACTACTTTTATCGTTTTTATGCCGATGTTTTTTATGCCCGGCATGTTGGGCAAGTTTGTTTATGTGATTCCGCTGGTTGTTACTTTAGCTTTAATGGTTTCTCTCATAGAGTCTACTTTGGCTTTGCCCGCTCATTTGGCTGCGGGTATGAAGCCTGGTAAAGGTTCCGGCCTTCGTCAACGCGCATTTGCCAAGCTACGTGGTGGTTATAGCACGCTATTGAAATCTTTGCTGGCCTGGCGCTACCTGCTGGTACTTTTATTTATCGCCAGCTTGGTCGGTGCGTTGACCTATGCAACAAAATATATGGATTTTGTCTTGTTTCCTTCGTCAACCGCAGAACGATTTATGGTTTTGATTGAAACCCCGGTAGGGACTTCTTTGCAGGCCACTTCTGATCGCACTCGCGAGGTGGAAGCCATTATTACTGAGCTGGGCGAGGATGAATTAGCATCATTCGTGACTCGTATTGGTACCTTTGGCGATATCGGCTCCAGTGAACGGGAAAACAATGCGGCGGTATTTGTTAATTTGACACCCTATGCGGATCGGGTGCGCAGCGTGGATGAAATCGTTGAAAGTTTACGCGAAAAAACGAACTCACTTCCAGGTGTCGAACGAGTTTTTTATGTGATCGACAGCGGTGGCCCGCCGGTAGGACGGCCGATTAGCTTGCGTGTAGTGGGTGTTGATGATGTGCTGCGGACTCGCCTCGTGAATGACATTGTTGCCTATCTTGAGACTCTGGAAGGAACCAAAGATATTGATCGCGATGACAAGGTGGGGAAATCTCAAGTTGAAATTAAATTCGATTATGATACGTTGGCACGAATTGGTATTTCGGTTGCAGATGTCGCACGTAACGTACGTATCGCCTATGACGGTGAAGTGGTCACCCAAGTGCGCTATGGTGATGAAGATGTTGATTTTCGTGTCATTTTCTCCGAAAAAGTACGTCAGAGTCCCAGTTCTCTAGGTACGCTGACGTTGCCAAACCGCAATGGTTATTTAACCCCTTTGAAAGAAGTCGCTCATTTTGTTTCCGTGCCGGGCCCTGCTAATTTTACCCATTATAAAGGGGACAGAGCAGTGAGTATTACCGGAGATATTGATAAAGAGGTGACAACGCCGCTCAAGGTATCAGCTGCAGTATTGGAACACTTTGATATAGAACGTGACTATTCAGGCATGTTGCTGGTGATTGGGGGGGAGGCGGAGGAAAGCCAAAAATCACTGGATGAGTTGTTCGTTATTATGGCGATTGCCTGTATAGGCATCTATTTGTTGTTAACGTTGTTGTTTAATTCCATTTTTCAACCTTTGATGGTGATGATGGCTATACCTTTCTCCTTGATCGGGGTTATTGTCGGTTTTTCCATCCACAATGAAGCGTTAGGTTTTCTTGGTATGATCGGCGTTATCGGTTTGGCGGGTGTCGTCGTGAATGATTCGCTGGTTCTAGTGGCTCATATCAATGAGTTGCGTCAGCGAAACCCATTACGCTCTCTCCGTGAAATCGTCGCCGAAGGAACGGCCAACCGTTTGCGGGCGGTACTGTTAACGACCGTCTCTACTGTTGCCGGATTATTACCTCTGGCTTATGGTATTGGCGGTTCTGATCCTTACATGGGGCCTATGGCCTTGGCCTTGGGGTGGGGATTGTTATTCGCTACGCCTTTGACGTTATTGTTGTTACCTTGCCTCTATTTGATCGGTGCAGACCTGCGACGGTTGCTGCCAGTGAGACAGAAGGCGGCGTTACGTTGTTGATACAATTCGTATTTTTTCCTTTATTCTGCAACATTGTATAGCCCTTTTATGTTCAAAAAAATTTCACTGAGCACCATGCAATCACGGGGTATGTTGACGTTGTTGTTCGGTTTGTTGCTTGGCATGGCGGGTTTGCTGGTTTATGCGTTGCCCGGTGGTTTTGATCTGGAAGAAAACGTAGCATTGGATTTTTTGTTCAAGCAGCGTCCGCAAAACCCACCCCCAGACAATGTCATACTGGTCGCTATCGATAAAACAGCAGCACAACAACTGGGTCTGGGCAAAGATCCAGATATCTGGCCACGTGATTTACATGCGCGCCTGATAGACCGCTTGTTTCAGGCCGGCGCTGCGGTGATTGTTTTCGATGTATTTTTTCAGAAGCCAAGGGAGCGCGATGTGCATTTGGTGCAAGCAATGCAGCAAGCAGGCAATGTCCTGATTTTCGCCAAGTTACAGCGGGAGGTACAAACCCTGGTGACAGGTGGTGAGTATAACCTGGAGCGTTTGATATTGCCTACACCCGCCATTCATCAAGCTGCCGTCGCCAGTGCGCCGTTTGTTTTGCCCAAAGTCCCGATCAAGGTCAATCAATTCTGGACCTTTCATCCTGCAGCGGGCTATCATCCTTCATTACCTACCGTTGCTCTGGAGCTCTATGCGGCTCAGAATTATGAACCCTTGCTTGTCGCTCTTGCAGAGAGGGCTCCGCAGCAGGCTGCAGAACTGAGGTCATCACTTAAAGATTTGACTTTGCGTCAGCGTATTGTACAAATACGTACTTTGCTTAGACAGCAAACTGCACTGACCCAAATGTTATTGACCGCATTGCGCGAACCTTCCTGGCAGAGTCGTAACCCGAAAATTAATCTCGAGATGAAACAACGTCTGCAAGCGTTACTGGCCGTTTACCTTGGGCCGGAGCGTCGTTACTTGAATTTTTACGGGCCGCCGCGCCGCATTACCACGCGACCCTATCATGAGGTGCTGTCTTCGACACCTGCGCAGCTGGCTCTCTTCAAAGACAAAGTAGTCTTTGTCGGGTTTTCCGAAAAACACCAGCCGGAGCAAGAAGATAATTTTTATACGGTTTTTTCACAAGCTAATGGTTTAGATTTGAGCGGAGTGGAAATTGGTGCGACTGCCTTTGCTAATCTTTCGACATCACTGTTATCTCAGCGGAGCTTGCGCTTGCCTGATGTGGTGACTTATATCGGCATCATCATTAGTTTTGGTTTTGTGCTGGCGGCTCTGAATAATCTGCCTGGTACCCGTGTGTTTGTGCTTTTGAGTCTGCTTGTCGCTGGGCTTTATACGCTGCTTTGTCTACAGTTATTTGCCAGTAGGTCACTTTGGTTACCGCTTTTTGTTCCAGTTTTATTGCAAACACCACTGGCGTTGTTCCTTGGTCTTTTATGGCGGCAGCGGCAGCTTAACCGGGAGCGCCGTCGAATTCGCCAAGCTTTTGGTTATTATTTACCTGATAAAGTGGTCGAAAATCTGGCGCGTAGCTCCCAATATCTGAAAATTCAAGGGGAGTCGATGTTTGGTGTGTGTCTGGCCAGTGATGCGGCACAATATACTCAACTGGCTGAACTTTTGACGCCTGAAGCTCTGGGTGTTTATATGCATGACTATTATGAGCGTTTGTTTAAACCCGTGCGTACCCATGGTGGTATTATTTCCGATGTAGTGGGGGATGCGATGCTGGCGATCTGGTCGGCGCGGCAGCCAGAGAGTCGCTTGCGTCGGCAAGCTTGCGAGGCGGCGCTGGAAGCTTTGTCTGCCGGGCAAGTACCGCACTCTCGTACCGATTTACAAACGCGCATCGGTCTGCATGCCGGTGAGATTATGTTGGGTAATATTGGTGCTTTGGATCATTATGAATATCGTGCTGTGGGAGATATCGTTAATACTGCTTCGCGTATTGAAGGACTCAACAAGCTGCTTGGTACCCATTTGCTGGCTTCTGAAGCTGTACTGATGGGGTTGGATGGCTTTGTCAGTCGAAGACTGGGCACATTTCGTATGGTGGGTAAACAAAAGGCCATTGTGATTTATGAATTGTTGGGTCTACAGGGTGAAGATGATCAGCCTCTGAGTTTGTTATGTCAGTTTTTTGCAGAGGGTTTAAATGCTTATCAACAACATGACTGGCAAGCAGCGATAGGCTATTTTTTACAGACGCTAAAAGTGTGTTCTGACGATGGCCCCAGTCGCTATTATCTTGAACGCTGTGAGTTACATGCTCAAAACCGGCTGCCCCTGGATAAAAATGGCGTGATCGTGTTGCAAAAAAAATAAAGTACTCAATACTACGGATATTGGGTATGAGCTCGTTACTCAATTTTTTTATCCTCTTTAAAAAGAAAATAATGAAACAATACGATGGTTATTATGCCTATAATTAAATAAGATAGCCCAAAAACAGTCATCGACATCAATAATGGGTCTCTGGATTTGACGGTGATGATATCGGCTGTTTTGATGACACCATAGACGACCCAAGGCTGACGTCCGACTTCAGCCACGATCCATCCTGAAATCACTGCGATAAGCCCAGAAGGTGCCATGAGGACCGCCAATTTTAAAAACCACTGGGTTGATTCCAGCTTGTTTTGGTACATCAACCACATGCCAATAATTCCCGTTATTAGCATCAATAGCGCCATGGCAATCATGATTCGGAATGAGTAGAAAACAATAGCAACATTAGGTCGCTCTTCCGGAATAATATCTTTCAGGCCTTTGACTTCCCCATTGGGGTCGAATTTTAGCAACAGACTTAAGGCCTTGGGTATTTCTAAAGTATATAAGTTTTCTTCTTTTTGAGCGTCAGGGACAGCAAATACCTTAAAGCTGGCACCGCGTTCCGTTTCCCACTGGCCTTCCATTGCTGCGACTTTCATAGGTTGGTTGTTCAATACGTCGTGACCGTGGAGATGACCTATATTAAATTGAAAAATAGTAAAGAAAAACGCCGCCATCAAGCTCAGCGTCATGCTTTTTTTTGTCACCGCATTGGGTCCTTTTTTTAAATAACGATAGGCAGAAAACCCCAATACTAAAAATGCAGAAGCCATTAACCCAGCTGTTAGCATATGAAGATAACGCAGAGGAAAAGAGGGGTTGAAGATAACCGCCCAATGATCCAGTAATATCGCTTCACCTTGTAACCATTCCACACCTGTTGGCGTGTTCATCCAGGAATTTCGACTGACGACCAGAAAGGCGGTTAGAAAAATTCCAAAATTAAACAGTAACGTTGCCGCGAAACGACCATAAGAACGTTTTTTTTTACGGTGAAAAAGCATCACTCCGATACAGCCCCCTTCCAGCAAGATTGCAAACATAAGTTCATATTTTCGAATTGGGACGAGTGCCGCTTGCGTTTTTTCGTAAAAACCACCAAAAACATTATCCAATTGAGCGGATAGGGCAACTCCTGATATGGCAGCAACAACATAAACTACAGCCAAAATATTCAGCCATAGCGTGTATGTATGTAAAAACACCGGGTTGTGGGTGCATAGCCAGCGCCAATAGAGAAAGGATAAAAATGTAGACAGGCCTATGAGCAAGGTAGGAAAAATAATATGAAAACCCGCAGTGAATCCGAACTGTAGACGAGATAGCGTCTCGATATCCATATTATGAGTTATCCAGATAATTCATAGAACATTGATCCGGTTATAACGTTGTAACTAGATGCATTATCCATTTGAGAATAATGACGATAACAATGAAAGATGAAAGGGAAGAAACGTATAAAAAGATAGCAATCATGGCCTCATTCTCCTGAAAAATAGACTTAAGTACGGGGATGACGACGCGACCCCCTCAATGTCGAATACTCAGCTGAGCGGCTATCTTCTGAACAGTTTTGCATCAGTATTTGCGTACAACTGAATTTTCAGGATAAAGGGCTCACGTAGCAGACTACTTGCATAAGCCTTACATATAGCTTACATCGCAAATTTATTTTATATATTTTTATTTATTAATGAGATGTGAAAAGGTTCTAAATAGAGTGGTTTGATTGGCGCATGAAGGGAGCTGAAGATCAAAAAGCGCTATGGTACGATCTTGTTTTGAAAGCCAGGGATGTTCAGGTTTTAAAGTGGAACAGTTTTTTTCAGTAAAGACAAAGTTTCGTCAGATATATCTGTATCGAGATGATGTTTCACTAACGTCCGGCATTGATCTAACGTTGCTTCAGCCATATCTCGGTTGCCTTGTCGTAGATAAATTGAAATCAATTTTCGATATAGCGGTTCTGACAAGGGCTCTAATATAAGTGCATTTTGACAAAATTCAATGGCTTTATCGGTTTTTAACTCTATATATTGTAAGCATTCAAACAAGATTGCTAAATACATATTTCGATAACGCTCACGATGGGCAATGACTTCTATTGTTTCATCGTCAGGCAAATATTCACCTTTATATAGTTCTTGTAATCGAATTCCGATTGCTATCGCGTTATCTTCCGTGATTTTATATTTTCCCAGTATTTCAAATTCTTGAGTATCTATCCAAAAATATTTTGGGTGAAGACTGATACTCTCTTCTTGTCGCAAAATTGTTTGCTCATTACCAAGGAATTTCCTTAAACGATGAATTTGTGTATCGAGTAATTGTGATGCTTTATCATGATTATTTCCTGTATATAATATTCCTTTGATAGTGTCGCTGGTTAAATACCGATCCTGCGCCTTTACCAGTATTTTTAACAAAGTCAGTGATTTTTTTGCCCGTTGATTTTGATGAGTTACACTTTTAATTTTTTTTAGTTCAAAGCCACCAAAGGTATAAACTTGAAAAGGCCACGGCCATCGTTGAGATTTGGAATAGGGTTGAGGTAAGTTGTCGTAATGCATTTCTATAAAATGGGTAATGTAAGTTGTTTCTATATCAAGGGAGAGTGCTCGTTGACAAGCCCATACCATTAATTCCGGATGCCATGTCGCATAGGTGATCAGTTCATATTGTCGAGCAATAGCGAAGCTTGTATTTAAATACTCATCGCAATGATCAAAATCGCCATTATTAAAGTATACTTTTGCATAAATCATATAAAATCGGGACATCTGTGCCGGAAAGGCCAGTTTTTGAACCCGTTGGAGTAAATCATTATGCAGTGCCAGTGCGGCTTCTTTTTTCTTTTGTGAACATAAATAATAGGCATATAACAGTTTAGTATGGAGAATAAAGGGGGGTAAATAGGTGCTCTCCAAAACGTCTAAATAATGTTGAGCTGTTCTATCCAGATCATGAGTTTCATCCAGACAGGTTCCGGCCTTAATTAAACAAGTTAAATACATGGATTGATGAATCTGATCTTTTTGCGTTATATTTTCCTTTATAACTCCAATGTACTTTTTAGCCAGGTCGAATTTTTTTAAACCCAATGCTGCTATTACAATTTTTGTGTGAATATGACAGTTAAAAACGGTGATACCATGTTCTTTCGCAACGCCAAGCGCTCGCCACTCTAAATTGAGCAATTTATCAAAATCATTAAATGCCCAGGCACTTAAAGAGCAAATGGTCAATGCCCCAAGATATAATACGGGCTCATCTTTCAGGTCATCCAGATAATGTTCAAATTTTTCTATAATGACTTTATCTCTTTCTCTAATTCCTGATATAACGGCGACATGAACGTAATTCGACATCATGTGCAGGCGTAGTAGCGGATCCGTTGCCTCATCAATGGCATCTGCCAAACGCGCTTGCAGAGACTCTCTTTTTTTTGGATTTACACCAGAAATGAAATAGGATTGTAATAAAATGGCCTCAATAAATCCTTTTTGCAGGGCTTGCGGTGGATCGGGATAAAGAACACTGAGTTTATTATACCGATGAACCCAGGTAATTAAACGATGACCACCGAGCAGTGTGTTACAAATGGCTGACACGGCCGAATACCACGACATATAGATGCCTTTGACATCAGATTTTTTCATGAAATCGGCATAGGCACGGTCATAAAAATCAAGTGCGGTGATGACATTGTTATAAACAGATAATTTGCCTTTCCAGAAAGTGATCCACGGCTCACCTTTAGAGAATACTGGTGGTATAGCGCTGATATAACGCTGTAATGATTCAATACGAGCACTGTCATGCAGCTCTGCTGCGTAGTCGAGGATAACAAGCACTAACTCTTGCCATGCTTTCAGCTCAAGTAATAGATCCGCAGCGGCTTCACATTCCTTGTGCTCCAGCAATATCTTTGCTGTTAATAAACGTAAATCATACAATTGCTGTTTTGATAACGTGTCCTTAGCTCGTTGTTTGAGATACTCTCTAACCAGCGGGTGAAGGGTATAGCCTCTATCGCCTTGCTGCAGGACAAATAGATTTTTTTGTGCCAGCTGAGCTAGTAATTTTTTCGAATGAGAGATGTGACTGACCGCTTTTGCTGCTGTCGCTGTAATATGAGGCATATAACAGACTTTCATCAAGAGTTCACTTGTTTTCACATTTAAAGAAGATAAAAACTGTTCTGCGATATAAGTATCGAGTGTTTCAATCCCGAGGCCTGACGTATTTGTATTATCAAATGCATTTGCCGTGTCGGGTAAAAGAACCAGGCCGGCTATCCAGCCTTCTAGTTTGTGATGTAAAGACAACAGCTTTTCTTTAGAATGTGTACTATTAAAGAGTTGACTGGCAGCAAGCCATTCATCTTTTGCAAAGCGCATTAGTTTGGTGTCGATAACGAATAACTGACGTTTAGCTGTCAATTTAATCAATGACGAAGGCGGTAAATGTCGGCTGATAATCAATAGAGAAACACCGGCAGCTAGGGACTCTACAATGTTGGGTAATAGAGCTGGAATAGGGTCTGTTTCAGGTAATAAATGGAAATTATCCAGCACGATAAGACCGTTGCTTTGTAGTCTGGACGAGATGTCTTTAAAAAAATGGCGAGTAAAGGCCGGGATCCCCTGCTGATATTCCGGGGTCAGTTTGGGCACGGCTTTTTTTCTGCGTGGTGCAGCCAGTTTTCCAGCTAACCCTAGGTAGTGAAAAAAAGTGGTCAGATTGCGGTCATCCTCATCAATTTGATACCAACAATGTGCCACCTGGTTTTTTTCTAAATAGCTGGAAACCAGCGTTGTTTTTCCTGAGCCACCCGGCGCTGCGATCCAGATTATTTTTGCGTGTTGTCGGGCGTCATTCAAGGTATTAAAAAGTCGAGTTCGATGTATGATCTTTGCTGTACTAGGGCAAATGATTTTAGGTGGATAATTGACACTACGATTCACGTTGTTAATCACTCTACCTCACCTGATTAATAGGGTTAAGGTTCTTGAAATTCAGTTGTTACAGTTTAACGCAAGACTATCGGGGTGACTATAAACCTATAAAAAACAGGTGATTTGTAGCGTAGAGCACAAGTTTTTGATTCATCTAGCGATACGAAAAAGTCTGATCACCGCGAAGGTGATGGCGATTTTTTTGCTAGGTGATTTAAATCAATCTTTTGTACTCTACATTCAACTGAGTTTTCTAGGGCAAAGCTAATTTTTTTCACCCCTATCGATAAGATCATAACAAGTAATGTTCGCATGAGGGTAGTGTCGCAGTATCTGGACATAAGTGTTTTCACGTATTGTGGGTTAAAAAATAGGCTTGAAAAATATAAAAGGGCTGCTGAAGAGCAGGTCGTAGTGGGCGTAACAGTAGGTGGCTGCGGCGTTGGTGAGTAGGCGAGCACTCTAGGGAGCTTGGTTTTTCACTTTAAAGTGAATTAAACTTAAAGCAGGCACACAAGAAGAGATTATTTGGTGACAGACAATTCGTTTCTAGCGTGTTTTTACTGAGATAACTTCCGAGCCTGTTTGAGTCCATTTTAGAGCTTGCCCATTTTTATCCCAGTCGCTGAGCACCCAGCGAACGGCTGGCTTTCCTTCTAGTATAAATTCATGTTTGTTGGGTCGGTGAGTATGACCGTGTATAAGCTGTGTCACCCCTTGTTCAGTCATGAACTGAGCTACACTATCTTGGTTGACATCCATAATTTCAGATGATTTTTTAGCGGTTTGGTTGAGGCTCTCTTCGCGATATTTTTGTGCCGTAGCCATGCGTTCTTGAGGTGGAAGTGAGAGAAAAATGCTCTGGGCTTCTGGCTTTCTAATTTCTCTGCGAAAAGCTTGGTAATCGACGTCATCCGTGCATAATATGTCGCCATGTGTGAGGACAGTCGTCGTACCGTATAAATCAATTATTGTTGGATCTGTGATCAATGTACAGCCCAGTTGTTCAATGAATTTTTCCCCTAGAAGGAAATCACGATTACCCTGCATGATGGATATAGAGACGCCTTTTTCTGTAACATGACGCAAGGTGTTGAGTTGCGTGCTGTAATATTCAGGTGACATATCATCACCTAGCCAAATGTCGAAAAGATCTCCCAATATGTAGAGGTGTTCAGCATCACTAAGTTGGTTTTCTAAAAAAAAAACAAATCGTTTGTTGATATCTTCACGGTTTGCGGAGAGGTGTATATCCGATATAAAATAAGTAGCCATAATTTGTTATTCAATTACGGTGACGGTTGTCATAATTACCGCCTGTTTGGGTACGTCACTAGGGAAAGGGCCTTGTGCTCCGGTTGCTTGCTTGCGGATTTTATTAATCACGTCCATGCCCTCAACAACCTTGCCAAATACGGCATATCCCCAGCCTTGTGATGTGGGGGCGCTGTGATTGAGGAAGTCATTATTAACAACATTGATGAAGAATTGACCTGTAGCGGAGTGTGGGTCTGAGGTGCGAGCCATGGCAATGCTGCCTTTATCGTTTTTAAGGCCGTTGTCAGCCTCGTTTTTGATGGGAGCATGAACTTCCTTTTTTTGTAGGCTTTTAGTAAAACCGCCCCCTTGAACCATGAAATTACTGATGACCCGGTGAAAAATTGTATTATCGTAAAATCCCTCATTGACGTATCGTAAAAAATTTTCAACGGAAACGGGCGCCTTGTTTTTGTTTAATTCCAGCACAATTTTACCTAGATTAGTTTCAATCGCTACGCGAGGATGATTAGACTCTACAGGGTTGGCTGACGTTACGGGCAGCAGCAAGGTGAACGATAAGGCAATAAAAAAGGCAAACTTGCCCATAAGGTTTTTCATAAGTCAGCATCCTTTCGATATGTCATTGTTTTTGTTTTATTCGACGTTTTAATAAGTAAGAAGCCGTTATAATAGCTGTTTTTTTGTAAAGCGCAAACTGGAAAAATTGGACTTGCTCATTGCTTGCGTTAACATGTGTGGTTTTATGAGCTGAATTTATTTGGCTAACATCGGGAAGGTAGCGGTTAGATTATGTTGCGGATTCACAATAGCCTGAGTGGTAAAAAAGAAGTTTTTAAACCGATTTTGTCGCCCAAAGTTAAAATATATGTTTGCGGCATGACCGTGTATGACTATTGTCATATTGGGCATGCCAGAGTACTGGTGGTGTTTGATATTGTGACTCGTTATTTACGATGGCGTGATTATGATGTCACTTACGTGCGTAATGTCACCGATGTGGATGACAAAATTATTGCTCGTGCCACTGAAAACGGTGAAGACATGCGTGTTTTAACCACGCGTTTTATCAAAGCAATGCATGAAGATGCTGAAGCATTGGGTGTGTTGCCACCGGATCAAGAGCCGCTGGCAACGGACTATATGGATGATATTATTCGTATGGTCTCGACTTTGATCGATAAAGGTTTCGCTTACTCAGCGCCTAATAGTGATGTTTATTATCATGTCCGCAAATTTGATGCTTACGGTAAGCTGGCACGTGAAACCCTCGACGATCAACGCGCTGGAGCGCGGGTAGACATTAATTCCAATAAAAAAGACCCGTTGGACTTTGTCTTATGGAAAGCCGCCAAAGAAGGAGAGCCCGCATGGGACTCGCCATGGGGGCGAGGGCGACCAGGTTGGCATATTGAATGTTCGGCGATGTCGACGTGTTGCCTGGGAAATCATTTTGATATTCATGGTGGTGGTATGGATCTCAAATTTCCGCATCATGAAAACGAAATAGCGCAAAGCGAAGGGGCGACGGGCGAGCCTTTTGTCAACGTCTGGATGCACAATGGCTTTGTCCAAATTGATGATGAAAAAATGTCCAAATCTTTGGGGAATTTTTTTACAGTACGAGAAGTACTCAAACAATATCGACCCGAGGTCATACGCTATTTTATCATCAGCAGCCATTATCGCAGTCCATTAAATTATGCAACAGAAAACCTTGAACTGGCGACAGGTGCGTTAGAGCGTTTTTACCTGGCATTGCGTGATGTCGATCTAAGCGCATCTTCTTCACTTGCTGAACAGGATGCGCATTTTCCCTCACGTTTTATTGAGGCAATGAATGATGATTTTAATACACCCGAAGCACTTTCAGTGTTGTTTGACCTGGTGCGTGAACTGAATCGTGCAAAAATAGTAGGCGATAAAAATAAGCAACAGAGCTTGGCTATCATGCTGCGGCAATTGGCCGAACCACTAGGTATCTTGCAAGGTGAGCCCGACGCTTTTCTCAAGGGTGAGCGCCGCAGCGGTGACGGTGCGCTGTCAGATGCCGATATCGATGAGCTTGTAACGCAGCGCAATATTGCCCGTAACACTCGCAATTGGGCGGAATCAGATCGCATTCGTGATCAGTTAACCGAGATGGGTATTACTCTGGAAGATAATGCCAGTGGAACTCGCTGGCGTAAGGGCTGATTTATGGCAAACTTTAAAACTTAGGAATAGGCACATCAATGTGCTGGCTATTGCGAGAAATTTCAACGTAGCTAGGGAATGCAGAGGGCGTGCAACACCACCTAAATATTAATCGTTACGGGTATATTAGAATTAAACTTTTTGCGTTATTTTGATGGGATGGAAAAATGGGGATAAATCTCGAGGAAAATGTATGTATCAAATATGCTTTTATGTTCCGGAATCGCATCTTGAAAAAGTTAAAACTGCGCTCTTTGAGGAAGGGGCGGGGCAGTTGGGCTCCTATGATTCTTGTTGTTGGGAGACCGAAGGTATGGGTCAATTCAGGCCACTTAAAGGCAGCATGCCTTATATTGGTGAAAATAATGTAATCGAAAAAGTCAGCGAGTTTAAGGTAGAAATGATGTGCCAAGACATCTGTCTTGTTTCTGTACTGAAGAAATTAGTAGAAATACATCCATATGAAATGCCTGCGTACAGTGCATATCGCGTTAATACAATCAAAGATTATCTTGATGAATAAGTGGGGTTGAAATTGCTAGGAGGCTGTCCGAGAATAGCGATATACACCCTGTATGACTATCAGTTTTCATGGATTAATATAGAAGTTCATATTGCCGATAACGGCCGTTTTCTTTGCGGTTATGACACTACCAGTTGCATAGTTTGTAGATAAATTTTTTCTATTCTCACGATAGACCTTGATATCAAAACTACACGGTTTTCCCGCCACAAGGAGGTCATCTTCTATTAAAATTTCAAGTCTCATGTTCGACGCCAGCTTGCCAAGGGGGAAGTCATAATTTCCAGTATCGGAAGTCGTCCAACTTTCGTGTTCATTATCTATATCTAACGATAGATCATCATCAATGGTGCGACAGGCAATATGGCCATCTATATTCATTTCACCTCCCGATAATGCTGGCGACCAGGTCACGTTTAGCGAGTTTCCTTCATGGTAGGTATCAAACTCAGAAGGAACCGCAACTTCAAAAGCGGGAGGCATTTCAATTTCACTTGATATTTTTCGGTTATGTATTCTATGGAAAACGATTTTAAAAAGACCCGCTTCGCCACCTGTATTGATGTGTCCTTCGTAATCAATTCCTAGTAACCATTCTTTTTTTGACAGAATAATTTGTGTATCTCCAAATTGTGCTGTTATATATTCACCCTCTACCAGCTCAATACTTTTTCCATAGACGTTATTTTTACGCGGTGTCACTGTAATCTTTGTGTTAGTGCTACCCACTTTTTCAATAACTTCAATATCTATGTAAATATTTTCATCATCGATATTTGTTGAATCTTTAGTGTCTGACATACAGGACATCAAACTAAGGGATAACAGAAAAAGCGGAATAATCAATTTCCACTTTTTTATTGGATATAATGACTTCATCGCGTTTTTATTTTTCCCGTTTGATTCAATACCGTAACTTTATAGAAAATAGCAAAAACCGAACCAATATTACTAAAAAAGGGGGGGTTAATCATAAACAATTGAATTTTAAAAGTTAAATTGATAGGCGGGTTTGCTGTTTGAGTGTTTGAAGTGAGACTTTATTTTAAATTGTAAAAAACAGCGACATTAATCTCTGCGTTGGGTTTCGCTGGCATCTATGTCTATTGTCTCGACTGCTTCGATTTGTTGCTTGCTATTAATACCCAGGGTTTTAAATTTTTTGGCTCCGGGAACGAGTTGTTTATCAAAAGAATTAACGGCTTGATTATAATGTTCTGTGGTGGCGTTAAGTTGTTTGCCTATCTTGGAAAAATGGCCACTAAAAATGGCGAGTCGCTTATATAGGTCGGTACCTAGCATGCGAATTTTTTCGGCATTTTCTGTGAGTCGCTCTTGCTGCCATCCATAGGCAACCGCACGGAGTAGTGCGACTAGGCTGGTCGGCGTGGCCAACATTACTTTTTGTTGTATTGCTTTTTCAAGCAAGTTATGTTCAATTTCAAGCGCCGCACTCAGGAAATGATCTCCAGGGATGAATAAAACGACGAAATCAGGACTATCTTTGAATTGATTCCAGTATGCTTTGCTACCAAGTTCACGTATTCTTTGTCGTACGTTTTGCGTGTGTTTGATTAAATATTGTTGCTTTTTTTCATCTGATTCGGCGTCAATCGCGCTGAGATAAGCATCTAATGGTGTTTTGACATCGACTATAATTTCTCTCCGGTTGGGTAGACGAATAATCATGTCCGGTCGTAAAATTTGTCCATTGTCTCCTATGATTTGCTCTTGACAAGAAAAATCACAGTGTTTAACCATGCCTGAAAGCTCCGCTAAACGTTGTAAGGTGAGTTCACCCCATTGACCCCGTACTTCAGGTCGTCGCAATGCTTGCACGAGGTTACGTGTCTCTCCCTGTAACATTTGTTGAGTTTGCGCCATACTTTGTAAATGTTGGCTTATAGAGCCATAGGCTTCTTTCCTATCTTTTTCCATTAAGTGAATTTGTTGTTCGGTTTTTTGTAAGGCCTGGGCTATCGGTTTTAACAGGTTTTCTATCGATTTTTCTTTTTGTGTTAGTGCCTCTTGAGCCTGGGTGTGATGTTGTTTCAGGTTTTGTTGCGCCAGTTTTAAAAAATCATCGGATTGTTGTTTTAATGTTTGCGCCGCAAGCGTATTAAAAACCAGAGAAAATTCTTCTTTGGTTTTTTTAAAAGTGCCTATTTTTTCCAGGCCAGCAAGGCGTTCTGAGTGTAGAGTCGCCTCTAAACTGGCAATAATTTCTCGTAACTTGCTCATTTTACGATGAGATAACAAAGTGACAATTAATCCACCCAACGCAATCATAAAAAAGGCGGCGATACTAAGCTCAAAAATAGATATTTCATCTACATTCATGATGGTGAATTCCAGGTATTTAACCAGGGGATAATTTCAAAGGCATCCTTGATCATCGCGTCAGCGTACCATTGTGCGGGATTGTCATTGACTTCAATATAACCAAAAAGAGCGGCGAGCGTCTTTGTACCCGCGCGACGTCCCGCGACAATATCTCGGTGAGCATCGCCAATATAAACTGTTTTTGAAGGAGTGATGTTTAGTTGTTTACAAGCATAGACGATCGGAGCAGGATGGGGTTTCTTATATTTGAGTGTATCGCCACTAACAATAATAGCCGCCGGGCTGGGCAGTGTTAGTTCACCCATCAAAGGTTCTGTCAGCGCGCGCGGTTTATTGGTGACCACGCCCCATTTGATTTGCTGTTCATCGAGATAGGTGATGACGTCCCACATCCCTGGAAACAGGCGAGTATGCGTGGTGAGATTGTTGGCGTAAAACTGAAGAAATCGGGTTCTGATCGCATTAAGTTCTGTGGTACAAATCTTCTGGCCAAAACCCAGCTTAATGAGTGCGTTAGCGCCATTAGAAACATGAGGTCTGATTTGTGCAAAGGGTAGGGGGGGCTGGTGTTGCTCCTGCAGGAGTTTATTTAATGTGAATGCTAAATCTTGAGCGGTATCTGCCAAAGTACCATCAAGATCAAACAGCACCGTAGTTATTGCTTTTGTTTTGATCACGTAGGGGTGGCATGAACCAAGTAATTAACCTGAATGTTATTGTTTAAACTGTATTTTTTAAATAAAGGGTTATAGCTCATGCCTGTAATTTTATTTAATGATAAATCAGCCTGTCTTAACCAACATTCCATCTCCGCCGGTTGAATGAATTGACTATACTCATGAGTGCCTTTTGGGATCATGTTCATAATGTATTCTGCGCCAACGATCGCAAGTATGAAGGATTTCATATTGCGATTCAGTGTTGACAAAAATAGATGTCCATCTGGCTTGAGCAGGTCGGAACAAGATGCGATGATCGATGAAGGGTCAGGCACATGCTCGAGCATTTCCATGCACGTAATGACATCATATTTTTCAGTGGCACAACTGGCGAATTCCTCGATGGTGGTGCAATGATAACTTACATCTTGACCCGACTCCTGCAAATGGAGTTTGGCGACAGAGATTGCTGCGTTACTGGCATCGATGGCCGTAACTTGCGCGCCTGCTGCGGCCAAACTCTCACTTAAAATGCCACCACCACAGCCCACATCAAGTATTTTTTTGTCTTTTAGGGGCGCATACCGAGTAATAAAACGTAGTCTGAGTGGATTGATGTCATGTAGTGGTTTGCACTCCCCGGCAGGATCCCACCACCGAGGTGCCAACGCCGAAAATTTGTCAACTTCGGCCGGATCGATATTTACTGTGGTATTCATGTGCATATTATATAAGGGCTGGGATAGTGCGTGCAAGAGGTCGGTTGCAAACTAAAATCCATTTTTAAAAAGAGCAGTTTGGCAGATGCTCAGATCTGTTTACGTTCACGGCGATGTTTTTACCAGCAGGTGCTTTTTTATTTCCGAGCCATACAAATTTTGTTTTTCCATGCGCTGGTTTTGAGTTTGATTTCAGTTATATCCATTGTTGTGAGTATGCGATTTCTTAATAAAATTTTACCGGCAACCCAAACGTCGGTCACTTGGTTACGATTTGCTGTATAGACAATTTGTGAAATGGGATTATAGATGGGTTGGGATTCCAGCTCACCTAAATTTATGGCGGTAATATCGGCCGCTTTCCCCGGTGTCAGGGAACCGATTTCGGACTCTAGCCCGAGCGCCTTGGCACCATTTAATGTTGCCATTCGCAATGCGGAATGAGCGGGGAGTGCGGCTGCATTTTTTGCGACGGCTTTGGCTAACAAGGCCGCTGTTCTCATTTCACCCAGCATGCACAAATCATTATTACTTGCTGCGCCATCGGTACCTAAAGCAACGTTAACCCCCGCCTGCATCAATGAGACAACAGGACAATAACCGCTAGCGAGTTTTAGGTTGGACTCTGGGCAATGAATAACATGGCTGCCACTGGTGGCAAGCTGCTCTATTTCTGTTGGTGTGAGCTGGGTCGTATGTACGGCTAAAAATCTGGGTGAAAGCAAATCAAGTTTAGCCAGACGTTGTAGTGGACGTTCACTATGTTGTACCTTGCTTTGAGCCACTTCATCCTCTGTTTCTTGCACATGCATATGAATAGGTAAACCTAATTCGTCAGATAAATTTTTGACACGTTTTAGCGGTTCATCAGATACCGTATAAGGGGCATGGGGAGCAAAGGTGAATGAGATTAGCGAGTTACTTTTATAATATTCGTAAACTTCCAGGCCTTTTTGAAAATATTCGTCAGCGTCTTTTGCCCATATCGTCGGGAAGTCAATTAAGATGATACCGACCGCTGCGCGTATACCACATTCTGAAGCGGCTCTGGCGACTTCATTTGGAAAAAAATACATATCGCTAAAGCAGGTTGTGCCGCTGCGCAACATTTCAGCGATAGCCAGTTGTGATCCATCCTGTACAAAATCGTAGTTGACCCAAGCCGCTTCAGCAGGCCAGATGTGTTCATTTAACCAGGTCATCAACGGTAGATCATCTGCGAGTCCACGAAATAAGCTCATTGCCGCATGGGTGTGCGCGTTAACCAAGCCGGGTATAAGAGCGTGTTCGCTTAACGTCGTTGTTTCGTGGCTTTTATACTGTTTAATTGTTTCTTCTGTAGGGAGAAGCGTATGTATCCGCGCATTTTTTATGGTTAAGCTATAGTTTTCATAGACAGTTTGATCCGGTTCTACAGGAACAATCCATTTGGCATGGATAATAGAATCTACGTGTTCCATATTATTCTACTTTACTGTTATCAATGACGTACTGTGCTAAATTTGACAGGGATTTGCTCTTAATATTAGGGAATGAGGGCATAGCCATACTGCCTTCGTTTATTTGTTTTGAAATAGCTGAAATCGTAGCCCTGTCTTTACTCAGAATAAAAATTTGTCCGCCTATAGGGTTGTGACATTCAGCGCAGGCCAGTTTAAAGATAGATTCACTGTCTACACCTTCTTCGGGTGTAAATTCATTTGTTTTTGTGCAGCCGCTGATTATGATCGTTGCTAGAATTATTAGTAAGGTTTTATGCATAGTATAATCCATGATTGTGTGTTGAAGTGGAGACTGACCTTAGCAAAAAACAGGGTTCTGATGCAAGAATCGTGATAGACCGGTGGTAAGTACTACCCGCCATAATGATTTTATATTAAATTATGAGGTTAGATCGTTTTTAAATGGGTGTTCTGATTTCTTGAAAATAAATTGATACTCGTATTAGTAAAGGCCAACATGCTATCCTCATTGATAATTTTGGTTTAAGGATGCATTATGATTTCTTGTCGTGGTAACAAGCTATTAATGGCAGGAACAAAAAACGTATTGCTACAATTAAACAATATTTGTAACTACTCTGCGAGTAGTCAAACACACAGTAATTGCTCAGCTAACGCCTAAAATTCGTTAGATCAAGGCGAAAAATGTGAGTTATACAAGTATAAATGATCATTTTTGAACTCTGAAATGGCGAATTTTAGGCGTTCAGGCTGTAGAAAAACTCTGGCGAGCAATTTTTTCAAAAATAAATCGTGCGGAGAGCGCATGAATGAAAAGTTGTAGAGGTAAAC
>VAPM010033128.1_pt1 | contig 35944 bp, 33 predicted proteins | sample 3395091 | NCBI WGS metagenome assembly VAPM01 (sample SAMN08290445, study PRJNA428436) | hydrothermal vent metagenome | isolation source: Deep-sea hydrothermal vent chimney 3 | place: Pacific Ocean: Juan De Fuca Ridge
AAACACCAGCAGTATTATGGTCATAAGCCCAACCGTTTGAAATAATTTTCGCATGATATAAAATTGATTTTAATTGTTTTAAGCTTGCAAAGCTAATGAATTAAGTGAAAAACAGTGAATTTTAACATATTTTAATGGTGGGTTATTTCTATTTCAGCCACGAGGAAATGATGACTGAAAAAATGTTTGGCGATGAATGTGGCATCCTGTATCTTACACGAAATTACCACGAAACACAATAATTCCCCATCGTTTGACCACGAAATATTACCCCGTGTACACAATTTCAGGTAGGGTAATTAGCGTATTGCACGGTACAAGAGCAAACACTAAAACTTTATGCCATGAAAAAATTAAAATTAGCTTTACCCTTTCTGGTGGGAATAATTTTTTTCCTCGGAAGTTGTTCAAAAGACAACCCCACCACCGACACCTCTTTCACTGCCGTACAGGATGATGCTTACGCAGAGAGTACCTTCGACAACATTACCAGCATCGCAGATGAAGCATACAGCCTCAGCTCAACCAGTTTCAAATCTACGGAAGGTCGAGTCTTCCTCAGTAGCTGTGCCACTGTTACCCTTGATACCACCGTATTTCCAAGGGTACTCACCATCGATTTTGGTGACACGAACTGCCTGGGCAAAGATGGCCGTTACCGCCGTGGGAAGATCCTCGTTTCGTTTACCGGAAGATACTACCGGCCTGGTACCATTATCACCACTACTTTCGATAATTTTTATGTCAATGATAACCAGATAGAAGGAACAAAAGTGGTGACCAACAACGGTCTGAACGACCAGGGACATCTGTCATGGACTATTTCTGTCAACGGTATTATCACCCTGGCCAATGGAAATGGTACCATCTCCTGGAAATCGCAGCGTACCCGCGAATGGACAGAAGGTCAGGCTACGCCACACAATCGCTGGGATGATGTTTTTCTGATTACCGGTCAGGCTTCAGGTAAAAGAGCCAACGGACTAACGTGGACACACGAAATCACCAAACCGCTGGAAGTGAAACTGGCCTGTCGTTTCATTGTCTCGGGAACCGTACAGATAAAACCCGAAGGGAAGCCGATGCGTACGCTTGATTTTGGTGATGGCGAATGTGATAACCTGGCTACAGTGTCTGTAGATGGAAAAACTTACACCATTCACCTGAGACCATAGCATCAGAACAGTTGTAGCACCAAATCCGGGAAGCCAAAAGCGCCCGGATTTGGTCATGTTGTTTTGAATATTTACTTTTAAGAAAAAATTAACACATTGACGGGGACAGAATTTAAACAGTTGTTTGAAACTCATTTTGATGCCATCAGAAATTATATCTGGTATCGCTCGGGAAATCCGGAACTGGCATCCGATGTGGCACAGGAGACTTTTCTGAAACTGTGGGAGAAAAGGCCTTACGCCGACAAAACAAAACTAAGAGGACTGCTTTTTAAAATGGCCGGCGATATTTTTATCAGCGCTTACCGCAAACAAACAACAGAACTTAAATTCAGGATGAACTTAAAACCGGGTTTCGAAAACAGAACTCCCGAAGAAGAATTACATTACCGCGAACTCAAAGAAAAATATGAAAAGACACTCAGCAAAATGCCCGAAACCCAACGGCTGGTATTTTTGATGAACAGGATGGACAAAATGAAATACAGAGAGATAGCCGAGGCAACCGGCATCGGCATAAAGGCTGTGGAGAAGCGGATGTCGCAGGCGCTCAGATTGTTGAAACAAGAAATACAAAACTAAAGTGGAACAAGATAAACACATACACGATACTGAAAAACTGCTCGGGGAACTGGATAAGTTGCATGCGTCCATGGAAGTTCCTTATTCTAAAAGCCGGAACGAAATCTGGGAGGCAATGCAGCAAAAGATGACAGCGGAAGAGATACCTGTCCGTCATGTTCGTCTCACCCGAAGACACCTGTGGCTGATTGCTGCCACGGTGGTTCTTTTAATGGGAGCAGGCGCTTTGCTCCGGATTTATCATCATACCATCCGGACGGCACCGGGGCAAATGGCTACGCTTACACTGCCCGATGGGTCAACAGCTGTACTCAACGCACAATCCAGGCTGACTTATTATCCGCTGTGGTGGCGGTTTTCGCCAAAGGTATCCCTCGCCGGTGAAGCTTTCTTCAAAGGTCACCACAGCAAATGGTTCTCCGTGAAATCGGATCGCGGAACCGTTGTGGTATTGGGCACCAGTTTCAATATTTATGCACGCCATGATGATTATCGTGTGGTTTGCTTTACAGGTAAAGTCCGTGTTGTCTCACGTACCAAGAACCAGATTATCCTTACCCCCGGCGAGAAAGCTGTTGTCAGCCCACACGGCGATATCACCTTTTCCAAAGAGATAAAAACCAGTGATTACAATGCCTGGACAAACCACCAGTTTGTGTTTACTGCTGTGCCCTTTGCCTCCGTGCTGAAAGAGCTGGCGCGACGCTATAACGTGGAAATTGATTTAAAAAAACCTGTTCAGGCCAATTATACCGGTAATTTCTCTGCGGAGATCCCTGTGGAACAGGCGTTGAATATCGTTTGTAAACCTTTTGGACTTACCTTTGTAAAAATAGATTACCGGCACTTTGTTATTCAGTAACCCGATAGATTGATGTTCAAAAGGCAGATAATTATTTTTCTATTATTTATTCCGGTCTGCCTCTCTGCCCAGCAGAGGGAGATTACTGTCAGTGTACATAACCGGCCGCTTAGCAAGGTGTTGGTCAACCTTCGTGACAGATATACTATTCGCTTTTCTTTCGATGATAATCTGTTGTTGCAATACAAAGTTACCCTCCACAAAACGTTCACAACGGCTGAAAGTACTCTCCGCGAATTGCTGAAACCATTTCCCCTGGCCTTCCACCGGCAGGGGGATGTTTTTGTGATTTGGAAGAAGGCCGTCAAGCCCATAACCGATGGTAAATTTTATCTGAAAGGATACATCAAAGACGGCAAAACAGGAGAACCGCTGGCCTTTTCACATATTCTTACAAATGAGAAAAATACGGTATCGGATGTGGACGGTTATTTTAGTGAGATTGTCAGCCACGACAGCCTTTATCATCTGATTATCTCCCATTTGGGATATTACATTCTCGACACCCTGCTTACACCAGGAAGTGTGCACTCCATCCGGTTATCGCCCTCTTCGGTGCGACTACAGGAGGTAAAAATTATCGGCAAAGTCATCGACTATATTTCACAGATTGGCCAACAGCCGGGTATCATAAGGCTCAACAGCAAAGTAGCTACCCATCTGCCGGGATATGGCGACAATTCGGTTTTCAATTTGTTGCGGTTGCAACCGGGTATTCTGGCTTCGGGAGAGCAAACCAACAGCCTGATTATCTGGGGAAGCTATGCCGGCCAAAGTAAGGTGATGTTCGATGGTTTCACCGTTTACGGACTTCGGAATTTCAACGACAACATCAGCTCTTTCAACCCGCTCATGGCCAAGGATATCGAAGTGATGAAGGGGGGCTACGATACCCGCTACGGCGAGCGCGTAGGTGGCATTGTAAACATCTCGGGGATTACCGGAAACACCAAAAAAGCATCTTTTATCCTCAACGTCAACAATATGACACTCAACTCATTGTTGGAAATCCCCTTTAAAAACCGGTCAGCACTGGTGATTGCTTTCCGGCATACCTATTTCAATCTTTACAATCCCAGCGATTACACAGTGCATCGCAAAGATACGGCCAGTCGTCCGGCAGACATCAGTATTCACGTGGTGCCCGATTATGTTTTTCGGGACATGAACATAAAATACTCCGGCCAGGCAGGCAAAAACGACCATTATTATATCAGCTTGTATGGGAGCAATGATATTTTTAAATACAACATCAAACAGTCAATACAGTTCAGGAAGATTTTAAAGAATACGCAGGAAGAAAACACGCAGACCGGTGGCTCTTTTTTTTACGGGAAAAGCTGGGGAAAAGTCGGCTCTACCAACTTTCTTGCTTCCTTTTCACATTTGCAGAAAAAATATTCTGATAATTACCGCCTCGAAAAAATCTGGAACGGCGATGTGGATACGCTGAACAACACCCGTTCGCAAAACAACCTTGGTGAGCTTACCGTAAAAACTGACAACCGGTTTCCCGTCACTACTCACCATACTTTTGAATTTGGCGGTGGCCTCATCGTCAACAGCAGCTACCTCAAGGTGGATACCTTTGGTGTGGTTATGTCTGATATGAACGTCTCCTCTTTCCGGACATTTGCTTATTTTCAGGATGTTATCTCTGTTGGAAAGCAGCTTACGTTGAAAATCGGCGGTAGGTTCACTTACGCTTTTAACTTGCAGAAGGGTTATCCCGAACCACGGTTTTCGGCCGTGTATAAGCCTTCCGGAAAATGGACTTTCTCACTGGCCTGGGGAGTATATAACCAGTACATTACCGAGACGTCTGTGGTGGATAATCAGGGAAATTACCGTTACCTGTGGGCGGTGTGCGACAACAAAGATATTCCGGTGTTGAAGGCCATGCACACGGTGACCGGCATCAGCTTTGCACAAAAAGGGTATCTCTTCAGCCTCGAAGGTTATTATAAAACCATTGACGGGCTGAGCCGGTTTTTTCGTTACAGAAATATTGTAGTTCCGGGCATATACCACGGGAGAGGAAGGAGTTACGGCCTGGATTTAATGTTAAAAAAAGATTACAAAGGCAGTACTTTTTGGGTAGCCTACTCGCTAAGTCGCACGGAAGAGTTGTTCGACTATTATCCGAAACGTCTACAGAAATTTCGGCGGGCGCCACAGGATCAGCGGCATGAAGTAAAAATGGGTGTCATGGTGAATCTGCATCCCGTTTACCTTTCCGCGAATTATGTTTACGGATCGGGGTTTCCCATTTCTTATAACAAGAACCGGCAAATCGAGAAAGATTATCCTTACAGCCGGCTGGATGTGGCTGCCTCGTGGAAGTTCATGAACCGGAAGCTGAAAGGGGAAATCGGTATCTCTGTCCTGAATGTACTCAACACACAAAACATAAAATTTTCCAACTTTGAAAAAATTCCACTTAACCAAACCAGCTCCATAAACATCTATGCCGAAGCCATTCCTCTTACTCCTACACTCTACCTGAAGTTCAGTTTTTAGAGGTAGCAACCGGCTTCTCCGTGCGAATCGTTGAAGTACACTCCGGATACCCCGTTTAAGGTTCCTGTGCTTAGGTTTTATCAAAAAAATACTGTTGATGTGTAAAAAACCATTCTTTTGTTACAGGGATATTATACTTTTGTCCAATAAAAATTAAGCGCTATGGCACACAGCAACAAAGAGGTTATTCTTCTGAATATTTCGGGAAAAGACAAGCCCGGATTGACGGCATCGCTCATGGAAGTACTTGCACAGTACAATGTGAACATCCTGGATATGGGTCAGTCGGTCATTCATCAGGATCTGGGGCTGGGTATTCTTTTCGAGGTGCCGAAAGAGTCAAAGTCGTCTAGTATTTTAAAAGATCTGCTCTTTAAGTCTTATGAGCTGGGCACACACATAAAATTTACTCCCATTCCGGTTGACAAATATGAAGAGTGGGTAAGCAATCAGGGAAAAGGACGTTACATTATTACTTTGCTGGCACCGCGATTGACAGCTTCTAATTTATCGCAGGTGGCCACGGTTATTGTTGAACAAAAGCTGAACATCGACACCATCTCGCGTTTGTCGGGGCGCAAATCATTAACGAAGAAAGACAACGTTGCCAAGGCAGTGGTTGAATTTTCTGTTCGTGGCACGCCGGTGGATATAACTGTAATGAAGCAAGCATTGCTGAAAATTGCCTCCGGTAGCGATTTTGATATCGCTTTTCAGGAAGACAATGTTTTCCGAAGAAGCCGGCGGCTGGTATGTTTCGACATGGACTCTACGCTTATTCAAACGGAGGTGATTGATGAGCTGGCCGAAAAAGCCGGTGTTGGTGCGGAAGTAAAGGAAATTACTGCGCGTGCCATGCACGGCGAAATAGATTTCAAAGAGAGTTTTAGACAACGTATCGCCCTTTTGAAAGGGCTGGACGAATCGGTATTAAAAGAGATTGCCGAAAACCTGCCCATCACCGAAGGAGCCGAACGACTTTTGCGCACACTGAAACAATATGGTTACCGGACGGCCATTCTTTCCGGCGGATTTACTTATTTTGGCAACTACCTGAAAAATCAGCTGGGTATTGATTATGTTTTTGCCAACGAGCTGGAAATAAAAGCCGGGAAACTTACCGGTCGCCATCTGCACGAAATTGTGGACGGAAAACGAAAAGCCGAACTACTGGAACTGCTGGCTTTTAAAGAGGACATCCATCTGGAACAGGTGATTGCCGTGGGTGATGGCGCCAACGACCTTCCCATGCTTGAAAAAGCGGGTATGGGGATTGCTTTTCATGCCAAACCTACGGTAAAAGCTTCTGCGCAACATGCCATTTCTGTCAACGGACTGGATACAATTTTATATCTGCTCGGTTTCCGTGACAGGGAAATTAATGTCTGAAAAACTTTCCCTGAAATTTTGTTTTCTCTAACCTATACGGCATTGTGGTATCGCCCGTCCCGATTTGGTCATCACAAGCTGCCACAGCTGGTTGTAGCGTGAACGAAAGCCGCCGGCACTACTCAGAAGAAAATACCGCCACATGCGGTAAAAACGGTCGCCATAAGCCTCTTTTAGCTGTGGCCAGGCTTTCTGAAAGTTGGCATACCAGGCCATGAGCGTCTTGTCGTAATCTAACCCAAAATTGTGCAGATCTTCTATCACAAACAGGCCTTCGGCCGCTTTGGCAATTTGTGCCAGCGAGGGAATCATCCCGTTGGGAAAAATGTACTTGTTGGTCCATGCATTCACATAAGTTACGCTGGTGTTATTGCCGATGGTGTGAATCAGTGAAATACCGGTTTCTTTCAGGCAACGGCTGACAACTTCCATGTACGTCCGGTAGTTTTTATGCCCCACGTGTTCCAGAAAACCGATGGAAAGAACAGCATCGAACTTTCCCTGTACCTCGCGGTAATCCTGAAAACGTAGTTCTACAGGCAGGTCTTTGCAAAGTTGTTGTCCCAGTTCAATTTGTTTTTGGGATATGCTCACTCCCAGTACCTCCACCCCATATTTTTCGGCAGCATATCGGGCGAAACTTCCCCAGCCACAGCCAATATCCAGCACCTGCATTCCGGATTTTAGTTCCAGCTTCTTGCAAATCAGGTCTAACTTGGCTTCCTGGGCTTCGTCTAAGTTTTTAGCCTTTTTCCAGTATCCACTCGAATAGCACATTCTTTTGTCCAGCATCTGCCGGAACAGGTCGTTGCCCAGGTCGTAATGCTCGCGACCAACGCGTTTCGATTTTGTTTTGGTTTGTTGGTTGAAAAGTTTTGTGGATAAAATGAAGAGGGCCGTTTTTAGGCTGTGTTTTATTTTTTGTTCGAGGTTTGCACGCAGAATTTTATTGAAGAATTCATCCAGCGCTTCTGCATCCCACCATCCATCCATATATGACTCGCCAACACCCAGTTCGGTTTCGGAAAGCCAGCGGTTGTAAACTCGCTTGTCATGGACTTGAATATCCCCGGGCTGGCTGCCGTTGAGCGTTACTTCCGCTTCGGCCAACAGGGATTGTACGACATCTTTTGCTTTCATGATATTTGTCTTTAAGAACGTTACCCCACAAAGTTACGAAAGGAAATCAGTATTTTCAAGAAAACAACAGGAAATGTTGGATTAAATACGACTTCAAGCGAGGACGCTTGAAGCGGATGGTTTCTTTAGAAAGAGTTGGGTTTGATATCATGGAGCATATTCAGGTAGTTTTGGTAACGGAATGGGGGGAAAGTGCCATTTTCTACCGCTTTACTAACGGCACATCCTGGTTCGTTAATATGCAGACAATTAGTAAAATGGCATTGACCCATAAGCTGTCTTATTTCCGGAAAACGTTGTCCCAGTTCTGTTTTTTCAAATGCAACCAGTCCGAACTCTTTTATTCCGGGGGTGTCGATAATATCTCCACCAAAGGCCAGTGGAAACATTTCTGCAAAGGTGGTGGTATGTTTGCCTTTGAGGTGAGCCTGAGAAATTTCTCCCTCTTTCAGGTTGAGTGACGGATCTATTTTGTTGATTAATGCCGATTTTCCTACTCCTGAATGTCCTGCAAGCAGGCTGACTTTGTCGTGTAGCATCTTTTTAAAATCTTCAATATGAAAGCTGTTTTTGGTAGAAGTTACCAAACAGAAGTATCCGGCAGCAGAATAGGCTTTTACATACTCTTCCAGCTGCAAATTTGTATTCTCGTTATACAAATCAGATTTGTTAAAAACCAGCACGGCAGGGATATGATATGCCTCGGCAGTAACCAAAAAACGGTCGATGAAACCGGTGGAGGTTCTGGGTTTCACCAGTGAACTGATAAGCACAGCCTGGTCGAGATTGGAAGCGATAATGTGGGAAGCTTTTGATAGCTTGGTAGCTTTGCGGATGATGTAATTTTTCCGTTGGTGAATGTGTACAATCAGGCCGGTTTCATCCGCTTCATCCACTTTAAAGTCCACGTTGTCACCAACGGCAATGGGGTTTGTGGTTCGGATACCTTGTATCTTAAACCTGCCCTTTAGCTTGCAGTTATACAGCGCTCCTCCGTCAGTTCGAACTACATACCAGCTGCCTGTGGACCGGGCGACAACGCCGCTTTTTAGGATACTCATGAAAAATGATAATGTTTTTTCACTGCCGAGCGGATATCCCAAACACATTCCAGGCCATCTTCAAAAGTTACAAAATCACCAGGTTTCAAGCGGAAGTTTCCATTTTTAGTTTCGATAATTACATCTCCGTCAAGGATAAGACACTGTTCTTCACCTTTATAAGTCCATGGGAAATGGGAAGCCTCTTTTTCCCATATTGGCCACGACCGGATCCCTCTTTTGGTGATTTGTTCGTCGGATAGTTTCTCGATTTTTACTGTTGCCATCTTTTCTTAAATATTAATTTTCTCAAAAAAGCCCATAAAGGTACAAATAATTCTTTCCTTCGGGTACGGTTCATTGTGTGCGTTACCAGCAACGGCTGTTTTAACGCGCATTTTTCCTAAGCCAGTAGGCCGGGTTCTGTAAGTTTTTGTCGTGCCATACTTCAAAATGAAGCTCGGTTTTTCCTTGCAGGCTTGTGTGAATAATCCCCAGAGCCTGATATTCCGTGACCCATTGGTTATTATTGACCAAAATTTTATCCAGCCCCGAGTAAACAGTAAAATAGTTTCCGTGTTTCAAAATTACGGCAATATTGGTGTTGGTAATCCGTACTATGTTAACAACGATTCCTGAAAATACTGCACGAGCTATACTTCCTTTTGCCGTAGCAATATTGACTCCGTTGTTTCTAATTTTAACATGTTTCAAAACTGGATGGCTGTGAACACCGAATGTTTGGGATACCACCCCTTTTTTTACCGGCCAGGGAAGATGTCCTTTGTTAGCCATAAAAGAGGAGGAGAGGCGCATTTCGGAAGCTGTGAGTCTTTTCGATTTCATCTTGTTTGCAGCTTTCCTTGTCGAAATAGCGATAGCTTTTATTATCTGGGCCTCCAACTTTTGCGACTCCTTTCGCTTTTGTCTCAGACGTGCGCGCAGGCTTTTTTCCTTACCGGCCAGTTTTCGTTTTAGCCCGATTTTCTGACGTTGCTCCAGCTCAAGTTGTGATAGTTGGGTAGTTTCACTATCCATCAAGGTTCTTTTCTCGGCTTTCTCCTGTTTCAATTTGTTTAACCTGTCTTTTTTTTGCTTTTCCAGGATGGTAATCCTGCCTGCCTCCTTACGAATATAAGCCGAAATTTCATCGAGATAACGCAGGCGCTGGTAGGCCTGATTGAAATCGGAAGCAGAAAAAATAAAAATCAGCCGGTTATAGTTGTCATTATTCTTGTAAAGATACCACGCAATGTTGACATATTCTTTTTTAAGTGTATCCAGACGATTGTTTAAATCCCTGATTGACATTTTAGTAGTGGCAATGTTGTCGGTGAGAGAAGCAATTTCTTTTTTAAGAACAGCCATCAACCGGTGGCGCATGTTGATACGGTTGCTGATAAGCTGTAATTCGTAAACGGTATTTTTTTTACTCTTGTTTACCTGGCCAAGGAGTTTGTTGGTATAGGAAATTTCCTTTTCAAGTTTTTGTCGTTTGGCTTTGAGTCTGGTGGCTTGGGTCTGGGAAAATACAGGCGTAATTCCTCCGAAAAAGATAAGAAAAAGGATAAGAGAAAGCGATTTCTTCCTGACCATAGTTACGTCTGTTACATAATGACAAAGATAAACGCAAAACCCGAACTTCAAAAACCAAAAATTCTTTTCTGCCTGGGTTCAGGAAAACTTTTCCGGGAATATGCTTCTTTTTTTGTGATACTTAGTCAGTAACGGCCATTAAATAAGCTTCTTATATTTACGGGGAATTATGAACGGAAACCCACGCGGAACATCTATTTCAGTTCTTTTAAAAGTGATATTAATGATTATCTTTTGGTTGGCATCGATGACAATCTGTATTTTCAACGGAATGGTTCTCCCGTCAATATTTTGGTATTTATCATAGAAAACGTGCAAATCCTTATCCTGCATCCCGCTCTCGCTAAGATAGAGTTCTTTAATGTGAAAGGTTTCAGGATCAAGCCACATTTTTTGTGTCAGCAAATGGAATTGGGAAAGGGCGTTTTTGGCCGGCATTCGCATTTTCATGCTAAGCAGATACTGCTGTTTGTCTATGGAAACAGAAGAGTCGGCAAGGGGGTAGGAAACGCTTTTTCCCAGCAACAGCGACTGGAGCATATTGTAATTGATGCTGGTGTGCATAAGGCTGTCGAGTAAAGGATACGTACCTAGAACATAATTTTTCTTCATGCGGTTCAGAAGCTTAACCGAATCGGCTGTCATCACCACTCGTGCCGCTTCTATGCCCATGGCTGGTACGATACTCATCCAGATAATGCTGTCGTTTTTCAGGCGCATCTGTGCTCTGAACTGCATCGGCTCTTTCTCTCCTTTTTGGTACGAAATACTCAGTTTTGCACTGAGGTAAGAAAAAGAAGGCGTGCTTTTTTCCATCTTTTGATAAAGCTGTTCAAAAGGTATTGGTGCTAAAGGCTTTCTTGTCAGTAGTTTTACAGACTTACAAGCCTGTAAAAACAGGAGGCTCCCCACCAAAAAGCCCGGTATTAGTAAAACACGGTAATATCTACTCATACAGTTTTCCGGTTTTAATTTTTTTCTTCAGCAGTTTGGAATGGCCTTTTAATCCGGCAGCCTTTTTCCATTGTGTCAATGCTTCTTTATGCTTTCCTGATCGGTACAGAATATCCCCATAATGTTCTACTACCACACCGCTGGTTTTTCCTCCGTTGTCCAGGGCTTTTTGTTCCCACATCAACGCCTGTTTATACTTCTTCTGCTTGTAAAGCACCCAGGCGTATGTGTCCAGGTTGTTTTGGTTATATGGATCCAGATTAACAGCTTTTTTAGCAAGTGAAGCGGCCTTGTCCAGCTGGACACCATCTTGTGCCAGATAGTAGGCATAATTGTTTAGCACGATGGTGTTTTCGCTGTTTAGCCGTAAGGCTTCATCGTAAGCTTTGTAAGCAGCACTGTTTTCTTTCAGCTCGTGGTAGGTGTCGCCGAGAGTAGAATTGATGTTTTCTAAAAGGGCATTATTACCAGCAGCCAGGTCTTTGCTCTTTTCAAGAAAGGCTTTTGCATCTTTGAATTTTTTTAACTGAAACGCTGCAATACCTCCGAGAAAATAAGGAATTGGCTTTTGCGGAAAGTGAATAATGGCAACGGTAGCATCAGCTTCCAGAGTCTTATCATCGTTTAAATAAAGATCGCAGAAAAGCAACTGTTCCCAATAATTGTAGTTGTTCTGATTACTCACAAGCAATTTTCGGAACAACGGCCTTGCCTCTTTGTATTTTTTATTTTCGTAAAGCATACTGGCATAAAAAGAGTCGGCCAGCGAATCATCAGGGTTTGCCGATTTTATTACTTCTGACAGTTCCAGTGCCTGTGCTTTCTGATTGTCAGTGAGCTGCCCCGAATAATAGTTCAACAGTAGGTTGACTTTTGTTTTTGTATCCAGTTTAGAATTGGAAAAACCTTTTTTCAGCTCATCGAACGATTTTGCAGGCTTGCCATTTTTCCGGTAGAAATCGGCCAGCGAAATATGTACATACGGATCCTGTGGATTGAGCCGGATAATCTGACGGTAGGCCCATTCTGCCGTTTTCGGAAGTTTATGTTTAGACGCGAATTCGGCCAGCATAGCATAGGCTCTGGCATTTTCAGGATTGTATTTTACCAGCTGTTCGTACTGAACAAGAGCCGAGTCTTTCTCTTTAAGACGAAGATAAAGGTCTGCAATTTGCTTGGTGAGCTGAGGGTTTATTCCCATCAGCATCTCTACTGTACGGTAGGTCTGAACGGCATGCTTGTAGTCTCCCGTAAAATAGTAGGCATAGGCAAGCTCATTTTGAAAGCGTAAGTTTCCAGGCTCTTTCTCACAAAGTTTTTTATAAGTGTTTAGGTAATTCTTGTAATCGCCGTTGGCTTTGGAAAGGTCGGCATAAAGCACCTGATACCACTTGTTAATACTATCCTGCTCCACTGCCATTTTGGACAGAGCAAGCGCTTCTTTATTTTTTCCATAAACAGATAACAGGCGGGCTTTTTCGTAATTGGCAGCAGCATCTTCCGGATTAATTTTCAATACCAGCGACAACAGGCTGTCTGCCTGTTTTAGTCGTCCGGTAACTTTATAGGTGATGGCGCGGGCAAACAGGTCGGTTTCCTTATAATGCTTCTGCTCTGTAAGTTTCTGTTCCTTAAGCTGTTTTTTGCTTAGACGATGATGCTTTCCCTGGGCAAAAGCCTGACTTCCTCCCATCAGGAGCATGAATAGTATGAGGATTTTTAATTTCGTTATCATTATTTTCTGTTATAAACTGTTCCTTTTTATTTCCCGCCGGTATGTCCGAAACCTCCTGCTCCACGCGTTGTTTCAGTTAGAACATCCACCTCTTCCCATAACGCCTGAACATGTGTGGAAATAACCATTTGCGCTATGCGGTCACCATCTGCAATCTCATACACTTCTTTGGAAAGATTTATCAATATCACCCGGATTTCCCCACGATAATCAGCATCGATGGTGCCGGGACTGTTTAGCACGGTAATGCCTTTTTTCAATGCCAGACCACTGCGCGGACGTACCTGAGCTTCATACCCTACCGGTAGTTCAATGAACAACCCGGTTGGCACCAGCACCCGTTCCATGGGCTCCATACGTATGGGGGCGTTAAGGTTGGCACGTAAATCCATTCCTGCAGAGGCGATGGTTTCATATTTTGGTAATTCATGTTTTGAATGGTTGACGATCTTAATTTCCATTTCCTATCTTTCTGATTTTACGTAATTTACAGCGTTTCTGTCAAAAAATATAGATTTTCCTGTTTCCCGGGAATTCGGGGTAGTGTAAAACCGGTCTTTTCAACTAAACTAGTCGGGCTCAAAAGTAAAGAAAAAAGCAACGGCCGTACAAGACCAACCCTTCACTAAAATGTTAAACAATGTTTAATCTATAACTCGTGGTGTAAAAAATATGGGGAAAAGTAACATGCGGCATCCATGGGAGGGAGTGGTTTACCTGTTTCCGTATCTTGTTATCGTGAGGTTTTTTTAGAAAATTTGTAAAGCAGCTACCGTTTTTTCCGGTTGCCTTTGCCTTGGAATTTGCCTTTACCACGAAAATCACCTTTACCCCGGTAAGGTCGCCGGATAGTTTTAGGATTCCATGCAGGGCCGTCGCCGAGTCCATCCGGCAGGGGCAGTTTCATCACTTCGCTACCGATAAGCTCTTCAATCTGGCGAAAGCTCATCATATCTCTTTCGTTGATCAGGGTAATGGCTAGCCCCGAGGAGGCAGCACGGGCAGTCCGCCCCACACGATGTACGTAGTCTTCGGCATCGCCGGGTACATCATAGTTGATGACAATGTCTATATCCTTAATGTCGATCCCACGGCTGAGCACATCTGTTGCCACCAGTACACGTGTACGTTTTGAGCGAAAACCACGCAGCACTTCTTCCCGCCGGCTTTGTTCGAAATCGGATGAGATACCTTCCACATTAAAGCCTTTTCCACGCAGACCGCGGACAATATCACTGACTTTTTTCTTTGTAGAGCTAAAAATCAAAATACTTTTTACCTCTGGCTTATCAGTAATTAAATCAATAATCAGTGGCGTTTTCTGGTTCTCGTAGGTGAGATAAGCCGCCTGCAAAACCCCTTCGGCCGGCTTTGACATGCCAATGGAGATCTCCACAGGATGATTTAATGTTTTGGCGGCCAGTTGCCTGATTTTTGGTGGCATGGTGGCGCTGAACATCAGTGTTTGCCGCTTTTTCGGAAGATAAGTAATGATTTTCTGAATATCTTCGTAAAAGCCCATATCCAGCATCCGGTCAGCTTCGTCGAGGATAAGATAGCGTAAGTGCTCGAATTTCACATAACCCATGTTCAGATGTGAGATAAGTTTCCCGGGTGTGGCCACAATAATCTCCGTTCCCGAACTCAGGGCTCTTTTTTGCTGGTCCCATTCCGAGCCGCTGCCACCACCGTAAATAGCAATGGATTCCACCGGAGTGAAATATGAAAACCCTTGTATCTGCTGGTCAATTTGCAATGCCAGCTCACGCGTTGGCACAATCACCAGCACCTTGGTTTCGTGCCGGTTGTCACCAGCGAGCTCATTCAAAACCGGCAAAATAAAAGCGGCTGTTTTTCCTGTTCCGGTTTGCGCACTTGCAATCAAATCTTTGTGCTCCATAATGGCCGGAATAGCCTGTTCCTGAATAGGTGTTGCCTCCTCAAAACCCATAAATGAAATGGCTTCCAACAAGGTATCGGATAAATTAAGTTCTTGAAATTTCATGTAAAAGTTATCTCCTAAAATAATGGGATCTTCCAGCGGCAAAGGTACGAAACTATTGTGATTGTTGTCTTTTGCTCTCAAATGAAAGATAATTAGTGCTTTCAGTGTTGAAAGTTGTTGTTTCTCTGGTCCGTTTCACAGGTTTTCCCATTTACCAAATGTTTATTTTTGCAGCATGAGTACAAATATGGACATAGCCCGCCCGCCCGATTTATGGACCCTGGATAATTTTCCGATTGTTATTGCCGGACCGTGCAGCGCCGAAAGCGAAGAGCAGGTCTTACGGACTGCCCGGCAACTGGCCAAAATCCCTGAGGTAAAAGTTTTTCGATCCGGATTGTGGAAACCCCGTACCCGCCCGGGTACTTTTGAAGGTGTGGGCGAAAAAGGTATGCAATGGCTGGAAAAGGTAAAAGCCGAAACAGGTTTGATGACTACCGTGGAAGTAGCTCGCCCGGAACACGTGGAGCTTGCGCTGAAACATGGAATAGATATCCTCTGGCTGGGTGCACGAACGGTTGTAAATCCATTTGTGGTTCAGGAACTGGCCGAAGCCATGAAAGGCGTTTCAGTAACGGTGATGGTGAAAAACCCCATTATTCCCGACCTGAAACTGTGGATTGGTGCGCTGGAGCGGGTGAACACTGCTGGTATCAGGCAACTTCTCGCTGTCCATCGCGGCTTTCATTACTTTAAAAAATCACCTTTCCGAAATGCTCCCATGTGGGAAATTCCCATCGAGCTGAAGCGACTGGTGCCGCAACTTCCCATTATCGTTGACCCCAGCCATATCTGCGGCCGCCGCGACCTTTTACAGGAGATTTCCCAAAAAGCCGTTGACCTCGAAATGGATGGCCTCATGCTCGAAGTCCACGAAAACCCGGAAGCGGCTCTCACCGATGCAGCACAGCAAATTACCCCCGATGTGCTGAATACTTTGCTGAATAATCTGATTTTACGGAAACGTACCGGAAGTCCTGCTTTTGAAAACCGGCTGGAAGCTTTGCGTACCGAAATAGATAAGCTGGATGGTGAGATGCTTCAGATTCTTGCCAAAAGGCTGGAAATTATTGATGAAATAGGTGATTACAAACGGGATAACAACATCACCATTCTGCAAATGAAACGCTGGGCCGGTATTATCACCGACAGGCTTTCCATCGGTACTAACCTGGGACTGGATGAACAGTTTTTGAAAAAGCTTCTAAATCTGATACACAAAGAGTCAATTCAACGTCAGACCAAAATTTTCAACAAAAAGTAAATCGCTTTATTAGCAGCTAACTTCCGACTTTCTCCTCAAAGCTTCGCCCAAAGACGTTTGCCCTGTTTGCGCGTAAAAGCAAGGACTTCCGCCTCATTTATCTTTTGCAATTTCCGGTCTTTCACAATGATTTCGCCATCGGAAATAACATGTCTCACATGCGCCTCCCGCAGTCCGAAAAGAAAATGCCCGAGAAAATTAGCTTTATTCATTTCCGTGGGAGAATCATAGTCAAGTACCACAAGGTTATTTTCACCATCACCATCAAAACGATTACTGTCCAGATAGTTATGAACATTTCTAAAACGCCGGTAAGCTTCCGGAAAATCGATGTCGTCAAACGGCTGTCCGGCAAAATAAGCGGCCTGCGCACTCCGCAGCATGTCGCTGTGCATGCCGTCGGTACCAAGCATCAGCCGGTTGCCCAGCCCTTCCGAACGAAAGAAACCCACGTTATTGTTCAGGTTACTTTCGCTGTTTTGTACTACCCAGGATTTGCTGTTTTTGATGAGTGCCCGTTCATTTTCATTCACATGCAGGCAATGCCCGAGAATAGTTTTTCCCGAATCCAGCACACCGAAAGCGTGCAGCCGTTCCACCACCTGTATGCCATGTTTCTGAAGACTATCATTCTCATCGTACGGATCTTCTGCCACATGGATATGAAATCCGGATTGGTATTTTTCCATCAGATCGGCGGCCTCTTTCATGGTTTGGTCGCCCACCGTAAATGAAGCATGCAAACCGATCAGGCCCTGATAATTATCGAGATAGGCGGCTGTTTCCGCCAGTCCCTGTTGGGCTTTGTCCAGGCCATCGCGGTCGGTAATTTCGTAGCAAAGCAGATGGCTCACGCCCACTTTTTCAAAAGCTCTGGCCATAATTTCCAGAGAACCGCTAATAAAATTGGGCGAAGCATGGTGGTCAATTACAAAAGTTGATCCGGCTTTGGCGCAAGCCATGGCCGTTGCCAAAGCACTGGCTTCCACCATCTCTTTGTCGAGTGCTTTATCCAAATTCCACCAGATATATTTCAGTATTTCATAAAAATTATGAGGTGTATGTCGTGGTGCCGGCATCCCTCGCGACAAGGCTGAGTAAGCATGATGATGCCCCACGGCAAATGCTTTGGTAACGAAATTACCCTGCACATCAAGCACTTTCGCTGTTTTTGGAAAATCTTCGGGTGTGTTTAGAAAGTGGATTTTCCCGTTTTTTCCTTCCTCCACCAAAAGGGTTGTTTTGGTAAACGAAAGTGTTTGCCAGTCGATATAATTGACATTTTTTAAAACTACTGCCATGCGATTCCCTTGTTTTAAGACGCTTATGTCCAGCCATGAAATAACACCAAACCCTGATTTGCCATACACGGCCGGTACTGGAAATATTCTATTAGGACAAAGATAGGATTGTTTCCGGCTGACACCTTACTATCTCTGAATATTTGTAATTTTGCCCACTTAAAATTTAACATCATGGCTCAACAAGAAGATTTATTAAAGAAAATTATTGCACACGCCAAAGAGTACGGATTTGTTTTTCCTTCCAGCGACATCTATGACGGGCTGAGTGCCGTTTACGATTACGGTCCGAACGGTGTGGAGCTGAAAAAGAACATCCGTAATTATTGGTGGAAAGCCATGGTGCAGATGCACGAAAATATTGTCGGTCTCGATGCAGCTATTTTCATGCACCCCACCGTTTGGAAAGCCTCCGGCCATGTGGACGCTTTCAGTGATCCGTTGATTGACAACAAAGATTCCAAAAAGCGCTACCGTGCCGATGTGCTGGTAGAGGATTATCTGGCCAAAATAGAGGCCAAAATCAATAAAGAGGTGACCAAAGCCCGGAAACGTTTTGGCGATAGTTTCGATGAACAACAGTTTCTGGAAACCAACCCACGGGTGGTGGCCAACCGCCAGAAAATGGAGGAGATTAAGAACCGTCTTTATCCTGCTATGGATAAATCGGATATGGCCGGCATTAAACAACTCATTGAAGATTTGGGTATTGCAGATCCTGTTTCCGGTTCTAAAAACTGGACAGATGTGCGGCAGTTTAACCTGATGTTTTCCACACAAATGGGCTCTACTTCCGAAGGGGCTTCCGAGATTTATCTCCGTCCCGAAACAGCCCAGGGTATTTTTGTGAACTATCTGAACGTTCAGAAAACCTCTCGGATGAAAATTCCGTTTGGTATTGCCCAAACCGGAAAAGCTTTCAGAAATGAAATCGTGGCCAGGCAGTTTATCTTCCGAATGCGCGAATTTGAACAAATGGAGATGCAGTTTTTTGTCCGCCCCGGCACCGAAATGGAATGGTATAAGTTGTGGAAAGAAAAGCGTATGAAATGGCATATTTCCACCGGCATTCCGGCAGAGAAATTCCGCTTCCACGACCACGACAAACTGGCGCATTATGCCAATGCTGCCGCCGACATAGAGTTTGAATTTCCCATGGGCTTTAAAGAGCTGGAGGGTATCCATTCGCGTACCAACTTCGACCTGAGTGCTCATGAAAAATATTCTGGTAGAAAACTACGTTATTTCGATTCGGAAATTAACGAAAGTTACGTGCCTTACGTCATCGAAACATCCATCGGTCTCGACCGGATGTTTCTCGCTATTCTTAGCAATGCTTACACCGAAGAAAATCTGGAAGGTGGCACACAGCGCGTGGTTATGAAATTACCCCCATTTTTGGCTCCCTACAAAATTGCTGTTTTCCCGCTGACTAAGAAAGACGGCTTACCGGAAAAAGCACGGGAGATTATGGATAACTTAAAAGGTGATTTCATGTGTTTTTATGAAGAAAAAGATACCATCGGAAAACGTTACCGCCGCCACGATGCCATCGGAACACCATACTGTGTAACGATTGACCATCAAACGTTGGAAGACAACACCGTTACATTGCGCGAACGCGACAGTATGAAACAGGAACGGATTCCGGTGGATAAAATTTCCGGAATTGTGGCCAAAAGCCTGGCGATGAAGGCTCAGGGCTTATAACCGGAGTCTTCCAAAAGAGACTGTGCATCCTTCATTTTCAGGAGTTTCGGAATTGTCATCTTCGGATGTTCCCGCATATATTTGCGTACCATCTGCCAGCCAAACCATCTGGCCATGGCCGGTGGTGAAGCGTGCGAGTAGCCATCGCTGAATGGCCCCGGTTGTGTCATCTTATTGATAAGCATATAGTTGGTGGAGTATAAAAATCGGTTTTTCACCATGACTGCCCACACCTCTTTTTTGTTTTTTTCCATCCATTCCAGCTGTTTTTGCGTGTAGCAAATCTTCAGCGTATCGGGAATACCCGGCAGCATGGCATCGAGAAAATAAAGTTCTTTTCCGGCTTCCATCATATTGTCCAGCAGTGTTTTCGGATGAATATTCTGTTGGAAATCGCTTCTGTAAATCGTTCGAACCACATCCGCAACCATGTTCTTCTTTGTCATGCAACGGCGATGATATTGTGGAATGTTTAAATCTATGTAAAGGGGAAATTTCTCACCAAGATAGTCGTCCAATGCGATGACCACCGAATTTCCCTGTTTCATAACCGGTTGTTCGTAATACAAATCGGAAACGTAAGTATATACCTGTGGAATTGGGAAAGCAGGATAATAATATTTCAAATGTGCAAAAGCCGATTGTAGCTGTTGTTGTTCCCTGTTTAAGTTTGGAAAGACCTGCATGGATATATGATAGACATGCTGAATTTGTGTATCGGCAACATAGCGATAAAGCTGGTTTACATTGGCTGTATCGTTGAGGTCGGCGTTCAAAAACGGTAGAAATTCGGGTTTAATTTTTTTCAGGCCGGACTGGAGGTCTTTCATGTTAAGGCTGAAAAGGGCCTTCCCGTAACGATGAATCTTCAGCTTTATCTTTGGAAGTTTACTTTTAGGAACTGTGGGTACATTCCGGTTAGCATGGCTGCACGAAAGTATTGTAACCGAAAGAAAGGCCAGCAGAAAAAAGGAGAGAAAAAGTTGTTTTTTCATAACCAAAACAGATCAGACATTAAAATTAATACGGGGCACAAAAAATGCCAGTACAAAAGTACTGACATTTCTTTGTCCTGATTGAGCTGCTATTTTACAATATCTTCCAGCCTAATGTAATTTCAAAAATACTGGCAGATCCGGCAACCGTATGGGTTGCGTTATCGTATTTAACTGTACCGTTGAAAAGATCATTTATTCCGCCATAATATTTTACATCAAGGGCGAGCATCAAAAAATCTATTCCTGCGCCAACCTGATATTGCCATTGAATATCGTTAAAATCACTTGGCAACAAATAATCTTTCGCGTTTCCGTTTTTGGTATCGATGGTCTTATTTACAATAAAGTTGGCTGTAGCGCCACCGAAGATTCTGAATTTAACAACTTTCAAATCCAAAATCTGCCATCCGAGGCTCAAAGGAACCTGAATGGATTTCAAGTTAACATCCTGCTCAACAACAGACGTACTGGTCAAAGAGGGGAATTTGAAGACACTTCCCTGTGTCATATAATTAACTTCGGGTTGTATGTAAATCTTTTTTCCGATACGCATAAAAACACCAACCAACATATTGTTTTTCAGACCGTTGTTAATATCCGATCCTTTGTATGAAAGTTTGGGGGCAGTATAACCAATTTGTGGCCCGATATGGAACTGACCATACATGATACCACTCATAAGTATGGCAACAAGAAACAGACTAAATTTTTTCATAATTAAAAGATTTTAAGTGAGATAATTACTTTTATTGTTGTCAAAAATAGGCAAAACTTTTAATTTCTACAAGTTTTTTTGCTGCCTATAAAAAGAAATACGCTTTTTAAAAAGAAGCTTTATTAACCTGCCTGCATGTTTTCAGCATCGGGAATCATGCCTTCCAGTTGTGATGGATCGTGAATTAAGACGGGAATATGCTGTGGACAGATCCAGTAATTTTTTCCTTTAAAGTCGAGAAGCACCAATGGAACCTGTTCTGAGTCTCTTTTGCAAAAGAGGCAATGTTTTTCGTTGTGATTTTCCATAAATTTTATTATTTTTACATTTATAAAACGTACAAAAGTCACTAATATTCTATTACAAAAGCAAAAAACTTTTCTAAACATTTTTTATTTAACACGTGGAAAAAGAATTGTAAAATAAAATGGGGTCTTTCAAAATTCAGTAATTTAGCCCCATCATAATTATGAAAATATTATATCAGATAGGTGAGTATGTTGTCATAATGTTTCAGGCTTTCAAAAGACCTGACAAAGGCTTTGTATTCCGGCGCCAGCTTTTATATGATTTCAAAAGACTGGGTGTTGATTCTATCAGCATTATTTCTATCATTTCTCTTTTTATCGGTGCCATTATTGCCATTCAGATGGCTTATAACATTGATTCCCCCTTTATTGCAAAATCAATTATCGGTTTCTCCACACGGCAAATGCTTGTGCTTGAGATTTCTCCCACCATCATCTGCCTGATACTGGCCGGAAAGGTGGGATCACGCATTGCCTCGGAGATAGGAACTATGCGCATAACAGAGCAGATTGATGCGTTGCGGGTAATGGGCGTTAATCCTCCTAATTATCTGATATTACCAAAAATAGTTGCTGCCATGCTCTATTTTCCGGTTCTGATAGTTTTTTCCATTTTTCTCGGTATTTTGGGGGGCTGGATTATGGGATCTATTACGGGATTAATTCCCTCAGCGGATTACATTCTCGGTATCCGATCGTGGTTCGACCCATTCACCCTGACTTATGCCATGATAAAAACCGTTGTTTTTGCGTTTATCATCACTTCCGTTTCTGCTTACAAAGGCTATACGGTAAAAGGAGGTTCGGTGGAGGTGGGGCAGGCCAGTACCGAAGCCATTGTGGTAAGCAGTATTCTGATTATCTTCTCCGATTTGATCCTTACTCAACTACTGCTCACATGATCGAAGTGAAAAACATATCAAAAAGCTTTGGTGGTCAGCTAATTGTGGATGACATAAGCACCTCCTTCGAAGAGGGGAAAACTAACCTGATTATTGGGCAGAGCGGATCCGGGAAAACGGTACTGATGAAATGCTGCATAGGCCTGTATGAGGTGGATAGCGGAGAAGTGGTTTTCCATGGTCGGAGATTTTCCAATCTTTCCGACAAAAAAAGAAAAGACATCCGTAAGGAAATGGGGGTGTTGTTTCAGGGTGGTGCATTGTTCGATTCCCTAACGGTGGAAGAAAATGTCATGTTTCCGCTCAATATGTTTACCAAAATGAGCCCAAAAGAGAAAATAGAGCGGGTAAATTTTGTTCTCGAAAACGTTAACCTCTCCGACACCAACAGTAAATTTCCGGCTGAGCTGAGTGGCGGGATGGTAAAACGTGTGGCCATTGCACGGGCACTCTCCCTAATGCCCAAGTATCTGTTTGCGGATGAACCGAACTCCGGACTTGATCCCAAAACAGCAGAACGGATTGATGAACTGTTATCGAGCCTGACAAAAAAATTTAATATGACTACCGTCATCAATACCCACGACATGAATTCGGTACTCCAGATTGGTGAGAAAATCTGTTTTATTAATCAGGGAAAACTCTGCTGGGAGGGAACCAAAGAAACCATCCTGAAAACGAAGAATAAAGAACTAAACAACTTTGTCTTTGCCACCGAACTTACCCGGAGAATCAAACGCTAAAGACGAATAGATAAGTTGATACAAACAAGTTTTTAGATATTTTAACCCTTTAACTGCCCGATATATCCTATCTTTGCTTTTCAAATAATGCTATGATTTACATTACGAGAAGAGAACGGTTTAATGCTGCCCATCGCCTTTTCAAAGAGGAATACAGCGACGAAAAGAATATGGAAGTTTTTGGTAAATGCTCCAATCCAAACTGGCACGGACACAATTACGAACTGTTTGTTACCGTTAAAGGAGAGGTAGATTCCAAAACAGGATTTCTCATAAACCTAAAAATACTGAGTAAAATTATCCGGGAAGAAATTATTGAGAAGATAGACCACAAAAACATCAACATAGACGTGGATTTTATGAAAAATAAAATGGCGTCAACGGAAAACCTGACCATCGGCATATGGAATCAGTTAGAAAAGGAGATTACCGGCCTTGGCATAACACTTCATAGTGTGAAGATATACGAATCCGAAAACAATATCGTAGAATATCTTGGATAGATATACCAAGAACAATATTCATTCGTTAAAATATAATTTCATGGATAAACCAAAAGCAATGCTTGATTACGAAAGAATTGAAACCTATGAACCCGATAAGCTGGAAAAATTAAAATATCACTATGCTGAGATTTTAAAACTTATCGGTGAGGATGTAACCCGCGAAGGATTGCTAAAAACGCCACTCCGTGTGGCAAAGGCTATTCAGTTTCTTACGCAGGGATACGACCATGACCCTAAGGAAATCCTGCTGTCGGCAAGGTTCAGAGAGGACTACAAGCAAATGGTCATCGTGAAAGATATTGATATTTTTTCCTTGTGCGAACACCATATGATTCCTTTCATTGGAAAAGCACATGTGGCTTACATCCCCAACAACTACATTACAGGTCTAAGCAAAATTGCACGTGTGGTGGAGGTCTATGCCCGCCGCTTGCAGGTTCAGGAACGGCTGACAACCCAAATTAAAACGGCTATTCAGGAAACTTTGGATCCGTTAGGAGTGGCAGTGGTTATTGAGGCACGACATTTGTGTATGGCTATGCGGGGTGTACAGAAACAAAATTCTGTCACCACCACTTCCGACTTTACGGGAGCTTTTGAAAGAAAAGAGACACGCGAGGAGTTTATTCATTTGATTTCTTCCCGTTTGTCTTAACTATTTGTTGAACATAAGACATAAAATAATGAATATTAATCAATTAGACAAAAGCTTTGCCGGCAACAAAACAACGGCATTGCCGGTGGCTAAAACTTTCCTTTCCGGCGTTTTCGGATGGATGTTTCTGGCATTAGGTATCACCGCTATCACTTCGTGGCTATTTGCCTCCAGTCCGCAATTACTTTCCCTACTGTACACACAGACAGGGATGACTATTTTAGGTTGGATCGTATTGTTGGCGCCTTTTGGCTTTGTACTTTGGATAATGGCACGCTTCAACCGGATGTCGGCTTCCAAACTGGCATTGCTGTTTGTGGTTTATTCCATTTTGATGGGTATGAGCCTGAGTTTTATTTTCCTGGCTTATACCAGTAGCTCTATTGCCACCACTTTTTTGGTAACTGCCGGTATGTTTGGTTTTATGGCCATTTTGGGATACACAACCAAAACTGATTTGACCAAATTTGGCAGCATTATGATTATGGGCGTTGTGGGGTTGTTTATTGCTATGTTGGTGAACATGTTTATGCACAGCAGCGGCCTGGATTACATCATCAGCTTCATTGGGGTTCTGATTTTCACAGGACTTACGGCTTACGATGTGCAGAAATTGAAAAGAATTGGTTCCGGTATGGTTGAAGGTGCTGAAGGCACACGAAAAATGACCATCATGGGGGCATTAACTCTCTATCTCGACTTTATCAATTTATTTCTATTTTTGCTGCGTTTTTTCGGTAACCGCCGATAAAACTTTATTTTTAAAAAAGTTATATGATAGCTTACGTATTTCCCGGGCAGGGAGCCCAATATATCGGTATGGGGAAAGAGTTGTACGACAATTCTTCCAAAGCCAAAGATTTATTTCACAAGGCAAACCATATTCTGAAATTTAATATTACGGAATTGATGTTTACCGGTACCGAGGAAGAATTGAAACAAACTAACGTTACCCAGCCAGCCATTTTTCTTCATTCTGTCATTCTGGCAAAAGTCATGGGCGACAATTTTACACCCGACATGGTTGCCGGTCATTCGCTCGGCGAGTTTTCTGCGCTGGTAGCTAATGGAACATTATCGTTTGAAGATGGTTTGAAACTCGTTGCAAAACGTGCCGATGCCATGCAAAAAGCCTGCGAAGCAGAGCCTTCCACTATGGCAGCTATCCTGGGATTGGAAGACGATATTGTGGAAAACATATGTAAATGTATTCAGGAGGTAGTTGTTCCGGCTAACTACAACAGTACCGGGCAGCTGGTAATATCGGGTAGTATAGCCGGAGTGGAACAGGCTATTCAAAAATGTAAAGAAGCCGGTGCCAAGCGGGCTCTCATGCTGAAAGTAGGTGGTGCTTTTCACTCTCCCCTTATGGAGCCTGCCCGCATTAAGCTGGCAGACGCTATTAACAACACCTCTTTCCAACAGGGTATTTGCCCTGTTTACCAGAATGTTACCGGACAACCGGTGGCCGATCCGGAAATTATTAAAACAAACCTGATTTCGCAGCTTACCTCGCCGGTGCGCTGGACGCAGATTATGAAAAATATGCTGGCCGATGGTGTTACAGAGGTAGTGGAAGTTGGTCCGGGTAAAGTATTGCAGGGCCTTTTCAAAAAAGTTGACCGGCAGCTGGAGACCAAAAGTGCAACTTTGTAAAATAAAACCCCTGCATATTGACAGGGGTTTCTTTTTTGCTTTGAACAGAAAGTAGGCCGGTGCTAATAACCTGAAACTGTGAGGAAAATCTTATATCGAGCTTCGGTTAATATATTTTTCGAAACCCGATAATTTCCCGTACTTCACGCATGGTTTTTTGAGCATTGGCACGCGCTTTCTCGGCACCCATGTTCATCACTTTTAGGATGTAATCATCGTCCGAAGAAAGGGCTTTAATTTTTTCGGCAAAAGGGGAGGTGAAGGCGATTACATCTTCTGCCAGCTGTTTTTTCAGGTCCCCGTAACGGATGGTGCATTTGTTGTATTGCTCATCAAAATACGTCACCACATCCGGTTTAGAAACCACTTTCAACAGGGTGAAAAGGTTTTCGATAGGGTCAGGTTTCGTCTGGTTCATCGCCGTAGGGCCACTGTCGGTAACGGCGCGCATTATTTTTTTGCGAATCACTTTTGCATCATCATTCAGGAAAATGGCATTGCCTTCACCTTCCGACTTGCCCATTTTTCCGGAACCATCCAGCCCGGGGATTTTCACCAGAGCCTCACCGAAGTTGTAAGCCGTGGGGATTGGAAAAAAGTCCACGCTATACATGTGGTTGAAACGGCGGGCAAACGTCCTGGTCATCTCCAGATTTTGCTCCTGGTCTTTGCCAACGGGTACTTTGTGTGCTTTTTGAATAATAATGTCGGCAGCCATGAGGGTCGGGTAAGTAAGTAATCCGGCATTCACATTGTTGGGCTGTTTACGGGCTTTTTCTTTAAAAGTAGTTACCCTTTCCAACTCGCCAAGGTAGGTGTTCATGTTCAGGAAAAGATACAGTTCGGCAGTTTCGGGAATGTCGCTTTGCAGATATAGTGTGGCTTTTTCCGGGTCGAGGCCGGCAGCAAGATATTCCACAAGCACCTGACGCACATTCCCCTGCAGGTTATCCGGATGTGGGTGTGTGGTCAGCGAATGGTAGTCGGCAATGAAGAAATAGCATTCGTTTGTCTCCTGCATTTTTACAAAATTCTTTACCGCACCAAAATAGTTTCCGAGGTGCAAATGGCCAGTGGGCCTTATACCGCTAAGTACAATCTCTTTCTTTTCCATGAGGGCAAAAATAGGGCAAATTCATGAATTTGTCTTAAATAAATTTTCTCCGCAAAACACGCTATACATTTCTGCATTGTGCTTAATTCTTTCATTTCTTGTTCAATGGTATTTTTTTGATTCTGTCCTGGTTTGGTTCTGAACTTTTTATTTTCAACAAAATATTAATACAAATCCCAGATGATGATTATTGCTATCTTTGCCCGGTAAAAACATAATATTTATGCCACTGTTAGGAAGTCTTATTAGAAGAGCATATATTATTAGGAACAAGCCTGTTGAGTTAAAAAAACAGTGGATAAATCCTGAAAAAGCGCAAAAAGGCCAACTGGTGAAATTGTTACGAAAGGCGCAGTTTACGGCTTTTGGCGAACACTACAAATTCTCAAAAATTCTTACTTCCGGCAACATTGTGGATGCTTTTCGCGAAACCGTTCCCGTTTTCGATTACTCTAGAATGTATAAATGCTGGTGGTACCGTTCGCTCAATGGCGAGCCTTATGTAACCTGGCCGGGGAAGGTAAAATATTTTGCACTAAGTTCGGGAACTTCTGAAGCATCAAGTAAATATATTCCCGTAACGGGAGATATGTTACGCAGCATCAAACGTGCCAGTCTTAGGCAGATTGTCTCCATGGTACGCTATAATTTCCCTCTCGACTTTTACGAAAAAGGGATGCTAATGATTGGTGGCAGTACCCACTTGCAATATAACGGGACCTATTACGAAGGTGACCTTTCGGGTATTACGGCGGCAAGCATCCCGTTTTGGTTTCAGCATTTTTATAAACCGGGAAAACGTATTTCGCGCACCGCCGACTGGGATACAAAACTCCGTGATATGGTTAAAAAAGCCCCCGACTGGGATATTGGTATTGTGGTTGGCGTGCCGGCCTGGATACAAATTCTCCTTGAGCGTATTATCGAAGCATATCATGTGGATACCATTCATGATATCTGGCCGAACCTTGGAGTTTATGTACACAGCGGAGTTTCTTTTAAACCTTATGTGAAAAGTTTTGAAAAGCTCTTTGCAAAAGAGGTTATGTACAACGAATCGTACCTTGCCTCCGAAGGTTATATTGGTTTTCAAAACCGGTTGAATGCCGGCATGGATATGCAAACGGACAACGGGATATTTTTTGAGTTTGTTCCTTTTAATGATGACAACTTTGACGATGAAGGAAATATCAGGAAAACTGTTGAGACACATACTATTGCCGATGTGGAAAACGGCGTTGATTATGCCCTGCTCATGAGTACCAATGCGGGTGCCTGGCGTTATTTGCTGGGAGATACGATTAAATTCATCAACAAAGATTACGCTGAGATTCAGGTTACCGGTCGTACCAAGCATTTTCTGAGTATTTGTGGCGAACACCTTTCACAAGAAAATATGAACCGTGCTATAGAACTTTTGCAGGAAGAGCTGAATATAGAAATTAATGAATTTACCGTACTGGCCGTTCGCCATCAGGGTTTGTTTGCCCACAAATGGTATCTGGGTACTAATACTCTGCTTGACCAGGAAATGGCTTCACGAAAAATAGACCGCTACTTAAAAAATCTCAACGATGATTACCGTGTGGAACGGCTGGAAGCTATCCGTGAAGTTTTTGTTCATATTTTGCCTCCAAAAGCTTTTCTGGAATATATGGAAATGAAAGGGAAAACGGGAAGTGCTAATAAGTTTCCCCGTGTTTTGAAAAACGAGCGCATCACAGAATGGGAACAATTTTTAAAAGAACGTCAATACCTATAAACTATGCATCCGTTATTTGAAGGCATGCTTCTTGGCCTGACGCTGGCACTGTTCTTTGGTTTCGGCCCTGCGTTTTTTGCCTTGGTACAAACCGGTATCCATCGCGGTTTTTCTAAAGGATTCATTCTTGCTATCGGCGTTTTCCTGAACGATTTGACCGTAGTCTCCATTTCCATCGTTGCTGCTCACGCTGTTATGGACAGCATGCACAAACACCAGCTGTTTGGCGTTGCCGGGGGGCTCATCCTTATGATCTTTGGCTTTTTAACATACAGGCACAAAATTGTAGTGAACAGTAATGATGAGGTTATCAACATCAGCGAACCACATGCCATTACTTATCTTATCAAAGGTTTTTTGCTAAACATTGCCAATCCGTTTGTCTGGCTTTTCTGGCCAACCGTTGTCCTGGGAGTGGCAGCTCCGTTTATGGATTCAACCTCCGATATCATTCTTTTCTTTGCGGGAACACTGGCCGTGGTTTTTTCTTCTGATGTTACCAAAGTCTATCTGGCTACAAAAATCAAAGGTTATATTACTGATAAGTTCCTGCGCCTTATTAATAAAATTGCCGGAATTATTCTGATTATTTTTGGTATTGCTCTGATTATACGCTCTTTATATGAGTCGGGAATACTTTAGACCGTTCCTGAAAGAAGTTGTATTTTTGCCTTTTTGAAACATTGATTATGCAAACATATTCCATCAATAACCTCCGCGAACTAGAGGCGGAAGCCATTCATATCATCCGGGAAGTGGCTGCCGAGTTTGAAAATCCGGTAATGCTCTATTCAATAGGTAAAGATTCATCGGTGATGGCACGGCTGGCCGAAAAAGCTTTTTATCCCGGCAAGGTGCCATTTCCGCTTATGCACGTTGATACAAAATGGAAATTTCGCGAAATGATTGAATTTCGTGAAAAATATACCAAAGAAAAAGGCTGGAATTTGATTGTTTACTACAACAAAGAGGGCTATGAAGCCGGTATCGGTCCTTTTACTCACGGTTCCAAAGTGCATACCGACGTGATGAAAACACAGGCGCTGTTGCAGGGACTTGATAAATACAAATTTGATGCGGCTTTTGGCGGTGCCCGCCGTGATGAGGAGAAATCCAGAGCCAAGGAAAGAATCTACTCTTTCCGTGACAGATATCATCAGTGGGATCCCAAGAACCAGCGTCCCGAACTTTGGGATATCTACAATGCCAAAGTACATAAAGGGGAGTCCATTCGTGTATTTCCCATTTCCAACTGGACAGAATTAGATATCTGGCAGTACATCCGGCTGGAAAACATCCCCATCGTTCCCCTCTATTTTGCCAAAGAACGGCCTATTGTTAATATTGACGGAAATCTAATCATGGTTGATGACGACCGTATGCCAGAAGAATTGCAGCAAAAAGCAGAGATGAAAATGGTTCGTTTTCGTACGCTGGGCTGCTATCCGCTCACCGGTGCCATAGAGTCGGAAGCCGATACCATCGAAAAGATTGTTGAAGAGATGATGACCGTTACCGTTTCGGAACGTACCACCCGTGTTATAGACTTCGATCAGGAAGCCAGTATGGAACAGAAAAAAAGAGAAGGGTATTTTTAACTGGCAGGTACGGAATCTTTTGTTTCGGTTTATTTTTCTTTCAATATTGCATCATAAAGCGCCTGCTGAATGGATGTTCTGATATTTAACTGATAGATTTTATGGTTTAGCCGTGTGGGATAAACGCGGTTGGAGAAAAAGATATAGACAAGATTTTCTTTTGGGTCAATCCAAAGAAAGGTTCCTGTGTAGCCTGAATGTCCAAAACTTTCGGTGCTGGCACTTTGTGCCGGATAAGCTTTCTCTGCCGGAAGGGTGTCGTTTCCGAGCAGCGGCTTGTCGAAACCCAGTCCCCGCCGGTTTCCGTTTTCAGGATACTGACGCCGGGTAAATTCTTTCATGGTGGTATCTGAGATGTATTGTTTTCCACCAAAGGACCCCATTTGCAGGTACATTTGTGCCAGTTTTGCCAAATCATTGGCCGTGCCGAACAAACCGGCATTTCCTGAAACACCACCCATCATGGCAGCTCCTTCATCATGCACGTACCCGTGAATAGCCCATTTACGGAAAAACGTATCAATTTCCGTAGGGACAATATCCTTTAAAGGAAAATGGCGGTAAGGATTAAAAGTGAGGTTATATGCACCGAGGGGGTGATATATATTCTTTTTCAGAAAGGTTTCAAAATTTTCACCGGTTAAGTTCTTAACAATCTGTGGGACAAGATAAAAAGCCAGACCGGAATAGAGGTATTTTTTGATGGGCGAAACAGGAGATTTTTTAATCTCGCGATACATGGTTCTCCGGTAATTTTTGTTCAAAAACAGATCTGGCGATACCGGAACATCAAAACGGGAGGATGAATCTCTCCGGAAGATCCTCCTTTTAAATTTTCCATTTGCTTTAACGGTCTTTTTCCAGTAAGGAATCCATGCCTTCAGCCCAGCCTGATGCGCCAGTATTTCCCGCAAAGTCATTTTATTCTTGTTGGAATGTTTAAAAGCCGGCCAATAGGTGTCAAAAGGGATGTCCAATTTGAGTTTGCCCTGATCGTAGAGGGCCATAATTGCAGGAAGGGAAGCGGTAACCTTTGTCAAAGAAGCAAAATCAAAAAGGTCGTTATTAATTACCTTTTCCCGGTCGTAATAGGTGTGATAACCATAAGATTTATGGAACACTACGGCCCCGTTGCGGGCTACCAGCACTTCACATCCCGGATATGCCTTTGCATTAACCCCGGCCAGAGCAATGGAATCCACCATCTTGTTCATATAAGCTGAATTCATACCTTCCTCTTCGGGAATGGTGTAGGCCAGCCGGCCCAACGAGGGTGTTTTGATACCGAAATGGATCGGAAATTTATTCAAACGTACCGGCAGCGTTCCCCGCGAACCAAAAGCCCCGAAAATAAGCTGGGCTGTCAGCCTTTGAAACAGCGGACTGTCCTCGTAGGTCAAAACCAGTCCATCGGCTTTTTCAAGACCCGGTATTTTATTCAACGAAAACGGATTTCCAAAAACAGTTACAATAGTTTGATGCGAAGCCATCACTTTATGCAAGAAGTCCAGCATCTTAGGGGTAATGCTGAAATTTCTGGCGGGATACTGGCTCATGTTGGTAATTCCAACAATAACTAAGCTGTAGTTTTTTAACCGTGCCTGCCACAAGCTGTAGGAAAGCGTATCGCTTTTGGTCCAGAAAAAATTTGTTGTCCGGGTGTAATTGGCCAACATTTTCTGGAAAGGAATTTCAGTCTTGCTTCCTATTGCCAACGTAGCAATACGCTGTTGTCCAATGTTTTGCACCGGAATAATGTTGTTGCTGTCGCGGAGTACCGTCAGTGAAGCACGGATGAGTTTGCGGTTCAATATTTCAGCCGAAGGCGGATTTAAATTCTTTATCATATTGGTAGTGTCCACAGGTTGCCAGTGGTTTAAACCTGCCCAATATTTGGCGGCAAGGACTTTTTTACAACGTTGGTTGATGTCGTCCCACGAAATTTTGCCTTTGGCAATAGCTTTTCTTATCTTTTTTATGGCCAGCGGCACATTCTGAACAAATTCCAGCACATCGTTTCCGGCTATCATGGCTTTGGCGTCAGCTTTTCCGGAAGGGAAATATTTGGTAACCCCTTTCATGTTCATGGCATCGGAAATAACAATACCTTTAAATCCCAGGCTGTCTTTTAAAATACCCGTAACAATTTTTTTGGAAAGGGAAGAAGGGGTGTGAAGTGTTGAGTCAAGGGCCGGCACATACAAATGCGCCGTCATAACAGCGGACACGCCAGCATCTATCATTTGCTTAAAAGGATACATCTCAAGCGTATCCAGCCGCTCCCGGCTAAAAGGAACTACCGGAAGTGTTTTGTGTGAGTCGGTACCCGTATCACCGTGTCCCGGAAAATGTTTGGCCGTAGCCAAAATGCCTTCATCCTGCAATCCTTTCATGTAAGCAATTCCTTTGGCAGCCACCATTTTCTTGTCCATTCCGAACGAACGGAAGTTAATCACCGGATTATTGGGATTGTTGTTGATATCAACAACAGGAGCGAGGTTCATTTGCACACCTGTTCGTTTCAGCTCTCTTCCTATTTCACGGCCCATTTGATAAATCAGGCTGTCGTTACCAATAGCACCCAATGCCATTTGGTAGGGAAAATGTATGGTATGCTTCAGCCGCATGGCCAGCCCCCACTCTGCATCCATGGCAACCATCAGCGGTACTTTGGACTGTGATTGATAAAAGTTGGTCAGCAGCGCCTGCTTTTGTGGCGTTCCCTGAAAAAATATCAGCCCGCCAATTTTATATTTTCGTATCAAATCAGTAACAGCGACCTCATGTGCCACCCCACGATTAGAATAGGCGGCCACATAAATCAGTTGTGCGATTTTCTCGTTGCGATTCAGTGAGTTGAATACGGAGTCAACCCAATGTGTTTCCAGGGCTTTTCGAAAAGCGGGGATTGAAGATTCATTTTGGGCTGTGGCGGTAGTGATGCCGGCCATCCAAAGCAGTAAACCGGCAACTGCCAACTGCACTAAATTATGTTTACTCATCATCGTTACTTTTGTTCACTTTTCCAGACTTCCTGTACTTTTCTCACCGAACCGTACAGTAGCAATAGCCGTTTGGCTTCTTTTTCGTCTAAAGTTGTTTCTTCCATGATCATACGTGTACCCCGTTCCACCAGTTTTTGGTTCGTGAGTTGCATGTCCACCATTTTGTTTCCTTTCACCTTCCCCAGCTTAATCATGGCACCGGTGGTAATCATGTTCAGCACCAGCTTGGCACTGGTTCCTGATTTCATACGGGTGCTTCCGGTAACAAATTCGGGTCCTACCATTACCTCTATGGGAATATCCACGGCAGCAGCAAGGGCCGATCCAGGGTTGTTTGTAATGCATGCTGTCAGAAGACCCTCTTTCCGTGCACGGGTTACCCCGCCAACAACGTAAGGTGTTCTTCCCGAAGCGGCAATCCCCACGACGGTATCTTTGGCGGTAGGTTCAAAGGCAGCCATGTCTTCCCAGGATTGTTCCGGGTCATCTTCAGCTGATTCAACGGCTTTGCGAATAGCACTGTCACCACCGGCAATCAATCCGATAACCAAATCATAAGGAGCACCGAAAGTGGGCGGTATTTCGGAGGCATCCAGTATTCCCAACCGGCCACTGGTGCCGGCGCCGAGATAAAACAGACGTCCGCCGGTTTTGATTCTGTCCACCAGAGCAACTACCAGTTTTTCAATTTGCGGTATTTGTTCTTTTACGGCAGGAGGCACCAATGTGTCCTCCTGGTTAATCGTTTCCAGAATTTTTTTTACAGGCCAACAATCTATGTCTGAATATTTTGAAGAGGCTTCGGTAATATTTTTATTCTTATTCATGCTTTCGTCTGCTGAATGCAAGCCGCAATGGCAGCTTAATGATTTGCAAACATATTTAAAATAAGGGCTTATTCCCAATGGTTTAAAAGAACAATGAAGAAATTTAACAAAATTGACAGTTCAGGTTGGTAAGATTTTAACGAAAAGCAGGGGCAAAAGGATGAGTTTTGCAAAGGTCTCAGCTGGCGCGCGAATATTTCGCATGCTTTGGGTTCACATATTATTCATCGGTCATCCTTTCCCTCTTACACCATCTTGGGTGTTATCAGGAATTCGACCTGCTGTTTTGCCAAATCAAGTTCATTCCACTTGTCAGTTTCAAACCGGATGGCTGCTACCCCGGAAGTAGGCAGGTTATCGATCCTTTTGTTCTCCTCCAAAAACAGATTAACCAATTCGGTAAACGTTGGGTTGTGTCCCATCACCATGACCTTATCCACGGTGTTGGGAAGAGTATAGAGGTATTCCATAACATCTTCGGGATCAGTATTATAGAAAGAGGCCTCCTTTTCTATTTTTTCTTCCGGAAAGCCCATTCCCTGTGCCAGTAGGCGGGCTGTTTTGTAAGCCCGTACTGCCGTACTGCTGATAATTCTGTCGGGAAGAATATCGTGTTCATTTAGCCAGCGGGCAATTTTTTTTGTGCGCCTTTTCCCAATGGGTATTAATGTTCTGTCGTGGTCGGATACATGCATATCATCCCACGATGACTTGGCGTGCCGGGCTATGTATAATGTCTTCATTATTTTAGTTTTGAACAAAGATAAGGACTAAAGTGTAAATACACTTATTCAAAACAAAACAGGCACACATTTTCACGTACACCTGTTATTTTCATGTCCGTATTTCCCGTTGTTTAATAAGAAAACAACGGAAAATCAGCCATCATCCGGTTGACACGTTTTTTCACGTTGGCCAGCACTGTTTCACTTTCAATGTTGCTAATAACTTCGTCAATAAGTTCCACAATGGGTTCCATGTGTTTTTCTTTCAGTCCGCGGGTTGTGATAGCCGGTGTACCCACACGCAAGCCGCTGGTCTTGAAAGGAGAACGGCTGTCGAAGGGAACCATATTTTTGTTCACGGTAATGTCGGCTTTCACCAATGTATTTTCCACCACTTTTCCGGTAATCTCGGGGAACTTTCCACGCAGGTCAATGAGCATCAAATGGTTGTCCGTACCGCCTGAAATCACATTATAACCCCTGTTGATAAAGGCTTTGGACATAACCTGTGCATTTTTCTGAACCTGCATGATGTATTCAAAATAGCTGTCGGTGAGCGCTTCCCCGAAAGCCACAGCTTTGGCAGCAATTACATGCTCCAGTGGGCCTCCCTGGGTACCGGGGAAGATAGCAGAATTTAAAACGGCAGACATCATTTTGGTAATGCCTTTGGGAGTCTTCAATCCCCATGGATTTTCAAAATCTTCGCCCATGAGGATCATGCCGCCACGAGGACCGCGCAGGGTTTTGTGTGTGGTGGTGGTAACAATGTGGCAATATTCTATGGGGTCGTTCAGCAAGCCTTTGGCAATGATCCCGGCCGGATGGGCAATATCGGCCATGAGCAGGGCTCCTGTCTCATCGGCAATGGCACGCATACGTTCGTAATCCCAGTCGCGCGAGTAGGCGGAAGCTCCGGCAATAATCAACTTGGGTTTCTCCTTTTTGGCCAGCATTTCCATTTCGTCATAATCCACGGTACCGGTTTCTTCTTTTACTTTGTAAGCCACGGGATGGTATAAAATTCCGGAAGAGTTTACGGAAGAACCGTGCGACAGGTGGCCGCCGTGCGACAAGTCGAGACCCATAAAAGTATCTCCCGGTTTTAGGCAGGCCATCAAAACGGCCATGTTGGCCTGTGCCCCAGAGTGAGGCTG
>VAPM010396865.1_pt1 | contig 35730 bp, 26 predicted proteins | sample 3395091 | NCBI WGS metagenome assembly VAPM01 (sample SAMN08290445, study PRJNA428436) | hydrothermal vent metagenome | isolation source: Deep-sea hydrothermal vent chimney 3 | place: Pacific Ocean: Juan De Fuca Ridge
CCCAGTCTCCAGGGTAGCTTTAACACTACGAGCAAATCGTGTGTTAGCGTAAACGCCATTAAACAGGTTCGTTCCTAAATCAGATTCGCCAGCCACGCTAAACAGCAAGTTACCTTGTATATCAATCAAAAATAAATCGTAAACATACCGATAGCGTTGGCTCATTTTCAATAGATTGCCCTGCGAACCATCGACCAACAAAGCCCATTGATAGCTTTTTACATATTTATCGAGACTTAAGTTACTTTGCTTAAAACCAGTCGTAAGTGAGCTAAGCAAGCGTACATTTTCTAGCGACTCGGCCTTGCTTTCCAGTTCCAGAAAACGATATTTAAACCAGTTTTGTATATAGCTTGCATTCAATGCGGCTGACTTTTGTAAGCGTTCAACCGCCGCATCACTCAAGCTACTGCTTGCTTGTTGGTAACTGAACAACGCAGCAATGATTAACGGGACTAACGACAAAATCAAAAACCACAATAATAAGCTGCGCGAAAGCGGCTTTTTGACCGGTGTTTGCGTGGTTTGTTTGTTTGCGGCTAAAGTATTTGGCATTTGTCGTTTTTAAAACCGCCCTAACAATAGATAGAGAAATCTCACCCTGATATATCGGGTAAATTTGCTACAACTTTAGGATTTTAAAGAATATTGTCACTGAAAAATGATATGGTTTTTGCGATTAGGTTTTCTATAGTTTAGCTCAACCCTACTAGCTATATAGCGACACACCACCCAATGCGATGAGCGTCAATAGTGGGCTTAAAATACAACCTGCCGATGTTTACGCTAGTGCAATCTGGCTAGAAAAAAATATTCGCTCACTGGATAAGCGAAAAAAATTCTCTACTTATATCCCCAGCTCCTCTTACCGAGTGAGTAAAGCCCAACCAAGAGAGGTTTATTTTTTAGCTAAAACCTTATTAACACGCAGCCAGTGCCTAAGTTTTCAATATACCAATACATTAAGTGGCCGCAGCCTCTCTTCTAGCTTGTTAAAAAACAAATCACAAAAAGAGCTAGCCGATGTTTTTGATTTAGCCAGAGCATATTCCCCAAAAAAAATATTAAAATAACGCCCAGTACCGTTTTTAAACAAGCTCTAAATTTAAAAACAATATTAAGTCAATAACACTTCAGCCAGGAGTGATTTCGTTTACAAAACAAAACTTTGCATGTTGCCTTAAAGCAGGCTAGGCTTTATCTTCAATTCACCTTATTATATGAAGCCTGATTTTCATGCCCGATAACCGTTCCGATAATAAAGACTTCCTGCAGCGCTCGCTCGATTACCACGCAAAACCCATTGCCGGTAAAATTGCCACCGCCATCACCAAACCCTGCGCAACTCAGGAAGATTTATCGATGGCATACACTCCTGGTGTGGCCGAACCGGTTCGCGCTATCGCGGAAGACCCTGCTTTAGCCTATAAATATACCGGCAAGGGCAACCTTGTTGCGGTCATTACTGATGGTACCGCTGTTTTAGGACTGGGCAATGTGGGCGCACTTGCCGGTAAGCCGGTTATGGAAGGCAAAGGCGTACTGTTTAAGAAGTTTGCCGACATTGATGTGTTTGATATTGAAGTAAAAGCCCCCTCAAACGAAGCTTTTATTGATACGGTTGCCAATATTGCCGATACCTTTGGCGGGATCAACCTTGAAGACATCGCCGCACCGGCTTGCTTCGAAATTGAAAAGGCGCTCAAGAAACGGCTCGACATTCCGGTTTTCCACGACGACCAGCATGGCACTGCCATTATTATTTCAGCCGGGCTTTTAAACGCACTTCAAATTCAAAATAAAACTCTCGAAACGGCTAAAATTGTTTGCTTAGGCGCTGGCTCCGCAGCGATTGCTTCAATGAGCCTGTTAATTAAGCTCGGTGCCGAACCAGGCGCCATCCATATGCTGGATCGCAAAGGGGTAATCCACAGCGAACGGGATGACTTAAACGAATATAAGCAGAAGTTTGCGATTAAAACCGATGCACGCACCTTAGACGATGCCATTGCCAACGCCGATATTTTTGTAGGTGTTTCCGGGCCGAACTTGCTCTCTGCCGAGCAGGTTAAAAAAATGGCTGACAATCCCATTGTTTTTGCCCTTTCGAATCCCGAAGCTGAAATTAGCCCGGAAGTAGCGAATGCCGCCAGAAGCGATTTAATTATGGCAACCGGCCGCAGTGACTATCCAAACCAGATCAATAACGTACTGGGCTTTCCGTTTATTTTTCGTGGCGCACTCGACGTGCAGGCAACCACTATAAACAGCGAAATGGAAATTGCTGCAGTACATGCACTAGCCAAGCTGGCACAAACACCGGCACCGGCCGAAGTATTATTGGCGTATCACATTCAGCAACTCGATTTTGGCCGCCACTATATTATTCCCAAGCCTTTTGACCCGCGCTTAAAAAGCTATATCTCATCGGCGGTGGCACGTGCAGCGGTCGATAGTGGTGTGGCACAAAAACCCTATCCCTCGCACTACCCGGACAGCGAAGACCGCGACATTGAAGAAAAAATATTTAAAAAATCTAAATCAATGTTCAGCCGCCTGTTGGGACATTTCAATAAATAAGCAGCTTCACTTGCTGCTCTGCAGCACTTAATCAAGCAGCCTGGCAACCGCTTTTATATCGGCGCGCTGCATTGGCTTACCGTCAACCTTACTTAACGGCGCGTGATGCAGTCCATGCTCGGCAAAAACAACCAGGTGCACGGGTGTTTCATCTGCTAGAAAGGCAAAAGCTGGATAATATTCATACTCATCAGCTTTAATATGAAAACGCTTTAATTCTTCATCATAGGGAATATTATTATCCATCAAAAAAACGGCTACTTCTTCGGATGTTTCAGCAAACAAATGGATATAAATAGCTGAGTGAATATCTGCCGTACCATTTAATACATTGCCTACCAGGCGCGGACTAAACCGGCTTAAAAAATTCATCGCTTCCAGAGCAACCTGTCTTAATTTTTTAAGTTGTATTGGTTGAGTATCAGCACGAAAAAGTTGCTGGTAAGATACCAGTGCTTGCTGGATTTCTTTATTCGAAGGCAAATAGCTCGATTCAATCGTACCGAATTGATGACGTGCTTTATTTTTGGCTAACTGGAAATCCTGGCTGCCTGTTTCAGCCATATATTCAGCGGCAAGCTGCGCTAAACGCTCACGAATTTGCCAACCCTTATTTTTATGCTGTGACATTCCAACATCTCCAATATTACCTCAGGTTTGTATAAGCATTCTTCTTTGATTTATCACTGCTGTCCCGTTAACTTAAACTTAATGCTGCCGAAATGTAAGTAATGCCTACGTTTATACTAACTACTAATGTTGCCGGACATGGAATGGGTGAGGCTGACTAACGGACTCGCTATTTGCCATCCATGGCCGCTCGACTGCCGCGTCCGTGCGGCAGACGGTCCGTTAGTCAGCCTCACCCATCCCATATCCTACTTGTATGCTCGTTTCAAAAGTTAACGAGACAGCAGTGTTGATTTATATACTTTTATTGTGCAAGATTGCCGCGCTATCACTCGCAATGACTCACTTTTGTCGTTGCGAGCGACAGCGAAACAATCTATTTTCTTATACAAACCTAAGGTTAATATTAGTTTATACAAGTTACTCTGAATTTGGGAGAAATTAAAAAATTTGTTCGGTGATATCGCTGGCATCATCGGCATTACCCGACAGAGGACGCCCCGCTGAGGATTCATTTGGAACCTGGTCTTCGAGAAAATATTCGAACATGGTATCAGTGCTTTCCGGCGTGGCAGGCAGGCCGGTCGCCTTATCAATTCGGACCGAGACAATACCATCTGGTTGTTCTAGAGCAGTTTCCGGCATACCTTTAAGTGCCTGTTTCATATAGGCCGTCCACATGGGCAGCGCCGCAATTGCGCCGGTTTCGCGGCTACCTAGAGGTCGCGGGTTATCAAAACCAACCCAGGTAATGGTAACAACATTTTTATTGAAACCAGAAAACCATGCATCACGCTGATCATTGGTTGTACCTGTTTTACCCGCCAAATCTTTTCGCCGTAAAACCAGAGCACGCCGCCCGGTACCATAGCGAATAACATCGCGCATCATGGTATCGATTAAAAAAGTGGTTTGCGGGCTTAAAACTCGTGGTGCAACTTTAAGAGGCTGTGGGCCGGTTTGTTTAAGCATCACCATTTCAACTTGTGGCACGGTTAAATCCATATTGTTTATTTCTGTGTTGCTTTCAGGCTTTATTTTAGCTTCAGGATTAATTGGCAAATCTTTAGTTTGGATCTGCGCGTCATTATGGCTAACCTGTTCTACTTTTGTTTGCTCGGTATCAGTTGCATCTGCCTTTTGCTCGGTTACAAGACTGTTAGATTTATCAACCACTTCTAAATTAGCATGTTGTTCCGCAAGCCTGGCCTCTTCCAGCTCTTTTTCTAGTTTAAGCTTTGCTTCCATTTCTTCCACACACTTCACGCAAACTTCCGGACGCTGTTCAATACTAAAAACTTTTTTACTGGAATCAAGGATATATTCTATAAAATAAGGCTGCACTTTAAAACCGCCATTGGCGAAGACGGTAAACCCCGTTGCCAGTTCAAGCGGCGTAATCGAGCCGCTACCTAAAGCCAATGAAAGATCGCGTGGCAAACTTGAACGTTTAAAACCAAACCGGGTTGCGTAACGAACCGCATAACCAATACCAATATCGCGCAATAATCGAATGGAAACAAGGTTGCGGGATTTTATTAAAGCGGTTCGTAAGCGTGTTTCGCCATACCATTTGCCGGTGTAATTTTCTGGCCGCCAGGTATCTTCCAGACCCGGCGCATCAAAAACTACGGGGGCATCATTAATAATACTTGATGCGGTAAAACCTTTGTCGAGTGCGGCACTATATATAAAGGGTTTAAAGCTGGAGCCTGGTTGACGTTTAGCCTGTATAACACGATTAAATTTACTCTGGTAAAAATCAAAACCGCCCACCAAAGATTGAACCGCCCCGTCATTAGGTTTAAGTGAAACTAATGCACCGGTTACAATCGGCACCTGTGCCAGGTAGGAACAACCTCGTTTTGCCGGCACGACATAGATAACATCGCCGGTAGCTATAATTTGGCCTGCCGTATCAAGCTTTGGGCCCCTGTTAAATTCATCAATATAACGTCGCGCCCATTCAAGTTGCGGCCAATCCATAAAAACAACATTACCATCGGCGGTATAGGCGTAAGCAGATTTTTCTTCAAGCTGAAAAACAATCGCCGGGATCAAATCACCCTGTACAGGCTGCTCAGCTAAAATACTGTCCCAGTATTCTTCGTCGCTTTCATATTCAAAATTAAATAACTCAACATGGCCGATAATGCCACGGTAACCATGACGTCGATCATAGCCGTGTAGAGCGAGTCGTAATGCTTTATTGGCTGCAACCTGTAATTTTGACTCAATGGTTGTATAAACCTGATAACCCGCCGTATATGCTTTGTTACCGTATCGTTTAAGCATCTGTCTGCGAACCATTTCGGCTATATATGGTGCTTCTACCTCAAGGTTTTGGCCATGAACGGTGGCGTTGTCAATTACAGCATAAGCATCATCATATTCAAACTGAGTAATAAAATTTAAATCCAGCATCCTACCTAATACATAGTTACGCCGTAACAATGCACGCGATGGATTAACGATGGGGTTATAACGTGACGGCGCTTTTGGTAAGCCAACAATCATGGCCATTTCAGATAAATTTAATTCATCAATGTTTTTGCCGTAATAAACCTGAGCCGCGGCCGCAACACCATAAGCTCGTTTGCCAAAATATATTTTATTCAGATAAAGCTCTAATATCTCCTGCTTGGTTAACTCATCTTCAATTTTAAGAGCCAGAAATATTTCATTAAATTTTCGTAAAAAAGTTTTCTCACGCGACAGGAAAAAGTTTCGCGCGACCTGCATGGTAATCGTGCTGCCGCCCTGCGCACGCTCACCTGTTTTCACCAGATGAATAGCCGCACGTAAGATACCTTTGTAGTCAACACCGGGGTGTTCGAAAAATCGATCGTCTTCTGCTGCAATTAAGGCTTTAATCAGCGTATCGGGAAATTCTTCATAACGCAGTGGGGTTCGCTTCATTTCACCAAATTCGGCTAACAATAAACCGTCTTTGGTATAAACGCGTAATGGCACCTTCAGCTGCACGTCCCGCAAGGTGTCGATATCGGGTAATTTGGGAGTTATATAGGTATAAGCGGCAATAAAACCGACGCCGCCGAGTAAAATCAGGCTAAAAATACTCGTTAGGCCGTAGATTATTGTTTTTTTTATGACTGGATTCACACTAACGGAAAAATATTTTCACAAGTTAATCAAATTAGCATAGAAGTATGCACTAATCCTCAAGTATATCGCTTTGATGCAGATAACACTACGAAGGATTTGTAATTAACTATTAATTGACCTATAGTTGACTCAGAGAGTTAATGTAGTTATACATATAGTGACCGTAACTACCGAATTAACAACAAATTATACTGACAAAAAATACAAAAATATGGGCTTTAGCGACTTATTTAAACCAAAATCACCTCCCGTTATCGGGCTAGACATCAGTTCAACGGCTGTTAAATTGCTTGAACTGGGGCGCAGTGGTGACAAGATACGGGTAGAAAGCTACGCGGTTGAGCCCCTGCCTGCTAATTCGGTTATTGAAAAAAATATATCTGACGTTGATGCCGTTGGCGAAGCCATTAAGCGCGCCATTAAACGTTCGGGAACACGCACCAAACATGCTGCGGCTGCGGTTGCCGGCTCAGCGGTTATCACTAAAACAATCTCCATGCCATCGAATCTCTCAGACGATGAAATGGAACAGGATATTCAAAACGAAGCCGACCAATATATTCCCTACCCACTCGAAGAAGTTAATCTGGATTTCGAGGTATTAGGCCAATCAGAAAATGATCCTGACCGTGTTGAGGTCTTGCTCGCCGCTTCACGAAGCGAAAACGTTGATATTCGAGTCGCCGCCATTGAAGAAGCTGGCTTAAAAGCACGCATTATGGACGTTGAAGCCTACGCAATGGAAAATGTCTTCCAGATGCTCGCACCCACCATGCCCGACCAGGGTATTGATCAAACCATCGCTATTGTTGATGTTGGTGCGACAATGACCACATTAAATGTACTGCACGATCTAAAAACCATTTATACCCGCGAGCAGGTCTTTGGCGGTAAGCAGTTAACAGAAGAAATTCAACGACGTTATGGCTTATCTTATGAAGAAGCCGGAATGGCCAAACGCCAGGGTGGACTGCCGGATAATTACATCCCCGAAGTATTAGAACCCTTTAAAGAAGCGATGACGCAACAAGTCAGCCGCTCGTTGCAATTTTTCTTTTCCTCAAGTCAATACGGCAATGTCGATCACATTATTTTAGCCGGGGGCAGTGCAATGTTACCCGGCATTGATGAAATGATAGCGAACAAACTGGGGGTACATACTTCAGTGGCTAACCCGTTTACAAATATGACGATTGCATCCAAGGTTAAGGCCCAAAGCCTGAGTAATGATGCTTCATCTTTAGTCATCGCTTGTGGCCTGGCTATGAGGACGTTTGATTAGATGGCACGTATTAACCTCTTACCCTGGCGCGAAGAACGGCGCAAAGAACAACAGCAGCAATTTGTTACCATGCTGGGTCTATCCGTTGTGCTTATGGTTTTAATCATTGTTGCTATCCACTTACAATATGCACGAACATTGAGTGTACAGAATTCCCGAAACAGCTATTTACAAACACAAATTACTAAAGTTGAACAACAAATAGCAGAGATAACCCGTCTTGAAAAAGATAAACAACGTTTGTTAGATCGGATTGAAAAAATTCAGGTATTACAACGTAACCGTCCTGAAGTTGTTCACCTGTTTGATGAGCTTGTTCGAGTGTTACCAGAAGGCGTATACTTAACCAGTTTTGTTCAAAATGGAAAGTCACTCTCTCTGCAGGGTAAAGCACAGTCAAATGCGCGTGTATCTGCGCTTATGCGAGCAGTTGATAGGTCTGAATGGCTAACCAAGCCCGTGCTTGATATCATACAAAATGACAACAACAAAGATAGTCGAGATCGTAGTTTTAAACTCCGCGCACGCCAATTTTCTAAAATTGCAAATGAGAAAAAGGCGACTAAACGATGAAAGATATCAATTTAGATTTTAACGATCTTGATATTAACAATATTGGTGCCTGGCCAACCCCGGTTAAAGCTATCATCATCGTATTAATTTGTACTGCGGCTCTGGCCGCCGGTTATTTTCTGGATGTAAAAAATCAGCAGGACAACCTCGATAGAGCTGAAAAAAAGGAAATTACGCTAAAAAAAGATTTTGAAAAGAAACAGGCAAAAGCCACCAATCTGGAAGCTTATCGCCAGCAAATGAAAGAAATGGAAGAATCTTTCGGTGCCATGCTACGGCAACTTCCAAGTAAAACAGAAGTAGAACATTTACTGGTTGATATCTCACAAACCGGGCTCGCCAGTGGTATTGAATTTACTCTGTTCAAACCTGAAAAAGAAAAATTCACCGAATTTTATGCAGAACTACCCATTAAAATTACGATGACGGGAAGTTTTCATCAATTTGGCAGTTTCGTCAGTGGGGTTGCTGCACTACCTCGGATTGTAACCTTACACAACATAAAAATTACCGGTGGAAAACCCGGGAAAAAAGCGTCCAATTCTAATCTGACAATGAGTCTTGTAGCTAAAACATATCGCTATTTAGATGACACAGAAGTTACGCAACAGCGTCGAAAAGACAAGAAAAAACGTAGAGGTCGTCGATAATTCGGCTTAGTTATTATGATTGTTATAAATAAACCAACTACAAATATTTCTTCTGCTGCATTGATTCCCAAACAAGGGCGTAAACTGCTGAAAGTACTACTATTACCTATACTCGCCAGCAGCTTATTAACAGCTTGCAGTGGTTCACAGCACGATGATCTGGAAGCTTATGTTAACAACATCAAATCCAGACAAAAAAGCAAAATACCTGACTTACCTCAGGTCAAAACCTATGCACCGTTTAGCTATGCCGCTTTTGATGTACGCGATCCCTTTTTACCATTGCTCGATGAAGAAGCTATTCCGGGTTTAGTGGCAAAAGAATCAAACAGCTTGCGACCTAATACAGACCGCAAGCCCGATCCGCTGGAAAGCTTCCCGTTAGACACGCTGGAGTTTGTCGGACACCTTGAAAAACGCAATACTCGTTGGGGGCTGGTATCAGCACCCGATAAATCTATTTATAAAGTTCAAATAGGCAACTATATGGGCAAAAACTTTGGTGAAATCATCAAAATTACTGAAACTAAAATTTTATTACGTGAAATCATTCCAGACGGTGCGGATGGCTGGTTAGACCGTGAGGCTTCATTGGCTTTATCAGAATAAGCCTCGAACAGGAGATTAATGATGTGCAACACTACTTACTCGCTTAACACATCGGTGCGACAAAAAATGTTTAAAGTACTTATATCAACCATGCTGCTACTGGGTATCTCTCAGGCAAATGCAAATACACTAAGCAATGTTACGTTTAATCCACTACCTGGCGAACGCGTAGAAATTCAGCTCAGCATGACCGATGAAGCATCGCTACCCAATGCTTTCACTATCGATCAACCCGCCCGTATCGCGCTTGATTTCCCGAATACGAACGTTGGCCTGAGCAAGAAAAAACACCCTATTAATATCGGCATCGCACGCTCTCTTACCGCTGTCGAAGCGGGTGGGCGTACGCGGGTAGTTATCAACCTGTCCAAACTTGCAGAATACAATACCACCGTTGATGGGAAAAACATTTTTATCACCATTGGTGGTGCGGGTGACAAAAATAGTGGAACATTTAATAAACCCATCTTAAGCACGCGCGGTACAATCGAAAATGTCAGTAATATTGATTTCAGGCGCGGAGAAAAAGGTCAGGGGCGAATCCTTATTAAGCTAAATGATCCCAATACACCTGTTGATATTGTAAAACGCGGTACGAAAGTTCTGGTCACCATAAAAAATAGCAAACTGACGTCAAACCTTGAACGCCGCCTGGATGTGATTGATTTTGCGACACCCGTACAAACCGTTGACGCCTTTAACCAGGGCAGTGATAGTAAAATCATCATCACCTCGGCCGGTAAATACGAGCATCTGGCTTATCAAACTAACAATTTGCTTACCATTGATATTAAGCCAGAAATAAAACTCACCGAGGAACAAGCATTAAAAAATCGCAAAAAGAATATCTTCACAGGCGAACGCTTATCCTTAAATTTCCAGAACATTGAAGTTCGTGCAGTTTTACAATTAATTGCAGATTTCACCGGCATTAACATGGTAACAAGTGACACCGTTTCTGGTGAGCTTACCTTACGCCTTAAAAATGTTCCCTGGGATCAGGCACTCGACCTTATTCTTAAAACCAAAGGCCTCGGCAAACGCCAAAATGGAAATGTGATGCTGATTGCACCGGCTGAAGAAATTGCCTCACGCGAAAAAGTTGAATTAGAAGCACGTAAGAGTATCCAGGAATTAGAACCCCTTATCTCCCTGACTATTCAGATTAATTATGCAGACGCGGCTGATTTTGTTTCGATGCTCTACGGCTATAGCGCCCGTGGTAATTCACGAATTGGCTCACGCGGAACGTCAGCTGTTTCTGGTGGTGGTGGAGCGGGAGCGAGCGGCGGAGGCCGTGGTGGTGGTAGCAGATCAAGTTACTTTACCAAGCGTGGCCGAGTCACTCTTGACGTTCGAACTAACAAACTGATTGTTACTGACATTCAAGAAAACGTTGACCGTATTGTTGCCTTGATTAAAGAACTTGATATACCCGTTCGTCAGGTACTGATTGAATCCCGCATCGTTATTGCGGGAACCAACTTTAGCAAAGAACTGGGTGTTCGGTTTGGCTTTAACCGAAGCACTACCGGCAATACCGGCGCTCCCAATCAGGTTGGTATCGGCCTTTCAAACAATATAACCAATGCCGATTCGGTCAGACAGGGTATTCAACCATCTGCAGCTAGTCGCTTAAACGTAAACCTTCCTTCAGCGGCACAATTTGGTACGGTTGCCCTTGCACTGGCACGACTTCCTTTCGGTACTCTGCTTGACTTAGAGTTATCCGCAGCTCAGGCTGAAGGCCGTTCAGAAACTGTATCAGCTCCACGCTTAATTACCGCAAACCAACAACAAGCCTATATTGAACAGGGTTTTGACGTACCTTTCACAACAACAACAGTTACCAATGGTCAGGCTATTACCACAACAACCTTCAAAAAAGCCGTCTTGAAGCTTGATGTGACCCCACAAATAACACCAGATGATAACGTCATAATGGATTTGCTGGTAACTAAAGATCAACCTGATTTATCACAAGTTAATGGCCCGATTCAGAAACGTGAAATAAAAACACAAGTTCGTGTTAGAAATGGCGAAACCGTAGTACTAGGTGGCGTTTATGAAACAACAACAACTGAAAACACCTCTAAAGTACCATTCTTTGGTGACTTACCCATTATTGGTGCGCTATTCAGAAGTCGTTCGGAAACTAATGATAAAACAGAATTGCTGATATTTGTCACACCTAAAATTATCAGTGATAACTTAACCCTGTAACTTTACTCAAGTAAACAAAAAAAAGAGGCGATACATCGCCTCTTTTTTTTAGCTGAATTTTCGGTGTAACCTCAAGGTAAATACTTATCCAACCTAAAAACTGATATGCTTGCGGCCTAAATTCTAAAATATCAGGGCGAACTAAACAGTAACATGTCCAAAGCTGAAAACATTATACTTGTTGGACTAATGGGGTCGGGCAAAACCACTATCGGGCGGCAACTCGCCAGGCAATTAAACCTTGAATTTTTTGATTCTGATCATGAAATAGAAAACCGAACCGGTGCCAACATACCACTTATTTTTGAGCTTGAAGGCGAACAAGGTTTTCGCAAACGCGAAACGGCAATGCTGGATGAATTAAGCCAGAAACAAAATATCGTGCTGGCAACAGGTGGCGGCGCGGTGCTCACAGCAGAAAATAGAAATATATTACGTCAACGTGGCCATGTTATTTATTTATTAGCAAGCATAGAACAATTGTGGGAACGTACCCGCCTGGATAAAAACCGCCCGCTATTGCAAACTGAGAACCCTCGTGAAAAAATTACCTCACTACTAGAACTTCGCGACCCTCTATATCGTGAGGTTGCCGATACGATTATTGATACCAGTAATAATAATTTAAAAACAACCTTAAAGCAGATCCTGACTGTCATTAATAACATTAAATAACAAACCTTAAATTCCGCTTCCAGTTACAGTATAATCGGCTAATAACCACAATTTAAAGCAGATAATGAAAACACTTACCGTTGACCTTGGCGAACGCAGCTACCCTATTTACATTGGAGCCGGCCTACTCTCTCAAAAAGAGTTGCTGACACCTTATGTAAGTGGTTCTCAAGTTATGATTGTGAGCAACGATGTGGTCGCACCACTGTATTTAGAACAGGTTAAAAAATTATTTGTAGATTTCCAATGCCAACATGTTATTTTGCCCGATGGTGAAAAATACAAAACCTTAAGCGACCTTAATCTTATCTATGATGCGTTATTGTCGAATCATTTCGACCGTTATTGCACCCTTGTTGCCTTAGGCGGTGGCGTTGTCGGCGATATGACCGGCTATGCCGCCGCCAGTTATCAACGTGGGGTTAACTTTATTCAAATACCAACCACCTTGCTCTCTCAGGTGGATTCATCGGTTGGCGGTAAAACCGGAGTAAACCATGCACTCGGTAAAAATATGATTGGTGCTTTCCATCAACCTAGCTGTGTTATTGCCGATATTAATACCCTGAATACACTGGAAGATAATCAACTCAGTGCCGGATTAGCCGAAGTCATCAAATACGGCTTTATTCGCCTGCCCGAATTTATCAACTGGTACGAAAATAATATCGACACCCTTCTCGCCCGAGATCCACAAGCTCTAAGTTATGCGATTGAAGTTTCCTGCCAATGCAAGGCAGAAATTGTTGCCGCTGATGAACTTGAAGGCGGCATTCGAGCATTATTAAATCTTGGCCATACCTTTGGACATGCCATCGAATCCGGTACAGGTTACGGTAACTGGTTGCATGGCGAAGCCGTTGGTATTGGTATGTTAATGGCTGCCGATTTATCTTGCCGCGAAGGCTGGCTCACAGACCAGGACGTACAACGTGTTAAAAAAATAATAGAAGCGTCCAGACTACCTGTGTTACTACCCAAAATAATGACTTACGAAAAATTTATGGATTTAATGCGGGTAGACAAAAAAGTACGCGATGGAAAAATCAACTTCATTCTTTATAATAAGTTAGGCGATGCAAAAATCACCCATAATTTTAGCGCTGAACATTTACGCCAAACCATTGAACATTTTCAAGTTACTAAATAACTAGATTCGGACTAGCCATCATGCAACTCGCACCTTACGCAGCACAACAATCAAGCTCAAAGGGGCGACGCTTTAGTGAAGAACCCCCCAAGTATCGCAGCGACTATCAACGCGACCGTGATCGTATTATTCATTCCTCCGCCTTTCGACGCCTCGAATACAAAACCCAGGTTTTTGTAAACCACGAAGGCGATATGTTCCGCACTCGGCTGACTCACTCCATTGAAGTTGCACAGTTAAGTCGCAGTATTGCGCGAATTTTACAGCTCAATGAAGACCTGAGTGAAACCATTGCGCTAGCACACGACCTGGGGCACACCCCTTTCGGCCATGCCGGGCAAGATGCCTTAAATGCCTGTATGAAAGACTATGGAGGTTTTGAGCATAACCTGCAATCTCTGCGCACCGTCGATAAACTCGAACAAAGCTATGCCGACTTCCCCGGCTTAAATCTTACCTTTGAGTCACGCGAAGGCATTTTGAAGCATTGCTCGACTAAAAATGCCAAACAACTCGGTGATGTCGGTGAGCGTTTTCTCAATAAAAGTCAGCCCGGCCTTGAAGCACAAACCGTCAACCTAGCCGATGAAGTTGCCTACAACAATCACGATGTTGACGATGGCCTGCGCTCCGGCTTAATTCAAATTGAGCAGTTACTCGAAATACGTTTGTTTAAAGAACAGTTTGATATTGTCGAAAAAAAATATCCTCAACTACAGGATCGCCGACGTGTTCATGAAATTATTCGCCGCATGATTAACCGCCAGGTGGTTGACCTTATCGATACAACAAAAGAAAACATACTCAAAGCCAAACCTAATTCTATCGACAGTGTCAGAAGCCAACCTGGCGATCTCGCCCGCTTCAGCGCTGAAATGTTAGAGATGAATCTGGAATTAAAACGTTTTTTACGCAACCAAATGTATTCACACTATCGCGTGCATCGAATGTCTGCCAAAGCCTCCCATATTATTCAACAATTATTTAGCGCCTTTTTAGACGATCCCAAATTACTCAACCCTAAATACCAGGAAATTGTTCATCAAAAACAACAACAAAATGCCGAACTTGGTAAAGCACGCGCGGTTGCAGATTATATTGCTGGCATGACCGACCGTTACGCCATCGCGGAATACGGAAAAATATTTAGCCCCACCGAGCTTACTTAACCTCTGCTATACATAAGAAAAAGGGGACTTAAATTATCACTGCAACCCCATTAACTTTTGAATTGAGTATAAGAGTAGGCCATGGAATAGGGGTGACCGACTAGTATTATACAAACGTAGGCATAACTTCGCTATTTCAACAACAAAAGGCTCAAGTTAACCAGACAACACTAATAATTTATTCAGAAATGAAAACTGAGAAAAACACTCCTAGTTTAAACTAATACAAAACAATGATTTAGTAGCACACTATGCTATATTATTGAGTATAATCTACGAACGTTACTGGTAATGTTCGGTTAATAAAATGCGTATTTATATGCAAATACAACACAAAGAACAACAAACTCGTTACTACCAATTACTGCTACTGCAAGACTTGCTTGATGGCTGGACACTGGTACGAGAATGGGGAAAACAAGGCGCAAGCGGGCGCGTTAAACGCGACCATTTCCCATGCCGCGAAGACGCCTTGCATGCAATGCAGCGTGTTCGAGATGCCCAGATTAGTCGCGGCTTTAAAGTCGTCTTTATGCAGGGTGTCGACAGTACCAACAACCAAACATCTCTGGATTCTTAATGGCCCGTTACGAATCGAACCAACTTAAACGACTCGAACCGGCCTATCTTTCGCAATACGGCTTAAAAGAAGCCCCCTTCTCTATTCAACATGATGACAATTTTTTATACCTTGATAGTGAACGCCGTCAACGACTGGAAACACTGACCCATTTAACGCAGTACAGTAACCTGCTACTAATTGTTACGGGTGAACGCGGCATTGGCAAAACCAGCCTGTTGCGTCGCTTCTGTTCACAAGCAGATGAATCCTGGTACCTATGTGAAGTCAATGCCAATACCATGATGGACGCCGATAGCATGCTCACTGATATCGCTGGTGGTTTTGGTTTAAACGGACTGCCCAACGATCCGTCCAGCGTACAGGAAATTGTTTTTGAGCATCTAAAAGCATTACAAAATGGTGGGCTGGTACCCATACTGCTGATTGATGATGCACATGAACTGCCCAAGGACGCACTCGAAACCTTATTCTATTTTGCCGACATTGAAGCCGCACAGGGGCATTTATTACGCATTATATTATTCTGTGAACCACAGATTGATATTATGCTGGAGTCGCCTTCCATTCGACCCTTACGTGAAAGAATTACCCATACGCTCGAAATAAATCCTTTAACCGAAGATCAAACTGCTGAATTTATTAAACACCGTATGGCCGTTGCCGGCTTTGAAGGTGCCTCACCCTTCCCCCCACAGGTAATCAAAAAAATTCACAAAATTTCACGCGGCATTCCATCAAACATATGTGAGTTAGCCCATTTACATTTAGATGATGCAGCCGGTTTAAATACCAGTTTAAATAATAGCTCGATGCTAACGGAAGACTCAACCGACAATCCCTTTAACGAAGATCAATTCAGTGCCGAGGATTTAGGCTATCCCGTATCCGATAATAACCCGGCAATCGATGCACCTGAAGTAAACCCGGCAAACTATAATCAGGCTGCCTTTAGTCTGCGACATATTGTTTTTATCTCCATCGTTGCTGTAGTCGCCATTATTGTTTTTGTAATGCAAGACAGTATCAATGAAGCGGTTGCACCCACAGAAAATGCACTAGATACCGTCAATCGCAACCTACCTTCGGCAATAAAGAATGCGCCTAAAGTTGTTAAAGCCTTACAACAACCAAAAGAAATTACCTTAAAGGGGCCGCCACCACCGGAGCTTGAAGATGAGCCTGTAAATAATAATCAACTTGCACTGCAAAATGAGGCCAGCAAAAAAGAAACGCATGCAGAAACATCTATTAATAGCGAAGTCCCTCAAGCTAAAGCGGTCGAATACTTACTCGATAGCGTATCCCCCAACCCGGTGACCGGCAGTAAAAAACCTCAGACGATCACTCTAAAAGGAAGTGGCTTTAAAAGCAGCGTCAAGACGCCATCAGTTTGGATAAGCTGGACGGGGAAATCTAAAGCACTCAAAAAACATCAATATAAAATTATTAATGACTCAACCATTGAACTCACTATTACCGTTGGCATAAACCCGGATGAATGGGCGGCACAGTTAAAACAAAACAGTTATGAATCTGTAGCTATTAATTTTAGAGTGATTAAACCCAAAGCTCAGCCCGCCAAAATTACCCAGCTTGCTGGATTAAAAGACGAACGCTGGATACTCGATCAAGAACCCAATCACTTCACACTGCAATTACTTGGCACACAAAACAAAAGCAGCATAACGCAATTTATAAAAACCACAAAAATAACCAATAAGGTCGCGGTATACCAAACGCTCCGCAATGGTAAACCCTGGTATGCCGTTATTTATGGTAGTTACCGTACAAAAGAAGATGCTGCACAATCTAAAAAAATCTTAACCAGTAAAAAAGTTAAACCCTGGCTGCGCCGGTTTGATAGTGTTCAGGCAAAAATTAATACCGAGCAAGTCGATAGCAAAAAAAATTATAGCCGTATCGTAAAACCAAAAAGTAAAAAACCTGCTACCACTAAAAATACATTATCAGCTACCGCTATAACAAAACTGCCGCTTGGAAAAACGGAAGACACTGCTTCCTGGCTATGGAGCCAGAACCCACGCGGTTATACTTTACAGTTACTCGGTGGGCGCAATGATAAAAACATTCAAGCCTTTATACGTAAATATAAATTAAGAGGTAAGGCGGTTTATTTTCATACTCGACACAAGCAACGCAACTGGTACGCTCTGGTTTACGGAAGCTATAATAGCCGCAATGAAGCCATACAAGCTATTAAGCAATTGCCAAAAGCGTTACAAAAAACATCGCCCTGGGCACGCAGCTTTGCCAGCATTCATAAAGATTTAGATCAGTCTCAGTAAAACAGAAAAAGCCAACAACCGAGTTACCTGCTATACCCAGTCTCAATAGCGTGTCGGTAAAATCACACAAGAAACACAACTAATAAATTCCACCGAAGCAAGGACAGGAAACCGGTTAATTAACTTTTACTAAGTTGCTCATAAACAAACCCATGCAAGGCCAACCTGTCTTTTTCTTCAACAAAACGAAATTCCAGACCATAAGAAAAAGTCTTTTTCTCATCCAGCTCTTCTATTTCAAACCGACGAATGGTCGCTAAAATTTGCAGGTACTGCTCAACCCCGCCAACGATTAATTTTGCCAACATATTGAGGTCATCCCCCACTTTGCCAACAGCCGAATTTGTCGATAATTTTGCTCCGCCGGTACTAATGTCGGTTAGTTTTGCAGAAACAGAGTCACCGTTAGTTTCATCAGGATCACCGCACTGCACAGAAACAATCAATTCGACATTAACACGCTGGGCATTCCTGACAACCACCGATTCCACAGTTTTTGGATAAGATAAATGCATATAAGGATACGGGCTTACTTTACTTTCCATTACCGTCACATTAAATGCGTAAACCGTCTGTACAGAAAAAAGCCTGACAACAAAAAGCTGGCCATTAACGACCCGAATTAAATCACCATTCGCCCTGGGCATCGTCACCAGTATGCTTTTACCTTCACGATGACCTATTAACTTTACAAAAATACGCTCATCCGTTTTGCTAGAAGGGTCCTGGAGCTGGATACTTTCCCCAATATTTACTTTTATCTCACTGAAATTTATAGACATTTTTTTCTCAAGTATTTTCCATAATAGAAATCACAGCCAATATCTGTTTATCGGCCAAATCACCAGGATTATTAATAATCTGCGCCAAAAAAGGCCAAAAGCGGCTTTGTAGCGCTTGTTAGTAACCATGCCTCAAAAATTCTGGTTAAGCTATTGAAAAATATCATTTTTTTTACCCTAAAATGAGCAGTCACAAGCATTGATGCTTATCCTCCAGAGCTGTATACTGCGGAGCCATTTTGTCTCCTCGCAACACCTTGTCTGTTAACCAGGAACAGCCGACAAATGGCAACACGAGCCCAGCCTACTGCGGCTCTAAATAATTGATTTATAACAGCTTAAATGTAAAAAACCTATGATGTTAAACGGCCTTTATAACCCTAAATTTGAACGCGACAACTGCGGCTTTGGACTCATTGCACATATGGATGGCGAAGCCAGCCATTGGTTACTCGAAACTGCAATTACCGCACTTGAAAGACTAACCCACCGTGGCGCGATTGCTGCTGACGGCAAAACAGGGGATGGCTGCGGTTTATTACTCAAAAAACCAGATAGTTTTTTACGTACCCAGGCAATAGAACTGGGTTTTCAATTAAAAGACAATTACGCCGTCGGCATGGTCTTTTTAAGCCGTGACTTTGATAAAGCACAACTTGCACGTGATACCTTATTTAGAGAATGCCGAGCCGAAGGGCTTGACGTAAAAGGCTGGCGAACCGTTCCCACCGATTATTCTGCCTGCGGTGAAGAAGCGCTTAAATCTGTGCCCACCATTGAGCAAATCTTTATTAATCCTGGTGATAACATGGATGACGCCCAATTCGAGCGACACCTTTATATAGCACGCCGCCGGACCGAAAAAGCGATAGAACCAACCGATACTGACTTTTACATCCCCAGCCTGTCTTCACATGTTATTTCATATAAAGGTCTGGTCATGCCAGAAAACCTGCCGGTTTTCTATCAGGACTTAAACAACAAGGCAATGGCTTCAGCCACCGCCGTTTTCCATCAACGTTTTTCAACCAATACCTGGCCACAGTGGCGACTCGCGCAACCGTTCCGCTACCTTGCGCATAATGGTGAAATTAATACTATCCAGGGTAACCGTAACTGGTCAGTTGCGCGTGGACATAAATTCGATTCGCCTGAATTACCCATGCAAGATATCCGTCCACTCGTCTCACTCACCGGCTCAGACTCAAATAGCCTCGACAATATGCTCGAAGCGCTTATCGCCGGTGGCATGAATATGTTCCATGCGATGCGTTTACTTATTCCGCCTGCATGGCAAAACGTCGATGTAATGGATGCCGACTTACGCGCCTTTTACGAATACAACTCCATGCATATGGAATCCTGGGACGGCCCGGCCGGTATCGTTATGACCGATGGTCGCTATGCTGCCTGCAGTGTCGACCGTAATGGTTTGCGCCCAACCCGTTGGGTTATTACTAAAGACCGGCATATTACTTTAGCCTCTGAAATTGGTGTCTACGATTACGACCCCGACCAGGTGGTGCGCAAAGGCCGCTTAAAACCCGGCGAAATGATAGCCGTCGATACCAGCACCGGTGAATTACTTTTACCAGAAATGATTGACCAGCAATTAAAATCAAAACACCCGTATAAACAATGGATGCGCGATCACTCGGTTCGGCTTAATTATAAACTTGATGAAGAATGCGCAATTGCTGCATTCGATAAAGAAACCTTAAACACCTACCAGAAAATGTACCAGGTCAGCTTTGAAGAACGTGACCAGGTTATTCGGGTACTGGCCGAAGCCGGTCAGGAAGCGATTGGTTCAATGGGCGACGATACACCCTTCCCGGTTTTATCAAAACAAGTGCGCTCACTGTACGATAATTTCCGTCAACAGTTTGCCCAGGTGACTAACCCACCGATTGACTCTATTCGTGAACAGGTGGTTATGTCACTTGAAACCTGTTTTGGTTCCGAATGCAATATGTTCGATGAACAAGCGTCACATGCACAACGCTTACGCGTTAGTACACCGATACTTTCTGCGAGTAAATTTAAACAGCTATTAGGCATGGCCGATAAAAGTAATCATTATGCACATACACATATTTCACTAAACCGTCCACATGCATTAGAACTTAAACAAGCCATTATTCAAATTTGTAATGAAGCCGTCGCGGCGATTAGATCCGGTAAAGTTATTTTAGTGTTAACCGACAGCAATATTTCGGCTGACACTCGCCCGGTACATGCACTACTGGCAACCGGCGCAGTGCACCATCGTTTAATCGAAGAAGGTTTACGTTGCGATGCCAACATTGTTGTTGAAACCGGCACGGCACGTGACCCACATCACTTTGCGGTGCTGGTAGGCTACGGTGCAACTGCTATCTACCCTTACCTTGCTTACGAAGTAATTCGTGATTTAATTAACAGCGGTGAAATTAAAAAGAAAGACGCCTGCAAGCTCGACGTTAATTACCGTAAAGGGATTAACAAAGGTTTGTTCAAAGTCACCTCTAAAATGGGTATCTCGACTATTTCGAGTTACCGTGGCTCACAGCTATTTGAATGTGTTGGCTTACAATCTGAAATTGTTGACCTATGTTTTAAAGGCACCACCAACCGTATGGAAGGCGCTAGCTTTGCCGACCTCGATAGCGATCAACAACAGCTTAATCAACTCGCCTTTAATCCCCGCAAAACTATTTCGCAAGGTGGCTTATTAAAATTTGTTTGCGGTGGTGAAGACCACGCTTACAACCCGGATGTGATTCAGTCGTTACAGGTGGCGGTTAAATCCGGCAACTACGATGACTACCTTGTTTATGCCAATCAAATTAACAACCGTTCGCCAATTGCTTTGCGTGATTTACTTGCTTTAAATACCGCCAATGCAACAGCTATTCCTATTGACGACGTTGAACCTATGCAGGAAATTGTTAAACGTTTCGACAGCGCGGCGATGTCACTCGGTGCCTTGTCTCCCGAAGCACATGAAACCCTGGCCGAAGCCATGAACACATTAGGTGGCCGTTCAAACTCCGGTGAAGGTGGCGAAGATAAAAAACGCTATGGCACCATTAAGCGTTCCAAAATTAAACAGGTTGCTTCTGGCCGGTTTGGCGTCACACCCGAATACTTACGCAGTGCCGAAGTGATGCAAATTAAAGTCGCCCAAGGTGCTAAACCCGGTGAAGGCGGCCAACTGCCCGGACATAAAGTAAATGACCTAATCGCCGAACTGCGTTTTTGTAAACCGGGCGTATCACTTATTTCGCCACCGCCACATCATGATATTTATTCTATCGAAGATTTAGCTCAGCTTATCTACGATTTAAAACAGGTTAATCCAGACGGACTGGTTTCGGTTAAATTAGTTGCCGAAGCCGGTGTCGGCACCATTGCCGCCGGTGTTGCAAAAGCCTATGCCGATTTAATTACTATATCCGGTTACGACGGCGGCACGGCCGCTTCACCACTGGCATCGGTTAAGTATGCCGGTAGCGCCTGGGAACTGGGGCTAACCGAAACACATCAAATACTCCGCGCCAATGACTTACGCGGCAAAATTCGTTTACAAACCGATGGTGGTTTAAAAACCGGCCTCGACGTTGTTAAAGCCGCTATTTTAGGCGCCGAAAGTTTTGGCTTTGGTACCGGCCCGATGGTGGCAATGGGTTGTAAGTACTTACGTATCTGTCACTTAAACAACTGTGCCACCGGTATTGCCACACAGGACAATGTTCTACGTTTAAAACATTACCATGGTGAAGTGGAATGGGTGATGAACTACTTCCGCTTTATTACTCAGGAAGTGCGTGAAATTCTGGCCAGCCTTGGTTTAACAAAGCTAACCGATTTAATTGGTCGCACCGATTTACTCGAAGCCATTGAAGGCGAAACCGCACGTCAAAGGCAACTCGATTACTCGGCTATCTTATCTGATGCCGGTGTTGATGCCGCGAAACCACAATACTGCTTGGAACCTAAAAACGAGCCTTTCGATAAAGGTGAGCTTGCCGAACAAATGGTCTCCGATACCGCCAGCGCGATTAAAAATAAAAGCGGTGGCGAATTTAGTTATGCCATAACGAATATTCATCGTTCGATAGGCGCACGCCTGTCTGGTGAAATTGCCGCACTGCACGGTGATGCCGGTATGAGCAATGAGCCGATTACCCTACGTTTATGCGGTAATGCCGGGCAAAGCCTGGGCGTATGGAATGCCGGTGGACTCGATATTTATTTAACTGGTGATGCCAACGATTACGTGGGTAAAGGCATGGCTGGCGGCAAACTTGTTTTAACTGCACCGGCTGTTAGTCAATTTGACCCAGCAGAAACGCCCATTATGGGTAACACCTGTTTATACGGTGCAACCGGCGGTAAACTATTTGCCTCAGGCCTCGCCGGTGAACGCTTTGGTGTGCGTAACTCAGGCTGCCATGCGGTCGTTGAAGGTGTTGGCGACCATGGTTGTGAATATATGACCGGCGGCTTAGTCACCGTACTCGGGCCAACCGGGATTAACTTTGGCGCAGGCATGACTGGTGGTTTTGCCTATGTTTATGACCCAGAAAACCAGTTCGCTAACCGCAATAATCACGATGTCGATATTCAACGTATTGCAGCAGAGAACATGGAAGACTACCGCTGCCATCTACGTGATGTAATAGAAGAATTTGTCAATGAGACTAAAAGCGTACGCGGCCAATATATCTTAGATAACTTTAGCGACACCTTAAGTGACTTCTGGTTAATTAAACCAAAAGCATTAAGTCTTGAATCACTGCTTGAAGACTTACAGCACGCGGCAGCATAAATAACAAATAGCTCAGTTAAGAGCCTATTCGTAACCTTATATATTTTTAGGCATAGATGTTATGGGAAATACTTTTCAATTTATACAGTTTGAGCGCACCGACCCAACTAAAAACTTGGCCAGCGAACGTATCAAAGAATACCGGGAAATTTATTCTCAGTTTGCTCAACAACAAGCTGAGCAACAAGCTGACCGTTGTCTGGAGTGCGGCAACCCTTATTGTGAATGGAAATGTCCGGTACACAACTATATTCCAAACTGGTTAAAACTGGTTGCCGAAGGTAATATTATTCAGGCTGCTGAACTTTGCCATCAAACAAACACATTACCTGAAATTTGTGGTCGAGTTTGCCCGCAAGACAGACTCTGCGAAGGTGCCTGTACTCTAAACGAAGAGTTTGGCGCGGTAACCATTGGTTCCATCGAAAAATATATTTCGGAGGAAGCCTTTAAATTAGGCTGGCAACCGGATTTAACGAATGTAAAAGACAGCGGTAAGAAAGTGGCTATTATTGGCGCCGGGCCTGCTGGACTAGGTTGTGCCGATGTACTGGCACGCAATGGCGTTGCCGCCACCGTTTTTGATAGCCACCCGGAAATTGGCGGCTTGCTTACCTTTGGTATTCCAGAATTTAAGCTTGAAAAAGAAGTCGTAAAAAATCGACGTAAGATTTTAGAAAACATGGGCATTCTCTTTAAAACCAATACCACCATCGGCGTTGATATTCCTTTTAAAACATTACTGAATGATTATGATGCCGTCTTTATGGGTATGGGAACCTATACCTATATGACTGCCGGCATAGAGGGTGAAAACCTCGACGGTGTATACCCAGCACTGGATTATCTAATTTCAAATATTAACCATTGTCACAACTACGAAAAAGATCCTGCTGACTATATCAGCATGCAAGGTAAACGCGTGGTTGTACTCGGTGGTGGTGATACCGCCATGGATTGTAATCGTACCGCCATCCGGCAGGGTGCCGAAGCAGTTATCTGCGCCTACCGACGCGATGAAGCCAATATGCCAGGCTCAAAACGTGAAGTAGCGAATGCCAAGGAAGAAGGCGTTGAGTTTAGCTGGAATAGCCAGCCAATTGAAATTGTTGGTAACAACAAAGTCGAAGGCATTAAAATTATTAAAACCCAGTTAGGCGAAGCCGATGAACGCGGTCGCCGCCGCCCAGAACCCATTGCCGGTTCCGAAGAAATTATACCTGCCGACCATGTTATCATCGCCTTTGGTTTTAGACCCAGCCCACAAGACTGGTTTAAAGACTTCGATATAGCAATAGATGATCGCGGTAGAATTAAAGCTGCAATGCAGCAGGAATATAAACACCAAACCAGCAATCCAAAAGTATTTGCCGGCGGTGACATGGTACGTGGTTCAGACCTGGTCGTAACTGCCGTATACGAAGGCCGGCAAGCGGCTGAAGGGATACTGGATTATCTTGATATTTAAAAAAGAAAACAAGACAAACAAGACAAACAAAAATATGACAACACTTAAAAATGATCGTTTTCTAAAAGCCCTACTCGGCGAAGCCGTTGATATGACACCGGTATGGATGATGCGCCAGGCTGGACGTTATTTACCTGAGTACAAGGCAAGCCGAAAAAAAGCCGGTAACTTTTTGAATCTATGCAAAACCCCAGAGCTTGCTACCGAGGTAACCATTCAACCACTGGACCGCTTTGAGCTGGATGCAGCAATCTTATTTTCTGATATTTTAACCATTCCCGATGCGATGGGCTTAGGGCTTTACTTCTCTGAAGGTGAAGGCCCAAAATTTGAGCGACCGATACAAAACGAAGCTGATATTAAAAACCTGATCATGCCGACAATGGACGAAGACCTGGGTTATGTAATGGCTGCTGTTAGCATGATACGCCGCGAGCTCGATGGCCGGGTTCCGCTGATTGGTTTTTCTGGCAGCCCCTGGACTCTGGCAACGTACATGGTTGAAGGTGGTAGCAGTAAAGACTTTTCAAAAGTAAAAGGCATGCTATACGAAAACCCAAAAGCCATGCATATGCTATTAGATAAAGTGGCTGACTCGGTTATTGATTATCTAAATGCACAAATCGATCATGGGGCACAAGCCGTTATGATATTCGATACCTGGGGCGGAGCCTTAACCACCCGTGACTATAATGAATTCTCATTACAGTATATGACTAAAATTATCAGCGGTTTAAAACGTGAAAACGAAGGCCGCAAAGTGCCTGTGACTATTTTCAGCAAAGGCGGTTGCCAATGGCTAGAAGCACAGGCTAATTCAGGTGCCGATTGCCTCGGACTGGACTGGACAATCGATATCGGCCTGGCGCGAAACCGAGTGGGAGACAAAGTTGCTCTGCAAGGCAATATGGATCCTTCCATTTTATATGCATCCCCCGAACGAATTCGTGAAGAGGTTGCTTTTATACTTGAAGGTTATGGCAAAGGTAACGGCCATGTCTTTAACCTTGGACATGGTATTCACCAACATGTAAACCCTGATAACGCAAAAGTCTTAATTGATGCGGTGCATGAGTTAAGTGTGCCTTACCATCTTTAATTTTGCTAACCACAACGAAGACGACGGACACAACGAATTTATTTTTTTATAATAATATAAAAATTACTTAATTTTTTTCGTTGTGTCCGTCGTCTTCGTTGTGGTTTAAAAATTATAAATTCAGGTATCAAAATGAACTACATTGGCCACCTCCGCAAGATGACCACCGAACACACATCCCCCGTTCGATATCAAATTCCTATCGACGATAAGCTCATTCCTATCTCCGATCTTATCGGCAAAAAAATCTGCTTCAAATTCCTCGGTGATATTCACTGTGTTGAGTGTGGCAAAAAAACCAATAAGAGTTTTAGCCAGGGTTATTGTTTCCCCTGCATGCGCTCACTTGCAGAATGTGATATCTGTATGATCAGCCCGGAAAAATGTCATTTTGATGAGGGTACCTGCCGCGATGAAGCCTGGGGTAAAAAGCACTGTTTTATCGACCACTATGTTTATCTTGCCAATTCATCAGGTTTAAAAGTAGGCATTACACGTGAAACCAATGTACCTTTTCGTTGGATGGATCAGGGTGCGGTGGCCGCACTACCTATTTACAAAACAAAAAATCGCCTACTATGTGGCCTGGTTGAGGCAAGCTTTAAAAAACAGGTCAATGATAAAACGTCATGGCAACGTATGCTTAAGGGCGAGCCCGAAAAGATTAATTTACAAACGCGTCGAGACAGTCTTTTTACCGACTTCAAAAGTGATATTGCTGCCATTAACGATAAATATGGTGAAGATGCTGTCGTCGAATTATCGGGCCAAACACAACTGGATTTCGATTTTCCTGTAGAAAATTACCCTGAAAAAGTTAAATCACTCAATTTTGACAAAACACCTGAAATATCCGGTATTTTAAAGGGCATCAAAGCACAATATTTAATTCTTGACTACGGGGTTTTAAATATACGCAAGTTTTCAGGCTATCTTGTTGAATTTACAGCTAATTAGCTTCCTTCATTACAATTTCTCCATTTATAGCTATTCAGCAAAACATTGCAACTAATTGATTAAAAACTACTATTAGAGGTTAACGGGCACTCTGCAGGTGCCGATAACTATAATAATAGAAATGATATATGCCGCTCTACATGCCCAATTTCACACTTAAGAGCTTTCGTGCTCGCTACTTGCTGGTCGCCATTGTTGCCATCTTTTCTACGTTTATTTTTATCAATTTTGTTGAGAGCTATATAAGTACTTCTAACAAAATTAGTCTACAAAATGTGGCACAACGCCTTGAAGTATCGCAACTGAATAACCGCCTGCACAGTAAAATTCAAACAGCTGCACGCATTCTGGATTTATATCTATTTACACCAACCACTCGTTATCGTGAACAATATATTGAGCATATACAAAATGCCCAAATTATTATTCAATCATTATCAGCTACGCTCTGGATTAAAAAACAGAAGCTGCAAGGTGACGCTCAACAATTACAAAAATTACAGCAACAATTATACAAAAACTCTCTACAGTTAATACAAATTCGTCTTGATGGCGAAAAAATGTATCCCGCCATGCGACTGGCTAACGGCTCAATGCGGAGCGATAACCTCTCTATTATCACGCTCATCAATGCAGCCATTTATGAGCAGCAAGAAGCGTCTAATCATAATAAACTGGCGTATTCAGGCATGCTGGAATTACGGGATTTATGGCGGCGCACCATTAACGCCTACCGCCTTTATCTGGTAAACCGCTTGAGCTCCCTATCAGAATCAAATCTAACCGGCCAATCATCTGATATAAGAAACTATCACTATTCTTTTACAAAATCTGCTTTGCATTTGTCCCGAATTGCAACTGAAAATTCTTTTGGCATTGAAACAGAAATAGCACTGGACGAAATACTCCCGCTCGCAAAAAACTGGCTCAACGGTTTTAACAAAGTTGATAAAATCAATATGACCGAAGCCTGGCGAGCAGATGTGCCTATTATTCTTAAAAACATCTACCCCATCCTAGATAAGTTCTATGCCATTATTAATAGCATTGACTCAAAGATTAGCGCCGCTTCATCTCTTGATATTCAGCAACAACACCAGGCCAGCAATGAAATATCTTACACTCTCTGGGGCATAGAAATACTCTTAATAGCGTTAACAGTATTTGGCTATCTTATTTTTGATCATTCATTACTAAAGCCTCTATCCAAACTATCTAAATCACTACGAGAAAGCTCCAACAAAAACCTAAACATACTTCTGCCTGATTCTCATACACAAGAAATTAAAGATTTCGTTGTTGCCTACCAACAGATGCAAGATCAAATCAATGCTCGCCAGGAAAAACTTGAACATATGGCAATGCATGACAGTTTAACAAACCTTCCAAACCGATCATTATTAGCCGACCATACTAACTTTGCAATTTCAAATGCACTTCGATTTAAAACAAGTTTCGCTGTCATTATTCTGGATCTGGATCGATTTAAAGAAGTCAATGATACCCTGGGGCATTTAGTCGGTGATGAAATTCTAAAACAAGTTGGTCTGCGTTTACTCTCTTTGCTCCGTGATAGCGATACCGTTGCACGATTAGGTGGTGATGAATTCGCGATACTTTTAACCAATATCGAAGAGCAAATGATTACAGAAATTGCAATTAAAATTTCACATGAGCTTGAAAAAGTCTATGTTGTAGAAGAACACAACCTCTACTTAGGCGCCAGTTTAGGTGTTGCAATTTATCCACAACATGGCTTAACAACCGATGTTTTATTAAAAAATGCAGATATTGCTATGTATATGGCTAAAAAATCTGATATTAATTATATTATTTATGCCCCAAAAAATGATAAGAATAATATTAAACAATTATCGTTGCTGTCTGACCTTAGGCAGGCGATTGATTTAAACCAACTGCTACTTTTTTTTCAGCCTATCTATATAACAAATACCAATAATATTATTGGTTATGAGGCACTGATACGTTGGATGCATCCAAGATTTGATTTACTGTCACCAGATAGTTTTATTCAACTGGCTGAACAAACCGGGCTTATAAAAAAGATTACTCTCTGGGTTATCGAAAATGCCCTGATTAACTTTAAGTCATTTCCAATCAAGCATCATCAATCATACGTTTCAGTTAACGTAACAGCTTGGGATCTTCAAGATAGCAATTTTATTGACTTTCTAACAAAAACTCTTGAGCGATATAACATTGATGCCCGTTGCCTGATGCTTGAACTCTCTGAACGCTCAATGATGACTGATAGCTCACGCATTCAAATTTCACTTAACAGACTAAAAGACCTTGGTGTAAAAATTGCAATCGATGACTTCGGCACAGGATTCTCTTCGCTTGCTATTTTAAAACAGCTGCCAGTCTCTATCCTGAAAATTGATAAATCGTTTGTATTAAAAATGGCATCAGATAAAAATGACTCACTAATCGTAAACTCAATTATAGATCTGGCTCATAACCTGGAATTAAAAGTAATTGCTGAAGGTGTTGAAGATACTGCAAGTCGAGATTTACTTAATAAATTTGATTGTGACTATTGTCAGGGGTATTTATTTAGCATGCCCTTATGTGTAGACGATATAATTTCTTTACTTAATGTAATTAATACAAAATCGCTATAAATGAATATTTTTTTAGATGAAATTAAAATCATCCAACTAAAAAAAATAAACTAGATTGAACTGGATATAATCATCTTTTAAATATGAGTAAAGTACTTGCGACGTAAGCATATTTGAAAAGCCGCGCACTTCTATCGAAAGCTTTAAATTATCTGTTAAGCGTCTGTTTGCTTCTATCGTATATAATACCGTATCACTGTCAATATCTTTTATTACACCCATAAGTATGTCGCTACTTTGTTCATCATTTAAATCAAACCGAAAACCAAGCATAATATCTTTCTGAAAAGGGGTTGTTGCCAGATTGCCACGATCATCGCGCAGATATTCTATTACTATTCCAAAGTCAGTCGCTTCACCAATCAAGGAATAAAAAGTGTATTCCAGGCCTGCGGTTAGTGCGTTAAAGCGACTTTTACCAGTACCAGAAATACCAGAACGGTGTATAGCCTCTAATTTCCATAACCAGCTATTATAGGTTGCCTGTATATCAATACCTGTTTGCTGAATAATGTCATAGTAAGGGTTTAAAACCGATGCACCTCTTGAATCCGTACCGAGGACAAAGCGCGGCTCTCGACTTGTGCCAGTAAAATAACTTAGACCGATATCCCACTCATCTATACTATGCGCCCAGCGCATAGCATAATCTGTATGCTTTTTCTTATCCTTTGATTCATAAAAAACTCGACTGCTATCAACGAATGGCTGACTACGTAATCGCCCTTGCCTACCCGCAAATGTACGCTCACGAAAATAGGGTAGTACAAAAAAATCGAAGCTGCCTATATCTGTTGAATAGGAAAGATTAATCATAGGTTGGCCGAGTTTTTCTTCTAAATCAAGACTTTCCACATAATCCGTTTGATTAATAATATCAACCAGATGCTGTGACTCGGCCACGCCCCAAAATACTTTTCTAATACCCACGCGCCATTCAATATTATCCTGAACATTTAACCAGGTTAATTCACGGATATCGGTATGGCTACGCTGAGTATCACCCTGATCCCAACGTACAAACGGTACAAACGTAAAACCATTTTCAGCCGAACTGCTTTCATAATAGAATTCTGGTTGAAAATAAAGTGAAACGTTATTACCATGTTGCTGTGGAAAAGCCGCGGACTCGCTAAATACGCGTGACTCTATACCGAACTGACCAGACCATTCAGCTGCAACAACATTGCTACTTATTACTACAATTAGACTAAGCAATGTTAGGCTATAAATAGCATTCATGTTCTATCCAAAATAAAAATATTAACTAAACTTAAACTATCGCGCGCGCTTTAATGCATTGCGATTAAAGTCTCGGTTTTTTAAACCTGTCCTAAATTTGTATTCATTAAAAACAAGACTCGTGCTTTTACCCGTTATATGATTAACCATATCCATTCGGCCTGCACGCCAGTATTTATTTAAATATTGTTCATACTTTGTATACATTAATGTTTTCAATAAAGAATTTTTCCTGTCATAAAACTCTGTTTTAATTGGCTGGTACATATCCTTATCAACCCAATTAATCAGGCGTTTGTATCCCGATTTTTTGTACTGTGGATAGGCTTCAATAACAAAAACGTCACGACCATTAATTTTTTCATCCCGTAAATACTTATACTTATATTTAGCTACTTCCTGGGAGGATATATCTTCATAGGCAAATTCACTGCCTAAAAAGGGTCCTGACTTATTTGATGAAGAAATCCGCTTAACACGTTTTAAGGCAGGTAAATATATCCATTGCTCGTCCTGTTTAAGTGCGTGCGTAAAACTTAAAAAAGCCGTGCCCTTAATATCGCGTGGCGAATCAAACACAATAAGGGTTTTATCTCCATCACCTATAACTTCCAGGGTTTTATTTCTGTTTTTTCGTTTTGACTCCTGGCCAAATCGGTTACGTAGTGTCATTACCAATTTGGCACGTTGATCTCCCCAGCCAGTATCACGTTTGTCCGCTTCGACTACAATTGCCAGTCCTTTTTCTTCAGCCGATTCAGCAAATACATTTAAACTTAATAATGAGATGATTATGTAAATAAAACTTTGTTTAATTAGATTTGATTTCATTTTTCTTTCCCTTCAAATTTAATAAGTAATGCCGGTAAAAATAGTAAATCGGCGGCAAGTGCAAAAACAATTACAATGGCGGTTAACAAACCCATACTTGAATTTAGCTCAAACGATGATTGTGCAATAACAGAAAACCCAGCAACCAGTATAATCGAAGTGGTTACCAATGCCCGCCCAACATGTGTAAAGGCATAGCGTACAGCATCTTCTGCACTAAAGTTCTTTTCACGTCGCGCTCTTAAATACTTGCTTAAAAAATGTACCGTATCATCAACCACGATTCCAAGTGTCATTCCCGTTACAATGGATAGCGCCAGACCCACCTCACCGACAAGAATACCCCAAAGACCAAAACCCATCGCTGCTGGCACAAGATTTGGCAATAAACTGATAAAACCAATCTTTACCGAGCGTAAGGCAAAGATTAATATCATGGATATTAATACCAGGGCGATTGAGGTGCCACTCAGCATACTGACTATATTACGTTTACCAATATGGGCGAACATAACTGTCGGCCCACTACCATCTGCCGGTTTAATATGTTTTACATTTTCTTTTAACCACTGCTGCGCTCTGTCTTCAAGAGCAATTATTTCATTACTTGAAATAGTCTTCATGGTAACGGTCATACGAGTTGCTGACTTATCTACATTAATCTGATTATTTAAATCCAGTCCATAAGGCAACGACATTTCATAAAGCAATAAATACTGCGCAGATAAAGCACGGCTCTGCGGCGTTTTATACCAACTTTGATTATCTGAATGCATATTCTTGTTCAAACGCTTCATAATATCTGTAAAAACATTGACATGAATTGTTTCAGGTTGTTCGCGATACCAGTCTGCAAAAGCTGCCAGGTCGGTCTGGTATTTCGGGTTACTGATCCCACCTGGCTCACCAGAATCGAGCGAATAATCAATAATATAAAGACCCGTTAAATTATCAATCATATAATCCGAGTTTGCACGAAATGTGACTGATTCATCAAAATATTCTACAAAGACATCATTTAACTCATTTCTTGGGACAAAGGCTATAAGGGTAATAATAACTATTCCCATCCCAAGCATGAGTCTTTTGTGGTTCCGTACTACAAAATCACCAAGTCTTTCCATTGCATAGTCTTTATCTGTATTCATTGCCTTTACTTTTACTGGAAGCAATGAAATCACCGCCGGTAAAAATGTCACGCTTAAAATAAAAGACACGACCACACCAAAGGCTACAAAATTTCCTAATTGTTGAAAGGGGGGGGCATCTGAAAAATTCATTGATAAGAAACCAATTGCCGTTGTAACACTGGCTAAAAATACCGGTTGCAAATTAACTCTTAAACTCTCAACAATCGCCTGTTTTTTATCCTGCCCCGTACGCATATCATGTAAGAACGTAATTAAAATATGAACACAGTTTGCAATCGCAACCGTTAGTATGATGGTTGGTGCAGACATGGATGGTGGCGTTAATGGGAAACCAACATACCCTCCTATTCCCATCGCCGCCATAATAGAAAATAGTATAATTAAAAACGTTGTCGCGGTACCCGGCAGTAACCGCATAAAATAGATATACCAGGCAAAAGGCAATATCGCCACAAAAATACCAACAGGCTTCATTAAACCAGGAGGAATAAACTGATAGCCTTTGGTAAAAAAGGTCGCCATAACAAATATAATACCGGCTAAAGAGGAAAATAAAATAATCAGGCTATACCAGGGTTTGGATAAATCTCTTATTAACAAACCTAAAATAACGATCATTAAAATAAAACTGGGTAAAACAAGTTTTTGCATATCTTGTTGTGATGCTTCAGAAAAAGCATTGTTCATCAAAACCATACCATTTAGACGTATCTCTATATCTGGATAGCGCTGGCTAAAATCTCGCATTATTTCACGTGCTTTTGCAACCACCGCCGGTACTTCTTTAGTTTCATCTTTGCCGGGCAATTGAATCGTGGCATTGATACCCGTTACCGCCGCGCTACCGGAGATTAGCTTATTAATGAGAAGTGGTTCTTTCAAGGCGACATCTTTAATTTTCTGAATGTCATTGGTGCTTAAATTTTTTGCATCTTCAACTAAATCTTTAACAATTAAATCATCGCCTTCTGAAAGTGTATATTGAAAATTGGATATTGAATCAACACGAATAGAAAATGGCAGTTGCCATGCCTGTTCGGTAAGCTCTTCAACCATTGCAAGTGTTTTTTTAGTAAAGACATTACCATCCTTCGGCGTAATAATAAAAATCACATTGTCATTTTTAGTATACATACGCTCTAGAGCATCGAAGGCTTTGAGCTGTGGATTTTCTTCACTAAAAAATACTCGGTAGTTATTGGTAAAACTTAGAAAACGTCCACCACTTGTTGCCAGAATTATGAGTATCAAACAAGTAATAATAATTAACCAACGGTAACGTAAAATCCATTCTCCATAATTTTTTTCAAAGTCTTTCATTCCATTCTCCTAACTTAATTTATTTACTGATTTGTGACTGAACTACATATTCACAATCAAACACTCATATTTTTAATTGCGTTTTCGCAAACCTACCAGTAACAATTCCACCAAATCTTTTGCCATAACCCTAAACTGCTCTTCACTGAATAACGGTAAAAATAGCGGTACTTCAAATAAGGTTAAACTGCTGTATATTGTCCGCGCAGTTTTATCCACATCGGCAACATCAAACTCAGCCGATTCATTGCCCTGTTTTAAAATTTCAGCAATCAATTCGCACTGGCTGCCTATTTTTGATAACACGATCTCTTTACGCTCACGCGTAACGATTTCAATCAATTCATTTATCTTCGGCTCGTTTTCTGCTCGTTCATGGGTATAGCTGACATCTTGCATAACAAACTCGAGTAACTTGTCGCTCGCACTCATTCCCTGCTTTTCAACAATAACCCCCAGATATTCACAGCGCTCGCCCATACAACGTTCAGCACAGCCTGCAGCGATATCCTGCTTACTCTTAAAAAAGCGGTATAAATTGGCAGCTGACATCTTCAGATCGTCAGCTATTTCAGCCATGGTTGTTTTGTTATAGCCGTATGTCCGAAAACGAAGTTCTGCTGTTTCGATGATTTCCAGCCGTTTTTGTTCTGATTTGCTCTTTTCTTTTGTCATGGGGAGTATTTTTAGCAGGATTTTTATGAATAATCAATAAAATATTCAGTATTTACTAAATTCACTTGTACATTAGAATATACTAATATAGAATCCACTCTGTTTTATTCAACTACTAGCCAAATTTCAGAGACGACCAATGCAAGCATTAGTACAGGAAATACAACCAAGCGCTCTCGACCATCATAGCGATGAGTACCTAATTATTGATGTACGAGAAATGCCGGAAATTGCGGCCGGTAAAATTGAAACCGCCAAGGCGATGCCAATGGCAAGTATTCCTATGCGCCTGTCTGAGTTAGATACGGATAAAAAGATTGTCATGGTTTGCCGAAGCGGTGCCCGCTCAGCGCAATGCTGCATGTTCCTGCAGCAAAATGGTTTCGACAACGTTTATAATCTACGTGGCGGAATGATTGGCTGGGTTCGAGCGGATAAGCCGTTAGTTGCTAGTTAACCATAGCCAAATGACTTTACCATTACCAACCACCACTTAAATGCTGATGAATTTCCTTTAAACCATCAAGCCCATTAATCATCACTTCGACTGGCGCACAATCATTAAATTTATAACTAGGGGTTGTTATCCAAAGGTCAGCTAAAGTTTGATTACCGGGAAATACATTTCTTAAGGCTTTACTGATTGATAATATTTCCAGCGCACGTTGCATAAAATCCTCTTCATCTGGAAAGGCTTTACCATTTTTAATTTTTGTTAATTCTCGTGATTTTGTATCACCATCCAAACCTAACAAAACCACTTGAATATTAGCATCAAGCTTCCAGTCATTTAATATTTTAAAGATACTCAGGGTTAAATCTTTACGTTGTTTTGGATCGTCGTACACTGTTTGCAACCTTCTTTACGATAATATATTTTTTTCACTACTGGCCGTTAATTTTTGAATTGGGTATAAAAACAGAATATGGAATTAATATGGCTGACTAATGGAACAGCAATAATATTTTATTTTAAAAACCGTATTTGGCATTTTACACCCGCGGCTAATTTATGTTTACGATTCTTGATTTTTACACGAACACCAAATGTGCCACTTGCAGCGTCGATAACACTATCTACAATCACCACCCTACCGGTTACTTTTGTATTACTAGGTATAAATGGAAATACCTCAGCCTTCATACCTTTTTTTATTGAGCCATATTTTTCAACCGGAACAATAACTTCAA
>VAPM010038486.1_pt1 | contig 35554 bp, 20 predicted proteins | sample 3395091 | NCBI WGS metagenome assembly VAPM01 (sample SAMN08290445, study PRJNA428436) | hydrothermal vent metagenome | isolation source: Deep-sea hydrothermal vent chimney 3 | place: Pacific Ocean: Juan De Fuca Ridge
AATTTCATGGAATAGTAAAGAGATTATATTCTCAAATGGGAAAACCTTCAATTGCTGGTAAGCACTATTTCAAGGAAAAAAGATTTGAACAAAAATCACTATTAAGGCCAAAGTTTGGTTATCCATTCCATATTATACAAGGTAAAAATAGATCTCAAAAAATATTGCTTTATGTAAAAGCCTATATACGATATGTGAGTCTAGCATTTCAAAATATCCTATGGGGTTATGGGGAAAAACCAAGCCGATTATTTCTATTGGCGATTGGCATTCTTATAATTTCATTTTTAGTAAATTTCCTTCACGCAAATTCTGTAACGTGTGGGCTTTTTATTGAATCATTATATTTGAGCTTTGTTAATTTTACCTCATTAGGTGACAATGAACTTACTCAAAAGACACTTTCTTTAAAATTATATTCTGCTTTAGAAGCCTTTTTTGGTTTCATAGTATTAGGACTTTTGATTGCAGGGTTTGCAGCAAAATCAAAAGATTATTCATAGTGTATAAATAAAGTAATCATATTCAAAATTAAATCAATTCCCCAGTACGGTAAAAATGATTTTTTTCCTCCTCAGAGTCTCATTTTTTGGACTATTTTTCCTATGACTAATGCGAATGACTATTGGGAGGGAGAAACCAGTTGATGAAGGACAGGCAATTGCCAAAAAACGAGAGATATACGTGGCACCTGTTTGATGATATAAAAGAAGGAGAAGATTTACAGCCATCGGGTTTGATAGGGCCGGTTAGTATTGAAACTTACAACTAATTACGTTCATCATAAAGAACGAGGATAGTATCGAAAATATATTTATTCTAACAAGAAAATTTACAAAATGACTAAAGTAGGATTATTTGGAATAGGCCTTGATACTTATTGGGGTCAGTTTGATGAGTTATTGGATAAACTTAAAGGATATCAGCATCAAATTAAAAATAGGATTGAGCAGTTTGGTATAGAAGTAATTGATGCAGGAATGGTTGATAACCCTGTTAAGGCCAGAGAGGCAGCCATCCTGCTAAAACAGAACGATGTTGAGATTGTATTCCTATATGTTTCTACTTATGCCTTGTCGTCAACTGTTTTGCCTGTGGCGCAAAAAGTGAAAGTGCCAATTGTCATTCTTAATCTTCAACCTGTGCCACAGTTGGATTATGAAGCCTTCAACAAATTGGACGACCGGGGTAAAATGACCGGTATTTGGCTGGAACATTGCCAGGCATGTTCCGTTCCCGAAATTGCCTCGGTATTCAATCGTTCGGGTATCCGATATGACTTTGTAACTGGATATTTGGATGACGAATTGGCCTGGATTGATATTGAAGAATGGACTGAAGCAGCTCGTGTGGCAGCATCAATGCGAAATAACCGCTTGGGGATATTGGGACATTATTATGGCGGCATGCTTGACGTATATACCGATGTCACCAAACAGTCTGCTGTGTTCGGAACACATATCGAGTTACTTGAGATGTGTGAGTTGAAAAGGCATCACGATGAAGCCACCGACAAAGAAATAGAAAAAAAAATAGTAGAATTCCATGAAGTTTTTGATGTTGTTCCTGAATGTGAGAAAGCTGAAATTAAACGTGCCGCCCGTACTTCCGTTGCTCTCGATAAGCTTGTAAAAAACCACAAGTTAGGGGCGATGGCATACTATTATGAAGGTGAACCAGGAAATGAATATGAAAATATTGTAACCTCAGTTATAGCTGGGAATACCTTATTGACGGGCAAGAACATTCCAATAGCTGGAGAGTGTGAGGTAAAAAATGCACAGGCTATGAAAATTATGGCTGAGTTTGACGCTGGAGGATCATTTTCTGAATTCTACCTTATGGACTTCAAAGACGATGTCGTAATGCTTGGCCATGATGGACCTGCTCACCCCTCCATCGCGGCAGGGCAGGTAAAATTAGTCCCGTTGCCCATTTATCATGGTAAGCCCGGTAAGGGCCTGTCCATTCAAATGTCTGTAAAAAATGGACCGGTAACCCTCCTCTCGGTAGTAGAAAACAACGATGGCATATCATTATTGGTAGCTGAAGGGGAAGCTGTTCCCGGACCAATCCTGCAAATTGGTAATACTAATAGCCGCTATCGCTTTTCAATTTCCGCTAAAAAATTTATGAATCAATGGTCGAAACAAGGACCGTCCCACCACTGTGCAATTGGCGTTGGACATATTGCCAATAAAATTGAGAAACTTGGACGAATTCTCAATTTGGATGTGGTGAAGATTTGTTGAAAAAGTTTATCAAAAAAAAACATCCCAAATATGAAACATGCAGCATATTAATTTTTAAGCAGACCCTAAGGGCAAAGCCAAATTCCTTTGTTCTTTGAAATGTTTCGGAGCTACGCCAAATTTCTTTTTAAAGATTTTAGAAAAGTGAAATTGAGATTCAAAGCCCAGACTGAATTTTCGGCGAAACCGGCAACCTTGGATAGAGCCTCCATGCTGCATCCAGTTTGCTTTCAGTTAAATATTTATAATAATTGCTTCCCAAAATAGTATCATAAAAGACATTTATAAAATCAAATATGCTATTTAATTATCAAAAAGTAATGAATACATTTGGGTTATCATGTCATAAATGATATAAATTTTAATTTTATGAATACACTACTGGGAATTTTTCTCCATGCGGTTGGAGGCTTTTGTGCGGCAAGCTTTTATTTGCCAATAAAAAAAGTAAAGCAGTGGGCATGGGAAACGTATTGGTTGGTTCAGGGATTTGCCTCCTGGATTATCGCTCCCTGGCTTTTGTCCTGGCTCACAGTACAAGAGGGACAATTGCTACATATCGTTACAAACGCGCCTGCTTCAAGTGCTTTTTGGTCGTTTTTCTTTGGCGCCTTATGGGGAATTGGCGGACTTATGTTTGGCTTGAGTCTTCGGTATTTAGGAATTTCTCTTGGTCAATCTATTGCACTGGGCTTTTGTACTGCTTTTGGAACCATGGTTCCTCCGATTTATCATGGAGAATTAAGCAAATTATTCGGAACAGCTTCAGGATTGATGACTATGTTCGGGGTATCAGTTACCCTGGCAGGGATTGCGATTGTAGGATATGCGGGAACCCTGAAAGAAAAGAACCTTACCGAAGAAGAGAAAAAAGCCACGATCAAAGAATTTGCTCTCAAGAAGGGGATATTGATTGCTGTATTTTCAGGGATCATGAGTTCTTGTATGGCATTTGCCATCAATGCCGGAGAACCCATACGAGATTTGGCGGCAGAAGTAGGCACACCGGAAATTTATAGCAACAATCCGGTATTTATATTTATCATGGCCGGGGGATTTATTTCAAATTTTATTTGGTGTATTTATCTTGGAATCCAAAATGGGACCTTAAGCGATTATACAAATTTTAGGAGTTCTTTTTTTGGCAAAAACCTAATTTATTCCTGGATTGGTGGGTTTACCTGGTACTTTCAATTCTTTTTTTATGGTATGGGAGAACGACAACTTGGAGACAATTTTAGTTTTGCCAGTTGGAGCATTCACATGGCATTTATCATAGCTTTCAGTAACATGTGGGGCTTGATCCTCAAAGAATGGAAAGGCTCCAATAAACAAATATTTGCTTACCTGTTTATTGGAATCATTATACTAATTGCTTCAACATTCATCATTGGTTGGGGCACATATATTTCAAATTAAAAACGGTTTTACCACTAACCCGCCTACAGAACCTGTTTAATAATAGAAGATAATAAATTGTGTTCTGAAGGAAGATCGTACTCTGGAATAAAATCAGGATAGTTAAACTCAGGATGACTATAAACATGGATTTGGGATAATTAGAGGTCCCCTATAGTTTTAAACTCGATTGTACTTTCTGGCTATCTAAGGAATAATTTTTGAAAAATTATAGTTTATTTTACTATACTTGTTTCATAAATGAAACTGAAGGAGGAAGAATTAAGACGATTGATCCAGTTGATGGAAAAAAACGATGGTAAGGCGTTTGAGGATTTTTTTAATATACTTTATCCCAGATTCTACCGATACGCATTCTTGTATGTAAAATCTGATGTTTTGTGTGAAGAGTTGGTGTCAGATGTTTTCTTAAAGCTATGGAACCTTCGTCACAAGTTAAATGAAATTAAGCAATTGGAGTTTTATCTTTTCCGCTCTGTGAAAAATCAGGCGATCACTTACTTAAAAAGAAATTCAAATCATCATGAGGAAATCACAGAATATAATCAATCAAACCTTGTTGACTACAGAGAGCCTGAAAGTTTAATGATAACTGCTGAGCTTTCCAAAAAAATAGAAGAAGCTATTTCAAGATTGCCGGATAAATGCCAGGTTATTTTCAGGATGGTTCGGGAGGATGGCTTAAGCTACAAACAAGTGGCAGCTTTATTAGAAATCTCTCCCAAGACGATAGAAAATCAAATGAATACCGCATTAAAAAGACTGAGACTAATTATCGGAAACTACTACAAAGGGACAAAATCAGAAATATAAAATAGTTATACTCTTTTTTTACGAAAACATGAATGGGATAGAAGAGGTTCCCTTAACAATTTTCACCATCATTCCCTCACCTCCCCCCATCAGTATCACCTGAAATGGACGCTTATAGGAAATAAAACGTTGCAACAATTTAAAAAAAAATGATTTTTCTATGGGGGTAGATAGATAATCCTTAGTTATCTCTATTAAATGAAGGAAAAATTGGAACATACAAATCAATTAGTTTTTAGGAAAATCACTGGCGAACTCAATCAATTTGAAGAGATTGAGTTTGAAAAATGGCTACAGGAAACTTCTGAAAATGAATTGCTATTCCGCAGAATGATGGATGCATATCAGAAGAATCAGTTTGCCGTAAGGATTAAAGGTCAGCAAAACACCTTTGATAAGTTATCAAGACAACTGGATTTTGAAGAAAATATTTATACCGGTCGCTTGTATAATCAATCTTCAGGCAGTTGGAATAGTTGGTATAGAGTGGCGGCGGTAATTATTTTCTTCCTGGTGTCTGTCAGTATTTTTTATTTAACATCCTCCTCCACACGAAATAAACAAGAAATTGTTCAGTCTGAACTGATCCTAAAAAATAATCCTGCAGGGCAAAAAACAAGGATTAGTCTGCCTGATGGCTCTGTATGTTGGTTAAATTCGGAAAGTGAAATCAAGTTCCTTTCAAATTTCACAGAAAGCTCAAGGGATATTCATTTAAAAGGAGAAGCCTATTTTGAAGTAGCTAAGGATAAAAATAGACCTTTCAGGGTTCATGCACCAGCTATAACCATAACAGCATTGGGGACCATTTTTAATGTTAATTCGTTCCCTGATGAGCAAAAGGAAACAGTAACCTTAATTGAAGGTAAGATATCCGTAAATTGTGAAGATAAATTTTTTAGAGAAATCCTTCCGGGTGAGGCGGTTAGTTATGATAAAGAAAAGAAGACTTCAGATAGAATGAAAGTTGATCCCGATGAAGCTATGATCTGGAAAAATGGAATTCTACAATTTAAAAAAGAAACTTATCAAGCCGTTTTCTCAAAGCTGGAAAGGTGGTATGGCGTTAAGTTCAGAATTATAGGCAATCCTACAGATGACCTGAAATATAGTGCAAGTTTTAAAAATGAATTACTAGTCAATATTTTAAAAAGTATAAGTTATGGCCATGAATTTGAATTTAAAATTGATGGCAAGAATGTAGAAATTATGTTTCACAAAAAAGGAAAAACGCTATGAGGTAAAAAGGATTATTCTAAAAAAACCGGTAGCTGCTAACTACCGGTTCAAGTTCACCTGAATTGCGATTCAGGACAAACAAATTTTATACATTAAAATCATTTTAAAATTATGAAAAACAATTTACTACGGCAAATTATTATGCTGACAAAATTAACAATGTATGGTATATTTCTTCAGTGTCTGTTTATCAGCATGCTTATCGCATCTGATTCAGAAGCGCAGAAAATTAAAACGGTACGTGAAGTTTACATAAAACTTGACGGGAAAGAAATCCCAATTCAGGAGATTTTCAATATAATTGAAGCATCAACAGATTTTTATTTTTCCTTTTATCCAGGGGATTTTGATTCGAAGCAGAAAATTTCAATTAATTATCAGCAGCAGTTGATTAGTGATGTGCTCATGCAAATCAGCAAAGAGACAAATCTTTCTTTTCGCCAGATAAATAATAGCATAAATGTGAGAAAAAAGAAAAAAAATGTAAACGTTGAAACAATTGAGATAGTCATTCAGGGTGTTTCCATCACCGGAAAAGTTACAAGTGAAGAAGATAGTGAAGGGCTTCCAGGGGTCAACGTTATTGTAAAGGGCACCTCAATCGGAACTGTTACAGATGTCGAGGGAAATTATCAACTTGAAGCTCCAGATGAAAATTCAATTTTTGTATTTAGCTCCGTCGGATATGTTACTGAAGAAAAAATTGTAGGTAATCAAAGTGTAATCGACATTAATCTTACTGCTGATATCCAGGCCCTACAGGAAATTATTGTTATTGGTTATGGTACTCAGGAAAAGAAGGATGTAACCGGAGCAATAGGATCAGTTACATCAGAAGATTTTTCTGCCCAACCTGTTACGAGAATTGATCAGGCTTTGCAGGGAAGAGTAGCCGGTGTTACAGTTACCAATAGCTCAGGAGCTCCTGGCGGAACTGTTTCTATCCGGGTCAGAGGAGCCAACTCGGTTACCGGCAATAATGACCCTCTCTACGTAATTGACGGATTTGTAGGAGGCGACTTTAACATCATTAATCCAGCTGATATCGAGTCGATTCAGGTATTAAAGGATGCATCAGCAACAGCAATTTATGGTAGTAGAGGATCAAATGGCGTCGTGCTCATCACTACTAAAAGTGGAGTATCAGGGAAACCAAGATTATCTTTTACAGCAAGATTTTCTACTTCGGATGTAATCAATGAATGGGATTTGATGGATGCTGGTACTTTTGCTGAAGTTGCAAACCAACGGGCAGCTGATATGGGTACCACACCAAAATTTACAGCTGAGGATATTGCCTTTTATAAAGCAAATGGTGGAACAGATTGGCAGTCTGAATTATATGGACCGGCAACAGGGCAGGAATACCAATTAGATTATTCAGGTGGTACCGATGTTGTAAAATATTTTATTTCTGGTAACTTTTATGATCAGGATGGTATTGTTCTTAATTCGGGTTATAAAAGGTATGCCTTAAGGACAAATGTTAATGCTAAACTCTCAAAAAAGTTAACTGCTGATATTAAATTAAATTTTATCAGAAGGGAAACCAATAATGTTAGTGGTGGAGGAACTACCCAGTCCGCTCTAGCAGGACCTCTTTCCTGGGCGCCTACCACTCCTGTAAGAGATGCAGATGGTAATTTAACTTTACGTGACCCGATTTCTTCTATTAAAACAAATCCGGTAGAGTTGGCTACCAATGACCGAATTAATGAAATAAGTACATTCTTTACGTATGCTTCGTTGAATTACGAAATTATAGAGGGACTTACCTTTGACGTTTCTTTGGGTTTTAACTACTCAAACAATCAAATAAAAACCTTCAACCAGAATTTGCTTGATGGTAACCCAAATGCAAGTAGAACGTCAATAGAAAGTATTTTCTTGCAAAATACAAACAACCTGACATATACTAAGACCTTTGCCGATGCCCATAAAATTACAGTAACAGGGGTAATAGAACATCAGGTGAGAACGGTTGATGCATTTGGCTCTAGTGCTCAAGACTTACTATTTCCTGAATTAAAGTATGATAACCTTACTTTGGCTGGGTCTAATAATTCTTTTGCCGACAGACAAAAAGAATCTATCCGATCATATATAGGCAGGATAAATTATGAGTATAAAAATAAGTATTTAATTACGGGATCTATAAGAAGTGATGGTTCATCAAAGTTCAGGGGAGATAATCAATACAGTACTTTCCCATCTGTGGCAGTAGGATGGAGGCTTTCTGAAGAAGATTTCCTTTCTGGTGGATTTTTTGATGATTTGAAGTTGAGGGGTAGCTGGGGAGAAACCGGTAGCCAGGGTATAGGTGTATTTGGAACGGTGACTACATTTAATACTGACATTGGAGCTGCAGGTTCATCCTTTACCACAGGTACTTTACTGCCCGGTATAGTAATTGGAAACCCAGGCAATAACAATCTTCGATGGGAAACTACTACCCAAATAAACGGTGGAATTGATATGCAAATGCTCAATGGCAGATTAGGATTGTCTTTGGACTATTATGTAAAGAATACAACTGATTTACTATTTAATGAACCACTTCCAAAATATGTAGGTGGAGGAGATATTTCTAATAACATTGGAGAAGTTCAAAATAAGGGATTTGAGATAAGTCTTAACAGCACAATCATTGATAGTGAAAAATTTAGATGGTACACTACCCTTAATATAGCATTCATGAAAAATGAAGTTATTAGCATTGGTGATAGAGAGGCTATATTTTTCAATAACAATGTTGGCGCTGGTTTATCAGGAAATAATGAAAATATTATCAAACCGGGGCTTCCAATATCCAGTTATTGGGGTGTAAACTATTTGGGTACCTGGAAGACAGGAGAAGAAAGCGCAGCGGCAGTATATGGCAATGTTCCAGGGGATGCAAGATATGAAGATGTAAATAATGATGGTGCTATCACCGGTGATGATTTTAGAGTTATTGGAACTGGAACACCAGAAACTGTTCTTGGTTGGAATAATACTTTGGAGTTCAATAACTTTTCTTTCAACTTGTTTTTTATGGGAATGGGTGGATATGACAAGTGGAATCTTGGTTATGCCACGGCTATACTGCCAAACCCGGATGCATTTGAGGCCATCCATGTTGACATACTGGATCGTTGGGTTGCAGGCACTAACGAAGGAAGTGATATTACAGCATTCAGCGGAACATCTGTTGATCACTTCCAATCTTCAAGATGGGTGGAAAGTGGTGACTTCTTAAGATTAAAAAACATTAGTTTGACTTATACTTTGCCTGAGGATTTATTCAAGGGTCTAGGAGCACAGTTCAGTATTGCCGGAACTAATGTGTGGACATTAACTGATTATAAAGGCCTGGATCCTGAGGCATATTCAAGCAATGGTGATGGCGACCGTAGCGGAGCCGATGCAGGTTCTTATCCGAATTCAAAAACCTGGACGCTTAGTATTAATTTAATCTTTTAAAAAAATATTAAAAATGAAAAATTTATCAATAATATTAATTGTACTTATATCGCAATTTTCATGCAGCGACTTTCTCGAGGAAGATTTATCAGCGCAGCTCACTCCTGAAGGAGGAAGTTTGACTACGTTAGCTGGATTGAATTCAGCTTTGGTGGGAACGTACGCTCCTATGACAAGAACCTGGATAACAGGTTATTCAACCCCTGGTACACATGCTATCTTAATGGGAAGTGATGATTTGACAACTCATAAAGCTTCAAATAAAGCCCCATTTAGAGAATTTGATCAGTACAAGGTTTCAGATCAAAATGGACGATTACCATTTATTTGGAGTGGTGCTTACAAGTCAATTCAAGGCAGTAACAATGTCATTGCCAACTATCAAGATACTGAGGGTGATCAAACTGAGATTAACCAGATAGCAGGAGAGGCATATTTTCTGAGAGCATACAATTATTTTTGGATTGTACGGCTTTGGGGTAAAGCTCCTTTGGTATTGAACTCGCAAGAGTTTGATCCGGCATCTTTGGAGATAAGTTCTAGTGATGAGCAAACGATTTATGATCAAATTCTTAGTGATTTGGATATGGCTATAAGTTTGATGGCCAATTGGAAACTTGAAGCGGGACGGGCAAGCAAAGGAGCTGCCCTTGCGATAAAAGCTGAGGTGTACCTGAATATGGCCGGTTGGCCATTGAATCAGACTGATAAATATCAAATGGCGGCTACTGTTGCAGGAGATTTGATTCAAAATGAGGCTGATTATGGTTTTGGTTTGATGGATAACTTCATTGATTTATGGCCAAGTGCTACCTTAAATAATGATGGAAATAAAGAAGAAGTTATGTCCTTTACTTTTGGTACAACAATTAGGTTGGCTTTCAATGCGGATCGTGGTTCAGGGGCAAGACCTGGAGATGAAGGAGGATGGGATGATTATTTTTCTGAATTGACATTTTTCAATGAGTTTCCTGATCAATTAAGGAAGGACATCACATTTCAGACAGAACTTGCAGATGGCACCCAATTCCCGGATTTTGGAACAGGTAGACCTTATTACAGAAAAATGCAAGCGGATAGAAATACTTGGCAAACTACTCTGAATTTAACTTTGGAGCGCATGGCAGAAGTCTATTTTATTTTTGCCGAAGCGCAAGTAATGGCAACGGGTAATAATATGGACCCTGCTGCTCTTGAGGCAGTAAATAAGATTGTAAGAAGAGCGAATGGTTTACCATTGAATACACCTGATGCATCTGTAGATTATACATCTCTTACACAAGATGAGATTATTGCAGAAAAAGGTTGGGAATTCGCAGGTGAATATTGCAGATGGTTTGATTTGGTAAGACTTCAAAAAGTAGAGGAGATGGTGGCCAAAAAAGATCCAAGTGATTTACAACCTCTTGGTCCAATCACGTATTATGTACCATTACCGGTTAGTGAAACACAAGTGAATGGGAATTTACTTGGGGGAGAATAATTAACTCGAGGAAAAATGGCTTTGCGGTCGGGAGGACGATTACTTCCGATCGGTTGTAGAGTAATGTAAGAAATACTAAAACCTGCTAGATCAGCAGGTTTTTTTATGGATTATCAAAATACATGAATCTGGATGAATACACATAGGATGTATATTTTACGTTGGTTCAATTGAAAATAAGGGTCAGTAGGTGGTAAGCTGGAAAAATTTCATAAAAGGTTACATTTGATAAAATGAGTAATAAATCCATACTTAGTACGCAAAATAAATTCTAATTTTACTAAAATCAGAATACTTAATCAAAATAATAAATAAGTTGATATAAGTAATTAAATGCACAATTAGATACTTATTTTAAATAAAAGACACACTAATAATTATTAATAATAATCTTGATTAAGAAGTAAAATATATTTACCTTGTGTACTAAGTTGTAAATATACTTATTCTACATGATAGAATAATATTAATATGAATCAGAAAATTATAGCCGAAATCAATTAGAGTGAAAAGTCATAGTTAAAATCATCGACATTTTGAATACGCTTTATTTGGCCAATTGCTGCTTGCAATCAATCAAAAGAGTATGAAAATAAGTCTCAACCTTTTTATATTTTCTAATTGATCCTCCGGGGAGTCAAATTACATGCTTGCTTTGTACAAGTTGGCAACGTATCAGGATGTCCAATACAATATCCAATTTACCTTATAAATAAATAAAATTTTTCTTCATTTCAATTATTATTACATTTGAATATATCATAATTCAAAATGATAGACAATAATCAGGATAAGGAAAATTCAAAAAAACCAAATCAACTCCAATATAAAAATGGAGAACATAAAATTGGTTTAAAAGAATCAATTTCTCAAAGGGAAGAAAAGACCATAGACCAAAAATTGTGGCTAAAAATTAGAATTGGTAGTGAAGATGCTTTTAAAGAACTATTTCTTAAATATAATAATGTACTCTCCAGATACGGTAGCTCAATAATTCGTGATTCTTTTCTTGTTGAAGATTGCATTCACGATTTATTCCTTTACATCTGGTCAAATAGGTCCTCTTTATCAGAAGTAGAGTCTGTAAAGTATTATTTGATAGTTTCTTTTAGAAGAAGAATATTCAGGATACTAAGCGAAAAGGAAAAAGGACAAAAATTATTGGAGGGGATAAAATTTGAATATCCTAAATATGAAAATTTTTTCGAAAAGAAATTTGTTACCGACCCTATTGCTCACGAAAAAGAAAGGTCATTAATATTAGCCGTTGACCAACTCCCACCTAGACAGAAGGAAGTAATTCAATACAGATTTTTAGAAGGGTTGCCATATAATGACATATCAAAGAAAATGGGGATATCTAATGTTAGTGTGAGAAAACATGTATCCAAGGCCATTAAATCACTCAGAGGAAAACTTTTTTAATTATTGAATTTTTTGGAGGCTACATAATCGCAACCAACTACTCTATTATATTATAAAGTAAATATTGATGGAGATAATTAGGTGATGGAGACAAGGCAAGAAGAATTAAATAAATTATTATTAAATACCAGTTTTAGGAATTGGGCACTTAATACAAATAGTAGAGATATTAAGAAATGGGAGAGTTACCTTAAAAATGATATTGAATTAACTCAATTGGCTGCTGAGGCCAAAAATATTGTTATTCAAATTGAGCTTTCTGATGTTAAGAAACAACCCGAAGATTTCGATTCATTCAAACGTTTAGAAGAAAAACTAAGAAATGAAGAAGAAAAAGTTTTTGTAGTAAGTGACCATAACATCAAATCACATAAAATTAGATTTAACTATTTAATAAAAATTGCAGCTGTCCTAAGTTTTATAATAGTTTTTTCAGGCTTGTTGTATTTTAATACTGAAAGTAATAGTGAAGAATCAAAACTATCATTGACTGAAATTATTAATAAGCATACTCAAAATGGTCAGCAACTTACCATCACACTTCCTGATGGTTCCAAAGTAAAATTAAACTCGAATAGTAGTATTTCTTATCCAAGGGATTTTTTTCATAACAGGAAAGTTGAATTAGATGGCGAAGCATTTTTTACAGTTGTTAGAGACGAATCAAACCCATTCAAGGTAACAACAAGTGAGTTTGCAACTGAAGTACTGGGAACCTCTTTTAATGTAATGGCTTATAAAAATACTAAAGGTAAAGTCTCAGTTTCGACCGGAAAGGTAAAAGTTAGCCCCTATGGATATGATGAAGATAATAAGTATAAGATTATTAAAAAGGAGGAAGCTTTAATCATCAATAACGGTAATCTGGAAAGTGCTGAGTTTAATTTGGATGAAATATTGTGGAAAGATGGAGTCCTGGTTTTTAGCAATGAAAGTATTTATACCATATCTGCTAAAATTCAAAGATGGTTTAATGTTAAAGTTTCTATAAACAATGAAAATTTAATTGCGGGAGAATTTTCCGGTAAATACGCAAACGAGAGTTTAGAAGAAATTCTTTATGGTATGGGATATGCATTAAACTTTTCTTTCGAAATGGAAGGGAATGAAATAATTATTAACGGTAAAAAATAGATATATGAAAAAAATAGACTCTTCTTAAACGCAATCAGCCAATCTTCGTGCAAGAAGATTGGCTGAACACACACTTTCTACTGAACATAGAAAGAAATTATTTAATTGTAATTAAACTTAACAAAATTATGAAATGTAAACTACTAGAGCAAATTTGGTATATGACAAAGTTGGTATTCTACGGAACAGTCATACAGTGTTTTATGTTATCTGTCCTTTTTGCGGCTGACATAAATGCACAAAGAAAAAGTATTGATGATATCTTTTTAGATCTTGATCTAAAAAATAGCAGTATTAAAAAGGCATTAAGGGTAATTGAAAAGGAAACCGGATTATACTTTGCTTATTCAGATGGTTCAATTGATAAAAATATAAAAATTGATTATTCCACAAAAGATGCCTCATTGCGAGATGTCTTAAGCTATTTAGCAAAAAAATCTAATCTTCAATTCAAAAGGGTTAATGAGACAATCAATATCTTAAAAAAAAGCAGCAATCATGAAGCCGTTACTGAAACAATTTCCACCAAGAGTCAGGTAAGAGAAATAACGGGTAAAGTGAAAGATGAAACTGGGGAAGGACTTCCTGGCGTAAATGTAATTGTGCAAGGCACTACAATCGGAACAGTTACCGATGTTGAGGGAAACTATTTATTAGATACTCCTGATGAAAATTCGGTATTGGTGTATAGTTCTGTGGGATATGTTACAGAAGAATTAATTGTAGGTAATAGAAGTACGATCGACATTACTCTTACTGCTGACGTCCAGGCCTTGCAGGAGATTATTGTTGTAGGTTATGGTACACAGGAAAGGAGGGATGTTACCGGAGCAATCGGTTCAGTGACATCAGAAGATTTTGCAGCTCAACCGGTAACGAGAATTGACCAGGCTTTGCAGGGAAGAGTAGCCGGTGTTTCCGTTACCAATAGCTCTGGAGCTCCAGGTGGAACGGTTTCAATCAGAGTAAGGGGTGCTAACTCAGTTTCCGGAAACAATGACCCTTTATATGTAATTGATGGATTTGTTGGCGGTGACTTCAGCATAATTAACCCATTCGATATCGAATCGATTCAGGTATTAAAAGATGCTTCTGCAACAGCAATTTACGGTAGTAGAGGATCGAATGGTGTTGTACTTATTACTACTAAAAGTGGTACGGCAGGGAAACCAAAATTATCACTTACGGCAAGATTTTCCACTTCAGAAAGGGTAAATGATTGGGATCTGATGGATGTCAACCAATTTATTGAGGTGGCTAACCAACGGGCTGATGAATTACCAGGTAATGAACGAAAATTTTCAGCTGAGGATATTGCTTTTTATAGAGCAAATGGTGGAACAGATTGGCAAGAAGAACTTTTTGGCACAGCTTTCGGGCAGGAATACCAACTGGATTATTCCGGAGGATCTGAAAAAGTAAAATATTTTATCTCAGGTAATTATTATAATCAGGATGGTATCGTCATCAATTCGGGTTATAAAAGGTATGCCTTAAGAACAAATGTCAATGCTAAACTCTCTGATAAGTTAACTGCTGATATTAGATTGAGTTTTATTAGACGGGAAACAAATAATGTCGTGGGTGCGGGGCACACAAATTCGGCACTTGCCGGACCTCTTACCTGGTCGCCTACTACTCCTGTATATGATGAAGATGGAAATTTTATCACGCGTGACCCGATTTCTTCTATAAAGGAAAATCCTATAGAGTTGGCTACTAATGATCGGATTAACGAAATAAGTACGTTTTTCACCTATACATCTTTAAATTATAAGATTATAGATGGTCTTTCCATTGATGTTTCGTTGGGATTTAACTATTCCAATAATCAGCGTAAAGAATTTAACCAGAACCTTCGTAATGCAAACCCAGGTGCATCGAGGAGGTCAACAGAGAGCGTTTTCTTACAAAATACGAATAATCTGACCTATACTAAGACTTTTGGCGATCATAAATTTACTGCTACCGGTGTATTGGAATATCAGGTAAGAACAGTTGATAGTTTTGGATCTAATGCTTTTAACCTCCTATTTCCCGAACTTAAGTATGATAATCTGACTTTGGCAGAAAGTTCAGACGCTTTTGCCGTTAGACAAAAAGAGTCTATCCAATCATTAATTGGCAGGGTAAATTATGACTATAAAAATAAGTATTTGGTTACCGGATCTATCAGAAGTGACGGTTCGTCAAAGTTCAGAGGAGATAATCAAAATAGTACCTTTCCATCTGTTGCCTTAGGATGGAGACTCTCCGAAGAAGAATTCCTTTCGGGTGGATTTTTTGATGATTTAAAACTGAGAGGTAGTTGGGGAGAAACAGGTAGCCAGGCCATAGGTGTTTTTGGAACAGTAACCACATTAGCCACAGACAAATTCGGTGCAGGTTCATCATTTAACACCGGTATTTTGCTGCCCGGTACTGCCATTGGAAACCCTGGTAATACTGATCTTCGGTGGGAAACTACTACCCAGGTGAACGGAGGAATTGACATGCAAATATTTAATGGCAGGTTGGGATTGTCATTGGATTATTATGTTAAGAATACAACTGATTTATTACTTGATGAACCACTTCCAAGTTATATTGGTGGAGGAAATATTTCAAGGAACGTAGGAGAAGTTCAAAACAAGGGATTTGAGATTAGTCTTACCAGCACGATTATTGATAATGAAAAATTTAGATGGTACTCAACCCTTAATGCTTCATTCATGCAAAATGAAGTTATTGACATTGGTGACAGAGAAGCCATATTCTACGATAGTAATGTTGGAGCAGGCACAACAGGGAATAATGAAAGTATAATCAAGCCAGGGCTTCCAATATCTAGTTATTGGGGGATTAAATATTTGGGTACCTGGAAGACAGGAGAAGAAAGCGCAGCGGCAGTATACAGCAATGTACCCGGAGATTCCAGATACGAAGATTTGAATAATGATGGAGCTATCAATGTAGATGATTATCAGTTTATTGGCTCAGGAACGCCAGAGACTATTCTAGGTTGGAATAATACAATGGAATACAAAAACTTTTCATTCAATGTTTTCTTTATGGCAATGGGTGGATATGACAAGTGGAATCTTAATTACGCAACTGCTGTAATGGCCAACACAGATGCATGGGAGGCTACCCATGTCAATATAATGGATCGTTGGGTTGCAGGTACTAATGAAGACAGTGACATTCCTGCATTCAGCCTATCATCGGTTGATCTTTTCCAGTCCTCAAGATGGGTGGAAAGTGGTGATTTCATAAGATTAAAAAATATTAGTTTGGCTTATACTTTACCCAAGGATTTAATCAAAGGAATTGGAGCACAGTTTAGTATTGCAGGAACTAATGTCTGGACATTAACGAATTATAGAGGTCTGGATCCTGAGGCATACGCAAACAATGGTGAAGGTGACCGAAGTGGAGGTGATGCAGGTTCTTATCCGAATTCTAAAACCTGGACGTTTAGTATTAATTTAATCTTTTAAATAAAAATTATGAAAAAATTATCGATAATATTAATTGTACTTACATCGCTATTTTCATGTAGCGACTTTCTCGAGGAAGATTTATCTGCACAGCTTACTCCGGAGGGAGGTAGTATGAGTAATTTAAATGGATTGAATGCAGCGTTAGTTGGGATATATTCCCCTTTGACAAAAACCTGGAGATTAGGACTTTCCTCTCCACATACACATGCTGTCCTAATGGGGAGTGATGATTTGACAACGTTTCCAGCTTCAAACAAAGCTCCTTTTAGAGAATTTGATCAATACAATGTTTCTGATCAAAATGGACGGTTACCACTAGTTTGGAAAGGCACTTACAAGTGTATTCAAGGAGCCAACAATCTCATTGCTAACTATAAAGATACTGAGGGTGATCAAACTGAGATTAACCAGATAGCAGGAGAGGCATACTTTCTGAGAGCATACAGTTATTATTGGATTGTACGACTATGGGGCAAAGCTCCTTTGATTTTGCAGTCACATGAGTATGATCCGGCGACCTTAGAGATAAGTTCTAGCAGTGAACAGGCGATTTATGATCAGATTCTTCTGGATTTGGATATGGCGATTAGTTTGATGGGCAATATGAAGGTTGAAATTGGACGTGTAAGCAAAGGCACTGCCCTGGCTACAAAAGCGGAGGTGTACCTGAATATGGCCGGATGGCCATTGAATCAAACTGATAAATATGCAATGGCAGCGACTGTTGCTGGAGATTTGATCGAAAATGAGGCTGATTATGGTTTTGGCCTGATGGATAACTTCATTGATTTATGGCCAAGTCCGACCATAAACAATGACGGAAACAAAGAAGAAGTATTGTCTTTTACTTTTGCGGGAACAGGAGATTTTTTCACATTCAATGCAGATCGAGGTGCCGCTGCAAGGCCTGGAGAAGATGGAGGATGGAATGATTATTATGGTGAATTGGGATTCTTCAATGATTTTCCAGATCAAGTAAGAAAAGATGTCACTTATCAGACAGAACTTTCAGACGGTACACCATTTTCGGAATTTGCAACAAAGAGGCCTCACTTTAAAAAAATGCAGAGCCCAATAAATACCTGGCAAACGCTAGTAAACCTTACCTTGGAGCGCATGGCAGAAGTATATTTTGTTTATGCTGAAGCACAAGTAATGGCTACGGGTAATACCATGGACGCAAAAGCTCTTGAGGCAGTAAACAAGATTGTAAGAAGAGCTTATGGTTTGCCACTGAATACCCCGGATCCATCTGTAGATTATACATCTCTTACACAAGAGGAGATTGTTCAGGAAAAAGCCTGGGAAATGGCAGGGGAGTATAGCAGATGGTTTGATATTATAAGACTTCAAATGTTAGATGAAGTAATAGCTAAAAAACATCCGGACGATTTACAACCTCTGGGCACACCCAAGTATTATTTGCCAATACCGGTGAGTGAAACACAAGTAAATAAAAATTTGATTAGTGGAAATTAAATAAACAAAATACATTGATCTTTAGATCAGGCTGATAATAATTTCTGCACGATCTTAGATTAAAAGTAGAAATCTTAAAACTTAAAACCTGCTATATCAGCAGGTTTTAAGTTTTTATTGATCCAAATTTGTGGTTTTAGAAAAACTCACAAATTTGAATAACTCGAAGCGGACGATACGATTAGGTTGAATGGTATGATCCAAATGGATTCAGATTATCATTACTGTTAAAAGCTACGATGATAATGCTCACTAAACATTCGCAATACCCATCCATGTCAATAAATAAATATCCCTTACATTTGTTGTTAAATTAAAAATATCGCAATGAGATTTCTAACAATATGTCTGTCTATTGGAATTGGTTTATTTTCGCAAAGTTGTAAATCTACCAAGGATACTGATCATACTATTTCATCGTCCTTTCCTGCACATCGGCCAACTTTGGTGTCAGGTGTCCATGCCTATAGTCAAAAACAAATTGAACCAGGAGACGAATTGCAATTAAGGGTAAGCAGCACTGTTCCTTATGAACTTTCAATAGTAAGATTGGGCAGTGATCCAGACAGCATGGATAAAGACATAACACTCTTTAGTACGAGTTCAGAGGCTATTCCTCAAGCTATTTATCCAGGTTCATATATTCACATTAGTAAAGGGTTAAGCAATGTTAAGGCATTAACTCTTGAGTGTTGGGTGAGAGCATTTGATATACAGTCACGACAGGGTCTAATCACACAAACTGAAGAGAAAGATGAGCTGAGCTATGGAATCTATTTGAATGCAGGTAATGTAGAACTTCAAATAGGTAATCATATTCTTCAAACTCCTCCAGGTTATATAATTCAAAAAAAATGGCATCATGTAGTAGCTACCTGGGACGGTTCAACAACGAAAATCCACATTGATGGATTTCTTGTTGCCGATGCTTTATATTCAAAACCACTTTTAGAATTATCCGGAACCTTGAAGTTAGCCGCATCCTCCCTCAAGGGGAAGACTGATCTTTTTTATGATGGAGACCTGGCAAATTGTTTGATATACAATCGTGCCATAAGTAAAAATGAAATAATAGCTCATAACAATTCAATGGCATTGTCTAACCCTGCTGAGTCTGGTCTTATGGCTCATTGGAAGTTTTCTGAAGAAAGAGGGTCTTTGGTTTCTGACAGGAGTAAGCATAAAAGAAATGGACAGATAATAAATCACGCAACATGGATGATTGGAGGTCCTTCCTTTAATGATAAACGCGGCCCCCGTCTAAACCCCGATTACCAACCTTTAAAAGACCCTACCCGCGGACACGCTCTCAGGTTTGCCAGTGACGACCTTTATGACTGTCGATGGAAAATTAGTCATAAATACCAAATTCCCAATGACGCCAGGCAAGGATTTTATGTTGCCAGATTTAAGTTTAACATTGATGGAGAATTAAAGTATTATAACAACACCTTTGTAGTCCGTCGTCCTACAAAAAAAGCTCCCGCTCCAATTTTAGTTTTAGCCTCAACCAACACCTGGGTTGCCTACAATAGTTATCCATTTGCAGCAAATGTAAAAGCTGGTCTAACCAATTGGCGTACAGGCGCCGCTAGAAAGCTGTCCAATCCCAAATACCCTGGGTTTTCCCAATACCAGGAACACCAGGCCGGTCAGCCAACTTTTCAATCGGGTCTGAGGATGCCTTGGCCAAATGCCGGGCCATATAAGACATACTACGCAGAAAGCAATATCTTTAGTCAGTGGACTCGTGGAGAACGTTTTCTTCATTTATGGCTTGAGAAAAACAATTATTCTTATGATCTTCTAACAGATATGGATATAGATAAGAATCCGGAATTATTGAAGGGTTACAAAACTGTTTTCTTACTTTCCCATAGTGAATATTGGACAGAGAAAGCTTACTTGGGTGTTCAAGATTACCTTTCTGAAGGTGGTACTATTATTGCTTTAACAGGAAATAGTATGTTTTGGCGTGTTAGTTTTGATGAAGACTACAATATTATGGAATGTCGCAAATTTCCTGGTGCTATGGCAGCTAGTAAGTCAACACAAGTTGGGCATGTTTTTCACAGTCAGGATGGAAAGCGCGGATCACTCATGCGCTACTGCGAGATGCCCGCTTGGAAGTTAATAGGCCTGGAAACTTTAGGTTGGAAATCTCAAAGCAAAGATTTTCAAAGTTATACTGTAGTTGAACCCGATCATTTTTTATTTAACACGCCCAATAAAATTGATGTAAAAAAGGGAGACCTGATGGGTGAACCCAATCTTGAAAACCAATTTCTTGGTGCTGTTGGCCATGAATACGACGTCCGCCTACCTGTCCTTCAAAGTATTCCACCACGCGAGCACGCTGTTCCTCAATTTGCAAATCTTATAGAACCAAAAGGAATTATTTCGTTGGCAAGATCTTACAATAAAAATAGAAAAGGGATAGACTATATAGCCATTAATGGACCTACGCAAGATAACCCCACAGGAATAATTTCTGAAATCATTTATTGGGAAAGAGAAGATAGTGGTAAGGTATTTAATGTCGGTTCGGTAGCTGCACCTTGGGCAGTCTATAAAGATGAGAAAATGAGTTTACTACTTAAGAATGTGCTTAGTCATTTTGGTATAGATAATTAATTCCATCATTTTTTTAACGCATTGGGTAGTATTTGGGTTTTTTCAGGTTAATCATACATAGTACGCAAAGTAAATTATTAATTCACAAAATTAGAAGTATTTAGTCCTAATACTAAAAATAAAAATAAGTTATATATATTATTTATATGTATTTTAATACATTATTTTTAAATAAATGACAAAATAATAATATTTACCAAATCCTTGAAATTTAAATAAAAAGTTTTAACTTAGCGTACTAAGTAGTGATGCTATATACACTATGTGTCAAAATACTATCAAAAATAAGTCAGGAAATTATCAACCAAAATAAGTTCGGTTAGCTCTGAGCAGACGGAAGCATTAAATAATGATTTTAAAATTCCAATATATAATCCAGTGGGTTGTGTGCAAGTTGAAAAAGGAAACAGCGTAATATTTTTGAGAGAGCCCAGGAGTTTTAAATTAAGTATTTCGACAGTGAATGTATGCTCAGCTTAATGAAGATTAGATTTAATGAGGAGATACGATTCCTAATAAATCAACGAAAAAGAAATAAATGAAGAATTATGTTACTGAATCAAAAATATAAATTTTTAGTTTTTGTGTTATCCGTTCTTCTTTTTGGCGGGTGTCAACGTGCTAGTTACAATATCCAGTTGACATATGACAAAAAACAACAATTCAAATACCGACATGGCGATATTAATATTCTTGGACATATTTCCAGCGTGTCAAAAGATGGAGTTTATCAATTAAATGGTGGAAAGAAAGTGCCATTTTATGTCAAAGGTATCGATTCTGTGAAGGATAGTATTTCTAGAAACAGGCTATTTGAAAAGGGCGATTTTAACATTGAAATACCAATAAATTCATCAGATTTATCAGCTGGGAAGAACCGATTATTGATCAGTATGATCGACTCATTGGGAAAAAGACATCGTCGAAAAGTAAAATTTAACTGGGAAAGCACTCCTGTGGACATCTCATTGGATTTGACCGACTTGTCGGCATATTCACATATTCAGGAAATAGGTCAGATTGTGAATGGTGCTTTTGAATTTGATCCTCAACGAAATATAATCAGAACTGTAGCTCCGGTTGAAAAGGATGCATTGCTGCTTTTAGGCTCACCTCATGGCAGTCAGGAAGCTACTTATTCTGTAATATTTGGTGACACAACCGGTATTTTTCTTGGCTTGGCTGATTTCTTTGCCGGTCATGAAGCGGCAATTCCTCCAATCGGGATAAAACCCGGTTGGTCATCAGCAGGCCTGGCAACCATTCGCCCCGACAGGAATGGCTCTGCACAAACCTGGCTGGCATGGGGCGATCTGCTTTATGATGACAGGATATGGGTTGTCAAGACTGAATCTCCAAAGCCTTTTGAATATCAAGCAGGACGAGAATATCAAGTACGGCAGCAAGTGATATTTCGGGATGGCATCAATCGGGCACGATTCAAAATATGGCCCGCTGGAGAACCGGAACCTGATGGTTGGTTGTGCGAGGAAAGTGATGAAGATATTCAGGATAATAAAGTTAAATTTAAAAAAGGCTCATTCGGATTATTCCAGTTTAATGGGCAACCGACTGAGTGGTTTAATATTAAAGTTGTGTCTATAAATTAATCAACATGAGCAATTTGAAATTTTTGTGTACTATACTTTTGAGCCTGTTTTGTCTTAATTATTTACTTGCTGAACCACAACCTGGTGATGTTTTTCGGGAATATACTTATGTCAAAAACGACCGGTTAATGCTTATCTATGCAGATTCAAGCAGTTATAGAGAGCAATGTAAAGAACAGCAACCTCCTGAAGAAATAATAGTTAAAAACATTGACCTAGACAAAGCTATCAAGGTAGAGGTAATTGCCGAGCACTGGGGAGGGCATTGTGGATCGAGCAAGCGAAGTGTCCGTGTTAATAATAATAACCCGATACCATTACCCCTCATTCAGAATGTAACAGAAGGCCATCTGCCTGAATGCTACTATACCACCCAGTTGCGCCAAGCCGTAGAGATTCCTCTGAATCAGTGGAAGGAAGGCGATAACACCTTATCATTTTCTGTCTCAGAACAAACTTGCTATAGCTTTGACTGGGGCTGGTTCTGGGTTTACGGTGTAGTAGTACGGGTTTATTATGATGAATCCAAACCACATGCAGAAGGAAAAATCACCAATCTTGTTTCGAATTCCAGCATTGGTGATTTTCCAGAAATAGCAGTGCACGTCCCTAACGATATTGATTCTGTTGAACGAGTTGAGTTTATTGGATTTTATGAAGATTTTGATTGGGAAGGGAATGGAGTCTTTCGCCAATGGCACTACCAGTACGATTTGACTGATCTCCAATATGATTTTGGCAGTGAGATTAAGAAATCATTGAAATACAATATCGGAACTGATCTCAACCAACCATTCTCTGTAATATGGGATACATACCATCTGCCGGATCAGGAAAAGCCCATGGAAATTGCCGCACGAATAGTATTAAAAAATGGCATCACTTCCATAACTCCTGCAATTAAAGGTCTTACATTAAATCGTCAACGAAAGGTTAAAATGTACAAGACTGAAAATGTACCTGAAGAATTTAGTGTACGCATTGGTAAGAAGAAATCCTGTCACATAACCCTGCCTGATGGTTTGGCAAATGCACGCATGGCGTGGATAACGGTCTCCACTTGGTCTGCGGCAACCAATGACAACTCTGTTCATGAGATAGGAATTAATGGGCATAGGCTTGCCGATAATTTTGGCGAGTTTCATCATTTTAGATACAACCGCATTCCTGTACCCATAGAATACCTCAAACAAGGTGAGAATGAAATTTATATTTATTCGGAATTCGAAGGACATGGTCTTGAAATTAACTGGCCCGGCCCGGTAATAATGGTTGAATATTAACCCGAATAATTTGGGAGATAATTATAGAAACGCTTTTAAATACCTACCGCAGGAAGGCTGACAAACAAGCTTGCCTACTGGACAAGGCAGAGAAATGATTTATTTTTCATTAAAAATTTGTTTCCTGTATTTCATATTACGCACGAATAAAAAGAGGATAAAAAAATATATTATGAATAAAATTACGTTTTCAATTCTGTTGTTTTTTTTTGGTGACCTGGCTACTGCCAATGTAGACAAGCCTGACTTTCTTGTTCAAAAAATTGATGGTCCTGATAAACAATGGTTCGGTCCTTTCTCCGAGGGATCTGCTGTGTTTGACGTCAACAATGACGGGATACCTGATATTACGAGCGGTGCCTACTGGTACGAAGGTCCAAAATTCATCAAACATCCTTTGCGGAACGTTAAAGCCTATGGAGAATTTATGAGCAATGGTGGTGAGTACCCGATTGATATAAATGGTGATGGATGGACCGATCTGATATCCTGGGGTTGGTTTGATGATCAGAATATTTACTGGTATGAAAACACAAAAAATAGTGGTGAGCCATGGATACAACATAAAATAGCGGACTCTCAATACACGGAGTTTCTTCTGTGTGAAGATGTTGATGGCGATGGTGACACTGACCTTTTACCCAGCCTTTGGTTCTATACTGAAGCTCATTGGTTCGAAAATCAAAATGGTACGTTTGTCCGACATACAATGGATACCACAAAAGTAAAACACGGTGTTGGTTTAGGTGATATAAATGGTGATGGAAAAATGGATATGGTAAGCACCAAAGGCTGGTTTCAAGCGCCAAATGACCCTGCCAACGAAAAATGGCAATTTTTCCCTGAATTTCAGATTGCAGAAGATATGGGAAGTATGCCGATGCGACTATTCGATGTAAATGGAGATGGACACAATGATATTCTGTATGGCATGGGGCATAATTATGGGTTAAATTGGCTCGAGCAAAAAGTCAACAGCAATGGACGCAGCTGGATTCGTCACACTATCGATTCTTCATTTTCTCAGGTTCATGCTCTTGAACTGGCGGATATCAATAATGATGGCCGTCTGGATTTGATTACAGGTAAAAGGTTGCGGGGACATCAGGGCAATGATCCCGGTTCCTTAGAACCGCTGGGTATTTACTGGTATGATATCGATCCTAAAACCTCTTCCTTTACCAAGCATATCATATCATACAACGCACTGGTTGGTACGGGAATGAAAATTAATGCTGTGGATATTGATAAGGATTCAGATTTAGATATCGTGGTCAGTGGCAAATCCGGACTTTACCTTTTGGAAAACATGTCTGTTTTTGATAAACAAACACCAGATATTATTCAAAACATAAGCTCATGGAAATTTGATAATACCATTCTACCATCATTTCACCCCGATGTGGATGTGGATAATTCCTGGTCCGGTGAATATCCAGGTCCGTATAATGCCCAAACTACCATCTTGGATATTAACCAGGATGGAAATATGGATTTGTTTTTTGATGCGAGTCAGGGTACAAGCGGGGGTTACAAAATGGTCTGGTATGAAGGACCGGATTGGGAGATGCATCGAATCAACAAAGGTGATTTTGTAGGCAATGTATGGGTTGATATGGATAAGGATGGCGATCAGGATCCGGTTATCGCAAAAGGATTTGAGGGTGGTTCCTCCATCGTATGGCTTGAAAACCCAGGTGGTGAACTGGCGAAACAAAAAGACTGGGAAGAACATACTATTATCCCACTTGAAGTTAACCCGAATACAGACATGATTAAAAGTGATGATGTGAATGGAGATGGCTTGCCCGACATTATACTACAATCCTTTAACGCAAGAGTATTTTATATACCTGGAATTAAAGATCCCAAAGGTGGAAAATGGAAATACTATGAGATCAGCGGTTTTAAGGGAGATCCTCATACGCGCACAGGCATGTCGCTTGGCGATGTGGATAACGATGGTGACATTGACGCCATTTTCGGTAACGGCTGGCTCGAGAATCCGGGACATGAAAATATTCGAAAAAATCCAGAATCACTTTGGACAGACCGAATGATCGATCTGGATTTTCCTCGTGAAGCGCAGAGTGCTGTGGTCGATCTTGATAAGGATGGACTAAATGACATTGTACTTATATGCGAAGAAAAAGGACACGAAATCAGCGGTATATGGTGGTACAAGGGAGATGATAATCCACGAGATGATTCATGGAAAAGGAATATGGTACTCAATAATCGGGAGCGACTTCATTCTATTGGCATTGCTGATTTTAATGGAGACGGCAAACTGGATATTTACACTGCACAAATGCATCAAAACTGGAAATCACCCCGACGACCCGGATACGTCTCTATTTTTGAGTGTGTTGATCTCCAGGCCAATTTATGGAAGGAGCACATTATCTCTACATCAGGATCACATCTTTCGGCTGTCTCGGATCTTGATAATGATGGTGATCCTGATATTGCCGGCTGCAACTGGAATAATACGCTGGCGCCTGAGCGACCAATGCAACCGAATATCTGGTTGAATAAAATAAGGGATTAGCAGCGATTCCGTGAGGATAAACATGATGCTTTAAGTCATTAAAAATATACATTTATATAGAAAATTAATTTTCATATGGACACGAATATCTTCAAAGGATAATGAAATCCCTACTCCCGGACCTTCCATTCAGCAGACAGCCAGTCTTGTGTTGGATATAAACAAAGATGGGTTAAATGACTTTATAATTGGAACCAGAAGGGAAGGCCCAAGCCTGCTTTGGTATAAGAATACAACAAGTGGATTAGAAAAATTTCTCATTGACACCACCTTTCTTGAAATAGAAGCGGGAGGTGCATTTTTTGACATTGATCAAGATGGTGATCTTGATGTCGTTTTTGGAGCTGATGCCAAGGACAATCATATATGGTGGTGGGAAAATCCTTATCCAAATTATGATGTAAATACATGTTGGGAAAGAAGGGTCATTAAGCAAGATGGAGGCAATAAGCATCATGATCATATTTTTGGAGATTTTGATGGCGACGGAAGAGTTGAGCTGGCATTTTGGAACCAAGGTGGTAAAAGATTGTGTCTGGCTGAAATCCCCGATAATCCTTTGATCGCTGCTTCTTGGGATTATAGAGATATTTTTAATTGGGAAATTAAGGAGCAGTATGAGGGGTTGGCGCAGATAGATGATGGTATTCAAGATATAATCGGAGGGGGCAGTTGGTTTAAATATCAGGAGGATGGTAGGTTTTTACCGATACTGATAGACAGTACCATGTACTATACAAGATCGGCCGTGGGGCAATTGGTTACTGGAGGGACTCCTGAGATCATTTTTGTGTCGGGAGATAAAAGCAGCCCATTAAAAATGTATCAATGCAGCGGTGATCCCTTGCTTTCAGAATCCTGGAAAAGTAAGGAATTGTTAGATACTATGGTTATTCATGGCCATAGTTTAGCTTTGGCCGACATCAATCAAGATGGAAATCTCGATATTTTCAACGCAGAAATGCACACTCCAGGCCAGAAAGATAAATGTAAAACGAGGATTTTATATGGTGATGGTCTTGGTAATTTTAATGTACAGATATTGGCTGTTGGATTTGGGAATCATGAGTCCAAATTGGCTGATTTAGACGGCGATGGAGATCTGGATATTTTAGGTAAACCATACACTTGGGATGCTCCAAGAATCGATATTTTATTCAATCAATTGAAATGAAAGTAAAATATATTTGCCTTATACTGATAACATTATTGTTAGTTCAGTGTACGGAAATAACCAGGGTGCATTTAGTGGAATTTGAAGTGGATGAGTCTGCCGGCAATGTGCCCTGCTATAAAATAGAAACGCAGGCTGCTGTTTATTTTCTTGAAAAGGAAGGTGCAGGACTTTCAAGTATAGTTGATCCCGACGGCATCGACTGGATAGGGTTTCACCCTGAACCAGGTACAGGAGCAGGAGGTGAATACCGTGGTTTTCCAAACGCCGTTCATAAACAAGACGGTAGCTTTTTTCACCCAAAAAATATAGGCACGGAACTATCAAAATTAGAAATTATACAAAACACTGGCAATTTGGTTTCAATAGGTGCTACTTCGGGGAATGGGAATTGGGAAGGCATTTGGGATTTTTATCCAACTCACTGTACATTCACTATGACCAAAATGCCCAATGAGTACCACTACTGGATTTTATATGAGGGCACGCCGGGAGGAACCTATGATGATACAGATTGGTACATGACTTCCAGTATTCAAGAAAAAATTCCTCTCACTATAAATCATGAGGGAGACATACCAGACCCGGAATGGATAGCTTTCGGAGATGCAAACCAACAACGTGCAATTGTTTTATTCCATCATGAAGATGATGAGGAATTTGATCGTTTTTACCAGATGCAGGAGAAAATGACTGTTTTTGGATTTGGCAGAAACGGAATGAAAAAATTGATCAACAAGGTACCGCAAAGTTTTTCAATAGGATTTGTTGAAAGTACAAGTCATAAGCGTATTGATGACTTTGTCCTTAACCAATTATCAAAATAGTTTATCTTTCACATCGTGAAAGGTAGGCAACCAAAAATTGAGTTTGTTGCTAATTACAGTGTATCTGATGCCATCCGGAAAATTTGAGTCCTAGACAACAGATAAGATTTCCTTAAGTTTATTTGGGATTCATGATCACATACATATTTAAGAAGAGATCCTAATTATTAGATTTGGTGATCCTGCTGTAGGCAGATGGTCGCATAGCGACCCTGATGAAGGACGAATTCAAAATTGGAGAGATGTAGGTCAGATAGGAAATGAACTAAAAACCAGATGGATTAACGTAATTCCTGAACTGAGGGATTTTGTTAATAATAATCCTTACAATAACTGGCAGGATGATTTTTACAAGACAGGTATCACCCAAAATTATCAATTGTCTGCCTCTGGAGGAAATGAAAATATCATTTATAAGGCTTCGGTAAACTATTTTGATGAAGAGGGTATTATTCCCAATACCGTATACGACAGCGTATCTGCTAAAATCAACATAGATGCAAATATTAGTAAAGAACTAAAGATAGGCCTGAATTAATCCTACTTTTCAAAACATAAAATAGCCTAAAAATATGTCTGGCGCACCACAGAATGCATTGGTATCAGGTATTACAAACTATTTTGTTGCGGTGTCTCCGTTTTTTCAGAAATAAAATGATGATGGAAATTTGTCATTTTTGGGAAACGAAAGTGAAGAGTACTGGGATGTGTTAGAATGGAAATTTTCTGAAAAAGTTCCCCATTTACCAAGGTGTTGAAATCGAAAGTCAGCATGATCTCACTATCGCAGGTTCAGAGAATATGAGACAGTCGGTCGCTATGCGTTTAAAATAAAAACTTATGATGTGGAAATGGCCCTGGTGAGCGATGAATATCATCCTGTTCATCTGGTATCAGTTGATGTATTTGAATAGGTAACAAATGAAAAGTTTGACCTCTATCAATAAATGCTTGGTGGTGTAGAAATTGGTTTTAGTACGGTGGCTGAAGAGTAAAAGGAAATAATATCAAAAGAGAAATAATCAATAAAATAAAAAGTTACAAATGAAAAATTACATAATCATCGTCCAAATCTGACTCAAGGGTCTTACCCACTCATGTTGTTTTTCAATGTCCATTCTTGAAGGTAAGAGGGAAAGTTTTTAACTTTAGAGACAATCAACCAATGATAATAAACTTTTAATATTTGGTCCATTTTGTTTTTTCAGGCATTGAAATTTTTTCCTGAAAATAGACTCCCATATCGCTTACAATGATAATTATATTGTACTTGCTTGGTCAATTGAGGTTTAATTGTAATTAAATCTATCTCGTTGGTAACAGTCTGTTTTGTTTAAACCTCAGAAAAATTGCGACTACAATTTTCAAATTGAACGTGATGAACAATCTTATCTGCCTTGCCTTCAAATTTTAAAGTATTCCCTTTGTGACCAACTTGCCCACTCACAGATTTGATAGAAGACTTTCTCAAATTGATATTCTTCTTAGCTAAACCATCACTTGATAGGGGTTTACTACTGTTGTGGCTATCTGTTTTTAGTTGGGCCTTCAGAGAATCATTCTCGTTTTTTAAGCGAATGATCTCATCTTTAAGATCGTAGATGAACTTAATCATATCATTAAAATTAGGAGTAGTGAAGGCTTGTTTTATTTTTTCTCCCAAAAGTCTTGTGCCTTTGGTACTCCAAGGCCAACAAAAATATTCAACCTACCAAGTAGCTGAATCGTATACATATTACGCATTTATAATAGAAGTTAAAGTGCACTGATACCGATGAGCTCTTTTCAATGCATAGTGAAGTTACTGGAAACTATTCCTTATGACTTGAAAATATGCGTGATGCAGGGAAACGATGTAAAATATTTGATGGAATCCAGTTTTGTTTGAAATATTCATAATTTGAAAAACTACTACAAAACAAATACTTTACTTATACTTGTAAAGTAGCAGGAGACTTCAAGAAGATAAAGGAGTGCACTGGATTTTCTGAATAAATTCAAACTTTTACCTGAAGTCGAAAAAACAAAGTCATTTGCAATGACACATATACCAAGAATTATAATCCAAATAGAGCGATCAAGAATTTATGGAAGGAAACTTCTGTATGGGATATCCAAGTATATAAAAATTCGAGATGAGCCATGGATTATTTTAAGAGAACCATTATTATATAGGAAGGATATTAAACGATCAAAAGATTGGTATAAACGTGTGAAGGCTGATGGCGTCATAGCGCATGTTTCTACAGCAGCTCAAGCCAGAAAATTAGTCGAGTTGGATATTCCAGTAGTTCTCAATACTATTGAAGAACCCAATTTTCGCTATCCCACAATCATCAACGAATCGGAACGAATTGGTGAAATGGCCGCTGAATATTTTCTATATAAGGGATTTAGGAATTTTGGTTATTGCGGTATCAGCCAATATCATTGGTCGAGGGAGCGAGAAATCGGATTTAGAAACAGCCTGAAAAAAGTTGACATTCAACCATATGTTTTTGACACGGCAAGTATAAAACAACATATCACTTGGGAAGAAGAGCAAAAGCATATTTCGGATTGGCTTACGTCATTGCCCAAGCCAATAGCTATTTTTGCGTGCAATGATGATATGGGACTGCAAGTACTTGAGAGTTGCCGTTTGTGCAACTTGATTGTACCGGAAGAAATCGCTGTTTTAGGTGCAGATAATGATGAGTTGTTATGCGAAACGGTCTATCCGCCATTGTCAAGCATAGTGAGCAACGTAGAAAAAGGCGGCTACGAAGCTGCTGCTCTCCTCGATCGCTTAATGGCAGGTGAGCCGATGCAGGATCAAACGATCCTGTTGCAGCCTACGCATATCGTTACCAGGCATTCTACAGATATCACATCTATTGCGAACAGTAATGTTGCCAAGGCTGTTTCATTTATCCATAACAATTTCAGAAAAAACATCAGTATTGATGATGTCGTAAAAATATCCTCAATGTCTCGTCGATCATTGCAAACTGAATTTCGCAGAGAAATACGAAAAACAATTCATGACTATATTCGAAATGTTCGGTTAAAGTATATTGAGAAATTGCTAATCGAGACCAATCTGCCCATCAACATGATTGCTTTAAAATTTGATTTCCCCGATGATAAAAGAATTTATCGCATGTTTCAGAAAGAAAATGGAATGACTCCCTTAGAATTCAGAAACCAATATCTTATCCCGTTCAGCCCTGTTTAATATTGTGGGTTTTGGAGAGATTTACTGGGAAAATATTGCTGAAATGAAAGATTTGATTGGTATGAGCATTCCTTGTGAATATGATATTTGCCCAGATTTTGCTTATATAAATTCAATACCTGCAAAATAAAAAGCTCGTTACAGCACTTATCATCTATAGTTATTTACAAGCAGAATCATCAACTCTACTTCCTGTTGAAAAGTGATCTTGATTGATATTATAGATTTACCTGATTTGTGAGCGAAACAATATGCACTTCCAGGTACAAAACACAAATTAATTCAGGCTAAATTCCGGTGTGAAAAATTGTACATTTTTAATAAATAAACAACTTCATAAGTTTATGTATGGCTTTTATTTTTTGTTAATTGAATTCCACCTTTACTTAGCATTGTTGATTTGAAATTTTAATGAAGCATATTTTTAATTTGTTATGGAAATGGTCAGGATGGGAAATTATTGGCAATGTTCCCGAGACCGAAAAGAAATATGTAATCATAGTTGCCCCTCATACGTCAAGCATGGACTTTATTATTGGTGTTTTGGCCAGGGGAAAATTGAGTTTTAAGGCTAAGTATTTAGGAAAAAAGGCTTTATTCAGACCTCCTTTTGGTTGGATTTTTAGACTTGCAGGAGGCTTCTCTGTTGACAGGTCAAAAAGCAATAACATTGTTGATCAAGTAGTAGATATTTTTCATTGTCATGATGAATTTATTTTTACCCTGGCACCGGAAGGTACCAGGAAAAATGTGAAAGAATGGAAAACCGGTTTTTATTTTATAGCCAATAAAGCCGGAGTACCCATAGTGAGAGTTGTGATGGATAGAAAGCAAAAAAGACTCATTTTCCATGAGCCATTTTGGACGACAGGAAGCATAAAGGTTGATTTGCCAATTATAAAGCAAGTGTATTGAATAAAATTACATATGAAAATTTCTTTGAATATGAACCATAGTTGGCTATGGCAAAAATATAGTATCAGTCTATTGGTTTTCTTAGCATTCCTTGTGCAATTTCCAATTGATTCCTTTTCGCAGAATTTTGGCGGTCACCCCAACTCATTGAAATGGCGTCAGATTGATACCGATACTGTCAGGGTTATTTATCCAGTAGGGGTAGAAAAGCAGGCCCAAAGAGTGGCAAATACTATTCACCATTTGAGTAAAAATAACAGGAGATCAATTGGTGCCAAGCACAAGAAGATTGACATCGTACTACAAAACCAGACGGTAGTGTCTAATGGATATGTTGGCTTAGCCCCATTTCGATCAGAATTTTTTCTCAACCAACCTCAAAGTAATCATCAGGTATCTACCAACTGGTTAGATATGTTGTCGATTCATGAATACAGACACGTAATGCAACAAACGAATGCCAGAAAAGGACTAACGAATCTTGCATACATTCTTTCAGGGCAGTTGGGTTGGAGTTATTTTTCTTCATTAAGTATTCCCAATTGGTTTTTCGAAGGGGATGCAGTTGTGACAGAAACAGCATTAACTGCTCAGGGAAGAGGGAGAATGCCAGTATTTTACAACGGGTACAAAAGTTTGTTTTTGGATGATGTGTATTTCAATTACCCAAAAGCAAGAAATGGCTCTATCAAAGATTTTGTTCCCAACCATTATGAACTTGGATTTTTAATGAATAATTATGCTAGAGAAGAATTTGGGAATGATGTGTGGAAAGAGGTGATTTCTGATGCTGGTAAATATAAGGGGTTGATATATCCTTTTTCTAAAAATTTGGAAAAACATACTGAATACCCCACATACGATATGTATATTTTAGCATTAAGGCATTATTACGATAAGTGGGATAGTTTGTTGGTGCGCCCGGAAGTTGAAACTGAACAGCTAAATAATTTGGATAAAAATGGAACATTTACAGATTATAAATATCCCTACTTTGATGATGAAGATAATGTCATTGTGTATAAAGCAAGCTATAAGCAAATAGGAGCATTTTATAAAATAAACCGATATGGAACAGAATTTATTATCAAACAACAGGGGCGAGTTTTAGATAATTACTTTTCATATAAAAACGAAAAATTGGTATGGACAGAAATTGGTCAGGACGAACGCTGGGGGTGGCATGTAAATTCTAATATTATATACTATGATATTGAAAATGGAGAGAGAAAAAAACTGACTTCGTCTTCTAAATATTTTTCACCCGATTTGTCTTACGATGGCACAAAGATAATAGCTTTCCATGTCTCTGAAAATCAGAAATATAACTTGCATGTGCTGGAAGTCGAAACAGGTTTTAAACTAAATGAAATTCCAAACCCTAGTAATTACTTTTTTTCATATCCTAAATGGGCAGAAAATGATGAGTTTATCATAGCAATTGCCAGAGATGAAAAAGGAAAAACCGCCATTGTAAAAATAGATGAGCGAAACGGACAGCTTATTAATATCACAAAGTTTAGTCATCATCAGATTGGTATTCCATGGCAAAAAGACAATTTCGTTTTCTATTCATCATCCTATTCGGGAATTGACAATATCTATTGTGTCAATATGAACGACGGAAAAATCTATGAAATCACAAATATAAAAACAGGTGCTTACACACCCGCTGTAAAAGACAATAAGCTTTATTTTAGTCAGTTTAGTTCGCTTGGTCACGATATGAAAATCATGGAATTTGATACAAGTAAGTTGGTCGAAACTAAATATGTTGAGCCGATTGACATGGTGCAATATCAATCGGTAGCGGCTGTGGAAGAGGGAGGAGATATTACAGATAGCATTCCTGATAAAACATATGATACGCAGGGTTATTCCACTTCATCAAAACTGATAAATCTCCATAGTTGGAGTATGTTTTTTGCTGATCCAAACTACGAATGGTCTTTAATGTCAAACAATATATTGAATACCCTGGCAATGAAATTGGGAGTGAATTATAATAGAAATGACAATAATTTGAAATACTTTTTTGATTTTTCCTATGCCCAATTTTATCCTGTTTTTTCATTGTCTGCAAGTTATGGCAGACGGAAAGGTCTGTATTCTATTTATGATGACAATGGTAATTTTGTTGAAAATGTCACGGTAAAATGGAATGAAACGGTTATTAAGCCAGGCGTGTTGATCCCATTAAATTTGAGTTCTGGCTTGTACACCAGGAGTATGAATTTCCTTGGAAATTATTCATATACGTCAATAATATTTGATAATAATGATCAGGTAACAACAACAGATTTTGATTTGAATTCCTACCAGATGGGGATTTCATTTTCGAATAACAGGAAAAAAGCAAAGCAAAATATATTATCGAGTTATAGTCAATATTTGGGTGTGTCGTACAACAGCTCTCTTGATGATAATGTTGCCAAGCAATTTTTTGCGAATGCAGAACTTGTATTTCCTGGCATAGCAAAAAATCATAATATTGCTTTTCAGCTATCCTATCAACAGGAAGATGCAGAGAATGACTATCGCTATGTAGATAATTTCTTTTATGCAAGAGGGTACAATCGACCGGTTTATGACTTTATTTATAAAGTTGGTGCCAACTATCATTTGCCATTGATTTATCCCGACTGGGGATTTTTAGGAATTTTATATTTCTATCGTGTTAGAGCAAATGTGTTTTACGATTATAGCAGGGCCCATTTACTTAATTCATCTACCAATACCGAGTCCGTTAAACTGTATAATTCTGCTGGTGGAGAATTAGTGCTGGACACCAAAGTTCTCAATAATTTCAATTTTAGTTTTGGCTTTCGATATAGTTATTTGTTAAATAATGATCCACAACAAATGAACTTAAAACATTCATATGAATTCTTCTTACCTCTCGTGAGGTTTTGATGTTTAATACCAGTTTAACCATAAAACAAGTCATATAAATAGTTTCTTTTTCACTTATATTTCTCTTGATCATCTAAGCAAAAAATAATTCAATTTATTTATGCCTCATTTTACAATTAAATTGGTATAACAACCACCTTCCTTGAGATTTCTCCCATTTATAATCGGCATTTTGATTTGAGATGAATATCAGAATCAGAAAGAAGAGGATTGTCGGGAAAATTAAATGGGCGAAAAATTCT
>VAPM010266974.1_pt1 | contig 35501 bp, 36 predicted proteins | sample 3395091 | NCBI WGS metagenome assembly VAPM01 (sample SAMN08290445, study PRJNA428436) | hydrothermal vent metagenome | isolation source: Deep-sea hydrothermal vent chimney 3 | place: Pacific Ocean: Juan De Fuca Ridge
AATTAATAATTATTTGATACTTATTATTCATTAAAACAATTTGTTTTATGTTCGTGAATATCTAAACCATCAACTTCTTCTTCTTTAGAAACTCTTAATCCTATTGTTTTTTTCAAAATGAACAATACAATAAATGATATAGTAATTGCCCAAGCTGCAATTGCAAATACACCAATAGCTTGAATACCTAATTTATGGAAACCTCCACCATATAATAATCCTCCATCTGTTGCAAACACACCTACTAATAATGTACCTAGTGCTCCTGATACTCCATGAACTGATATAGCTCCAACTGGGTCATCAATTTTTAATTTTTTATCAATAAAATCTATTGCAAATACAACCACAATCCCTGCTATAAGCCCAATTGCAAAAGCACCAGCTGGACTAACAGCAGCACAACCTGCAGTAACGGCTACCAATCCGGCTAAAATACCATTTAAAGTCATGGAAATGTCAGGTCTGCCATAAGCAATCCAAGTAACAAACATGGCACTTAAAGCACCAGCTGCTCCAGCAAGATTAGTAGTGATGATAATATCAGCTACATTATTTGCATGTTCGCCGCTTATTGCTAATTCTGAACCACCATTAAATCCAAACCAACCAAACCAAAGAATAAACACTCCCAACGAACCAATTAATAAATTGTGTCCAGGAATTGCATTTGATTTTCCTTTTGTGTACTTCCCAATTCTAGGACCCACCATGATGGCAGCTACTAATGCAGCCCAACCGCCAACAGAATGTACCACACTTGAACCTGCAAAATCAGTAAAGCCCATTTTAGCTAACCAACCTCCACTTTGCCATACCCAATGCCCTGAAATGGGGTAAATAATAAGCGTCATTAAAAGTGAAAAAATCAAGTATGTTGAAAATTTGGTTCGTTCTGCAATTGCACCTGAAACAATTGTTGCTGCAGTGGCAGCAAATACCGTTTGAAAAAATAAGTTATGCATTTCGTTTGGTTTACTAAAAAACCAAGAAGGAGTTCCAATAAATGAACTAATAGAATCTCCGTACATTAGCGAGTAGCCAATTGCCCAAAAAACCACACTACCAATACAAAAATCCATAATATTTTTCATAATAATATTTCCAGTATTTTTTGATCGAGTAAAACCCGTTTCCACTAGTGTAAAACCAGCTTGCATAAAAAACACCAAAATCCCTGCAATTACAACCCACATTAAATCTAATACTGCGTTAGTATCCATAATATATATTTTTAATTAGTTAATTTTTGATATTTACTTAAGAGCATCTGCCCCTTTTTCACCCGTTCGTATTCTATAAGACTCTATAACATCGGAAACAAATATTTTACCATCACCAACATTACCTGTATGAGCAGTTTTTATAATTGCCGCTACAGTTTTTTCTAAAAAAGGATCTGAAACTACAATAGATAAAAATCTACGCTGAATATCGCTTGTACTATAACTAACACCTCTATACACATGTCCTTGTTTTTCATTGCCTACTCCTGTTACATCCCAGTAACTAAAAAAATTGACTTCAATTTGATGTAATGCATCCTTTACTTCACCAAATTTTGATTTTCGAATAATTGTTTCGATTTTCTTCATAATAAAATAATTTTATAGGTTATCTGTGGTCAAAAGTATATTTATATTTTTTTACCCCATAATTTTATAGGGGTAAATATTTTATTATTATACATTTTTTATTTTTACCCCTATTTTATTATGTGATAAATAATTTATTTATTAAATTATCCATCATTTTATAATAATCGAAATTAAAAAAAAGTTGATTTTTAGAAAATTATAGCAGTTTTGAAAGGTATAAGCCAAAAAAGACTGCTGTAAAACCTAACAATAAAGAACTAGTTGTGTAGGCAAAAAAATGAAGATAGTCTCCATTTTTAAAAAAGATGTGATTTTCATATGCAAAAGTGGAAAAAGTAGTAAATCCTCCACAAAAACCGGTAGCTAAAAGTAACGATTGACTTTGAGATAAATGAGGTGTTTTAGCCAAATAACCTAATATTAAACCAATTAACAAGCTTCCTAAGACATTAGATAACATAGTGCCATAAGGGAGGTGAGTATCAAAATTATTCACCCATTTACTTAGCAAATACCTAGAGACGCTTCCAAATCCTCCACCAAGAAAAACTAATAAAACTTGTTTCATTTTTTATAAATTAATTTCATCAATATCCCTTACATTCCACTTACCTGTTACTGTACCATTATTTAAAATTACAATTCCTGGATTTGCTCTTATTATGGTTTTTAATGTTGTTTCATCACAAAATAACATTTTAAAATTGAAATTATACTCTTTCTTATATTTTATAAATGTTTCATTTAACGAAGAAGATAAAGCATAAACTAAATAACCTTCCTTCAAGGCTTTATCTGTTATTACTTTTACATTTTTAAATCCTCCTTTTCTACTTTTTTCAATAGAGTTCATCACCACTAAAAGTACTTTAGGAGCTTCTAACACTTTATTTGTTAAATCGTCTCCTTCATTAGATTCCAATAAAAAATCATGAACAGGCGGCAAATCATCACCAACATATTGCATTTGAGCCGGAATATTTTTCCCAACTGCATAAGGTCTAAAATCAATAGTTGGTAAATGTAATAATACATGATACATTAACGTAAAGCTTCCTAAAAGTGATAAAAAAGCAATCCAATTCAATAATGAAATTCCCCCAATAGGCTTTATTTCTTTTACCTTAATTAAGAGAAAAACGATTAATATTAAAAAGAATATATTTTTATAAAAAGTTTGCCAAGGTGTTAAGGTTATTGCATCACCAAAACAACCACAATCTGTAACTTTATTATAATATGCTGAATACCATGTTAAAAACAAAAAGAATAAAATTAAGAGTAATAAACTCCAAACTATAATTTTAGGATAATACCCGATTAATAATAAAACGCCTAGAAAAAATTCAATAAAAATTAAAAAAACCGCTAATGGTAAAGCATAATGAATTAAACTTTCTATGTTTAACACATCTGCACTTAAATATTCCTGCAATTTATAACTAGTACCTAATGGATCTACCATTTTTACAAATCCTGAAAAAATAAATGTTACGCCTATTAGTACCCTAGCAATTTGGATTAAAATTTTCATTAACTATTTTCTTTTAAATGAATTAAGGCAAAAATAGCATAATTTATCATATCTTGATAATTAGCATCTATACCTTCTGAAACTAACGTTTTACCCTTATTATTTTCAATTTGTTTAACTCGCAATAACTTCTGCAAAATTAAATCGGTTAATGAACTTACACGCATTTCTCTCCAAGCTTCTCCATAATCATGATTTTTATTCTCCATTAATTGCTTAGTAATTTTTATATGTTTGTCATATAATTCAATAGCTTCTTCATTACTTAAATCTGGTTGCTCAGCAATTCCTTTCTCCAACTGAATCAAAGCCATAACCGAATAATTAATAACACCAATAAACTCAGATACTTCACCTTCATCTACTTTTCGGGTAGTATTTTCTTGCAATTGTCTTATCCGTTGTGCTTTAATAAAAATTTGGTCAGTAAGAGACGGCAAACGCAGAATTCTCCAGGCACTTCCGTAATCTTTTAATTTATTAATGTATAGGGAACGGCATTTTTCAACAACCTGATTATACTGTTTTGAAGTTTGTTGCATGTAACTTTAATTTGCGTAAATTTCGAACAAATTTAAGGAATAAAAAAACATCTTTTTAATTATGAAGAAAATTGCCGTTTTTTGTGGCTCTAGCCTAGGGTTTAGTGAAATTTATAAAAATGATGCTATTAAATTAGGAACCTATTTTTCTGAAAATAAAATTAGTTTAGTATATGGAGGAGGAAAAATTGGAATGATGGGAGTTTTAGCAGATACTATGTTAAAAAAAGACGGTGAAGTTATTGGGGTAATTCCAAATTTACTTCGTCATGAAGAAGTTGCTCATTCAAATATTTCTGAAATGATTGTTACTAAAACTATGAGCGACCGTAAAGTTACCATTAGCAAATTAGTAGATGGTTATATTGCCTTACCAGGTGGATTTGGAACATTAGATGAAATTTTTGAAGCACTTACATTAAGTCAATTAGGTATTGAGCAAAAACCTGTAGGCATTTTAAATACCAATGGCTTTTTTAATCATTTAATTAAACAATTAGAGGTTATGGTAACTGAAGGTTATTTAAAAGAATCTAATAAAAATATGTTAATTATGGCTGATTCTGTAGAAGAATTAATTACTAAAATGAATACCTACAAAGCTCCAAAAATTACCAAAGTAATCAATAAAATAGTAAGTTAATGTACAGCATAAATTGCAAAGGAAATTTGGTCGATTTATCTTCTCCAAAAGTTATGGGAATTTTAAACATAACACCTGATTCTTTTTTTGATGGCGGAAAATACTCCTCTGAAAAAGAAATCATCAAACATGTAGAAAAAATGCTTTTAGAAGATGCTACTTTTATTGATATTGGTGCTTATTCTTCAAGGCCCGGAGCTAAACCAATTTCAGAGAAAGAAGAATTAGAACGTATTTCACCTATAATTAAGGTTTTAGTAAAAACATTTCCTGAAATTATTATTTCTATAGATACTTTTAGAAGTGAAGTTGCTAGACAATGCGTATTAAATGGTGCTGCTATTATAAATGATATTTCTGCCGGAAGCTTAGATAAAAATATGTTTAGGACAATTGCTGAATTACAAGTTCCATATATCATAATGCATATGCAAGGAATTCCAGTAAATATGCAATTAAACCCAACTTATGATAATGTGGTGCAAGAATTACTTTTCTATTTCTCTAATAAAATTGCACAACTTAGAAAGCTAGGCGTTAACGATATTATTACTGATGTAGGTTTTGGCTTTGGAAAAACCTTATCTCATAATTATCAATTATTACATCATTTAGAAATGTTTAAAAACTTAGATGTTCCTAGTTTAGTTGGAATTTCTCGAAAATCGATGCTTTATAAACCACTAGAAATTAACCCAGAATCTGCATTAAACGCAACCTCATCTGCCAATACAATTGCGTTGTTAAATGGAGCAAATATTTTACGTGTACATGATGTAAAAGAAGCCAAAGAATGTATTAAAATTGTAAATTTGTTAAAAGAAAATTCATGAAGAAAATAATAGCTCTGCTTATTTTAGTTAGCTTTTTTAGCTGTCAAAAAAAAGAAGTGAAAATACCTACATTACCAAATAAAGGTTTTGAAGAAGTAATTTACAACCACTCTGAAGTATGGATGTTTTTCAATGTGAAAGGTAAAGATACTTTAGTAGAAATTAATAAAAAAAACACCATTGCAACAACACATTGGATTTATAATATAGATCGACGATTACCTTTAAAAACCTTTATTTTATCATTAAAAAAAATAAAGTTTAAACATGCAAACTCAGTACATTCAAAAAAAGGAGTGCATGATTATTTTAGTTATTCTGATACTATTTCAAAAAAATTATCTTTTATAAAATTTGATTCCATTTCATTTATTACCGATAGTTTATTATCCAAATATGAAATTAAAAAAAATCCTAAAAAATATATTAATTTCAATAACATCAATTTAACGTTTAACAAAAAATCCATATTCTTAAACGATGCCAAAATTAGTAAGGAAGAATTTAAAAAAACACTCTTAGATTTTATTGATTTCTCATCAGAAAATAAAATTACTTTATTACATTTGAATTTTAGTGATGATTTATTGTATCAAGATTTTTTAAATTATCTAACCTTAGTAAACAACCTTAAATCACCTAAAATTAAAGTAGATCAGAAAATGTTTGTGTTTAATAAAAATAAAGTTCCAAATTGCAATTGCAATTAGCCATTTATTATCGTAACTTTTTCTATTTTTACAAAAACAAGCTTCATGTTAGATTTTTTAGACTTTTCTTTCCTAAATGCTTTAGACATAGTACTGGTTGCAATTTTATTATATTATATATATAAATTATTAAAAGGAACTGTAGCTATTAATATTTTTATTGGAATAACTTTAGTGGTTTTAATTTGGAAAATTACGCAAGCCTTACACATGGAAATGTTAAGTGGTTTACTAGGCACATTAATTAGTGTTGGAGCAATTGCTATTTTAATAGTTTTTCAACCTGAAGTAAGAAAATTTTTATTAATGCTTGGTTCTACTAATTTTACACATCGGCGCAATTTTTTAAAACAATTAAAATTTTTGCAAAGTGAAATTATAAATCCTATGGATGTCGAATCAATAATTTCAGCCTGCGAATATTTAGCCGATAAAAAAATGGGAGCAATTATTGTTTTAGAAAGAAATCAGAGTCTAGATTTTGTGAAATCAACTGGAGATATGATGAACCTAGAAGTAAATAAACCAATTTTAGAAAGTATTTTCTATAAAAATAGTCCATTGCATGATGGTGCTGTTATTATTAAAGAAAATTTAATTATAGCTACTCGTATTGTATTACCTCTATCTCAAAAACAACTACCTGCTCATTTTGGATTAAGACATAGAGCTGCCGTAGGAATTACCGAAAAAACCGATGCATTATGTTTAGTGGTTTCCGAAGAAACTAGCAAAATAACTTATTTTAAAGATGGTGAATTTGTACTATTTAAATCCAACAAAGAACTTGTTGAAATTATTAGGTATGATTTAAATTAAGCTATATTACTGGCAAATTGCATATTATATAAGGTTCTATAATAGCCGTTTTTTCTAAGCAATTGTAAATGTGAACCTTGCTCAACTATTTTACCTTTATCCATTACTATAATTCTATCTGCTTTTTTTACCGTTGTTAATCTATGAGCAATTATTATTGAGGTTTGATGTTGAGTTATTTTATCTAAAGCTTTTTGAATTAATTTTTCAGAATACGAATCGATAGAAGAGGTTGCTTCATCCAAAATTAAAATACTTGGTTTACTAACATAAGCACGCAAAAAAGCAATTAATTGTCTTTGCCCAGAAGACAACATAACTCCTCGTTCTTTTACATTATAATGATAATTATTAGGTAAACTCATAATAAAATTATGAATTCCTATTTCTTTAGCTGCTTTTTTGACTTCACTTAAACTAATAGACAAATCATTTAAAACAATATTATTATAAATAGAATCTGAAAATAAAAAGACATCTTGTAACACCACCGCAATTTGATTTCTTAAGGATTTTAATTCATAATCTTTAATATTAGTTTGATCAATAGATATTTCTCCTGAATTTGTTTCATAAAACCTATTTACTAAATTAATAATTGTAGATTTTCCTGCTCCTGTTGCTCCAACAATAGCCACAGTTTCACCAGCATTTACATTAAATGAAACTCCTTTAAGTACCTCTTCACCTATAATATAGCTAAAATAAACTTCTTTAAAAGATATATTTCCATTAAACCTACTTACTTCAACTTTTCCTTTATTTTCAATTAAACTTTCAGTATCAAAAACTTCAAAAACCCGATTGCCAGCAACCATACCCATTTGTAATGTGTTAAATTTATCTGCAATTTGACGAAGCGGCCTAAATAACATTTGCGACATCATTATAAAGGCAATAATTTCCCCAACATTTGTAGTTCCTGAGCTAACAATATCCAATCCTCCGTACCAAACCATTAAACCTACTGCAATAGAAGATAAAATTTCAGCAATAGGAAAAAAGATGGAATAATACCAAACCGTTTTTATATGTGCTTTTTTATGGTAATCATTAATTTTTACAAAATTTTCATATTCCAATTTTTCACGGTTAAACAACTGAACAATTTTCATTCCTGTAACTCGCTCTTGTACAAAACCATTCAAATTTGCTACTTGTTTTCTCACTTCTTGAAAAGCACTTTTTATTGCTATTTGAAATATTTTAGTAGCATAAATTAAAATTGGTAAAACAATAAACGCAATTAAGGCTAGTTTCCAATTCATCCAAAGCATAACTATTGCAACCACAATCATTTTTAACAAATCGCTGATAATCATAAATAATCCTTGTCCAAAAAACTGAGCAATAGTTTCAGTATCAGATACTAAGCGTGTTACCAATTTACCTACAGAAGAATTATCAAAATAGGTCATTTTAAAACCTAACATATGTTTTTGAAGTTGCACCCTTATATCTCTAATTATGTGTTGACCAAACCAATTAACTTTATAAATAAATACAAATTGTAATATAACTTCAGCAATTAGAAACACAACCATCAATAAAGAAAAATTGAGAATTCCTACTTCATCTTTATTTTTAAAATAAATATGTACTATTTTTTGTAATAAAATGGGACGAGCTACTGCAACTAATGATAATAAAATAGCAGAAACTATACCTATAATAAATTGCATACGATATTTACTCGCAAAACTCATTAAGCGTTTAAAAATATGCATATCAAAAGCTTTTCCTGTTACTTTTTTACTCATTTATTGTGTTTTTTGGATATGTTATTTTAGTCAAAAACAATCCCTTTGCAGGTACTGATGGCCCAGCATTACTTCTATTTTTACTTTCAATTATGTTTTTAAAATCGTCTAAAGATATTTTCCCTTCACCAACATCTAATAATGTTCCTACAACTGCCCTAACCATGTTTCTTAAAAATCGATCTGCGGTTATTCTAAAAATTAGATTATCTCCATCTAAATTCCATTCGGCATTTAATATTTTGCAATTATAAGTTTTAACATCAGTATTTGAACGAGAAAAACATTTGAAATTTTTATAATCAAACATTAATTTTGCTGCTTCGTTCATCATATCAATATTAAATTTTTTCTTAATTAATTGCCATGCAGTCTCATTTTTAAACGGATTTCTTCCTAAATAAATATAATATTCATAACTTCTTGAAATTGCATCAAACCTTGCGTGTAAATTATCATCAGTTTTAAAAATACTATAAATAACAATATCATCTGGTAAAATAGCATTTGCTTTGTATATAATTTCTTCGGTATTAATTTCATTATTTACATCAAAATGTGCGTAAAATTCAATTGCATGAACGCCAGCATCGGTTCTACCAGCACCAACAATATCAATAGTAGATTTTAATAACGTGCTCAAAGTTTTATTAACTAATTCTTGAATAGTAATTGCGTTCGGTTGATATTGCCAACCATGATAATTTGTTCCTTTATATGCAAGTTTAATAAAATATCTCAATTGAAATGTTATTTTTGTATAATTGCAAATATACAGCATATTTGTGAGTTGATTTTTAATTATAAAATGAAAAAAATTCTTCTTTTATCGGATACTCACGGCTACATAGATAAGCAAATGTTGAAGTATGTAAAACAGTGTGATGAAGTTTGGCATGCAGGAGATATTGGTGCTATTGAGGTAGTTGATATAATTAAAAAACTTAAACCATTGCGTGCTGTTTATGGTAATATTGATAATCATATTATTAGAGCAGAATACCCACTTAATGCTAAATTTAATATTGAAGAAGTATCGGTTTGGATAACTCATATTGGTGGTTATCCAAATCATTATAATGCTAGAATTAGAAAAGAAATTCAACTAAATTCTCCTAAATTATTTATCAGTGGGCATTCGCACATATTAAAGGTAATGTATGATAAAAAATTAAATATGTTACATTTAAATCCAGGAGCTGCTGGAAAACATGGTTTTCACAAAGTAAGAACAATGCTACGATTTCAAATAGATAAAGACAAAATCTCTAATTTGGAAATAATAGAATTTAAGCGACATTAATAAACAATTGGAACTGATATAAATATTCGTGTTCCAGTTTCTGAAGATTTAATATTAATTATTCCGTCTAACACAAGAATTCTTGCTTCAATTTGACTAAGTCCAACACCATCCTTCCCTCTAACTTCATCAATATCAAAGCCAACACCATCATCAAAAACAACTACTTGTAATTTACCATTAAGTTGTTCTAGCTTAACCATCCCGTTTTGAGCATTGCTATGTTTTAACATATTATTCACCATCTCAGTAATGATATTAAATATTTTAATTTCAAAATTTTGATTAAAACGAGTAATGTTTTTTGAATTTGAACTAATAGTTAAGGTGGAATTAGAAGTTTTATCACATAAATCCTGAACTGCTGCGGTTAATCCAAATTTTAATAAAATAGAAGACATTAACTTATGAGATAAATCCCTAATTAGAATTGAGGCATCTGAAATAATAGCTTGAGATTTATCAATTTCTTTTGGAGCATTTTCTCCTAATTGCTTTTTACTGGCAAACAAATGTAAATTAGCTGCGGATAATAAAGCACTCACATTATCATGTAAAACTGCAGCTATTTGCTTACGTTCTTCCAATCTACCATCTAAAGTAGCCGCTAAAATTCTAGATTGGGCATCGCTTTTAATTTTTTCAATATTAGCTCTATTCACTAACTGTTCCTGTTCCATTTTAAGAATATAATTCTTCTTGGAAAGCTTATACAACTTATAAAACACATAAACAGCTAATAATAATAAAACAGAGGCAATAATTAATCCTTTAGAAAGTAATTCTGCTTTTAACCGTTTAGACTTTTCAACTTCAGCTTCTTTTTCCTTTTTAGCAACTTTATATTTTGAAGAAATTTCGGCAATTTCTTTATACTTTAATTCTTGTTTTAAGGAATCATCAATAACTGTATATTTATCTTGAAATTCAAACGCTTTTTTATAATTTTTTAAGCCACTATAAGCATAGGCAATATTAATAAATGCAGATCGTCTCGTTTTTTTATCTAACTCATTTTTACCATTTCCCACCAATAAAAGTGCCTTTTGAAACATTTTAAGTGCATCTTTATATTTCCCTTGCATATAGTAAATACTTCCTAAGTTATTTAAAATACCTGCTTCAATTTCTTTATTCCCAAGTATTTTCTGATAATTTGCAGCAATTTTAGAATTAGTAATTGCCTTATCATAATTTTCTTTTAAATAGTAAATACCCGCCAAATTACCATGTATTTTAGCTTTTAAATCTTCTTTATGTGCTACTTTTTTATTTAGCTCAACAGCTTTTAAGTAGTTTGCCAAAGCACTATCTACTTTTGCGTCTAATTGAAAATTCCCCCCCTTTTTAAAATAGATGTACTGTAACGTTTCATAGTCGGTTTTAATTAACGGAATTATGTAATTATAATTTAAATTAGATTTTTTATAATCTCCATTTTTACGTAAAATATTCGCCAACATCCTGTGGCTGTTAATAATGGCAAGTGTGTCCTTTTTTGCTTCTACTTCATCAATTACTTTATACAATTGCTGAAGAGCTTCTTTTGTTTTATTCTGAATAATTAATTCTTGAATAAGTTTTAATTTTTGATTTTTTAATTTTATTGGATTTTGAAAAATTTCAATTGAATTTTTTGCAGAAATATTACCCATAAAAAATAATCCAATTAAAACACTTAAGAATACTCGTTTTATGAATTTCATTATATTATAAAAATGAAAATTAAACAATATTGTTTTTAACAGCATAAATGGCTAAACCAACCACATTTTTAACATTCAATTTTGAAATTAAATTTTTCCGATGTGTTTCAACTGTGTTTATGCTAATATGAAGTAATTTACTAATTTCTTTTGAATTATACTGCTCTGCAATCAATTTTAAAACTTCTATTTCACGTGGAGTTAGCGAACTAAAAAAAGCACTTTCACTAGATTCTTTACCATTTTTTACAGATTTTTTGGTAAAGGTAGCTATCAACTTATCTTGGATACTTTTACTAAAATATTGTTCTCCATTATAAACGGTATTAATTGCTTCAACAATATTTTCAGCAGCACTGTTCTTAGCTAAAAATCCACTAGTGCCAATTTTTAAAACTTCTTTAATAAGTTTAGTATCATCATAACTAGATAGAACAATAACTTTTTGTGCTATCTTTTTCGTAAAAAAATATTGCAGAACGCCAACACCATCAATTTTTGGCATATTAATATCTAAAATTAAGATATCAGCAGTATTATTATAAAACCAATTAATCACATCTTCACCATTTAAGGATTGCCCAACGACTTCAATGTTTTTTTCGGATGATAACACTGCTATTATACCATCAATTAAAAGTTGATGATCATCTGCAATATGAACTTTTATCTTTTTCAATATTTTCCCTTTTTTAAAAGTATGTAAATAATTAATCTTAACTATACCCAAAAATAGTGATTTTTTTTAATCACGGTAAACCGTGATAATAAAAAACCATTTCTATTAAGAAATGGTTTTTATTGCACTAAATATACTAAGATGTTAGGTTTAACGTAATCTATCTACAGATTTTACAAGCTCTTCATCCTTTTTTATAGCTTTATTAGCTAAAGAGATAACTACTATAGTTATAATAGGGATTAATAGCCCAATACCCTTCTCAGAAATTTTAATTTCTCCAGATAAGTTTTGTGAAAAATATACGAGAATACCTAATAAAATAAAATTGATCAAAATAATAATTCGTCCCACTACAAATTGTAATTTTCTATTTTTAAACAGAAAGATATCAATAAAGGACAATAACCCTGAGACAAAAAATAAAATTGTCACACTTTTTAACAGCAAGTTATTACTAGCAAAAGCATCTAAAACATAAAATTTATCTCCTGCCAAGTTTTTCCATAAATAAACTAAAAAAATTAAGCCTACAGATAAAAAAGTAGCAAGCAATAAATAAACAGATTGTATTCTTTGAATCATTTTAAAATAATGTATGGCAAAAATACGGTTTATTTTTAAAGAAATAAAAGATTAATTATATAAAATAAATTTATATATTTGCATAACATTGCGTATTTGACAAATACATAACTACAACTAAAACAAACTATTTACCACAAAATTTATTCACAAATCAATCCTTAATGTATATAGGATATTTAAAAAGATTTTTATACAAATTAAAATTATAACTTACTATAATGTTTGAAATTTCCCAATTAAAGGAGAAAACCTTAGTTGAGTTGCAAGAAATTGCAAAAACTATAGGTGCAAAAAAGTATAGCCATTTAAAAAAATTAGACTTAGTCTATTTAATTTTAGATCTTCAAGCTACAGCTCCTACCAAAGTTATTAAAAAAGATACTACTTCTTTAGATAACAAACCCAAAAGAAAACGTATTATTAAAAAGCCAAAAACTTCTTCTAATTTTCAGAAAAAAGATAACAACCAATTGGCTATTAATTTAAAAACTCCTGAAAAAGTTATTGAACGAAAAAAAGCAATTGTTCAAAAACCAGTAGAACCTTTGGAAAACAAAGCCCAAAATAAGAGTTTACCAACAAAAGAAAAAACTGTAAACACACAGGTTAAGGTTGAAAATAATTCTCAAGAAGAATCAAAAAAAACAAACAAGCCAATACAAAATAAAAATCAGGATAGGCCACAAAAGCAAAATGAGAATTCTCAAAAAAATCCTGCTACAAACCAACCAAGAAAACAAGTTGATCATCAACAAAAAAATCAACAACATAAAAATAGACAGCCAAACCAACAAAAAGGTCAACGCATAAATAATGGAAATCGTTATAGAGATCCTGATTATGAATTTGACGGTATTATTGAAAGTGAAGGTGTTTTAGAAATGATGCCTGATGGTTATGGTTTTTTAAGATCCTCAGATTATAATTATTTATCATCACCTGATGATATTTATTTATCACAATCTCAAATTAAATTATTTGGATTAAAAACTGGTGATACCGTTAAAGGTGTGGTAAGACCTCCAAAAGAAGGCGAAAAATATTTCCCTTTAATTAGAGTTTCTAAAATTAATGGATTAAACCCTAATGTGGTTAGAGATAGAGTTTCATTTGAGCACTTAACACCATTATTCCCAAAAGAAAAATTTAATTTAGCGGGTAAAAACAGTACGCTTTCTACCCGAATTATTGATTTATTTTGTCCTATTGGTAAAGGTCAAAGAGGAATGATTGTTTCCCAACCAAAAACGGGAAAAACCATGTTGCTCAAAGATATTGCAAATTCAATAGCATCTAATCACCCAGAAGTTTATCAAATAATTTTATTAATTGATGAACGTCCTGAAGAAGTTACTGATATGCAACGTAGCGTTAGAGGCGAAGTAGTTGCTTCAACTTTTGATGAACCAGCAGATAAGCACGTTAGAGTAGCTAACATTGTATTAGAAAAAGCAAAACGTTTGGTAGAATGCGGACATGATGTAGTTATTTTATTAGATTCTATTACTCGTTTGGCTAGAGCATATAATACCGTTGCACCAGCTTCAGGAAAAATATTATCTGGTGGTATTGATGCCAATGCATTACATAAGCCAAAACGCTTTTTTGGTGCTGCCCGTAATATAGAAAATGGAGGTTCATTATCTATTATTGCTACCGCTTTAACTGAAACTGGTTCAAAAATGGATGAAGTAATTTTTGAGGAATTTAAAGGAACGGGTAATATGGAATTACAGTTAGATAGAAATATCTCCAACCGAAGAATTTACCCAGCTATTGACTTAGTTAAATCTAGCACTCGTAGAGATGATTTATTGTTAGAACCAAAAACAGTTCAACGTATGTGGATTTTACGTAAATACTTAGCGGATATGAATCCTGTGGAAGCTATGGAATTTATTAAAGATAAAATTCAATATTCTAAATCTAATGAAGAGTTTTTAATATCTATGAATAGATAAAATTTAAAATTAAGGCATAATATAAAAAAAGGCGAACAATAATTTGTTCGCCTTTTTTTATATTAAATTATTTTACCAAATTTTCACTCGATCTTTAGGCTTTACATACATAGAATCTCCTTCTTTAATATTAAAAGCTTTATAAAATTCATCTACATTTTGTAAAGGCATATAAGCTCTGTACATTCCTGGAGAATGCGGATTTGTTTTAATTAAACTACGTAATGCATTTTCTCTCATTTTAGTTCTCCAAACTGTTGCCCAAGACATATAGAAACGTTGTTCAGGTGTAAATCTATCAATTTTTTCAGGTTTTTTATGAGTTTTATAATATAATTGTAAAGCATCATAAGCCGCATTAACACCTCCTAAATCACCTATATTTTCTCCTAATGTGTATTTACCATTTAAATGAACTCCTTTTAAAGCTTCAACATTATTAAATTGCTCTACTAATTTATGTCCTAAAACTGTAAATTTGTCCAAATCTTCTTTAGTCCACCAGTTATTTAAGTTACCGTTAGCATCAAATCTTGATCCTGAATCATCAAAACAATGAGAAATCTCATGACCAATTACGGCTCCTATTCCGCCATAATTTACTGCAGCATCAGCTTTATAATCATAAAAAGGAGGTTGTAAAATAGCTGCTGGAAAAACAATTTCATTATTGACAGGATTAAAATAAGCATTTACTGTTTGTGGCGACATACCCCATTCTGTTCTATCAACAGGTTTACCTAATTTTTCAATATTTTTATTGAAATTCCATTTGGTGGTGTTTAAGGAGTTTTGAAAAAAAGAGCCTCCATTTTTAGTGCTATTTATTACCAATTTTGAGTAATCTTTCCATTTATCAGGATATCCAATTTTAATGGTCATTTTATCCAATTTTTCAATAGCTTTTTTCTTAGTTTCAGCAGTCATCCAAGGCAATGCGTTAATTCTGTTTCTATATGCCTCCATCACATTTTTAATAATTTCTTTAGCTTTAACTTTAGCTTCTGGCGGAAATTCTTTTGCTACATATAATTTACCAAGAGCTTCCCCTATTCTTCTATTTACACTTGCTAAAGCTCGTTCATCCATTGGTCTTTGTTTCTTAGCTCCTGTTAATACTTTACCATAAAATTCCCAATTAGCATTTTCAAGTTTGGTATCAAGCAAACCTGCTGTTCTATTAATAAGAGTCCAACGTAAATATAATTTAATATCATTTATAGAACTTGATTTTAAAATAGTGTTAAGTGCCTCCATATATTTTGGATTGGTAACAATTACTCTATCTAAATTGGTAATTCCTATTCCTTTAAAATAGGCTTTCCAATTAATTTCTGGAGTCATTTTTTGGAGTTCTGCTATAGTTTTAGGGTTGTATCTTTTTCGTGCATCTCTATTTTCTTCTTTTGTTCGTCTAGGAACTGCTAATTTATATTCATAATCAAATACTTTTTGTGCATTGACTGAAGCTTGTTTGTCTGTATCTCCAAACAACTCAAAAATTTTAGCTATATGAGCAATATATTTTTTACGTTTTTCTTTAGTATCTTTATCTTGATCTACATAATAATCTCTACGCAATCCTAATCCAGCTGGTGATAAATAACCTGCATTCATTTTGCTATCTTTCATATCATTGGTAACATAAAAACCAAAATAACCTATACCTCCATAAGGAGCCATTTTAATTAATAAATTTTGTAAATCTGCTAAATTAGAAATGGCATTAATTTTAGCTAAATAGGGTTTTAATGGAGCAATTCCTGCCTTATTACGAGCTACCGTATCCATTATGGTTTCATATAAATTTACTGCTTTTTCTTGATCTGCATCTAGTTTTAATTTTCCTTTAACATTTGGGTTGTTTGTTTGAGCAATGGCTTCATTTAAAATTCCTAATACGTCAGCATTTGTTTTTTTGCGAAGCTCATTAAAACTTCCCCATGAGGTTCTGTCTGCAGGAATCTTGGTTTTAGCTAACCAACTACCATTTACATACTTAAAAAAATCATCGTTAGGACGAACTTTTTTATCCATATTTGCTGTTATTATTCCGTGAATTTCTTTCTTTTTTACTGGCTCTTTTTTACAAGAAACAGGAATCATTACCATTGTAATAATAGCAAGAAGCAATGTATTTTTGTTAAACATTTTCATTAGATTATTAATTTTATTTTTGGTTAATTTGAATATTTATAACGACTTATAAAGCAACAATTTTATTTAATAATTCTCCCTTAAAATTCTGTTAAGGTTTTAGTCCAGAATTTCTTTAATTTTTGGTTTAAAATAATTTGGACCTTTAAGTACTTTCCCATCTTCTCTATAAATTGGATTACCGTTTTCATCTAATTTACTCATATTACTACGTTGAATTTCATTAAAAACTGCTTCAAACTTATGTTGCAATCCATGTTCTAAAACCGTTCCTAATAAAATATATAACATATCACCTAAAGCATCTGCAATTTCAACTAAATCATTATTTTTTGCAGCTTCTAAATATTCCTCATTTTCTTCTTTCATTAAATCAAAACGCAACTTTATTTTTTCTAAAGAAATTTTAGCCGTTGGTTCTTTTTGATATCCTAATTCAAAAATTTCCATAAACTTTTGAACATCTTTTAATTTATTTTTCATCAATAATTTTATAAAAATTTAATCAATAGTTTGGCAGGAACCCATTTTAATACAAAAGCAACCAAACCCCAACGTTTAGTAATATATGCTTTTTTCTTTCTTTTTTTGATTGCTGAAAATATTTGTTTTGCTGCTTTTTTAGAATTTGCCATCCAAAAAGTTTTACCAATTGCCATTGAAGTATCTACAAAACCTGGTTGAATATCCGTCACATAAATTTTAGATTTACTCCGACTTGCCTTCATCCAAAGTGATTCTAGATAACTTGCCTGAAAGGCTTTTGACGCAAAATACGCTGGCACATGTCTATTTCCTCTAATAGAAGCTACCGATGAAATACCTACTAAATGCCCAAAACCTTGTGTATTAAATAAATTATATGCCAATCCATATATTTTTGTGGCCGCTATTACATTAGTTTGTAAAGTTGGTTCTTCTAAACTCCAATCTAATTTATAATTTGGAGCTCCAACACCTGAACTAAATACTATTAAATCAATATTTTTAAATTCCGATTTTACCTCTTTAAATAATGTTTCACAGGATTTTAGATCGGTTACATCTTGTACTTTGTAACTATACCTTTCTGGATTTGTTTGCTGAATTTCTTTCAATAAATTTTCTCTTCTACCAGTAATTATCACGAAATAATTGTTAGTAACCAAAATTTCTGCCAAGTCTTTGCCTATTCCTGATGTAGCTCCTATTATTAATGCATGTTTCATCTTAAAAAATTACGTATTTTTGAAGCTAAATATACATCTTTTATATGTTTAGTAAAAACCAACTAATTTTTGCCGCATTATTTATCATTGCATTTACTATTGCTATGGTTTGGAGTTATCGAAAAGATTTTAAAGTAATTAAAAAGTATTATAAAAATACATTTATAATTGTGATTGCAATTTTTTTGATTATCGCCATTTTTACTATGATTATCTTTTCAATGCATTAAAAAATCCGTTCCAGATTAATGAAACGGACTAATAATTAAAGTGTTTTTTTTGTAAATTTAGTTATTTGGTTCAATATGAATTAATATATCTCCAATACTTTCTATCTCACTTAAAAGTGTATCCTTAAGTTTATGAGCTAATTCATGACCTTCTTTTACCGATTTATTTCCATTAACAACTGCGTGTAAATCTACGTGATATTTCATTCCAGACTTTCTAACTAAACATTTTTCAGTATCTAAAATTCCGTCAACAGTTAATGATACTTTTCTGATTTCAGTTATCAAATCATCATATAAATTTTCATCCATAATTTCACCTAAAGCTGGTCTAAAAATTAAATAACTATTATATAAAATAAATGCCGCAGCAAAAAATGCTGCATAAATATCAGCATTTTCAAATCTTTCACCTAACAAAAGTGCCATGGAAATACCAATAAATGCTGTAACTGAAGTAATTGCATCACTTCTATGATGCCAAGCGTCAGCTTTTAATGATGAGCTTTGAGTTTCAATACTTTTTTTAAGTACAAACCGAAAAGAAATTTCTTTCCAAATAATAATAATTCCTAAAACGATAAGTGTCCATCCTTTTGGTAATTCACGTGGTGTTCCTAAATTTGTAATTCCTTTATATATTATTATAGTTGCTGATATAATTAAAAAACCAACTACTAAAAAAGTTATTAATGGCTCTGCCCTTCCATGCCCATAAGGATGATTTTTATCTGCAGGTTTTGTTGAATATTTTAATCCAAATAGCACTAAAATAGATGCAAAAATATCTGTCGTAGACTCAATGGCATCAGCAATTAAGGCATAGGAATGTCCAAAAATACCTGCTAGCCCTTTAATAATTGCTAAAGCTGTATTTCCTATAATACTAAAATAGGATGCTTTTATTGCCGTTTTAACTTTGCTCATTAATTCTTTTTAATTCTGGTCTGGTAAATTGGAATAATTTTTAGCATAATACAACATTTCTTCAGTAAAACTTTTTGGTTGTGTTACCAATATGTCTGTAATTTCTCCTTCTGCATTTTTTTGGGGAACTAAAATCGGATTTATAAATCCGCCATAAGGAGCAGATTTAAATTTACTATTACGCTTTAAAACTTCTTTAAGTAATTTTTGATCGACTTTTACACCATAAGTTTCTACTAAATTTTTACCAGCTTCAAAATCTCCTTCTGATTTAATACGTTGGATTTCACGCAATAATTGTCCAAATAACACTCTTAATTTAGCATAATCATGAATTACAAAATAAGTTTTGTCGTTTTTTATAACTTTTTCAATTACGTTATCTTTTTTACCTTTTTCATAAGCCCAAGCTGCCACCAACTGACGATTTCTCATATGAGCTTCTTCTATATTATCACCTAATTTTAAACGAACCAATTGCGTTAATAAACCATTTCTAATATATCCATCATAAGCTGCTTTACCTAGTTCTTTAGCATTTGGCGATAATTTTAAATCTACCAATTTTTGATCAGGCAAAAAGTATAAACCAACCAAATCAGCACGTGCTTCCTCTAAAGTTGAAGCATAATTTTTCATAGTTTCCTTTGGTTGCCCAACTCCCGGGTTTATTTTTCCACTTGCGTGACCAATAACTTCATGCAATGCCGTATGTAGTTTATCGGCTAATTGACCGTATTTAATTTCAGTATTTATTTCATCTTCATTATAGGCAAATTCTTTCAATCTATCTGTTCCACCTGCTTGATTATAAGCTTCTATTAAATTCCCTAAGGAAACTGATTTTGATCCATGATTTTGACGAATCCAGTTATTATTTGGAAGATTCACACCTATTGGAGTTGATGGTGATGCATCACCTGCTTCAGAAGCTACATTTACCGTTTTATAAGAAACACCTACCACATTTTTCTTTTTATGAGCTTCCATTATAGGAGAATTATCTTCAAACCATTGTGCATTTTCAGAAACGACTGCCATTTTTTTAGACATATCAAAATCTTTAATTTCAACAATACTTTCAAAAGAACCCCTAAACGCTTTTGGATCATTATAAACTTCAATAAATCCGTTGATATAATCAATATCGCCTTTGGTGCTTGTTGCCCAAGCAATATTGTATTGATCCCAAACTTTTAAATCGCCTGTTTCATAAAATTTAATTAGTAGTTTTAAAGCATCTGCCTGTTGTTGATTTTCTGCAACTTCTTCTGCTTTTTTCAACCAAAACACTACTTTTTTAATTGCAGCCCCATACATTCCGCCTACTTTCCAAACTTCTTCTTTAAGAGTTCCATCAGCATTTTTAATCATTTTAGAATTTAATCCGTATTCAATTGGTGTTGCATCATTTTTATCCATTTTAGAAGCATAAAACTTATCTACCTCTTCTGAAGTAACATTTGGCGAATAAAAATTAACCGCAGAGCCTTTTAATAATCCGGTGGTTGCATCTAAATTTACTTTTTTGGCATCTTTATTATTAAAAATAACCTCAAACGCTTCTCCTTCAAGTTTAGTATTAGTATCCTTTAATAATGTTTGTAAATATTCTTTTGAAAATTTTGGTTGAAACTTACTATTTGAATAATGATGGTGGATACCATTAGAAAACCAGATTCGTTTTAAATAAACTTCAAAATTTTTCCAATCCTTAGAAGTTTTATCACCTTTATAATTGGTGTAAATATGTTCTAAAGCACGTCTTATTTTTAAATTAAATCGATAATTTTGATCGTACGTAATATCACGACCTTCCATACCTGCTTGTGATAAATAATAAACGTATTCTTTTTGTTTTAAAGTTAACTTATCAAACCCTGGAATTTGATATCTCAATATATTCAAATCGGCAAATTGTTCCGCTTTATATTGAAATTCACTTTCTTTAACTTGTTGCTTTTGTTTTGATTCTTGTTTTTTACAAGAAGGAAGCATTATTGCTATAAAAAGCAAAAGAGCTATATACTTTATTTTCATGTTATAAATTTTAAGTCTCAAATTTACTAATTTCAAATGATTTAATTTAGTAAATTAGCAAGAAGCAAACTTAAAATTATCATTATGAAACTTTTGAAATATTTATTCTTTTTAATTCTGATATTTATAATCGGCGGATCAATGTATTTAGCAACATTAAATGGTAATTATGATGTTAAACAAACTACAATTATTAAAGCTCCCGTTGCAGTAGTTTTTAATGAAATTAATGATTATAAAAATTGGCAAAACTGGGGTCCTTGGTATGAAATGGATTCTACTATTATTGCGACTTATCCTAAAATTACCTCAGGAAAAAATGCTTCTTATAGCTGGACGGGAAAAGAAGGTGGTGGTTCTATGAAAACAATTTCTTTAATACCTAATAAAGAACTTATTCAACAAATTGATTTTGGAACAGGTAGCACACCAGAAGTTTATTGGAATTTAAAAAATATGAATGATAGTACAAAAGTTACTTGGGGAATGCGTGGCAAAAATACTTTTATGGAAAAAGCATATTGGCTAACTCAAGGTGGAATTGAAAAAAATATGGCACCTATGTACAAAAGGGGATTGGAATTACTAAATAATTATATTACTAAAGAAATGGAAAAACACAGTGTTGAAAGTAAAGGAGTTGTAGATTACGGAGGTGGTTACTATTTATACCAAACAGCTGCAAGTAAATTTTCTGAAATTGATAAAAAAACGGAAGAAATGTTTACATTAATTATGAACTATATGAAAAAAAACAACATACAACCAACGGGAAAACCATTTACCATTACTCACAAATGGGATGAAGAAAATGGAACCATTATGTTCTCTACGTGTATTCCTGTTTCTGAAAGAATTGTTACTACTGGTGATGTTTTAAACGGATTTATAAAGCATCAAAAAATGTTTAAAACTTTATTTACTGGAAATTACAAATATTTGCCCGAAGCTTGGAAAACTGCCTTTAAAAATTTAAAGGCAAAAAACTTAAAAGAATTACCAAATGCTGAACCACTTGAAGTATATTTGGTTAATCAAGAAGATACTCCAAATCCTGCAAAATGGGTTACTGAAATTTTAATACCAATTCAATAAATAACTTATAAAGCAACAGATTGCTTCTCTACATTCACAATGACAAAATACAACGTCATAACGAGGAGTGATAACGACGTGGTTATCTGTTTCTATACTTTATTATACCTAAAACAATCCACCAAATGGTCATTTACCATACCTGTTGCTTGCATATGTGCATATATAACTGTGGAACCTACAAATTTAAATCTTCGTTTTTTTAAATCTTTTGAAATAATATCTGATAGTTTTGTAGTAGCAGGAATTTCGGTTAAGGTTTTCCATTTATTTACAATAGGTTTTCCTTTTGTAAATTTCCAAATATAGTTTGAAAACGAACCAAATTCTTTTTGAACTTCCATAAAGGCAATCGCATTAGTTATGGTTGCTTTTATTTTTAATCTATTTCTAATAATTCCAGCATCTTGAATCAACTCATCAAACTTATCATCATTATAGTTTGCTATTTTTTTATAATCAAAATTATCAAATGCTTTTCTAAAATTTTCTCGTTTTCTCAATACAGTAATCCAACTTAATCCAGCTTGAAAGGTTTCTAAAATTAAAAATTCAAATAATTTATCATCATCATAAACTGGAACTCCCCATTCTTCATCATGATATTTTACATATAATGGATCATTGCCACACCAACTACATCTATTTTTATTCATTTTATATTTTTAAAAGATAACAATATAACACTTTTTAACTATCTTTAAACTGGAATAGTTTTTGTGCTTTTATTTTAAATATATCTAATTATGAAACAGTTACTTTATATATTAGTTTTTTCAGTTGTATTTGCGAGTTGTGGAACTTCTTCAAAAACAATTACAAAAATTAAATCTGATGAAACTCCAGTAAAAATTGAAAATGACAGTTTACACTATGAAATTATTATTATTGATAACGGATTTAATATCTATTTAAATACCGTTGCAAAACCTGAAAATTATTATTCACAACAGTATTATGAAACCAAAAATAAATTTTATGTAACGGAATGGAATATCAGAGCTCAAAATCCATTACGATATGACGATACTATTTATGAAAATAAAATAGATTATGATTTTAATGTTGATTATGGTTTAGATGTAAACTATAAATTATACAACTACTTTAAATTTGTTGAATATAAATACAAGCAAAAATTTTACTAAATTATTTTCTTTGATTTTAAACTAAATCGTAAAACAAGATAGCCTAAAATACCAGCAATTAAAGATCCTAAAATTACTCCCATTTTTGATGCAGCTATTAAACTCTCATCAGTATATGCCAAATTAACTATAAATAAAGACATCGTAAATCCTAGCCCGCCTAACATACTTACACCTAATAATTGTAAATTGTTAACTCCTTTTGGTAAATCTGCTAGTTTTAGTTTTACTGCTATCAAAGAGAAAAGCATAATACCAATAGTATTTCCTAATACCAAGGCTAACGCAATATTCATAGTAATATGACTTGTATTTTCCAATCCATTTAGGCTCAACACTACTCCTGCATTTGCCAAAGCAAAAATTGGCATAATAATATAGGACACCCAACCATGTAATGTACTCTCTAAATGCTGAAGTGGAGAATGCACTTTTTGAGTAATTTTCTCAATGGAATCAACTGCATGTAATTGATTCTTACTCATTAGTTTACTTTTATGTGAACTTTCTTCTTTGAAAAAACTAAGTTTTTTTGTTATTACTTTTAGGTATTCCTTAAAATCTACTTTTCTATTTATTGGAATAGTAAATGCCATTAAAATTCCTGCAATAGTAGGATGAATTCCTGATTTTAAAAACAGTAACCAAACTACAAAACCCATAATAAAATAAAAATATTTAGAATATATTTCTTTATAACTTAAAAATACTAATACACTAAAAATTAACATAGCATAACCTACTAATTCCCATTGAATATTTGCACTATAAAAAATAGCAATTACTAAAACTGCTCCTATATCATCAACAATTGCAAATGCTGTTAAAAATATTTTTAATCCTAAAGGAACACGTTTACCTAATAATTTTAAAATACCCAGAGTAAAAGCAATATCAGTAGCCATTGGTATTCCCCAACCTTCACTTCCAATTTTCCCATTGTTAAGAATTAAAAATATGATTACCGGAAATAACATTCCGCCAATAGCTGCAAAAATAGGAAGTGAAGCTTTTCGCAAAGTTGTTAATTCCCCAACCAAAATTTCTCGTTTTATTTCTAATCCAATAACAAAAAAGAAAATTGCCATTAAACCATCATTAATCCATAATATTAAGGGTTTTGATAAATGAAAACTTGAATCTGCAAAACCAATAGTAAACTTATGATTCCATAACGCTTGATATATATAACCAAAAGATGAATTCGCCCAAATAATAGCCAAAATAGAACAGGCAAAAAGGATAATACTTGAAGCGGTTTCTAATTTTATAAAACTTTTTAATGAATTACTAATACGTTTCATTTAGTCATTTTTTAATATCTGCGAAATATACAATAATTTTAATTTTTAATACAAAAAACCTCCCAAATGGGAGGTCAATATTAAATTTAATATAAAAATATCTAAATTATAATTGCGGTCCAGCAGCAATTAATGCTTTGCCTTCTTCATTATCGGTATATTTATCAAAATTACTGATAAATAATTTTGCCAATTTTTTAGCTTTAGCACTCCATTCTTCATCATTTTTATAGGTATCACGCGGATCTAAAATTGCTGAATTTACTTCTGCCAATTCAGTAGGAACTTCCAAATTAAAAATAGGAATTATTTTAGTTTTGGCTTCTTCAATAGAACCGTCTAAAATTCTATGAATAATTGCTCTAGTATCCTTAATAGAAATTCTTTTCCCTGAACCATTCCAACCTGTATTTACTAAATAGGCTGTTGCATGATGTTTTTCCATTTTTTTAACCAACTCTTTACCGTATTTAGTAGGATGCAATGATAAAAATGCTTCTCCAAAACAAGCTGAAAAAGTAGGTGTTGGCTCAGTTACTCCTCTTTCAGTACCTGCTAATTTTGCTGTAAACCCTGATAAAAAGTGATATTTAGTTTGCTCAGGAGTTAGTTTAGAAACTGGTGGCATTACGCCAAAAGCATCGGCAGTTAAAAATATAACTTTAGTAGCATGCCCAGCTTTTGAAACGGGTTTAACAATATTTTTTATATGATAAATTGGATATGAAACTCTCGTGTTTTGAGTTACAGAATCATCTTCAAAATTTAGATGACCTTTTTCATCAACGGTTACATTTTCTAATAAAGCATCTTTTTTAATGGCTCCAAATATTTCAGGTTCTGCATTTTTATCTAAATTTATAGTTTTTGCATAGCAACCTCCTTCAAAATTAAATACACCATCATCATCCCAGCCATGCTCATCATCACCAATTAACTCTCTTTCTGGATCTGTTGATAAGGTTGTTTTTCCTGTGCCTGATAGCCCAAAGAAAATAGCTACTTCATCATTTTTACCTTTATTAGCTGAACAGTGCATAGATGCCATTCCTTTTAAAGGTAAATAATAATTCATCATGGCAAACATTCCTTTTTTCATTTCTCCACCATACCAAGTTCCTCCAATAATTTGCATTCTTTCAGTTAGATTAAAGGCTGTAAAAACTTCAGAATTTAATCCTTGTTTTTTCCAATTAGTATCACAAATTTTAGACCCGTTTAAAACTACAAAATCAGGATTTCCAAAATTTTCTAATTCTTTTTCAGTTGGTCTAATAAACATGTTTTTTACAAAATGTGCTTGCCAAGGAACTTCAACTACAAACCTAACTTTTAATCTGGAATCTTCATTAGCTCCACAAAAGGCATCAATTACATAAATTTCATTATTAGAAAGTTGTTGTAACACCAGCTTTTTTTTCTCTGCCCAAATTTCGGGTGTAATTGGTTTATTGTCATTAGGAGATTTTTTAGAATTCCACCAAATTGTATTCTCACTAATCTTATCCTTAACTATGTATTTATCTTTGGGTGAACGACCTGTAAATCTACCTGTCATTACATCAACTGCACCTAATTCAGTTAAAATTCCTTTACTAAATCCTGTTAAATTTGGATTTAATTCTGCCTCATATAATTCTTTGTAGGAAGGATTGTAGATTACATTTTTAATGTTTCTGATTCCTAGTTTGTAAAGCGATTCTGATACTGCTGGTTTCATTAGCGTTTCCATTAGAAGTGTCTTTTTAAATTAATTTTTCGTGATTTTTCATATTTGATATATCAAATTTAAACAGAAAATACTTCCTGTGCGTATGATAATTATCATAAAAAATCAAGTTTCCACTAAAACGTTTTCTGCTATTTAATTGGTTGATTATCAAAATTATAGTTAATTATTTTTTTTGATGTTTCTAACGAAAACGCTTTCGAATATTCCTTTTAAAAAACGAATTTTATTTTTTAGTTATTATTATTTTGCTAAAATATACTTTTAGATTAATTCTACAAATTTTTATTTAGAGCTTAACTGTTTTCTTATTTTTTAGAAATGCAAACGCCATTAACAGCCATCCAACAATAAATAATAATCCACCTAACGGCGTTATAAACCAAATTAATTTAGCGTTAACTCCTAATGTAATTGCATAAATTGAACCTGAAAAAAATACAATTCCAATTAAAAATATTACCGTTAAATAATTTTTAGTTTTAACTGAAAAATTAACGTATGAATTAACAAATAATAAAACTATTACATGAAACATTTGATATTTTACTGCCGTTTCAAAACTTTTTAACTCGTGAACTCCTAATTTATCCTTTAAAGCATGTGCTCCAAAAGCACCTAAAATAATAGTAATAGCTCCTAAAATAGAAGTAATTGTTAAATTTTTATTCATTTTATCATAAATTTAAAGTGGTAAATATAAACTTAATACCTTTCTTATTCAATTTTAGTATATTTATAAAAACTATTTACTATGCCAAAACATTCAGGTACTTTAATAACCTTAATTAAAACAAGTTTAATTCATGAAATTTATATAGCAAAAACTTTATTGGCAACCTATAATATACCTAGCTATGTTTTTGATAAAAACTTAACAACTATTGGCATTCCTAGTTTAGAAGGTTACCGTCTAAAAGTTAATGAGTTAGATTTTGAAAATGCAAAACAAATTTTAGCAACTACAAAACACGAAGATAAATAGCCATTTTTTAAATAATGTAAACATTTAAATTTGTACATTCGTACTTCAATTTTTGAGTTAAATTTATATAAAAATGCGTACTATTTTGGTAATTGGTGCAGGCCAATCTTCTTCATCACTAATTACTTATTTATTAAATAAAGCTGTTGAAGAAAATTTACAGGTTATTGTTGCAGATGTTTCTCTAGAACTAGCAAAACAAAAAATAAATAATCATCCAAACGGAAAAGCTATTTCTCTAGATATTTTTAATGAAAATAAACGAAAAAATGCTATAAAAAATGCAGCTATTGTAATATCAATGCTTCCTGCAAAATTGCATATTATGGTTGCTAAAGATTGTATTGCCTTTGAAAAAAACTTGATAACCCCATCATATGTTTCAAATGAAATGAAACAATTAAACGATGAAGTTGTAAAGAAAAATTTAGTTTTTTTAAATGAAGTTGGATTAGACCCAGGCATTGACCATATGAGTGCTATGCAAATTATTAATTCTATTAGAGAAAAAGGTGGTAAAATGTTACTTTTTGAATCTTTTACTGGTGGTTTAGTAGCTCCTGAAAGCGATGATAATTTATGGAATTATAAATTTACTTGGAATCCAAGAAATGTAGTTTTAGCGGGTCAAGGCGGTGCTGCAAAATTTTTACAAGAGGGAAAATACAAATACATTCCTTACCATAAATTATTTAGAAGAACTGAAATTCTAAACATTACTAATTATGGTAAATTTGAAGGATATGCAAATCGAGATTCTTTAAAATACAAGAGTATTTATGGAATAGATGATATTTTAACTTTGTATAGAGGAACTATAAGAAGAGTTGGCTTTTCAAGAGCTTGGAATGTTTTTGTACAGCTTGGTATGACTGATGATAGTTACACCATTGAAGATTCTGAGCGTATGAGTTATCGAGATTTCACCAATTCCTTTTTAGCCTATAATCCCAACGATTCCGTGGAACTTAAATTTCGTTATTATTTAAAAATTGACCAAGATGATGAGGTTTGGGAAAAATTATTGGAATTAGATTTATTTAATCCGAACAAAAAAATTGGACTAAAAAATGCTACGCCCGCCCAAATTCTTGAAAAAATATTAAGAGAAAGCTGGACTTTAGAAAAAGATGATAAAGATATGATTGTTATGCAGCATCTTTTCGGGTATGAAGTTAATGGTAAAAAAGAACAAATTAAAAGTAGTATGGTTTGCATTGGCGATGACCAAATTTATACCGCAATGGCTAAAACCGTTGGTTTACCCGTTGGAATTGCAACCCTTAAAATTTTAAATGGAGAAATTAAAACTCCAGGAGTTTTATTACCAATTAGTAAAGAAATTTACGAGCCTATTTTAACTGAATTAAAAGAAAATGGAATTATTTTTACCGAAGAAAAAATGCCATATTTAGGTTATAATCCTGATAAATATTATAACTAAAATTTTAAAAGTATTTACATCTTTAAATAAAAATCTTTCACCAAATTTTTATAAGCATTGGTATATTTATGACGTATAATTTCTATGATTAATTCGTCAATTTCTATTTCAGTTTTAGTTTTTGAAAATTGCAATAAACTTCTTTTAATTGCCGAATTTTCATTTCCTTTAACTCTGGTAATTCTATTTGGAAATAATTTATTTTGATTTGCAATTTTTATAAAGTTAGTTTCCTCTTCAAAAGGAATAATAAATGCACAAGTTCCAGTATCACTTAATAGTTCTGAAGTTCCCTGTAAAAGTTCTTCGAAAGTTAAACTTTTGGCATGCCGAGCCATTGCTCTATTATTTGGTAAGTTTTTATAGGTTGAAGTATAAAAAGGAGGATTAGATATAATTAAGTCATACTTATCATCAATTTCATCAACAAATTCCTGTAAAGAAGTATGATAGCAAAATAACCTATCTGCCCAATTACTATCTTCAAAATTATCAACTGTTTGTAAATATGCATTTTCATTTAATTCTACTGCATCAATTGTTTCTGCATCACTTCTTTGTGCCAACATTAAAGCAATTAAGCCTGTTCCAGAACCAATATCTAATATAGCATTTAAATTTTCTGAAAGTTCAGTCCAAGCACCTAATAAAACACCATCGGTACCAACTTTCATAGCAGTTTTATCTTGTTGAATTGTAAATTGTTTAAATTTAAATGATTTATTTGACATATACAGTGAAGTAATTTGCAGAGAGGAAGGGATTTTACATTTACAAATTACATTTTTTATATAATTGACATTCAGTTAGTTGATTTTAATAATTACTTATTTTTTTAGTATTACTGATGTGTTTTTGACACGGTTAAAAACACTGTAGCTCACAGTTAGAGATGCTTTATTTCTTTTTCGCTTTCCTTATAATCTTGTTTTTTGGCTATTTAATCAATTTATCAAAAAAAATTAAGTTTTTAAGATAATTTAAATTTTTATTCAAAGTTACTCAATTTTTAACTTTTCCATTTCCACTCATTAAATTTTTGAAAAAAAAATTTAATTCTTACCGTTTATAAAATTTCAGAATATTTTTTTCAAAATTAAAAATTATTTTTTCACTACCCTTAATTCCAAAATTTATTATTTAACTTTTATTTAAGAAACTTTTTTTAATATAGTAAGTCTAATAAGTAAGTTTAATTTTTTTTGGTGAAAATTTTGAAGCTTTATTTAAAATAATTAGTAGTGATAACTAATATTTTATTTTTTAATATTGTACTTATTTTGTATATTTAGATTATATTAAAATAATTCTTCTTATTTTTGTCGAAGTTTTATGAAGCATAAGGTTTTATTAACTAATAGAAAATGATATGGGAATGTTTGAAAAGTTTAGAGAATATCTTGACAGCAAAGAATTGGTTGAACTTCAAAATGAATGGTGCAGTTTAAAAAGTCATGAAATTGAGGGTGGAATATATGTTGATGATTTAATTTATCAATGGAATTTCACAAACGATGATATTGGTTATGTCATTTCAGAACAGAAATCAACAAATAAAGAAAATAAAAAATCTCCGATAAACTCGGAGATTTTTTTTATACATTTGTTTTATGACAGTAACAAAAAAAGCAGCATTTTCATTAACTAATTTTATCGTTAATAAATTTAACTTCGTTAATTCAAAAAATTTAGAAACTAATAATTTAGGATTAGAATTTTCTCCATCAGGTATTTTTCATTCTAAGAGTAAATCATTTGAGCTAATATTGATTGTAACAGCAAAGGAATCTGAATCTCAAACAGAGGTTTTCCAAACTGAAATATCAGGTTTTTTTGATTTTCAAAATATTGAGGATTTAGAAAGTATTCCAGATTATTTTTATAAAAATTCAATTGCTATTCTTTATCCTTTTTTAAGATCATTTATCAGCACTATTACATTACAAGCTAATATTAGAATGTTATTACTTCCTACCTTGAATTTAAGTTCAATGGAGCCAATTCTAAGAAGTAACACTACAGTTGCATAAATGAGAATATTCCAAACTCTTGAAGATAGAGAAAACCCAGATAAAATTGAAGAATTTGGTCCTTTTCCTTGTACCAACGATTTAGCTTGGATGGGAGAGGGTTATTACTTTTGGGAAGCTGATGTAAATCTTGCCCATTGGTGGGGTGAAACAGCACATAAAGGCAATTATATTATTTGCGAATCACAATACACTCTAGATATTAAAAAATGTTGGGATATTTATAATAGCTTTGAAGCAAGACAAGATTTTGAAAATATTGCGAATGAAATAAAGAAAAGAAATATCAATAAAGGTAAACCTGTAAAAGCAAGGGATGTCATTGAGTATTTACAGAAATCAAACATTTTAGAATATGAATCCATTCGTTTCAGTGCACAAGGCAGCATAGGAAGCACAAGTAGATACCACTCTTCAATTATTGTTAGATCAAGAAAATATGGAAGTGCATTTTTGGATTTAAATCCTGCAATCCAATTGTGTTTTTTTAATTATAATGGATCAAATAGAAAAGGATATTTTATTATCTTCCCTGAACACTATTCCGTTGATCAAGACTTTGCATTCTAATTAATTTTAAACCAATAATAGTAATATTTCATACTTGTCATTTTTAACCTATTCAGTAATAAATATTATTAGATAAAAACCTTGGTAGAAATCATTTGACACATGTTAGGAATGATAAAAAAAAACTGTGTAATTATCTGAATGTCAGATAATTACACAGAAAAGCAGAGAGGAAGGGATTCGAACCCTCGATACGTTGCCGTATACACACTTTCCAGGCGTGCGCCTTCGACCACTCGGCCACCTCTCTATTTTATTGATTCAAATATAAATCAATTAATCCTTTCGGTGTTTTTACCAGAATCGTCTTTTGATCTCTATCAACTTTAACAATAAAATCGTCAATCATAGGTATAAAAACATCAGTACCATTTGCATTAATTTCAAATAATGGCTGTGCAGTTCTATCATTAATAGCTGTAATTACACCAATAGTTCCATGGTTTACATCTTCAATGTAATAACCGATAATTTCATGAAAATAAAATTTATTTCCTGTTAATTTTGGTAAAAATTTTAATGGTAAATAAATTTCTCCACCTAAAATCTCATTCGCTTCAGCTTCATTATTTACATCTTCTATTTTCAGCCGTAATTGATTTCCTTTTTGAAGCAAACTTTTTTCAATAAAAAAAGGAACCAGTTGGCTGCCAAAAGCAACAAATACTGATTCCAAATTTGTATAAAGTTCAGGTTCGTCTGTATCTAATTTCGCTACAACTTCCCCTTTAAAACTATGTTTTCTTACGATTTTGCCTAAATAAAAACAATCTTCTTTACGCATTCTCGTTTTACTATTTATTCTGCTTTTCCGTCTTCAGTTGCTGCAGCTTGTGCATCATCAATAGTTTCAGGAGCCTTTTCTTCAACTACTCCTTCTGCGGCTTTTGCAGCAGCTTTTGCATCTGCTTCTGCTTTAATAGCTTCTTCTTCAACTTCTTTTGCAGTAGCTAAACGTTCTTCGTTTATTTTTGCTTCAGCTTTTAAAATTTCAGCTTTAGTTTTAGCATTTGCTTGTGCTAATACTTCTTTTTTAGCATTAATTTTATTTTCTTTTTCAGTAACCCAAGCTTGAAATTTTTCTTCGGCTTGTTCTTCTGTTAAAGCACCTTTTCTAACTCCACCAACTAAATGATTTTTTAACATTGCTCCTTTATATGATAAAATTGCTTTTGCTGTATCTGTTGGTTGTGCTCCATTTTGTAACCATTTTACGGCTCCATTAATATCTAAATCAATAGAAGCTGGATTTGTATTAGGATTATAAGTTCCTAATTTTTCTAAATACTTACCATCTCTTTTTGAGCGTACATCTGCAGCTACTATCCAATAGAATGGTTTTCCTTTTTTACCGTGTCTTTGTAATCTAATTTTTACTGGCATTTGTTTTAATTTTTAAGGTTCTCGACCTTGGTTATAAATTTTAAGTTTGCAAATATACATAGATATTTTTATTTTTCTATTGCTATTATTATATATTTTAATTTAATTTTCAGTTATTTAACTAAACTATTTAGCATTTAAGTTTAAAAAAAACTAAGTTTCTAAAATCCGTGCAACAAGCATACACTTTGTTAATAAAAAAAAGCTTCTTTTAATTTAATTCCTGCTATTAATTCATACTTTTAAAACCTCATTTTTTACACAAAATAGCTACTGCATGTTTTTAATTTTTGATACTGAAACTACTGGTTTACCTAAACGCTGGAACGCTCCAATAACCGACACTAATAATTGGCCAAGGTGTATTCAAATAGCGTGGCAATTGCATGATGAACTAGGTAATTTAGTGGAACATCAAGATTTTTTAATAAAACCAAACGGATTCAATATCCCTTATGATGCAGAACAGATTCATGGAATTTCAACACAATTAGCTACTGAAAAAGGAGAGGAATTAGAAAAAGTTTTAGAAATTTTTAATGAAGCTATTTCAAAAGCAACTTTTATTGTTGGTCAAAATGTAAAATTCGACCTAAATATTATGGGTTGCGAATATTTTAGAACTAAAATAAGCACTTCTTTAAATGAAATGCCAGTTTTAGATACTTGTACTGAAGTAACAGCTAGTTTATGTCAAATTCCTGGAGGTAGGTATGGAAAATTTAAACTTCCAACGTTAACAGAATTACATCAGCATTTATTTAATACTCCGTTTGGAGATGCACATAATGCTACTGCCGATGTAGAAGCAACTACACGTTGTTTTTTAGAATTAATTCGTCAAAGAAAATATACTGCAGAACAACTTAAAACAGACTCTGATTATTTCAAAAAGTTTGAGACTAAAAATCCAACTACAATTAAAGTTGTAGGAATTAAACATATCAACTTAAAAGAAGAAAGTAAAAAATTAAAAACTGAATCTAAGGATAATTTTAATGCCGTCTCCAAAAGAATAGTGTTAAGTGATGAGCTAAAAAAAGCTCCTTTTATCCATTTACATTGTCATTCTCAATTTTCAATTCTTCAATCTACTTCCAATGTTCAACAATTGCTAAATGCAGCCATTGATTTTAATATGCCTGCTGTTGCCATTACTGATATTGGTAATATGATGAGTTCTTATTATTTTATTAGAGATGCCATTAAATATAATAATTCCGTAGTAACTCTTAACCAATCCAAATCAGACGAAGAAAAAGAAAAAAAGCCCATAACTCCAATTGTTGGATGTGAATTTTATGTGTGTGAAGACCATTTGGATAGAACGCATAAAGATAATGGTTATCAAGTTGTATTTTTAGCTAAAAACCGAAATGGCTACCATAATTTAGCAAAAATGTCATCGCTTTCTAATACAGAAGGTTTTTATTATGTACCAAGAATTGACAAAAAAATAATAGCTCAATATAAGGAAGATTTAATTGTGTTATCTGGAAATTTACAAGGTGAAATTCCTAACAAAATTTTAAATATTGGTGAAAATCAAGCAGAAGAAGCTTTATTATGGTGGAAAGAACAATTTGGGGCTGATTTCTATTTAGAAATTATGCGACATCAACAAGAAAATGAAAATCATGTAAATGAAGTTTTAATTCGGTTTTCAAAAAAACATCACGTTAAATTAATTGCAACTAACAACACTTTTTACACCAAACAAGAAGATGCAGAAGCACATGATATTTTATTATGTGTAAAAGAAAACGAAAAATTTGCTACGCCTAAAGGAAAAGGAAGAGGTTACCGAAACGGACTGCCAAATAACGAATATTATTTCAAATCTCAAGAAGAAATGAAAATGTTGTTTTCAGATATTCCTGAATCCATAACCAATATTCAAGAAATTATAGATCAAATTGAAATTTATAATTTACAGCGTGATGTTTTACTTCCAAAGTTTACTATTCCCAATGAATTTATAAATCCAGAAGATGAAAAAGATGGAGGTGTTAGAGGTGAAAATGCTTATTTAAAACACCTAACTTTTGAAGGTGCTAAAAAAAGATATGGAGAAACCCTTAGCAAAGAAACAAAAGAACGAATTAATTTTGAATTAGAAACCATTGAAAAAACAGGATATCCTGGTTATTTTTTAATTGTTTGGGATTTTATTTTAGAAGCACGAAAAATGGGTGTTTCTGTTGGCCCAGGTCGGGGTTCTGCTGCTGGTTCAGTAGTTGCTTACTGTTTATGGATTACTAATATTGACCCAATTAAATACAATCTTCTTTTTGAGCGTTTTTTAAATCCTGATCGTGTATCATTACCCGATATTGATATTGATTTTGATGATGAAGGAAGACAAAAAGTATTAGATTTTGTAATTGATAAGTATGGAGCCAATCAAGTTGCTCAAATTGTAACTTACGGTACAATGGCAGCTAAATCTTCTATTAGAGATACTGCCAGAGTATTAGATTTACCACTTTCTGATGCCGATAGAATTGCAAAACTTGTTCCAAATATTAAACTGAAAAACATATTTGGAGATGATGAAAAAAGCAAAGCAAAAATA
>VAPM010763139.1_pt1 | contig 35500 bp, 44 predicted proteins | sample 3395091 | NCBI WGS metagenome assembly VAPM01 (sample SAMN08290445, study PRJNA428436) | hydrothermal vent metagenome | isolation source: Deep-sea hydrothermal vent chimney 3 | place: Pacific Ocean: Juan De Fuca Ridge
CCGGAGCCGGAGCGGGCGCAAGAGCCGGAGCGGGCGCAAGAGCCGGAGCCGGAGCGGGCGCAAGAGCCGGAGCGGGCGCAAGAGCCGGAGCCGGAGCGGGCATGCCCGCCATCGGCGCCGGGGGTGTGGCCATTGCCCCCGCTGGGAGAACTACCGGGGCGGCCCCGAATGCGTCCCCCGCGGATGGCCCAGACGAAATCGCGTCTCCATAGGCCACAAATTTAACCATTGTGTGGCTGATAAAAACGCCGGGTTTAGATGAATCTTCGTTCCCCTTACACGCGAAATGAACCTGGACAAAATCTCCGCGCTTCGGGCGCCCCTGGGAGAAATCGGGAATTTGGGCATTGTTTTCGTCAAATATCTGGGGTGCGAAACCCGTCGAAAAACGGACGATATAGCATCCCGCGCATTCCGCGCGATCGGGATACACCGCATCCCCATCGGAGATCTTCCAAGCGAAATCGGCCAATTGCGCCTGGCCGCTGGGGAAATCTCGTTGCGCAATTCCCGAAATTTGCGCCCAGATATCGGGCCATTTGGGGTCATTTTTGGGGATAGCCACGCCAATGAAAAACTGTATTTTTGGCTGGCCTTGCTTATCGCGCCGGATATTCCCTTTGCGATCCTTGTCGGACCCCTGGAACGCATCGCCCATTACGATACGCCCAACGGGGGTCGTCATGTACACGGCTTCGGTCATTGTTTTTTCTCCTGTAAAATTGCTTCAATTTCGTCCTCGTAAAACCATCCTTCGACGGCGCGACCATCCGCGGAGGTATATTCAATCTGGTAACTGTCGATAGCGATGCCGGATGGGGTGGTGTGCCCGCCTCCAAGCCTGCCGAAAAAGGCCACGGGGGCGTAGTGCACCCCCGTGACGATGCCGGGCTCCCCACTCAGTAAAATTTTAACCGCGGTCCCACAGTTAAACTTAAGGGTATGTTTCATCCGAAAATCTCCTTAGCTTTGTGTGATGGATCGACCGCGACGAGTTTGAGACCTGTTTCCGGTTTTTCCGTGTAGATCAATAGTATTTCCTCGCTCATTCCGCGACGTTTGGCCTCGGCGGGTGTAACCGGCGCGGACTCTGAGAGAGAGAGACCAGTAAGGGCCTCCAAAGGCGGAATGTCCGAGACATCGCGGAATTTTCGGTGCCCCTTTGCCTGCTGGAGGGAATATCCCGGCACGATGCCGCCTGTTTTAAGAGCGGCTATCGCTTGCCCCTCAAGCGCGATTTTGCGGAGTTTAAGCGCCTCCTCGGCCCTGTAAAGAGTACGCAATTCAGAGGCGACAGAGGGGGTGCTGAGCCCGTGCGGAACGCCGGATTCGGACACATCGATCGCGTTCATGGCGGCTGCTTGCGCTGCCGGGCAAACGTGAAGTGCGCGACAATACCTGCAATGTGACCCCGTGGCGGCGGCGGGATATGGTGGACCCGGACGTCGTGCGAGTTCCGCCGCGGCGTAGAGTTTGGCGCGATATTCGTCCAGTTCAGGAATGGTGAGAGTCCACGATCGGACGCGCCCCTCAGGGTGGCTGGGCCGGGGCTGGACGATGTGCATCGTCACTTTGTCAATTGAGCCGCAATATTGCTCATACAACCCAATCGCGTACGTAACTAACTGCCAGTTCCCCGCGGCCTCGACCAGCGACCACCCATATTTGAGGTCCCATAGGTGGAGATGACCCCCATCGAGACACGCTGCGTCGCAGGACCCCTTGACGCCGCACCCGAGGGCTACGGGGTGCTCGATAACAAACCCCGCCGTTGAACCTATGATGACGTTCCGAACATGCTCGACATACTCCCCGACATAGCTCAACATTTCGGCGGTTATGTGTACATTATTCGGAGCACGTTCGGAGAGGCTCGCGCCTTTAAGTACCTGCTCCGCCACCCAGTGTGCCGCCGTTCCCTCGCGCGCCGCTTCGGACGAAGCATTGGGGAAAGGGGCCTCAAGGGCTGGGGAGGCTGGGCACGCGACCCAACGCCCCGCCGAGCTTGGCCTGAGTTCCATTAGAGCGCCGCGAGCAGGGCATGAGCCTGCGCGAGAAGAGCGTCGTTCCCGACGAGGTCGGCAACGCCCGAAATGCCCAAATTGGCGTTAAACTGCGCGAGCCCTTCAGCCTGGAGACGGCCGTCCTTTAGGCAATTCGTGAAGAGAGTCATTACCGCCGCGTAATCCGCGATCGGGATGGCGGCGGGCGTCGGGGCGACGATGGCGGCGGGGACGGCGGGGACGGGGATGGCGACAGGCGTCGGGACGGGGTTCGCCGCTGGGACGGGGTTCGCCGCTGGAGCACACATCCCCGCCGCGCGGAGCTCTGTCTCGACTTGGTTGATGGCCGGTTGACCGGTGCCACGGCGATATGTCCAATTTCCGTCCTTTTTGAGAGATTTCGTCCCGGCATGGATTCGCTCATCATGCGGAAATCCGCGTGCGTCGAATTGCGTTGGGGCCTGGGCAACTGCGGTAGCGGTGAGGGCTGCCGGATCGACAGATACGGTGAGGTTCGGGTCGGGAGCGGGGATAGGCACACCGATAATCGCAGAAGCAGGCACACCAGTAGCCGTGGCGGGCACCACAAAGTCCGCGCCTTGAAGATATGCAATGGCCTCTTCGGAGGTTTCGAATTCAACAGATAGCTTGAACTTTGGCATCTCATCAATCCCCTGATAGGTTTGTTAAAAAGCGTTTGACGAGGACGAAGCTATCCCCTATCGTCCTCGGAGTCAATAGGGGGCAGAGATGGCACAATCTAAAAAAATGAGTACCGTCGAGATTCTAACGAATACCAGTATCGGCGTCATCGGATCGTGGCTTCTCACGGCGTATATATTAAAGACGACGCCTGGAGAAACGACGGGCTTCGTTCTCATTTTCACGGTGTGGAGCATTTTTCGGGGATACGCCGTTCGGCGTTTCTTCAATTGGTTACATGCAAGAGAGGACCTCAATCGTGATTTTCTTCAACGCTAGAATCCTGGCCGCCGTGGCGATCGCGCAATCAAAGGACGTCCAGCGCCCGCAAATTTGCGGTGTGCTTTTCGAGGGCACACGCGCCATTGCGACCGATGGTTTCATGCTGCTCGCTGGAAATGACTCCGGTGCGGTCATTACAGAAGCACATAGGGCCCTCCCGATATCTAAAAAAATAATTGCGGCTTTACGCAAGCCAAAAGCTACGGCTTTTGTCCACGATGGGGGGGTCTCTCAGGTCCTCGCTGAGAACGGCGAGATTCTTTGCATGGAGAAGGCCGCGCCGGTTGCCGCGGCCTTTCCCGACTATCGTAGTGTTGTCCCGGGGGTTCCCGACAAATCTACTAGCGCCGTTTGTTTCGCTGAGAGCGTTTTAACCCAGCTTTCTACCGCCGCGAGGATACTCGGAGGTGCGGGCAGGGAGTTTCGTATGTCTGGGGCGAGCGTTGCCAGCCCCCACATTGTCGAATTTGCTTCAACATCGGATGTATTTGGAGTTGCGATGCCGTGCGTCCGACAGGGCTGGCGCGACGGGGATCAATACGCTCAATTGCCGGAGTGGTGGTTGTGAGTTTGGTCGAGAGAATCGGGGGTGCTACGGTGTATAACGGCGATTGCCTGGAGGTTATGGGCCTCCTAGCACTCACTGGGACTCGAGTCGATTCCGTCGTATGTGATCCACCATACCATCTGGCGAGTATCGTCAAACGTTTCTCCGCCGCCAATGCCGCGCCGCCTAAAACCAATGGTGCGACAGGAGTGTATAAGCGCGCCGCCGCGGGGTTCATGGGCAAAAAATGGGATGGCGGCGACATCTCTTTTCGGCCCGAGACGTGGGCTCTCGCGTTTGATCTGCTCAAACCCGGCGGGCACTTGGTCGCATTTTCAGGCACGCGCACGTATCATCGAATGGCCTGCGCCATCGAGGATGCAGGTTTCGAAATCCGCGATCAACTTGGCTGGGCCTATGGCACGGGATTCCCGAAGTCACACAAGCTAACAGGGAAAGTGGCGGGCTTTGATGGGTGGGGAACGGCCCTCAAGCCGGCATGGGAGCCGATCGTGTTGGCGCGTAGGCCTTTGATCTGCACTGTCGCGGAGAATGTTCTCAAATACGGCACTGGGGCGATAAATGTTGATGCGTGCCGGGTTGGGTCCGAGGTGTTGCCCGCGCAAATTGCGGGAGAGGCTAAACTCGGCACATTCGAGCGCAAAAATATGTTGACGCCCGAGCGAGTAGGGAGGTTCCCCGCGAATCTACTCCACGATAATTCGCAAGAGGTCCAGGACGTGCTCGGCAAGGCGTCCCGATTCTTTTACAGCGCCAAGGCATCCAAGGCCGACCGCAACGGTTCAAAGCACCCGACGGTTAAGCCCGTTTCCCTCATGAAGTGGCTGACCCGTCTCATAACGCCCCCCGGGGGAACAATCCTCGATCCATTCGCGGGCACGGGTACGACAGGGCACGCGGCTACAAACCAAGGTTTCCGCTCGATTCTCATCGAACGAGAGGTTGAATATTTCGCGGATATCATCCAACGATTGCCTGGGGAACGCCATGGCGGGGGGCTTTGGAAGTGACCCCGACGCTGCGCCCATATCAGTCCGAACTTGCTGGTGACGTCGCGCAATTGTGGCAGGCCGGGGCACGTAACGTGCTGGCCGTGATGCCCACGGGGTCCGGAAAAACTGTCCTCTTCTCCCACAAACTCGCCCAGTATCAGGGTGCGAGCGTGGCGGTCGCGCACCGTCAGGAGCTTGTCTCTCAAATATCACTGTCACTCGCCAGGTTCGGCCTGCGCCACCGAATCATTGGCCCACGGTCCGTTGTCAAGTTAATTCTTGAGATGCAAGGGGACGAACTCGGCGAGACATTCTACGATCCGAACGCCCCTGCCGCGGTAGCCGGCGTAGATACGCTTATCCGCCGCAATAACCTGGACCGCTGGGCGCAACAGGTTGGGCTTTGGGTGCAGGACGAGGCCCATCATGTTCTGATTGACAACAAATGGGGCAAAGCCGCGGCCTTGTTTCCCAGCGCCTATGGGCTGGGCGTAACCGCCACACCGGAACGTGCCGATGGGAGAGGACTCGGCGCGCACGCGGACGGGCTTTTCCATGCGATCGTCGAGGGGCCATCCATGCGCGAGCTAATTGTGATGGGGAACCTCTGTGACTATCGGATATTTGCCCCGCCATCCGACATCGACATATCCGGCGTGGCTATTGCTAAAGACGGTGATTTCAATCGCGGCCAACTTCGCGAAGCCGCCCGCAAATCACACATCGTTGGGGACGTGGTGGGCCAATACCTCAAAATCGCACGAGGAAAACTGGGAATCACTTTCGCGACCGATGTTGAAACCGCGACGGAAATCGCTGCGAAATACAATGCCTCGGGCGTGCGCGCCGAGATCGTGTGCGCCAAAACCCCCGATCGCGTGCGCAACGAGTTGATCCAAAGATTCCGTAGGCATGAATTGGATCAACTCGTCAATGTCGATCTATTTGGGGAGGGCTTTGACCTCCCAGCCATCGAAGTGGTCTCGATGGCCCGCCCCACTCAGTCGTTTACGGTTTTCGCCCAACAATTCGGGCGCGCGCTCCGGCCGTTGGAAGGGAAAGCGGACGGAATTATCATTGATCACGTCGGCAACGTCGTCCGGCACCGGCTCCCCGATGCCGTCCGCGCATGGACGCTCAACGCGCGATCCCGTGGCGCACGCGCCGCGCGCGATCCAGACGTCGTGCCGGTTTCGACGTGCACCGCGTGCTTTCGAGTGTATGAATCCCTTCGCAAGTCATGCCCCTTTTGCGGTCACATCGAGGAGCCAAGAGGCCGCTCCCGGCCCGAGCAAGTGGACGGCGACCTCTTAGAACTCACACCGGCGGCGTTGGCGGAGTTGCGGGGCGAAGTGGCCGCCGTGGATGTTCCTCAGGGGGAGATAGCGGCAGCTTACATCGGCGAGGGATGCTCCCCGAAAATTGCATATGTCAACGCCGCCCGCCACCGTCGACGCCAAGAAGCCCAGGCCCCCCTCCGAGATGCTATCGCCATGTGGGCAGGATACCAGCGCCACGAGGGACGCCCCGATTCTGAGAGTTATCGCAGGTTCTACCATAGGTTTGGGGTTGACGTTATGAGTGCGCAAACGCTCGGACGTAGGGACGCCGAGAAGTTAACCGAAACGATACGGAGTTGTTTGTCATGACATCTGAAGCTCCCACGCAGCAGGGCATACGTCTGGAGGGGTCCAGACTTGGGGCTTACCTATGGCGCAATAACTCAGGCGCGTACCAGGATGATTCGGGACGTGTCGTGCGCTACGGCCTGGCCAATGAATCCAAACGCCTAAACGACGCGCTTAAATCCTCAGACCTAATCGGTTTTATCCCCGTTGTGATCACTCCCGGCATGGTCGGAACAACTGTTGCGGTGTTTACGGCTATCGAAGCCAAGCCGCCTGGGTGGCAGCGTATCTCCTCGAAACGCGAATATGCACAGAATTCTTTTATCCAATTGGTCCGGTCATTTGGGGGTCGCGCTGGTTTCGCTGCGTCCGTCGAGGCAGGGCTCAAGATACTGAAAGGGGGCTAGCATGGCCCGTTTGAACGCCGAGGACCGGCGGAGACAAATCGTTCTCAAGGCATGCGAGATTTCCGCGCGCGGGGACCTCTATGAATTCACATTGAGGGACATTTCACGAGAACTGGACATCTCACTCCCGGGAGTGAAATACTATTTCTATTCCGCGACCAGCCTCCGCACCGATGTTATATTGAAATCGATCGAGGTCGGCCACTTGGATGTTCTCGCGCAGGCCATCGCCGCGTATGACCCCCTCGTCGAGGGGCTGGACGTCGACCTCCACTTCCGCGCCGTGGAGAGTCTAAAGTGACGCGATACCTCTCAATTTGTTCCGGAATCGAGGCCGCGAGTATGGCTTGGCACGATCTCGGCTGGACTCCTGTCGCTTTCTCAGAGATAGAGAAATTCCCCGCCGCCATCCTCGCCCACCACTACCCCCACGTTCCGAATCTAGGGGATATGACCAAAATTGATGGTGTGGCTATGCGCGGGCTCGGTATCGACCTCGTCGTTGGCGGGACCCCCTGCCAAGCGTTCTCGTGCGCGGGACTTCGTAGGTCTCTTGACGACGATCGCGGAAATCTAACCCTTAAATTTGTGGAGATATGCAATGACATCGAGCCCAGATGGGTCGTGTGGGAAAACGTCCCCGGAGTCCTCAGCACCAAAGACAATGCTTTCGGATGCTTTCTCGGAGCTTTGGCTGGCGAGGGGACTCCGCTTATCCCAGCAGGGAGAAGGTGGGCGGACGCTGGTTATGTCATTGGACCCGAGAGAGTTGTCGCGTGGAGAATCCTCGATGCTCAATACTTCGGCCTGGCCCAACGCCGCCGCCGTGTGTTCGTTGTCGCAAGTCCTCGAAACGGGGGCGACCCCGGCCAAGTTCTTTTTGAGCCCGAAGGCATGCAGCGGAATATTGCGCCGAGCCGCGAAACGGGGGCGGGAGTTGCCGGAACTCTTGAAGCGCGCGCTTCAACGGGGGCCCACGGAGCCGCAAGCGGATACCCCCAACCCGCGATCGCTATCCAGGGAAACATGATTGGGAGAAAGGATGCCGCAGGACCAGCGGGGCCAGGGTACTCCGAGAATGTGGGGTACACCTTGAATGCCCGAGACCAGCACGCGGTGGCGCACACCCTTCTCGGCAAGCACTCCTCGGGCCACGATGAAAGCCGCGAAACTTTTGTCGCTCGCACCTTGCGCGGCGAGGGCTTTGATGCTAGCGAGGATGGCGCTGGGCGCGGTACGCCGCTGGTGCCTGTAGCGGTCTCACTTCGCGGTCGCGAGGGCGGAGCCACGGCGGAACTTGGCGGAAATGTCTGCCCGACGATCCGCGCGGGTGGTGGGGGTGGCGACAAGCCCCACGTGCTCACCGCGTGTGAGGTCGCTGACACCCTCGCCGTAGGTGCCAACCAGACGACGGGGTTTCCTGGGGACATTTGTTCCATTGGCGACACCGCCGTGCGCCGCCTAACACCCCGCGAGTGTGAGCGCCTGCAAGGCTTCCCCGACGATTACACACAAATTCCGTGGCGCAACAAATCACCGGCGGAGTGCCCAGATGGCCCCCGATACCGGGCCCTAGGCAACTCCATGGCGGTCCCCGTCATGCGCTGGATTGGAAAGAGAATAGCATGCCAATAGCCCCCGCCGCACTGGCCGCCTTCTCGCAATTCGTCCTATGGCGCCTCGAAGAGCGCCCGGGCCAGGTCAAGCTCGCCAAGGTTCCTTTTGACCCAACCACGGGCCACCGCTGCGACGCGCAGGACCCGAATCAGTGGCTCCCGTATGCTGGCGCGGTGGCGCTATCCCAAGCGCATCCCGGATCGGGCGTGGGGTTCGCATTCACCGCCGGCGACCCCTTTTGGTTCCTGGACGTGGACGGCTGCGTGGATGCCGCGGGGCAGTGGACTCCGATCGGGGCAGATGTGCTATCCCGTTTCCCCGGCGCGGCGTTTGAGCTATCTCAGAGCCACATGGGGTTCCATTTGTTCGGCACCGGCACCATACCCGCCGATCACCGCAAACGTAATGAACTGTACGGCGTTGAATTCTATACTGACAAACGTTTCGTTGCATTGACCGGATTCCGGGCCCAAGGCGACGCGGCGCTCGACTGTACCTCAGCCGTCGGGGATTTCCTCGCGACGTACCTCCCGGCCTCGGGTCCCGAGGTTGTCAATTTCGAATGGACATCCGAGCCGCGCGCGGACTGGTCAGGCCCGACCGACGACAACGCTCTCGTGGCCAAAGCCCGCGAGGCCATGGGTGCCGCCGGCGCTTTCGGCGGCGTGACTTTCGGGGACATATGGACGGCCAACGCCGATAAACTCGCGACCAAATACCCACCAAATGCCAATTCCATGGACACATATGGCGCGTCGGAGGCCGACGCTGCGTTGATGTCACACCTCGCGTTCTGGACCGGGTGCGATTGCGAACGCATGGAGAGGATCGCGCGTATGTCGGCGCTCGTGCGCCAGAAATGGGACGATCGCGATGACTACTATCTGCGGAGAACAATCCGCGGCGCGTGCGCCCGGTGTGAGAATGTGTACTCCGATGCGCCCCGGGCGGAGACGCGCAAACCCGATGCTACCATCGCCCCCACAATGTCGGCGGGGGACCTCATTACAGTACGCACCGGTTATCAACTAATGACTGTTGAGCAACAGTTTGACTATTTCAAAGGTTGCGTCTACGTCCGTAGCCACCACCGGGTTCTCACTCCTGAGGGGGATATGCTACGCCCCGATCAATTCAAAACGTCCTACGGGGGCTACGAATTTATTATCTCGCCGGACAACGCACGACCATCTAAAAACGCATTCGAGGTTTTTACCGAATCCCGTGCCGCCAATTTCCCCGCGGTGCACGACGTGTGCTTTCGTCCAGACATTCCTGTCGATATTCTTGAGGAGGAGGGTCGGCTGCTGGCCAATATGTACAAGCCCCGTCCGGTGGAACGTGTTAAGGGGGACGTAACTCCGTTTCTAACACACATTGGCAAATTGTTCCTGGACGCCCTCGACCGTGAGATAATTCTGTCCTACATGGCGGCGGTAGTGCAGTACCCGGGGATAAAATTCCAATGGGCGCCCATGGTGCAGGGCGTTGAGGGGAACGGCAAAACGTACCTCATCCGATGCCTGGAAAAGGCCGTCGGCCGCACCTACAGCCATCTGGCAAACGCGTCAGACATTGCCTCTAAATTCAACGCGTGGATTCAGTGCAAACTATTTATCGGGCTGGATGAAGTTTATGTCTCCGACCACCAGGAGGTTATCGACGCCCTGAAGCCGCTCATTACGAATGCTCGGATCGAAATCCAAGGCAAGGGCGTGAACCAAGTTACGGGTGACAATCGGGCGAATTGGTTCCTCACCTCGAACCGCCTAAATGCCATCCCAAAAACGCGAAACGATCGCAGATACGCGGTGTTTTATACCGCGCAGCAGGACGAAAAAGATTTCCGGCGTGATGGCATGGAGGGGCGATATTTCCCCAGCCTATATGATTGGTCTCGGAACGGGGGATATGCAAAAGTCTCGGAATTCCTCGCAACATACCCGATAGCCGATGAATTTAATCCCGCGGGTGCCTGCCACCGTGCGCCACACACGTCAAGTACAGAAGCCGCGATTGACGCAAGCATGGGCGCGATCGAGCAGGAGGTGCTTGAGGCCACACTGTCGGGACGCCCTGGTTTTTGTGGCGGGTGGATATCCTCGATCGCACTCGACGGCCTGTTGCGGGAACGCCGGTATGAAAAAACACTCCCACGCAACAAACGCAAGGACGTCCTTGCGTCCCTCGGATACGCGCCGCACCCGGCGTTGCCCGCAGGTAGGGTCTCGGCGGTCATACCCCAAGAATCAGGGCGCCCCACTCTCTACGTTGAGAACGGGGCGCCTGAAAGGGGGCTCACACGGTCCGAAGTGGCGGCGGCATATGGTGCGTCCCAGGGTTACGGCGGTATTCCCGAGCCGATAGAGGCCCGAGCCGTAGCGTGCGGATGAATCGAGAACGGTCTTTCCACGATGCGAAACCCTGAGTGACAAAATCCCCCGTTTTGGGGTCGGGATAGGTCAGGTCATATATGATGGGTTGATTATCGTTCATCTCTGATCCCCTTTTCGTTTTTGTCGGTCCCGTCCCGCTTTTTTCCTGCTGCCTAGAAGTGGTTTTTCGAGCCACGCCACGAGCCTTAAATTACGACAACTCAATTCATCCCGCAATGCGAGAATAACTAGTTGAAATCCCACGAGGGGGCCTAACAGACTGAAAAGAAGGAGTAGCAAGGCCACACCCCGCGGCACCGCGATATTCCCCGAACCGTTGTGGCGACGTCGGCATAATCTATTACTGGCGTCTATTGCCCAAACGGAGGGAGCTATCCCCGACAGGTACCACCCGATAGCGTAAACTATAATCATAACTCAAACCTCCCCGTCAAAATAGCTCAGGCAGCCATCGACGCACGCTAGGACAAATACTTCGCCGCGACGGGCGCCGTACCGGGCTTGAACGTTCTGCCACACATGGAGATCACCGACGATGGTTTTCACTACCTCTCGCGGTGCACCGAACGTGGTCTCAAAGTCCGCCACCGGGGCGCGGGTACGAACCACGTCCTCGGGCTCGCAAACCCAAGCAATCTCTTTCCCATAAACGTTCGAGTTCCACTGCGCGGTGGCGTCGCAAAAATCTTTTTCGGTGGTCATGATTTTAATCCCCTAGAAGTGGAGCGCCTCTCGCCCCGTTGTTATCTTATGTTAAGAATTATACACCCCCTTATAATTATATCAAGTGTTTTCTATAATTATCTCCCCATAATTATAGACGTCGGGTATGCGTAGGTGATCCCTTTGTGCCATCTATCTACGTTCATGATCTTGTTCCTCTCTCTCTCTCTCTCTCCGGCGGTTATGGGCAATCGCAAACAATAACGTTCACGTTAAAATCAAACGCGTGAGGAATAGCCTCCCGGGCCAGGTCCTCAAGCTCATCAAAGTCGAGCACAGCGCCGTCACGTGAAACGCTGACCGTCGTGCCCTCGTCGCGCCACGTATCGAGGCCGTAGTTATCGCCAAGTTCCAACGATTCCAACGATACATCACCCGTTTCGACACTGTAAAAACTCTGATACAACGCAGAAAAGCCAGGCGCTTCGATTTTGTTCCACACGCAGCCGTTTAGTCTGTCATCCTCTGTAAACGCATCAAACTGACATTCCGGCGTGATCGTGGCTGTTTTCAGGAGTGTTTTAAATTCGTCGCGTGTCATGATTTTAATCCCCTAGAAGTGGAGCGCCTCTCGCCCCGTTGTTATCTTATGTTAAGAATTATACACCCCCTTATAAATATATCAAGTGTTTTCTATAATTATCTCCCCATAATTATCTCCTCAACGCCCCATAATTATCTCCTCAACACCTGGGGAGCGCTCCCCATAATTATATATGTCGGGACGTCGGTACTTTCGTCGGTAGTACCGACGGCACTTTCCCCTTTAACACCAATGGTTTACGGGGCGGACGTCGGGACGTCGGTACTTTCCACACTCCGACGCTCGGCACGTGTCCCCAGCGCTCCCCCACTATAATCATAGCTTCCCTATGTACGGTATACCCCTATATATATAAAGTAGAGTCATAAGTAGTGTTAAGTCATTGGTATGATTGGATAAAGTGTCGTCGGTACTTTCGTCGGTACTTTTCGAGTACCGACGTCCCGCCTGTAAACCTTTGATATTGTGGACGTTCTCACGTCGGTACTTTTCAGGGTCCCGACGTCCCACCGATGTGGACTTCATGCCCGTTTTCGAGTATCGTCTTACGCAGGCCGCAGGGCTTAGGGGGGCGCGCTCGCTTCTCCATCCCCGGAGCTTGAGCGCCGCCCCTCCTCTCAAGGGGAGAAGCAATGATTCTCGCGATAACGGTACATGACAACATCAAAGATGTGTCTCGCACGCTGACAGGCATCGAACGAAAGCAACTCCCGTTCGCGATATCGAACGCGCTTAACTCTGTAGCGTTCGACGCCCGTCGCGCGGTGCTGGCTAATCTCAGGAAGAAATTCATACTCAGAAACAAATGGACGCAGCGCGGCCTCCGTGTGGTCAAAGCGCGGAAGCACAACCTGGTGGCGTGGGTCAATTTCGAACGGGCATATATGGTGGATCAAGAGGAAGGGGGGACACGTCTCCCCAGGGGAAGGCACATCGCGGTGCCAAACCAGATTAGATCGGACAAGCGCAAGCGCATTACCAAGACAAAACGTCCTCGGGCGGTGTTGGATAGGAAGCGCCTCGCGGGTGGGGTGGGTGCCCCCTTCAAAGTCGTCGGTGCAGGTGCGGGCAAGTTACGGACGGGGGCAGGTATCTATCAACGCTTGACAAAGGCGCGGCTCCCCATCCGCACGCTCTATCAATTCGAGACGTCCGTCGTCGTCAAGCCCAGGCTCTACATGCACCGCACCATCGAGGGCGTGGCTACGAGCAATTTTCGTGCGCACCTCAATAAAGCGATGGTGCGGGCGTTGGCTACGGCGCGGTAATTACAGGGAAATATGGGGGTCGGCTATAATTATGGCGGCGGGTCCTCCCCGGCCTTCGAAATTACGGGTAATTGTCGACCCCGAAGTTTTTCTAGAGACAGCGTGGTTCCGTAATTATAAATTAACTGGAATTCGGTAAATCATGAGCACAGACCTAACTCACCTCACACCCAACCAGATTGCGACCATGACGGGGATCGCGCCCCAAACTGTGACGAAACGCCTCGTCGGTCTGGAGCCAGTGGGGAGGAATGGCCGGGCGCGGTTGTATGATTCCCGCAAGGCCCTCGCGATGGTATTTGAAGCCAGGCTCCGCACCGGCGGCGACGGTCTCAATCTCCAGGAGGAGCAGGCCCGGAGCGCCGCGGCCCGAGCCGATAAAATCGAAATGGAAAACGATGTCCAGCGTAGGAATTTGATTCCCGCCGAGCGGATCACGAAAGCCCTCGAACGTGTTTTTGCAAAGTCACGATCAAAATTGCTTTCCATTCCGACCCGCGCCGCTCCCGTTGTTGCTTTGATGGACAACGCCGCGGAAGTCCAGGCCGTTCTTTTGGACAACGTGGCTGAGGCCCTTCGAGAATTGGAGGAACTTGATCTTGAAAGCGACATATGATGCCATTCGCAAGGCGCTCCGGGTGTGGGCGCCCCCACCCAAACTCACCGTGAGTCAATGGGCGGATGCGGAACGACGTTTAAGCGCCGAGGCATCCGCCGAACCGGGGCGTTGGGTAACATCGCGAGCGGAGTACCAGCGCGGAATCATGGATGCCGTTGGCGACCCAACGGTCCACTCCGTTGTGGTTATGTCGTCGGCCCAGGTAGGGAAAACGGAGATCATAAACAATGTCGTCGGCTTCTACGTGGACCAAGACCCTGCCCCGATGCTGCTGATCCAGCCCACCGAAAAGATGGGCGAGGCCTGGAGCAAAGACCGGCTCGCACCGATGATCCGCGACACCCCCGCGCTTACCGATAAAGTCAAAGACCCCCGCGCCCGGGATTCAGGAAACACTCTTTTGCACAAAACTTTCGCTGGCGGGCACATAACAATCGCCGGCGCCAATGCCCCTGCGGGTCTGGCCTCTCGTCCGGTGCGTGTCGTCATGTGCGACGAGGTCGATCGATACCCGGTATCGGCCGGCGCGGAAGGCGATCCGGTTAATCTGGCGAAAAAACGGTCAACGACGTTTTGGAACCGGAAGCTGATTCTCACATCCACACCGACGGTTAAAGATGCGTCTCGAATCGAGGCGGCCTATGAATCAAGCGATCAACGCCGCTTTTTTGTGCCATGCCCGGAATGCGGGGTGTTCCACCCTCTGCAATGGGCGCACGTCATCTGGGTTGAGGACAACCCTCGGGGCGCGGAGTATGCCTGCCCGGAATGTGGATCGCTATGGTCAGACGTTCGACGCTGGGCGGCGATCCGCAGGGGGGAATGGCGGGCGACGGCGGCATTCAATGGCACGGCGGGGTTCCACCTGAACGAAATATATTCCCCGTGGGTGACACTTGGGGATATGGCGGAGAACTTCGTCGAAGCGAAGAAACTTCCGGAAACCCTTAAAACGTTTATTAATACATCATTAGGCGAGACTTGGGAGGAAGAGAGCGAGGGCGTTGAGGGCGACGGGCTTATCCAACGCCGTGAGGACTACACCATCGATCCGATCCCTATGGGTGTGGCGGTCATAACCGCGGGTGTTGATACTCAAGACGATCGTCTTGAGGCGGAGCTTGTGGGCTGGGGGGTTGATGGCGAATCCTGGTCGCTTGGGTATGAGGTGTTCCCAGGGGACCCCGCGCAAATGGAGGTGTGGACCTCTCTCGATGGTTGGCTTTTGAAAAGGTACACCCATGAGAGCGGTGTGGAATTAGGCGTCGCGGCGGCGTGCGTGGACTCCGGCGGGCACCATACCTCGGCGGTGTACGATTATACCCGAGGGAAATCTGTTCGCCGGGTGTGGGCGATCAAAGGCATGGCCGGAACGGGACGCCCTGTCATGGGGAGGCCTTCCCGGAACAATATGGGGCGCGTTCCGCTCTATTCGGTAGGGGTGGACACGGCCAAAGATTTAATTTACTCTCGCCTCAGGATCGCCGATGCGGGACCAGGCTTTTGCCATTTCCCGGCTTCGGAGGAATATGACGAGGAGTATTTCGCGCAGCTAACCGCCGAGAAGATCGTCACCCGATACATTAAAGGGTTTCCGACTCGGAGTTGGGTCAAAGCACGGGCGCGAAATGAGGCCTTGGACTGTAGGGTCTATGCCCTCGCGGCGCTTATGGGGTTGAACGCCAACATAGAGCGCCTAGCCAAGAGGTTAGTGAAAAAAGCCGAAGCGGAGAACGTAGAGACTGATGCCGAAGAATTACCCCCGGAAGTAGAAACTGCGCCCCCGCGTCGCAAATTCCCGCAAAGGAATAAGCGGCGTAGGGGCGGCTTTGTGAAGAACTGGTAGCGCATGGCTTACGACGTTCCCGAGAATGAACCTCAAGAACTGATCGCAGGCGATACGTGGAAATGGACCCGCGGCGACCTTGCGGACTATCCAGCGTCCACGTGGACGCTGACATACTATTTCACCAATGCCTCCGCCAATTTCAGTTTTGCAGCCACCGCCGACGGTGACAACTATGCCGTCACGGTGGCAAAAGCCACGACGGCCGCATATGCCGCGGGGCTGTATGAATGGGAGGCATACGTCACGGATGGCACAAGCCGTCATCGCGTTGATTATGGTTCTCTTCAAGTCCGTCCCGATCTTGAGGCGGCAGGAACTTTAGACCGTCGATCGCATTGGGCGATCGTTCTCGATAATGTGGAACCTGTTATCCAGAACCGGGCGACCAAGGACCAATTGAGCTTTTCAATCGGGAATCGTTCGTTGCAGAGGATGGCGATTTCTGATCTTCTTGAATTATATGGGCGTGCGAAAGCGGAGGTCGCGCAAGAGGAAGCCCGGGACCGTGCGCGCAATGGTCTCGCGAATAGGTCCAGAATCCGTGTGAGGTTTGTGTGATGTGGAATCCGTTCGCCAAGTCCAAGGAAACGCCCCCCGCGCGTAGGGGCTACACGCCCAAACGGGGGCGTATCTCCCGCCGCAACGCGTACAGCGCAGCGGGAGGCGGGCGCTTGTTGGCGGATTGGACGACGGGCCTATCGAGTCCCACCGCGGACGCGCGCGCAGACCTCCACCGCCTCCGAGCGCGGGCGCGGGACTTGTGTCGGAATAACGAGTATGCCTCTCGTTTCGTTGGTATGGTCAAAGACAATGTCGTCGGCGCGGATGGAGTTAAGCTCCAAGTTCGGGCGAAGGACACCAACGGAACGTTTGACAAATTTGCGAATGATACAATCGAAGCGGCCTGGAAAAAATGGGCGAAGAAGGGGGTTTGCACCCGAGACGGGAGGCTCTCTCTCACTGAGGTCGAACGCCTGATCGTCGAGACTGTTGCGAGGGACGGAGAGGTTCTCGTTCGCAAACTCAGAGGACGCAAAGCTGGGAACGTTTTTAACCTATCTCTCCAGGTATTAGAGGTTGACTATCTCGCGGACAACTACCGAGTCTCGAACCGCAACATTGACCTAGGCATCGAACGTGATGATTTCGGAAAACCCATCGCATACTGGCTCTATAGCAAAAATCCGAGCAATGATTACGATTCTGGCGGGAGATTCGTTACGCGTGTTCCAGCCGATGAGATTCTCCACCTATTCATAACTGAGCGCCCGGAGCAATCCCGCGGAGTTCCTTGGTTATCCTCCGCGATGTTTCGTCTCAAAATGCTCGACGGATACGAGGAGGCCGAGGTCGTGGCCGCCCGCGTGGCCGCTACAAAAATGGGCTTCTTTATCACGGAGACCGGTGAGGATTACACTGGTGACGATGAGGATTCCGATGGTGCGATTATCATGGAGTCCGAGGCAGGCACTTTTGAGCAATTGCCCCCCGGCGTGACTGATTTCAAGATGTTTGATCCCGCGCACCCCACCGCACAATATAGTGATTTTGTCAAGGGTGTGCTTCGGGGCGTGGCTTCTGGAATGGGGGTTTCGTATGTTTCCCTCGCGAATGATTTGGAGGGGGTGAACTACTCTTCAATTCGCCAGGGGGCGCTTGAGGACCGCGACCATTGGCGCGGTCTCCAGACGTGGCTTGTCGAGAGTTTTTGCGGGCCTATTTACGAATCATTTCTTTTGGCGTATCTTTCCTCCACATTAACGACTCTGCCACCGCGCCGATTCGATAAATTTAATGCGCCTAAATGGGCACCCCGCGGATGGGCATGGGTCGACCCGCTCAAAGAGGTCACTGCAAATACCGCGGCTGTTGCGCAGGGGTTTAAATCTAAGTCCGACGTGCTGGCTGAAACGGGGAGGGATTTTGAGGAGACTCTCGACGCACGGAAATTGGAGCGAGAGCTTGAAACTGAGGCAGGATTTACGCTAGACCCGGCCCCGGGCCAGGCTACAAAACCCTAAAGGAGGCGGAGGCATATGCCCCAAAAAACAAACAGGCTGTACCGCACGGCTGAAATTATCGCCATCCGCGCCAGCGGGGAGGGCGATGGGGGCCGCGTTGCCGACGTGAGTTTCTCATCTGAGGCGCCGTATGAGCGCTTCTTTGGAATGGAAATTTTGAGTCATAGGGAGGGGGACGTCCAGATGGGATTTATGTCCAGCGGAAACGCCCCCCTTCTGTTGGACCACAACACCGGAAAGCAGATTGGCGTTGTGGATAAGGCCAAAATCGGAACCGACCGGCGAGGTTTGGCGACGGTGCGTTTCGGAAAAAGCGCATTAGCCGATGAGGTTTTTAATGATGTAAAGGAAGGTATCCGTCGGAATATTTCCGTGGGATATCGAATCAATGAAATGGAGTCCGCCGCCGCGATCAACGGTAAAGACGCTTTTCGCGTAACGGACTGGACTCCACTTGAAATCTCCGTTGTCGCCGTACCCGCCGATATCTCCGTCGGGGTGGGCCGGACCGATGAGGATTTTGACCCTTCCCTCGTAATGGCTGTAAAGGAAACAACCCCCATGCCCACCCCCGCAGTAACCTCGCCGGAAATCGCGCCGGCCCCCGTCGTCGACGTCGCCAAAATCCGCGCCGATGCAATCGCAAATGAACAATCTCGTGTCGCAGACATCATGGCCCTGGCCGTCCGGCACAACCTCCGTGATTTGGGGGATCAGAGTTCCGCAAAGGGACTTAGTTTGGCGCAATTCAAAGGGGTCATGCTCGACCACATCGCCGAAGCGACGCCCCTCGAGACCCCCACTAATGAATTGGGTCTTGGTGAGCGGGAATCGCGCGAATACTCCATTATCCGCGCGATCAACGCCTCAGCCACCAACGACTGGTCAGGGGCGGGCCTTGAGCGCGAATGCTCGGAGGAGATCGCAACACGCGTTGGCAAGGCTGCAAAGGGTTTCTACTTGCCCTCCGACGCTGGCAAGAGTTGGGGGGGAGGTCAACGTGATCTCACCGTCGGCACCGCAACGGCGGGCGGCCACCTGAAAGGCACGGATCACCTCGGCGGTGCGTTCATCGACGCCCTGCGCGACCGAATGATCATTCGTGCGCTGGGAGCCCAGATGATGAGCGGCCTTCGTGGCGATATCGCCATTCCAGCCCTGAATGCCAAAACCACGGCGTACTGGGTAGGCGAGAACGGGGCGCCCAGCGAAGGCGCGCCGACGTTCCGGCAGGTCACGATGTCCCCGAAAACCGTCGGCGCGTTTGTCGACCTGAGCCGCTTGCTGCTGACTCAATCTGACCCTTCGGTCGAAGCGATCGTCCGTAACGACATGGTTAACCAGATCGCGGCGGCTATCGATTCCGTGGCCATCAATGGCGGCGGGACGGATGAGCCCACCGGGATTCTCCAGACGACCGGTATCGGTAGCCGCGATATCGGCACGAATGGTGGGGTCCCGACTTGGGACACCATTGTTCATTTGGTCGAGGACGTGGATGTGGCCAACGCCTACGGGACGACGACGTCCTTCCTCGGCAACGGCAAAGTCAAATCCGTATTGTCACGCACCGCACGTGTGGCATCCACGGATTCAAAAATGATCCTCGACGATCCGTGGACATCTATCTACGGCGAGAATTTCGCGAATACGAATCTCGTCCCGTCGAGCCTCACCAAAGGGACGGGATCGGCGCTATCCGCCCTGGTTTTTGGTAATTTTTCCGATCTTATGATCGGCGAATGGGGCACCGTGGACGTGCTCGTGGACCCATACTCTTTGAGCACCCAAGGGGCGACCCGGGTCACGGTGTTCTCGGACGTTGACGTTGCCGTGCGCCATGCCGGCAGCTTCTCTGCGTCGCAAGACCTGATTACGTCCTAATAAATAGGGCGGGGTTTCGGCCCCGCCTTCTCTTTCCGAAAGGAGTACATGGTATGCCCGAGATTATTTTTTTAAGACCCACGCGAGTCGATAGGGAACATCGGGGAGTTGGAGACACCGCGACGGTGTCCAGCGCGGACGCGGCGCTTCTGATTGGCAGTGGGAACGCGATTCCGGTTGACCGTAGCGCGCCAAAACCGATGAGCCGGGAAACTGATATCGCTAGGAAAACGACGAAGAGGGGGCCTCGATAATGGCTCGTAATTTGCACGGTGGCGTCAACGTCCTCGAACTCATCCCCGCACAAGCTGCGACTTCCACTGTTACTGGAACAGGTGTGGACCTGCTCGATTATGACGGCAAGATCAAGGCCATCCTGGCGTCGTCCATCGGCGGTGGCGCGGATCACACCCTTGACGTCAAATTGCAGGAATCTGCGGACAACTCCACGTTCACGGATATCTCCGGGGCGACGTTTACGCAGGTGACGAACGCCGCGGATTCGACTGAATCAATCGGCCTGGAGGTCACCCCGACCGAAAGGTATATCCGGGCAGTGGGCACCATCGCGGGAACAACGCCGACATTCTCGTTTGCGGTCGTCGCCGTCGGCTCAAAAAAATACATGAGTTGAGAGATGGCCGTCGAATCCGCCACCGATCGCGCCAATTTTCTCGACGTTGATGCGTTCGGCGTAGCAGCGACGTACAACGGTGTGACGACGGTTAACGGCGTATTCGAAAATGAGTTTTTCGAGGCGATCGCTGGCGCGACGGTCCCTATTGAATCGGCGCAGGCGTTGTTCACGTGCCGCACCGCCGACGTGCCCAGCGCCACGCATGCTGATACGCTGGTCATCTCAGGTTCGAGCTACATCGTTGTAGGTGTCCAACCGGACGGAACGGGGATGACAATTCTCATCCTGGAGGCCCAGTAATGACATCCTCGCATCACTATTTTACGTCGGTGTCTCGGGGTCTGGTCCCTGGGCACTCTAGCGTTCTCGTGGCGGGGCATAGCGCGGATGTTACGACCAGCGACGGCTCGCTATGGGAGGGAGGTGGGATATATGTCCCACCTACCGCCGCGACTATCCTCAAGATATCGTCCTCGGATGCGAACGACACTTCGGCGGGGGCTGGGGCGCGCACGGTGACGCTCACCGGGCTCGACGCCAACTATGCTGAGATTACTGAAACCGTGGCCCTTAGCGGGCAGACGGTGGTTGACACAACCTCGGCTTTCCTCCGTACCAATCGATTCGAGGTCTCCACGGTGGGGAGCGGCGGTGCCAATGCGGGGGCCATTTATGCGGGTGTTGGAGTGGTTACCGCCGGGGTGCCGGCGACTAAATACGGGGTCATGCTGATCGGGGACAATTTCTCTTTTACCTCGCACTACACCGTGCCTGCGGGGTACACCGCGTTTGTTCATGGCGTTTTCTACGCCTCGACGGCCTCCAAAACCCTGGACGTTCTCGCCGTTGTGGCCGCGGAGGGCGGGCCCTACGTCCCCTTCTATCGCGGGCACACTTATGAGGTTCCCTTCGATCATAAATTTGAATCTCCGCACTCAATCTCTGAGAAATCCGATCTTGACCTCAGAGCGGCATTTGACGTTGGTTCGAGTAGCGTTAGCGGGGGTTTTGAGATTGTGTTGATTGAGAACGGTTTGTAATGGCGGATCATGTGCGTAAACAGATACGGGACGCCGTCGTCGTTCAGTTGACAGGCCTCACGACGACGGGCGCCAAAGTGTTTCCGAGTCGCGTGTATTCTCTTGAGGCTGCAAGCGTCCCGGCCCTCCTCGTGTATACCAACAGTGAAAGCGCTTCGGTTGTGTCTCTTGCGCCCAGCGGCCGGGATATGGGGCGCACCCTTGAAATCGTCATCGAGGCCGTCGCAAAAGCAAACTCGGGCCTTGACGATGCGCTCGATACGATTATCACGGAGGTCGAAATCGCGCTTGGCGACGATATCACCCTTGGGGGGCTGTTAAAAGACCTCCAATTGACCGCCATAGACGTTTCTCTCTCGGGAGACGCTCAGAAACCCACGGGGTCCGCCCGCATGACGTGGACCGCCGAGTATTGGACTGCCGAGGGTGCCCCGACATTGGCGACATAAGAGGACTGGAAAAAAATGACAAAATCCATTATCATGATGCCGCCTGGCGGCGGGGAAACGATTTCGGTTCTCCCCCCGGCGGTTGAATCTATGGAACGCAAGGGCTGGACGGTGTTGAAGCCCAAAGCCCCCCGATTGAAAGCCATCAAAAAGGAGTCGACCAATGGCAACACATAAAGGTTCCGAGGGGACAGTTAAGGTCGGTTCCGCGGCCGTCGCTGAGCTCAAAACTTGGAGCGTCGACGAAACCGGCGATACTCTCGACACGACCACGATGGGGGATACCGCGCGAACGTTTGATTCAAGTCTCACGGCATGGAGCGGAACACTCGAATGTTATTGGGACGAAACCGATACCACGGGTCAGGGGGCTATGACGATCGGTGCGTCGATCACCCTCAATCTATACCCCGAGGGTGCCGTTTCTGGTGACACGTACTACTCCGGGACCGCGCTCGTTACATCGATCGGACGTTCAGCGGCGTTCGATGGCATTGTCGAGGCCTCCTATGGGTTCCAGGGCACCGGTGCCCTATCTGAATCGACGGTGGTATAAATGACACTGATCGATAGAGTCACCGAACATTTCGCCGGCCTGAACACCGTAGTTATCGATGTCCCCGAATGGGGCGTCTCGCTGCATGTCCCGCCGCCAACGCTTGAGAAACAAATGAAATTCCTCAAGGCAGCGGACAAGGGCAACGACATCCTGACCGCGATAGAGGCGTTGCTTTTATTCGCCAAAGACGCTGACGGCGCGCCCGCTTTCACGCTTGAGGACAAACAGAAACTCCTCAAAAGTTCTGATCCGGCTGTCGTTGGGAGAGTCGCGGGGGAGGTAGCGAACGCCCACAATCAAGCCGACCCTTTGGTCTGATCCGGGCGGATCATAGCCTTCGTTTTCTCATGTGGTTGGCTGACAAATGGGGGCGCCCGCTCCACGAGCTATACCAGATGCCCGCGGCGGAATTTGAGCTATGGGTCGCATACTATTCAGAGGCTGAGGGATAACGGCGATGGCGAGAAGCATAAAAATTCCAGTCGTTGCCGTTGACAAAACTAAAGGCGCTTTTTCCTCCGTTCGTAGGGGGCTCAACCGGCTACGGGATAGTTTCGGTGGATTACGTACCGCGATTGCGGCCGCCGGCTTTGTAGTTCTCGTTAAAAAAATCCTTCTCACTCGAATTGCTTTTGAGAATCTGCGGGCGTCCCTGACCACCGTCACGGGGTCTGCGGAGAACGCCCGCGTGGCCTTTGAGGGGATCAAAAAATTCGCAGCAACGACGCCTTTTAGCGTCCAGCAGGCGACGGCGGCCTTTATCGAATTGAAGGCCCTAGGGCTCGATCCAAGCGCCGCCGCCATGCGATCCTACGGCAACACCGCCTCTGCGATGGGTAAAGACCTGTCCCAAATGATTGAGGCCGTCGCCGACGCCGCAACGGGTGAATTCGAGCGCCTAAAAGAATTCGGTATCAAGGCCAAGGTCACCGGGGACAAAGTCGCTTTCACCTTTCAAGGCCTGACCACTACGATCGGCAAAAATGCCGCCGAGATCGAGGGGTATCTTAGGGGCCTTGGCGACGTCCAGTTCGCGGGGGCTATGGACCGCCAAGCCAAAACGATGGGGGGTGCGGTCTCCAATATGTCAGATGCGTTTTCCACGTTGGCGGATCAATTGGGGGGGTACGTCGAGCCCCTTGTAACCTACGTTATCAAGGGAATCACCGCCGATCTTAAAAGGCTAGGCACCGCCTTCACCGCCGTAGGTAAGTTTTTTGAGCCGTTATTCATCACTATAAAGTGGACGATGAAAAAGATTCTGATCGCGGTAACCTGGGGGATGGAGAATCTCCTCGACGTTCTCGGGCGAGCGCATGCCGCGATGAAAGGTTTTCTCAAGTCTGTCGGTAGGTCCTCGGAGGAATTTTACAAAGTCCAGGCTGCGATTGAATTTGCGGCGACGGACCTTGAGATTTATCGAAAAGAAACGTTGCAAGCCAAGGCGGCGAACGATGACGGGACCACGGCCATAAAAGCGCAAACGCGGGCCGTTGTAGACCTATCGAAGGCCCGGGCAAAACAGGCGGCTGCCGCGGCGGCCGCTAAGGCCAAAAAAAAAGCGGACAAGCTCGCCATTAAGGAGGCCTCCAAGGCGCAACGAGCGGCAGCCAGGGCCGCCAAAAATTCGGCGCGAGAGGTAGCAAGAGCCGCCAAACGATCGGCAGAGGACCAAAAGCGCGCGTGGGAGAAAGCTGGGACCTCAATAGAAGATTTCGCCCGTCGGGGAGAGTTTAGTTTGAAATCATTCAAACGGCTCGCATTGAATGTGGCTTTCGATATCGCAAACGCTTTCATCGGTGCCAAGATTGGCGGTGGCGGCGGGGGAGGGCTGGCTAGCGTGTTGGGAAGCGCGCTTCAAGGCATGTTTGGTGGCGGCGGTGGCGGCGGTGGTGGCGGTGGTGGCGCCGCTGCGGGTCCAATCATCATGGCCGCTGCGACCGGCGGGATATATGCGAATGGGATGCAGAAATTCGCCAAGGGCGGAGTCTCAAACCGGGCCTCCATCTTTGGGGAGGCGGGCCCCGAGGCGGCGGTCCCGCTTCCGGACGGGCGTAGGATTCCAGTCGAATTGCGCGGCGGCGGAGGCACCAATGTCGTCTACAATATCGACGCCCGTGGCTCTGAAATCGGCGTTGAGGAACGCATCCGCCAGGCCCTCGTTCAGGCGACGCCGCACATCATCGCGACTGCCGTGAAGGCCTCCACATCGCGAGTCGAGGACCTAGCCAACCGTGGCGGGTCATTCGCCAAGGCAATGGGACGTCGATAATGGAGGTTTTAACCTTCCCCTCAATCACCCCCACCGCGGCGAATTTCGGGCTCACATCGAACACTCAGGTGTTCACGTCTCCGCTCGCAAAAACCGTTCAAACTCTTGAAAATCCGGGCGCGCACTGGAAACTATCCGCGCAGTTCGACAACCTCACATATGCGGAGACCCGGACGATAAAATCTTTTCTCGCGCAATGCCGAGGCCAGGGTGGGCGGTTTTACTACGGTGATCCGGCGTACCTCCTCAACGGCCCCGCCGGCGTGGCTACTGGCACCCCCACGGTTAATGGCGCGTCGCAGACCGGGAATTCGTTAATAACCGCCGGCTGGACGGCATCACAGACCGGGATTGTCAAGGCCGGGGATTACATCCAGTTTGACAACTCGACGGGCGGCCGGGAGCTACACATGGTCGTCGCGGATGTTAATTCGGATGGCGCTGGCGCGGCGACTCTCACGATTGAGCCTGCGATTCGGGTGGCCCCAAACAATGCCGCGGCGATCACTATAGCGGGGGCGAAAGCCCAGTTTCGGCTATCCGACGATGATTCCGCATGGTCCGGACGCGCGCCATTAATCGGCGCAGTGTCGTTCTCAGCGGTGGAGGCGTTCACCGATGCCGCGTAGTCTCACCACCGCCGCAAAAAGCGCCACGGAGGCCGCCCACGTCCGCGTGGTCTACCTCGTGTTCATGGATTTTTCGAGCGGCGCGCTTTACGCAACCACCGCGCCCGACCAGTTTGTTTACGGTGGTAACACATACCTAGGTCTCGGCAAACTCGGGCGGATATCCACCGTGGCCGAAACGGGCGAACAAAAGGCCGCCGGGATGCAGTTTAACCTCTCCGGGATTCCCGCTGCCCAGATTTCGATAGCACTCACAGAGCACTATCAGGGCCGCGACGTCACGGTTAAAATGGCCCTTCTCGATGCCGACTACACCATAATCGCCGACCCGATTCTCATATTCTCGGGACTCATGGACACGATGGATATGACAGTCGGGGCAACAGCCGAGATCGCGGTGGGCGCTGAATCCCGTCTCTCCCGGTGGGAGAAAGCCCTTGGTCTTCGGTACAACCACGCGGTTCAATCCGTCAGATACCCGGGAGACCTAGGCCTAGAATTCGTCGAACAAATGGCTGAAAAGGAGTTGGTATGGCCGAACGGTTAGAGGATTGGCCCAAACGGCTCGCGGATTTTCTATCGAGGGATTTCGTCTTTAATTGGGACGGGGCGCATTGTGGTATTTACGTCGCCGCAGCTATCGAGGCCCAGACGGGTATAAATCCGACTCCGGTCTGGGCCAAAGAGTGTGTCTCAAAGGGGCGTCTGTACGCGGAGTACCGCCGGCGCTACGGTGGCGGCGCTCTCGAAGCGGCGCGGGGGTTCGCCAAGGAATTTGGTCTCATGGAAATACCCCTCGGTTTCGCGGGACGGGGGGCGATCGCGTATATAGGCACAAATGATGGCGTTCTTGGCGTCGTAGACCTATCTGGGGAATTTGTCTCGGCGCTGACCCTAACGGGCAAAACGCGAGTCCCACTATCCGCATGTTTAACGGCCTGGAGGGTTTAACTTATGGCGATCATGGCCGCCGCCGCTATCGCGGGTGAGATCACCGCCGGGGTCGCAGCTTCGGTATCCCTCGCGACTGCGCAACTAGTGTACGCCGCCGCCTATGTTATGACCTACGCTGCGGTATCCTTTGCCACGAGCAAGGTCGTATCCGCGCTGTTCGGCAAGTCCGCCGGTCCGCGGGCGGGCGCGACGGATTTCGCGGCTCAATCGCAGGCGCGCACACGTGTTGTTCGCTCCGCGGTTGAGCCCATGCGCGTCGTCTATGGCGAGATGCTCGTTTCTGGCCCCCTCGTCTACGCCAACACCACGGGTACAAACAAGGAGTTCCTCCATCTGGTCGTGGCTCTCGCGGCACATGAGATACACGCGATTGATTCCGTGTACCTCAATGACGAGGAAATCCCTGTTTCGAGTATCGATGTGGCGGGGGCTGTCACGGCTGGTCGTTTCTCGGGCAAAGCCCGGATCAAAAAACATCTGGGGGCCACGACGCAAACGGCAGATACCGATTTAATTGCTGATGACCCCAACTGGACGACCGCGCACCGTCTCCGCGAGATCGCATACATCTACGTCCGTCTCGAATTTGATCGGAGCGTGTACCCAACGGGCGTTCCGAACATTAAAGCGGTCGTTCGTGGGAAAGAACTCTACGACCCACGCACAACAACGACGTACTACTCTGCGAACCCGGCGCTAATCGTGCGCGACTACCTCACGTCCGCCCTCGGTCTTGGCGCGGCCGCGGCGGAGGTCGACGATACGGCTACAAACTCCGCGGCCAACACCTGCGATGAATTTGTGACAGTGACGAGCGTCGTTGACACATTCACGGCGGACGCCACGACTGACACCATCACCCGATCCAATTCGGACAAATACTATCAAACTGGCGAGAGTGTTCAACTCACCACCGCTGGGACACTCCCGGCCGGGCTCTCGCTGGCTACCGATTATTTCTACGTCCGTGCGGGCAACCTGACCGCGCAACTCGCCACGTCGTATCTCAACGCCCTCGCACACACGGTGATCAATATCACAGATGCGGGCACCGGCACGCACACGATCACCAAGACCGCGCAGGTGCGCTATGATGCGAACGGCGCAGTCTCGCTCGCGGACGCCCACGCGTTTATCATGGAGGACGTCCTCACCTCCGCGGGGGGGATCGCGGTATATACGCAGGGCGTATACAAGATTCGCGTGGCCGCCGCCACGACCGCTAACCCGGATGGCCTCGACGAGACGTGGCTTCGGGGGGACGTAACCGTCCGCCCTCGTGTCACACGGTCGGACCTGTTCAACGCCGTGCGGGGTACGTTTGTCGATCCTGCCAAAGACTGGCAACCGACAGATTTCCCGCCGCAAGAGAACGCCACATACGAGGCGCAGGACGGGGGGGAGCAACTCCCCCGATCGATCGAACTCCCATTCACTACAAACTCAACTCGCGCGCAGCGGATCGCCAAAATCCACCTTGAAAAATCGAGACAGGGAATCGTTGTGGAGGCGCGGTGCAATCTCAAGGCGCTCCACACCGGCGTTTGGGACGTCGTGCCCATAACTCTCGCTAAATTCGGATGGTCGGCGAAAGAATTCCGCATCATCGAATGGACTCTCGCTGAGGATAGTGGGATTGACCTTATACTCCAGGAGGAGTCAAGCGCGTCATACGACTGGGCCAATGGAAACGCTACGCTTTACGATCCCGCACCCGATACGGACCTATTCCCCGGACTCACCGCATCCCCCGTGACAACACTCTCGCTCGCATCCGGCACGGTCCAATTATTCGTAGCCGGCGATGGGACTGTCTATTCCCGAATCCTGGCCGCATGGACGGCCCCAGCTGATACGTTCGTGGATAAACTGGAAGTTCAATATAAACTATCCAGCGCGTCGGGCTGGGAGAGCCGTTTCGTCAATAAATCGGAGGCCGAATATTACGTCGTCCCGGTCCTGGACGGGTCAGCATACGATGTTAGGATTCGGGCCGTCAACACCTTGGGGATATCGTCAACATGGGCAACTGTTTCGAATCACACAGTCATAGGCAAAACTGCCCCGCCCGAGAATGTGACCGGTTTCGCAGCGTTCCAAAACGTCAATGTCGTCACATTCCTATGGGACCAGGTCCCCGATGTGGACCTCGCGGGGTATGAGATTCGATACGCGCCTCGTGGGACCTTGACTTGGGGGTCTGCCGTTGTCGCGACGTCCGTCACACGGGGGACTCTCGTGTCAAATACGGCTATCCCGCCGGGGGCTTGGACCGTAGCGATTAAAGCCGTCGATACCAGCGGAAACTACTCGACAACTGAGGCGATATATGATCTCACCGCATCGCAAGCCAATGTCGTTGTAAAAAAGGTGTCGCACGTTAACCCCTGGACTGGGACAACAGCGACGAGTCTCGTGCTTCACCCCCCGACCGGTCGTCTCGTGCCCCAGTCCCAGAACCTCGCGAGTGCAGACGGCTGGGAGACGTTCGATCAATTCGTCGTCAACCCCGTAGCCCTTTGCTACCTGGAGGGCGCGGAGATGGACGTGGGTTTCGATTCATCTGGTTTGCGTTTGTGGGGGACGTCGACCGCGACATTGGGACCGGGGGAGACCGGCGTTGCTGACCCGCGTTTGGAAATGAAATACAAGCCCAACGCCGGGGCATACTCAGCGTTTGCCGAATGGACTGTTGGAACCGTGCCCACCGCCAGGTACGTCACTACTCGTTCAAAAATCGATACGTCTACGGGCGTCCCATACCTTACGGCTTTCGATTCCACACTGGATAGAGAGCAGCGGACGCAAAGTGGATCGGGTGTGGCGATTTCGATCGGGGGGACGACGACCACATATTCGAACCAATTCCACGCCGCCCCGATCGTATACGCGTGGGCAGAAGGCTCGACACCCCGCGTGGTTTCGGTGTATAACGTGACGGCAACAAGCTTTGATGCCAAGGTGTCTGACACCGGCGGCACCGACGTCGGCGGGAAGATAAGCTACTCTGCGTTAGGGGCCTAGAATGTCTTTGAGCAAACCTGATTACACCGCGGACACCGCAACAGAGTATAAGACGGCGATCGATGAGGGGTTTGAGACGGCGGAACGTACCGCCTGGAGCTTTGCGCCGCACCCTGCGCACCCGACCGCGGATATGACTCTCCATCTGAACGCCGGGGCTATCTGGAGTTCGGGCGCGCTTACCGAAAAAGCGGCGCAAACCACCGTGGCGTTCACTGCGCCGACAACGAATCCCCGGATCGACCGCGTGGTCGTTGACGAGGTGACGGGAGTCTATTCCATTGTGGCGGGCACTGAGGCAGCCAGCCCCGCCACGCCAGCGATCCCTTCAAATAAATTCCCCGTATGCCAGATTTATTTTGAAACGACATCGACCTCAATTAGCTATGCGGGCTCGACAACCGTCGCCGCGATCACCGATGAACGCGTCGGTTTCGCTGTTGTGAGCCCGACAACGCCAGCCCTTACTGGCTATTATCAGAGCCCGGATCAAACGATCACGGCGGCGGGGGCACTCACTCTCGCCCACGGTTTAAGTGGTGCGCCGGTGCTGTTGCAGGGGTTTTTAAAATGCACCACCGCCGAACTAGGGTACTCCATAGGGGATGTGACCCCCGTGGGGCTATTCACGGGAGCCGTTAATGCGGGGGATTCCGCGCGTGGCGTGGTGGTCGTCCCGGACGCGACAAACATCAATATTCGCTTTTGCAGCGACCCCACCACGTTCTTCGTCGGGAACTATAGCACTGGTGCGGTCACTGCAATTACAAATGCAAATTGGTCGTTTTTTGTAAGGGCCTGGGCATGACAACGCTATATTTTATCGACGTAAGTGGAAATTATCTTGGTGGGTTCGACGGCGCCTTACCCCCGAGCGGTGCAGTTGAGATTGCTACTCCGCCGTCCGACGGTCGTATGATGTGGTCAGGGACGGCGTGGGGACTCCCATTGCCCCTATCCATATCGGAAAGGTGCTCCTCGGTGGATGCACTACAGACGGCCAAACTCTCGGGAGGAATCACCTATAAACTCAAAACTTTTGGATGCTCGTGCATGAGTTCGGGCAGCATTGCCGCCAAGCTCTCGAATCTCGAACGTGAGAATGCCGCGGTGGCGCGTTCGGTCACGGGGGTCTCTTTGACTAATCCGGTTGTTATCGCGGCCCCCGCCCACGGCTTCCGCAATCTCGATCGTATCGACCACGCGGGTATCGGTGGAACTATTGAGCTTGCCGGGACGTATACGATAGGTAACATTGCGGCGGATACCTACGAACTCACGGGTGTTGACGGCACCGCTTGGACCCCCTTCACTTCCGGGGGTTCTGCGACCATTATGTGCGAATGGACGGGAATCGGCGGCGCCCTCAATGAATTCAGTGCCGCCGATTTCATCGCGCTCGCAGACGCGATGAATAATTTTAATGGTCTATGCTTCCGAACTGCCCGTGGACACAAAAGCACAATATCCGCACTGACAGATGTGGCTAGTGTTGAGGCATATGACGTATCCCTGGGCTGGCCGCCCAACAACTATTGAGGACTCTGCGCGATGAGCTTTCCCGCAATGAACAGAGACGATATGAGTGAGATAAAGCAGTCTATTCGCGACGTTGGCGACGAGCTCGCCGGTAAGATTCAAACGTCCAGAATGCGGGAGATTGCGCGCGAGAGTGTCCATTCGGGGTTGAAAGACGTGTTCGGGGTTGATTCCGATATCACGGGCGAGGTCCGTGACGTCCGCGCCAGCATGGCCTTCGTCCGGTCATTCCGTAGGGCGTCTGAAAAGGTTGGAATGTCAATTATTTTAACGCTCGCGTCGATCCTAACCGTCGGGGTTGCCGCAGCCATTTGGCGGGGGCTAAAGTAATGCTCAGTCTTTTAGGGTCCTTGCTAGGCTTCGGCACAAGCTTCCTGCCAAAGGTTATGAATTACTTCCAGCAACGGCAGGACAATGCTCAAGAACTCAAGGTCATGCAGGCTCAGGCGGACATCCAGCTTAAGCTTGGGGCGCAGAAGCTCGCTGCTGCCGCGGTGATCGCGGCACACAAGGAGCAATCAACCGCTATCAGATCGGGCTCACGCTGGCTGGCAAACCTGAGCGGCTCAATCCGCCCCGTGGTAACCTACCTTTTTGTTCTGGAATACCTGATCATCAACGCCTCGATTGCCTACCTGCTACTGCGCAACGGCGGGTTCACGATCGACAATCTTAAGTCCATTTTGGACTCTGAGTTCATGGGGCTACTCTCAACCATGCTTTCCTTTTGGTTCGGGAACCGGACGTTTGGCGGGCGCCGCACGTGAAAACGAACCAAGCCGGCATAGCAATCATCAAACACTATGAATCCTGGTCCGCGACGCCATACCTTGACCCTATCGGCATCCCCACGATCGGGTGGGGCACCACCGACGGCGTGACTATGCAGCACCCCGAGATCGACAGGCCCGAGGGCGAGCGATTATTGCGCCTTGGTCTTGATTGGGCTGAGGAGGCCATCGGGCGCTTCATCCACGTGACTCTCACGAGCAATCAGTTCTCGGCGTTGGTTTCATTCGTGTACAATGTCGGAAGCGGAAACCTCTATGCGTCCACGTTGCGACGCAGGCTCAACCGTGCGGAGTACGAGGGGGCCGCCGACGAGTTCCCAAAATGGCGGCGATCCGGAGGGATCATCATGGGCGGACTCGTGGCGCGCAGGGCCTCGGAACAGGCCTTGTTTCTATCCGAATAGGAATATCCAAGCACCGGCGGCGAGCGCATACCCCGCGGCTGCGAGACTCCCAAGAATTAACCTAATCATAGTGAATCTCCATCCTGGCGTTCGAGAGTGTATCCCCGCCCCCATAGATTCCGCACTTTCCAGCCGGAGGGGCGGAGGCGTTTATTTAGGGAGCAGATTCGGGATTTAATGACATCGTGCCATGTGTCCGGCATGAGATCAGGGTTCGGCCACAATGCCTCCGAAAGGGCCTTCGGGGTCACCAGGGGGTCCACCTGCATCTCGATTAGGATCGCGGTCTCCTGGGGTGTCAAATGCACCACCGCGACGCCTATCTTAAGCCGTAGGCCACGAAGGTACGCGCGGGGCCTCACTTTCTGGCCTCTCGCAACGTAAGCTCGATTTCGGCGAGTAGGTTCCAAAGCCGATGGTGGATATGCAGAAGTCCGGAATCCGGATCGATACGCTCGCCTGCGCTTTCGGCCAATCTGTGACGATCCCCCGCCGCCCGATATCGCTTTGGACCCTCGGGAACGTATTGCCACCCGCCCTCGGAATATTTATTCATGCCGAATGTGGACACCTCGGTTACGGCCTGTAACGCCAAGGGAAAACCATCAAGCACGAGGTCTGGGCGCTGTTTGCCCGCGTCCAATTTTGCCCCTGGCGCATGGACGTCGGTCCCGTTCGGATCATTTTCGTAGGAGGTGTTAGTGGCTGCGGATTTTAACCCCCGCCAGAAAGACGCTGTGTGGGGATATGCCTCTCGCCAGGCTTTAACGCTGCTTTTGGCGGCCGTCACGTCCAGATCATTTTCGCATATGAATTTAAAGCGGCGCATCATGAGGCACGCTATATGCGCATACTGCTGGATGCCCGAAAGTGGCGAGCGGCCCCGTTCCGCAGTAGCGACACCTTTTGGATCAAGGGGCCTCCCGCAAAAGATGCAAAGGGGTTTCGTCGTTTCATTTCGGGTCTCGTCCTCATCGCCAATCATGTGCCTAACTCCTTTATTTTTTCTTCGATAGTCCGCAGGGTGTCCACCGTGGCAAGCCTGAGCACCCCGATCTCGGCGACCTGATCCTCGATAAGCTCAACTCGATCAAGGTATGCGTTGTCTATGGCGAGCTTCATGGTCGCTCGAATCTTGCCCACGTCGGGGTGCTTGTCGAGTTCATGCGGGAGATATGGAAGTGGAGTTCTGTTGGTCATAGCCTCGATCCCCTAGATTGTTATATTGCGTTAATCATATACCCGGCGAGGCCTGCGCGTCTAGCCTTTTCGGAATCTCTTCCCACGCCATCCGCCGGCAGAGATAATCGGCCACCCCTTTGCCCAGTACGGGACCTCTGCCATCAACGTCTCAAATTCTTCGATCGACCCCGTGCCTTTGGGGACCTCTGCGACGATTTCGTCGTGTATATGTAGGACGATCGGGTATCCCGCCGCGTCGAGTTTTAGCATAGCGTGGGCTAGGAGATCACGAGCTACAGCCTGGACGGCATTCTCGCATAACTTGCCGCCATAGGTGTCGATCTCGCTCCATATCTGGGGGCGTGGCGGGGTCGGGACACCCCAGTACGAGAGTTTAAGGACCTCTTTCCCCCAAGGTGTGACGTCCGGGCGCAAACGGGGTGTGTGATATGCGCAGAGGCGCCCGCTTGGGAGCCTGGCGTACAACACATCTCCCTTCAGGCCGTAGGTGATCCCCCGATAGGCGAAACATTGGCCGGGGTATCTCACCGCGTTAATGGCCGCGGCTTCGAGTCCCCGCCAAAAAGCCACGATAGCCGGAGACGCATCTCGCCAGGCCCTGACGTTGCGTTCGATTTCAGCATCGCTCATAAACTCACCAGCGCCAAAGGCCTTCCATGCGCCGAGGGCGCCTTGGAACCCGGAGGCGAGTTCGGCGAGTTTGCCGATTTTGGCACGCATGGGGTGGTGCTCGCCGGTTTGTACCTTGTGGTCCAGAAACTCCTGAAACGGAATCCCGGTAATCTTGGCGGCCGACATCTCGTAGATTTTACCGTGGCTACGGAATACTTCCTGCCGCCACAATTCGCCGGAGAGTTCCGCAAGGACACGGGCCTCAATAGCCGAATAGTCGGAGCAAATGAGGTCATGACCAGGTGCCGCACATAGAGTTGCACGGAGAACACCCACCAATGCGTTAATCGGGTTGGGGTATACCTGCTCCACTTGGGCGAGATCGCGGGTCATAACGAGCGCGATGGCCTGCTCGGCCTTTTCGGGCGGGAACCCTCCCGGCATATTTTGGGGCTGAATCCCGCCCCCGGCCCATCGTCCGGTACGCCCCGCCCCGCAATATGTAAAAACGTCGCGGATGCGGCTATCCCGAGACATCCGCGCCGCCATGGCTGAGAATTTGGCGACTGAGGAGGACCCTAGAACTGCGCGGATTTCCAAAATTCGCATAACGTCTGGGGGGAGGTCCGTTCGTTCGAGAGCGAGAGCTAGGTTCGCTTTATCGAGGGATGCGAAAGGGAATCCCCGTGATGCGCAATAGGCCTTGATTTTTGGGAGTTCTGTCGCCTCCGCCACGACGCCGCCCGTTATTGCGCGGAGTTCGGCGTTATATTTAATCGCCGCTTGACGGACGATATCGAGAGAAGCGTCCACGAGCGCGCGGTCGCAGTAGACGCCACGGGCGTTGATGCGTTGGTCCAGTTTCCACACCTCAAGCTCGTAACCGGAGAGGTCTGGTATGCGACTCGATACCTCGGATTCGACAATGATGTCCTGCCCGCAATATTTGTAAAGTTTTATGAAATCCAAGGGGTCACTTTCGGGTGTATGTCGGAGCGCGGCGAGCCCCTTTGTGGGTTTGCGCGGCACGGAAAGCTTTCGCATAACCCGGATCCCATCCGCGTCTTTAGGCGCGCATCCGAGAACCGCTGATATTTTGGCAAGGGCGCCCTGGAGGGACCAATGCCGCGCCTTTGACGCGGAACATCGGAGTTGCCCGAGAGGGAGTTCGGGCCATCCCATGCGGCTAGAACACACATTGTGCCACACCGCGAACTCGAAAAATGAATTGTGCGCCTCAATCAGCCCCCCCGCCGCGATATGCGCAAAAAGGTCCTCAGGCGGGGGGCACCCCGGAATCCATGCGCGTTGGCCAAGACCGTCCTTGAGGTTATAATACAAGCATAGGACTTCGCACGTCGGATGTTCTGTGTAGCACCATGCGCCAACAGCAAAGATTCCACCCTTGGTGCCCGTTCGTATCCACTTCTCCCCCGTCCAGGTAAACCCCGCCTCGGAGTAGGTTTCGAAATCCATATCGGCGAGAGTGTCCATCTCCTACATATCCAAGGCGCGTTTGTATATACCGAAAATCGCATCCTGTTCGTCGCGTACCGATTTCTCAAGCCTGCGGGCCTTTATAACCTGGCGTAAGATTTTGGCATCAAAACCCCCGCCCTGGGCTTCCGCGTACACGCCCCGAATATCCGCGAGTAGCGAAGTTTTTTCCTCTTCCAAGAGCTCTATGCGCTCGCAAAAGGCCCTGAGATGGTCGGAGGCAATGCCCCCGACCCCTCCCGAGTTGTGACCGATCATTAGAACGGAACCCCGCCATTAAGGAAGTCCGGAGCGGGCGCAAGAGCCGGAGCCGGAGCGGGCGCAAGAGCCGGAGCGGGCGCAAGAGCCGGAGCCGGAGCGGGCGCAAGAGCCGGAGCGGGCGCAAGA
>VAPM010357940.1_pt1 | contig 35367 bp, 33 predicted proteins | sample 3395091 | NCBI WGS metagenome assembly VAPM01 (sample SAMN08290445, study PRJNA428436) | hydrothermal vent metagenome | isolation source: Deep-sea hydrothermal vent chimney 3 | place: Pacific Ocean: Juan De Fuca Ridge
CTACGCTGCAACTCTGCATGCACCAACGCCAACAATTCTTCATATCTAGGTTCAACGACTTCAGCCAAGGTTTGACGAGCTAACCGTCGTACCGGTCGATCCCCCACACTCGGGACTTCGATACTTTCATCCACGCCAGCAAACTGGGTTAATGCGCAAGCATATTTAATCTTGATTTCATCCGCTTTTTTTGTCGGTGTTCGCAATGCGACCGCAATATCATTAGTGACTTGATCACCGGCAATGGGAATCACCGCAGTATGACGAATGGCACCCTCTTTAAATATGGCAATATCCGTCGTCCCCCCGCCAATATCAACAACGCAAACACCTAAATCTTTTTCATCTTCTGTCAACACCGCATACCCTGAAGCCAGTTGTTCGAGAATGATATCGGCAACATCTAAACCACAACGGCGAACACATTTAATAATATTTTGTGCCGCACTGACAGCGCCCGTCACTAAATGTACTTTTGCATCCAAACGCACTCCAGACATACCTATTGGCTCTTTTATGCCTTCTTGCCCATCAATAATAAATTCTTGAGGTAGTACATGCAGTATTTTTTGATCCGCAGATATCGCAACCGCACTAGCCGCATCAATCACCCTGTCGACATCACCTTGAGTCACCTCCTGATTATGTATAGCCACATTACCATGTGAATTAATACCTCTAATGTGGCTACCTGCTATACCCGCGTAAACCGAGCCTATTTTGCAATCGGCCATGAGCTCCGCTTCTTCTATTGCTCGCTGAATAGACTGCACGGTCGATTCAATATTAACAACGACCCCTTTTTTTAAACCTGAGGACGGATGAGAGCCAATGCCAATAATATGGATGTTATTTAACTCATCCACTTCGGCGACAATGGCAACCACCTTCGACGTCCCTATATCAAGGGCAACAATCAGATTACTGTCCGGGTTCTTAGACACCATCAGCAGCCCCTTCATTTTTTACCGCCGTCCATTGAACTGCAAAGCCATTGGAATAACGTAAATCGACCCTGTCCATCCCCCTACTTTTTTCCTTAAACGATTTTTTGTAGACATCGACAAAACGCTTCAACCTGAGCATTTCATTTTTGCGGCCCAGCAATAATGAAGTCCCACGATTCAAACCTAGTTTTATCGCATGCCGCTCATCTTGTTCCAGCCAGGCAATACGTAAATTCAACACGGCCAGTATTTCATTCATTTCTCGATATTGTAATAATAATTTTTCCTGCTCCCCGAACTGACCCATAATCAAAGGAAGATTTTTTGGGTAAGATGCCTTTGATGGATAGAAAACATGTCCATATATATTAATTAACCCCCCTTTTGACCAACGCGCTACGGCCTGCTGTTCTGTCACAGTAATGCTCAATTGATCAGGCCAACGTCGAGTCACGGCAACATTATGGATCCAGGGCACTGCCAATAATTTTAACTTTATTTCCTCCAGCTCAAGACCATAGAAACCTAACCCTGTTTCACTGGCAACCACATCGATGACCGTGGCTCTGTCTATTTTTTCAAATTGTGAATGAATTTCCAGCCCTTTCACCGGAAAAAAATCCGCATCACCCAATAATTGATATGCCCCTGCACAAAGACTCAGCACCACGACAAAACCAGCACATAAAAATACAAAACGCCCTGATACTCTATTTTTTGATTTAATTGAATCCTTTTTTTTATTGCCCATCATGAAACCTTAATCTTAAAACTCGTATCCAGTATTGCTAAAACCAGCCGATCAAATGACAGCCCAGCCTGTTGCGCTGCCATCGGTACCAGGCTGTGATCGGTCATTCCTGGAATGGTGTTCACTTCTAACAGCCAAACCTGTCCCTCTTTATCTATCATAAAATCTACACGCCCCCAGCCACTGCAACCCAGCACTGAAAAGGCTTTTAAAACTATTTCGTGCAAACTACGCTCTGTTTTCGGAGACAAACCACAAGGGCAAATATAGCGAGTATCATTTGAATTGTATTTCGCCTCATAGTCATAAAAAATATGGCTTGTCTTAAGTTTTATTGCAGGTAATGCCTGCCCATTTAATACAGCAATGGTATATTCATCGCCCTCAACCCATTGTTCAGCCAAAATAGAAACATCATATTTGGCCGCCTCTGGCCATGCTGCCGATAAAGAAGTTTTGTCCGTTACCTTTGAAATACCGATACTTGAACCTTCATTGATCGGCTTAAGCGCAATCGGAAAATTCAGCTCGCCCGACAAGGCCAACATATCGTCTAGTGACGTCGCCTCAACATAAGGTGGAGTAGGGAGCTGGCAAGCACGCCATACTTGTTTTGTTTTGAGTTTATCCATGGCTAACGCCGAACCCAGAACATCACTTCCGGTATAAGGCAAGTTCATACAGGACAAGGCACCTTGAAACGAACCATCTTCTCCCCCACGGCCATGTAATGCGATAAACACCCGATCAATATGCGCTTCAGAGACCAGACCGGACAAGCCATATTGCGTATCAATACCCACGGCATCGACTCCGCTTTTTAATAAAGATGTCAAAATAGCTCTACCGCTTTGTAACGATATGTCACGTTCGGCAGAAGCACCACCCATCACGACAGCAACTCGCCCATAATCAGTAGAAACCCGTTGTTCGCTAGCCATCAAGACAAGGTTTCCCCTATTATTTTCACTTCAGTGAATAAAGAAACCCCTCGTTTTTTAAAAACAATCTTTTGTACAAAATGAATCAAAGACTCAATTTCAGAAGCATTTGCACGGCCTGTATTAATGATAAAATTTGCGTGCTTCTCTGACACCATAGCGCCTCCGTAGCGGTGACCTTTTAAACCGCAAGACTCTATTAATCGCCCGGCATAGTCACCCTCAGGGTTGCGAAACACGGAACCACAACTGGCATAACCCACAGGCTGAGATTCATTTCTTTTTGCCAATAAAGCTTTAATGCGTCGCACACTGCTCTCTGCGTCACCACGTGTCAGCCTGAGGCGCGCACCCAAAAACCATTCCTGAAACTGGAAACGCGCACTACGATAGCTAATTTCAAATTCCTCTGCAGCGCGAACAAATTTATCGCCTTCTTTATTTATGGTTTCGACCTCAATGACCGCATCCCATATTTCGCCATCAAACGCACCGGCATTCATTGCCAGTGCACCACCAATGGTGCCGGGTATACCCGCTAAAAATTCGGCACCAACCAAACCCTGCGCAGCACAAAAACGAGCCGCTTTGGCACAAGTCGCACCAGCGCCCAGGTAAACATCGGTGCCTGATATTAAATACAAGCTGTCAAGCACACCCACCGTATGAATAACCCGACCTCGTATACCGCCATCCCTGACTAACAAATTACTCCCCAGCCCCAACCATATCAACTCACCTTCATACTGAGTGAGTGACAAAAAATTTGACAAATCGTCTAAATCAGCGGGAATATAAAAACAATCAGCGGGCCCACCCACTCGCCATGATGTATGACGCGACATGGATTCTTGTTTTTTTACTTTGCCTCGACATTCAGGAGCAAGCGTAACGGCGGACATCATGTCGTACTCCTTTGCAACTGACTTTGCAGTTGTGCCGCAATCCCACCCACATCGCCTGCACCCATGGTTACAAGGACATCATTTTCTCGAATCACCTCTTTCAAGGTATCCACAAGCCGCTCTCTATCTTCAATAAAAATGGGTTCCACTTTGCCACGGGCACGAATGGCTCGGCTTAATGATCGGCTGTCTGCACCCGCGATAATTTGCTCACCTGCCGCATAAACATCGAGCAATACCAAAATATCTGTCTCAGACAAAACGATGGAAAAATCATCAAATAAATCATGCGTTCGCGTATATCGATGAGGCTGAAAAACTAAAACCACGCGACGCTCCGGCCACCCTGCTCGTATCGCTTGCAATGTTGCAGCAATTTCTTTGGGGTGATGTCCATAATCATCAACGAGCAATACTTTACCGCTATCCGTATCAAACTCACCATAGACTTGAAATCGACGCGCAATACCTTGAAAACCTGCCAGGCCGCTGCCAATTTTTTCTACCGAAACACCCAGCTCAAAAGCAATCGCAATCGCCGCCAGGGCATTTTGCACATTATGCAACCCAGGAAGATTTAAAGTGAACTCTATAGGTGGCTCCTCACCATGCACTTGCACTTTAAAGTGGGTCTTCGCACCTTCCTGGTGAAGATCAATGGCTCTGATATCAGCGTCTTCAGCCAAACCATAGGTCACAATGGGTCGACTAATTTCTGGTAATACTTCGCAAACAATAGGGTCATCGAGGCACACCACAGCTAAACCATAAAAAGGAAGGTGATGTAAAAATTCGATGAAGGTTTGTTTGAGTTGAGAAAAATCCCCGCCATAGGTCTCCATATGATCAGCGTCAATATTGGTAACAATGGCAATCATAGGTTGTAAATGTAAAAAAGAGGCATCACTTTCATCGGCTTCAGCAACCAAATAATGACTTGCTCCCAATCTAGCATGCACACCCGCACTATTGAGCTTGCCACCAATAACAAAGGTGGGATCCAACCCGCCTTCTGCCAACAAACTGGCGACCAAGCTGGTTGTCGTCGTTTTTCCATGGGTACCGGCAACCGCAATGCCATAGCGAAAACGCATCAACTCCGCTAACATTTCAGCCCTGGGTACGACCGGAATGCGCTCAACATGGGCAAATGCAACCTCAGGATTTTTTTCATCAATTGCACTGGAAATCACCAGTACGTCTTTATCCTGGGCGTAGCTGGCATCATGACCCAGCCGTATATCCACCCCCTGTGATGATAATCTACGTGTCATCGCATTTTTCGCCAAGTCCGAACCAGAAACCTCATAACCCAAATTATGTAAAACTTCGGCAATGCCGCCCATGCCCGCACCACCAATGCCGACAAAGTGGATTTTGCGAACACGCCCCATGTCCGCTACATTTTTAGTTTGGTCATTTAATGGATTGACCGACGCACCCATACCAACACCTTCGCAATGATGAGCTTGCAATAGTGAGTTAAACATGAAGCACCGCCATGCAAGCCTTTACTACATTACAGGTCGCATCAGGCCTGGCTACCCTAGCCGTTGCTGAGACCATTTTTTGCAACGTTTTTCCTCTGTTATTATTATCAGAGCTCGCTGATAGATCAGCAAACAATTCGGCCAAATAGTGTACGGTCAATGCCGATTGCGGTACTAAAATTGCAGCGCCTGCATCGGCTAGAAATTTCGCGTTGTACGTTTGGTGATCATCTACAGCATAAGGGTAAGGCACCAAAATTGAAGGCAAACCAACGACAGCTAACTCAGACACCGTTAACGCCCCCGCTCGGCAAAGCACCACATCCGCCCAGTGATAGGCGGCTGCCATGTCATCAATAAAGGCCTCCACTTTGGCATCAACTTCATATTTTTTATAATTTGCAAGCGCATTCTCTATATTACGCGCACCGGCCTGGTGCCATATTTCAGGTTGATCACAACCCTTCATGCCCGCAATGGCTTTAGGCACAGTATCATTAAAAATTTGTGCGCCCAGACTGCCGCCCACAACCAATACTTTCAATTTTTTTAACCCATTGTGTTCAACTTTGGGAACAGCAATTAAATTAATAATTTCATCCCGAACCGGATTACCGACGACCGAAACTTTTTTGGCATCAGCAAACGCGCCAGGAAAAGCCTGTAATACTCGTTTTGCCAAAGGTGCCAAACAACGATTGGTCAAGCCAGCTATGGCATTTTGCTCATGTATCAACAAAGGTTTACCCAACATCCAACTCGCCAGACCACCGGGCCCAGAGACAAATCCGCCCATCCCTAACACCATATCCGGCTTACATTTTTGAATCACGCGCAACGACTGAAACAACGCCTTAATTATTCGCACGGGCGCAGCCAGCCAGCTCATCAAACCTTTCCCTCTCAGTCCAGACACCGTTATCCACTCAATAGCAAAACCAAAAGGAGGAACCAGCCTGGCCTCCAGACCCGTTTTTGTACCCAACCAAACAATGTCAAAGCCCTGCTCTTCCAGTTTTTTAGCCACAGCTAAAGCAGGAAACACATGCCCACCGGTCCCACCGGCCATAATCAAGACGCAGCCGCCCATACATTAACCTTTGGCTTTGATTTAATTTTCAGTGTTTTTTGTTCATAAGCGATACGTAGCAACAAAGCAAAACTAATACACATCATCACGATACTGCTACCACCATAACTCATCAGCGGTAACGTAATACCTTTAGTCGGCAATAAACCCATATTGACACCTAAATTAATGAACGCCTGAAGTGCAACCCAAACACCAATACCGTAAGCCAGGTAAGCAGCAAAATACTGTTTTTTTTCTTTTGCTTTTGCGCCCAGACTAAACGCCCGAACAATCAAAAAAGTGAACAAAATAATAATAGTCAACGACCCGATAAAACCAAGCTCTTCACCCAGCACGGCCAGTAAAAAATCCGTATGTGCTTCCGGCAAGTAGAACAGCTTTTGCACGCTGCTTCCCAGACCGACACCAAACCAATCGCCACGACCAAAGGCGATCAGCGCCTGGCACAATTGATAACCCTCTTTATAATAATATTCCGGTTCGCAGGCTTGCAAATAGCTTTTCAATCGACTAAAACGATAGGGTGACATAATCACTAAAAAGTACGCACTAGAACCCAGTATCAATAAAAATGAAATAAAATATTTTAATTTTACACCGGCAAGAAACAAGACCGCCAAGACCGTACCAAAAATCACCGCAGTTGCGCCAAAATCTGGCTCAAGCATCAGCAACACCCCCATTAAAAACAGGGGAAGTAAACGCAATAATAATAATTTCCAATCGCTCAATATCTCATTACCCTTGGCCGCAAGTAACGCTGCCATATAAATCACGATAGCCAATTTACTTAACTCAGAAGGTTGTAGATTAAAGGCGCCTAAACCAATCCAACGAGCACTGCCATTGACCGTTCGCCCCACCTCCGGCACAAAAACCAGAATGAGCAAGACGATGGAAAAAACCAACAAAACATTCCCGCTTCTGGCCCACACCGACAAAGGCATCAATAACACCCCACACGCAACCAACAAGCCCAATACCAAATAAACAACCTGGCGCCCAAGAAAATAATAGGGTGACCCATATTGCTCATAACCGATATTCATTGAAGCCGAAGCCAGCATCACCAACCCAATGCTTAACAAACTGACAACCGACCCAAGTAACCATGGATCACTGACGAAAACGCCTTTTAGCTGTTTAATCATCAGCAGGCCTCTGACGGCCAACATACTGATATACTAAAGATTTAAACGCGTCTCCTCGCCGTTCGTAATTATCATATAAATCAAAACTTGCACACGCGGGTGAAAACAAGACTCGATCCCCTTTTGTGGCTATTTCGGCTGCACTTTGCACCGCCTCCTCCAACGTTGCGACTTGCTTGATTGGCACGATACCCTTTAGCGCTACAGAGAGTAGAGACGCATCACGCCCATAGAAAACGAGCGCTTTAACATGCCGCTTAACGGCTGCCCGTAACGACATAAAGTCTGCCCCTTTGCTCTCGCCTCCAGCAAGCAAAATCACAGGATCATCGAAACCCAAGAGTGCTGCTTCGGTAGAGCCGACGTTCGTTGCTTTTGAGTCATTGATCCACACAACACCGAATTGTTCGGCAACCCACTCCATTCTATGTGGCAAACCAGAAAAAGATTTAAGAACAGTAACAATAGCCGAGCGAGGCAAAGTGATCGCATTCGCGATGGCCACCGCAGCTAATGCGTTACACAAATTATGCTGCCCTAACAATTGCAGTTCATTTACAGTAATGATGGGTTGTGTTCGATATACAATCCAGGATTGCCCCTCAATTTCTTCCACTTTTGCATCCGCGTCAGTGGGCCCAAAAGTAATCGTTTCCCTATTTTTTAATACGTCATTATTGGCTTCCTCTATCGTACTGACAATGCCCTCCGCTCCGCGATAGATACGACGCTTTGCTGTGTAATAATCTTCAACACTTTCATATCGATCCAAGTGATCTGGACTCAAATTGAGTAATACAGACACTTTGGGAGAGAGCGACATTGTCGTCTCCAGTTGAAAACTAGACAGCTCTAATAAGTAATAATCGGGATTTTCGCCAGCAAGTAAGTCCAATGCTGGCGTGCCGTAATTCGCACCCACTCGCACGGTATAACCAGCCTCTTTTATCATGTCATTAACCATGGCCGTCACCGTACTTTTACCATTCGATCCCGTAATAGCAATAACGGGAGCTTGGCAACGACGCGCAAAAAGCTCAACGTCACCTAAAACAGGCAAACCTCGACTTGCAGCCTGTTGTATTTCAGGTAAAGCCAGCGATACTCCCGGACTAATCACGATTTGTTCAGCCATTCTAAATGCATCTTCACTCAATCCACCTAAAAACACAGCAACGTCAGGATACTGCTCTTTCAGCATTTGCAAAAAAGGAGGCTGGTCTCGACTGTCCGTCACAGCAACAGGGATGCCTTCAGCCACCAAACTTTTCACACACGAAAAACCTGTTTTACCTAAACCTACGATTAATGTTGAAGGTTTATCTAACATCGTTCATCGTAACTTCAATGTTGCCAAACCAACCAATACCAAAATGACGGTAATGATCCAAAATCGCACAATTACCTTGGGTTCAGCCCAGCCTTGTAATTCATAATGATGATGCAATGGCGCCATACGGAAAATACGTTTACCCGTTAGCTTATAGGAAACCACTTGCAAGATAACGGACACCATTTCTATAACAAACACCCCACCCATAATAAATAACACTAACTCCTGACGAACGACAACAGCCACAACACCGAGTGCAGCACCCAACGCCAATGCACCGACATCGCCCATAAACACCTGGGCGGGATAGGTGTTAAACCATAAAAATCCCAAACCCGCACCCACAATCGCACCACAAAAAATGATCACTTCACCCACCCCGGCAACATAAGGGATACTCAAATATTCGGCGAATTTCACATGACCACTTAAGTATGCAAAAATAGCCAGCGCTCCAGCCACTAACACGGTTGGCATAATCGCCAAGCCATCCAGACCATCAGTAAAATTAACAGCATTACTGGAGCCTACAATGACCAAATAAGTTAACAATATAAAGCCCAGCCCTAAATCAATGGCGATATCCTTAAAAAAAGGAACGATCAACGTTGTTTCAACAGGCGAAGCGGCGGTCGCATAAAGTAAGACTGCGGCGCATAATCCAGCCACAGACTGCCACAATAATTTCTGCCTAACGGATAAGCCATCAGAGTTTTTTTCTACTATTTTTTTATAATCATCCACCCAGCCAATCGCACCAAAAGCCAAGGTGACCAACAATACAATCCAGACATAACCACTAGACAAATCTGACCACAGCAACGTACTGATCGCAATGGCAACTAAAATCAACGCACCCCCCATGGTCGGGGTTCCCGCTTTTTCCAGATGACTCTCAGGCCCATCTTCTCGAATCGTCTGTCCAATTTGATAATGACTCAGTTTTTTAATCATTATTGGCCCGACCACAAAAGAAATAATCAACGCGGTTAACACCCCCAAAATGGAGCGAAAAGTTAAGTATTGAAATACATTAAACACACTAAAATAATTTGATAAAAAGTCGGCAATATAGAGCAACATAAATTATTTTCTCATGGCCAATTGCAGAACATCATTTGTTGCTTCTAAGGCTTCGACTATTTTTTCCATACGACTGGATCGCGAACCTTTTACAAGCACCACCACTTCTTTAAAACCCCGTTTATTGACATCATTTTTCAGCGTAGCTACAAGCGCCTCTTGATTAGCGAAATAAGCCCCACTGGAACCAAAAGACTCAGCCATGATTTTAGCTGAATCACCCACGGCATAGAGCGCATCAATATTTGCTTCTTTTGCCATCAACGCCACGGCGCTATGCAGTTTTTGGGTTTCTTTACCTAACTCTGCCATCTCTCCAATAACGATAATTTTATGGCCATGACTACAAGCCAGCACATCAATGGCTGCACGAAATGAAGCGGGGTTTGCATTATAGGTATCATCGATCAAGCGAAGACCATTCACACCCATTTTCATTTGCAAACGACCTGTTACAGCAGCCATTGATTGCAACCCCTGCACTATTTTTTCACTGGGTAAATTTAAGGCACAACACGCCGCCGTCGCAGCGAGTGCATTCATAATGTTATGATGCCCGGGCAAGGGCAAATCGAACTGGATATTTCCTAGCGGCGTATCCAGCTCTATATGCGTACCCATGACATTGTCAACACGATGACTAAGAGGTTTGGCTTGCGTCACTCTAATATCTGCATCGCGAGCAAAACCAAAAGTCAAAGTGTTATAAGCGATTGCCTTTTCCTTAAATACCTCTGCATATTGATCATCGGCATTGAGCACGGCGACGCCTTGCTCATGCAAACCTAAAAATATTTCTGATTTTGCTTGCGCGATTTGATCCCGACTACCAAAGCCTTCAAGATGCGCATCTGCAACATTCGTTACAATGGCAACATCAGGACAAGCAAGATGAGTAAGATAGGCGATCTCACCAATATGATTCGCCCCCATTTCTATTATTGCGAATTGATCTTCATTTGGCGAAATTCTCAGTAGCGTCAGAGGCACACCAATTTCGTTATTAAAATTACCTTGCGTAGCAATACCTCGACTATCTTGCAGCATAATGGCCATCATCATTTCTTTAACAGTCGTTTTACCATTACTGCCCGTAATCGCGATAACAGGGCGAACAAACTGACTGCGCCAATAAGCAGCTAAATCACCCAAAGCTTGCTTGACGTTATCAACCTTGAGCAATGTAATTGCAGCCCCTACATCTTCGCTCACTACAGCAGCTACGGCACCTTTTTCCATTGCTTTATCAATAAAATGATGACCATTAAAATTAGGACCCGTCAGCGCAAAAAACAAATTTCCTTTTTTTAACCTGCGGGTATCGGTGCAAATACCCGTTATCGTCACATTATGAGCAATGTGGTTTCCGTCCAAAATTTTTGCCAAATCAAAGGACTGTATTTTCATGAAACACACCCCTCGCAATCTAAATGTTTAGCCACCTCTTTCCGGTCGCTAAAATAGCGGCGTACGCCATTTTTTTCTTGATAAGTTTCATGCCCTTTACCTGCAATCAGCACCACATCGTCTGTTTCTGCCTGCTCTATCGCAAATTTTATAGCCAAAGCTCGATCATGAACAATGGTATATTCACTATGCAGGCCTGAAGTCATATCTTCAGTTATTTTTTCTGGCTTTTCACTTCGTGGATTATCGTCGGTTACTATGAAATGATCGCATAGATCCGCAGCGACCTTGCCCATCTGCGATCTTTTCCCGCTATCTCTATCTCCCCCGCAACCCAACACACACCACAAACGCCCTGCTGTATGCGAACGTAAGGTTTGCAAAACTTTTGCCAACGCATCGGGAGTGTGAGCGTAATCAACCACGACCATTCCCTTTCCCGTTTGGCGTAAGAAGGTCTCCATTCTTCCCGCTAGAGCTCGAACCGTTGACAGACGAGCCAAAGCATCATCGAATGAAACCCCGTTTAACAATAACACGCCCAAGGTCGCGAGCAGATTTTCTATATTAAAATGACCCAATAGATTGCTGCGTAAGACACCTTGCCCCCAAGGTGAAGTTATTTTAGCTGTCATACCCAACAACGAAGACTCTACAGAGACTGCATTAATCATTCTGATAGCAGGGTCAACCACTTCAACAAATTTTTCTGAATCGGTTTTATACAATCGGTAACCAATAACGGAAACTTGCTTGTTCAAACAAGCTAAAATTTCTTTTGCCGAACGATCTGCCATATTTATCACTACAGATTCCAGGTTAACATTTTCAAATAATTTCAACTTGGCCGCTAAATAAGCAGCCATAGAACCATGATAATCGAGATGATCATGTGTCAAATTTGTAAAAACCGCCGTTTTAAAATGCACACTATTGACTCGACCCTGCTGCAAACCATGAGATGACACTTCCATCACTACGTTATTTGCACCTTTATTACCCATTTGATAAAGCATTTTATGCACACTAACCGCATCGGGCGTAGTATGAGTTGAAGAACTTAAGTTCCCGTATAGGCCATTACCTAACGTCCCCATCAAACCACAAGGAACAGGGTGTCCTTGAGAGAGGGTGTGCGCTATAAAATAGGAACAAGAACTCTTGCCATTGGTTCCAGTCACACCAATCATATTTAATAACTGTGAAGGATTGCCATAAAACCGATCCGCAATCAAGCCTATTTTTTCTCTTAGATGGGCAACAGCAACAAGCGGAATATTTTTATTCTCTATTGACTCAAGCAAGTCATAAGGTTCTTCATACAACACGGCCACTGCGCCTTGTTTTATCGCCTGCTGAATATAGTTATGTCCAGAACACTGCAAGCCATGACATGCAAAAAATAAACTTCCCGGCCTGACTTTTTCGCTATTCAAAGCCAGATCATTTATAAAAACTGCTTCAGCAGAGAGAGGAAGATCAGCGATACCTTCTAACAATAACGCACCCAATGTCATCCCACCTTTTTCGTACCCTGATGTATGAACAACCATCATAAGGTACCCAGGGATGACGCATTCATGAAAGCACCCATTTCACTTGTGTTTTTTGCAGGTTTCACAGCCAGCAAGTCATCAGGATAAATATTCATCGTTCTTAACGCAACGCTCATCACTTTTGAAAAAATAGGTGCCGCGACAATTCCACCATAGTAATCACCGGCACGAGGGTCATCGACCACAACCACACCAACTAGGCGTGGATTGTTTACCGGCACAATACCTGCGAACAAGGATAAATAATGGTTCGAACTATAGCCACCTGCATCCATTTTTTTAACCGTACCCGTTTTTCCCGCGACCCGATATCCAGCAATACGCGCTAGCGGCGCCGTACCCTCAGCAGAAACCACTTGCTCCATCATTTTTAGCACCGACCGACTGGTTGACACACTAATAACTTGATGCGATTCAACATCTGAAGTAACCTTTAACATAGATAAAGGTACGATATGCCCTTGGTTGGCAATGACCGCATAAGCTCTTGCAAGCTGAGCAAGAGAAGCGGAGAGCCCATAACCATAAGATACGGTTGCTTGATCAATACGACGCCATTGATAAAAATCATTCACCGTTCCCAAAGCTTCTCCCGGAAATTCTGCACCCGTAAGAGAACCAAAACCAAAATCGACAAGTGTCTGCCACAAAACTTCTTTATCCATACCCAGCGCAATTTTACTGACACCGACATTGCTCGATTTTTTTATAATGCTCTCTACATTAATTCGACCATAATTTTTCATATCCTTAATCAAATGACGACCCACATGAAACTGACCTGGAGACGTATCGACTATAGTTGATTCAGTAACATAGCCTTGTTCCACAGCGGCAGCAATAGCAATCGGCTTCAACGTTGAGCCCGGCTCAAATACATCAGTAAAGGCTCGATTTCGGTAACGACCATCCATCGTTTTATCTCGACTATTCGGATTAAAAGCAGGCTGGTTAACCATCGCCAGTACTTCTCCTGTTTTCACATCGATAATAATAAAAGAACCCGAACGGGCATTATGATGTTTTACGGCTGCTTTTAATTCTTTATAGGCTAGATATTGCAAACGTTTGTCGATGCTCAGAGATAAACTTTTGCCTTCTTGACGCTCGGATAATTTTTCCACATTAGAAACGACTTGTCCCCGACGATTTTGCAATACACGCAAACGTCCCGATTGCCCTTTCAACCAGGCGTCATAACCGAATTCAACACCTTCTTGCCCCTTGTCATCGATATTGGTAAACCCCAACAGGTGCGCACTGACTTCTCCCGTTGGATAAAAACGTTGGTATTCACGTTGTAAATACAAACCGGGTATGGCAAGCTGATCCAGTTTTGACGCTAAGTCAGGGTTAATGCGTCGCTTGATATAAACAAATTTCTTATGCTGCCTCGCGGCAATGCGCTGCAACAAACTTTGCGCATCCAGATCCAATATGTCGGCGACTGTAGAAACCACATCAACTTCATTTGAAAATTTTGTTGGATTAACCCATACCGAATCAACCGGTGTACTGATCGCTAAAGGCTCTCCATGACGATCCACAATCATGCCACGATGTGCGGGTAAAGACGCCATTCTAATATGTGTACTTGCGCCTTTATTTTTGTAAAAAGTATTATTCAACACCTGCAAATCAAAAGCACGCCATATCAGCACCACAGAAACAGCACAAAAAAGAGTCAACACCAGGCTATGACGCCATGACATTTTCAATATGTGAGTCATCATGGAGAAAGGTGCTCCACGGCTTTTAAAGCGGGCATCAACATACCTAACTGGGAACGAGCCTTATGTTCAACCGCGCCATGAGTTGAATACGTACTTTCTTCTAACTGCAATTTTCCCCAATCTTCTTCAAGCTTCAAACAATCTGCTTTCAACTGCTCCAGCTCAACGAATAATCGCCGGGTATCATATCGGGTTTGCGCGACGCCAATTGCCGACACAATGACAACCACCACCAGCAATATCACCGACACACTCCGCCCATAGCCTAATGGTAACGTACCCTGAAAATCGCCAACAGTATCAGCAGATGCTGCCACTAAACTTTCTCCGCTATACGCATAATCGCACTACGCGCACGAGCATTTTGCGCGACCTCGGCCTTGCCCGCCTTCAATTTTCCCCGTTTTTTTAAATCAACGTGAATATCACTTGCGACCACGGGTAAACTCACAGGTAATGATTTAGCTCGGGAATGATCTCTGATAAATCGTTTTACAATACGGTCCTCAAGCGAATGAAAACTAATCACAACTAAACGTCCTTGAGGCCTCAACAAATTCAACGCGGCCTGCAAACAAGTGCTGATTTCATCCAGCTCCCGGTTGATAAAAATTCGTAATGCTTGAAAACTACGTGTTGCTGGGTTTTTTTTACGTTCACGAGTCGGTATAACAGAAGCAATCAACCGAGCTAGTTGTGTTGTTGTCAAAATAGGCGCCTCATCTCTCGCCGCAACAATGGCACGGGCGATCCGCCTTGAAAAACGTTCCTCACCATAAACCCACAAGACATGCGCTATTTCGTGCTGGCTCGCACCTGCCAGCCATTGCGCAACGCTTTGCCCCTCATGCGGATTCATTCGCATATCAAGAGGCCCTTCCTTTTGAAAACTGAATCCCCGTAGTGGATCATCCAACTGCGGGGATGAAACACCCAAATCTAGGAAAAATCCATCACATTGCGTCCAGCTTTCTTCCTCAAAAAAATGCGGGACATCAGCAAAGCTGCCCTGTTTAACATAAACACGAGGGTCATCGGCAAATAATGATTGTGCTTTTTCTATGGCTTGAGGATCCTTATCAATCACCATCAAACAGCCTTCATCCGATAAATTTTTAAGTACTGCCATAGCATGCCCACCCCGACCAAAAGTCGCGTCTACATAAGTCCCTTCAGCCTTAATCATCAATGATTCGATGGCTTCAGTCATCATGACGGACTGATGCTGGTAATCTGCATCTGTCATCACCTTTACCACCTCATCTCTAATCACAAAGATTCCAGTGTTTCCGCAAGCTCTGCCGACCACGCCACTGCGTCAAGAGTTTCATCCCATGTTGTTTTATCCCATAATTCAAACCGTTGATTCTGGCCTATGAGCACCACCTGTTTTTCCAAACCGGCATGTTTTCGTAACGCGGGCGTCAAGAGAATTCTTCCATTCCCATCCATTTTGGTATCTGTGGCATAACCCAGCATCAATCTTTGCACCATCCGTACATCAGGGTTAAAAGTAGGCCATGCATCTAATTTTTCTTGAAAAACTTCCCAATGAGGCCGGGGATAGACCAATAAATATTTTTCACGTGCATAATCAACAGTGACGACGATATCGCCACCACAAAAATCAAGTAACGTTTCGCGATGACGTACAGGCATAGCCAGACGCCCTTTGGCATCCAAGCTCAACTCTGACGCACCACGGAACGAAATCGCCACCAAAAACCCCTTCTAGCCCACAATGACACACATTATCCCACAAATTCCCACATAGTAGAAATATAGAGTAAACCTGAGGCCTGTCAAGAAAAAACGAAGAGGATTTCAATGGAATTCTTTCTTTTGAGACAAATACTTACGAAGAACTTCAGAAGAAGCAAAAAGCAAGCGACCACATCCATTATCAAATCATACGGTTAGAATTAGAATCTGGTTTTTAACCTTAGACGGTGAAGTTTGATTTGCTGAAAATGAATTATCCTAGAAAACGCAGTTGGACATGACTGCGTTTTTAGGATTATAAGAATGTAAATGAGAGAGTCGGCCTGTAAGCCGGGTTCTGTCGTGAGTAATCATTCATCTGGACGCATGTCACCATACGCCTCAAGCAACCTACCCGGGGGCAATGCGGGCCACATCAATGCCCCCCTATTTGGTCTTGCTCCGAGTGGGGTTTACCTTGCCGCCGTATGTTGCCATCGACGCGGTGCGCTCTTACCACACCTTTTCACCCTTACCGATGCTGAATTTGCTTCGGCGGTATACTTTCTGCTGCACTTTCCGTAGACTCGCGCCTCCCAGGCGTTACCTGGCACCCTGCCCTATGGAGCCCGGACTTTCCTCGAAAATCCAAATCAGATTTCCGCGATCACTCAGCCGACTCTCGCCAATCAGTATACTCGACTAAAGTAACAATCACACCCTCTAAAAGTAAAAAAGTGATTTAACCTAAGAGCCTGTCGGACTTAGGATAAATCTGAAAATAGACGGCAATTAGCACGATAGGTCTCTCTTTTTTCCAGCTTTTGAGCTGTAACGTATTATCAATGGCTTCCCCCAATCATCATGTACCTTTTCCCATTGATATTTGTCCTGTTTTTTACTCTTAATGTAAGCTCTATAGCATTCTCTGTCTCTGCCGTTAAAACAGAAATGGAAAGGAGACTAACGATGTGTTCTAAAAAAAAGAAAATCATTATTGTTGATGATGACTTAAGGAACCAACGCATACTGGAAAACCTTCTGGAAGATGACTTCACACTCTTCATCGCCTCCAGCGGAGAGGAATGCCTCCGTCTAAGCGCACAGGAAAAACCAGATTTAATTTTATTGGATATTATGATGCCAGGCATCAATGGTTATGAAACCTGTATCAAGCTCAAACAAGATTCAGAAATGAACAAAATTTCGGTTATTTTCGTGAGCGGAAAAAACTCCCTGGAAGAACGTATGCAAGGATTTGATGTCGGTGCGGATGATTATTTTGTCAAACCTTTTGATCACGATCAACTAATATTAAAAATAAACTACGCCCTCAAGCTGGCGATGCAACGCTCGGACTTATTATCGAAAACCAGTACCGCGACAAAAATGGCATTGCAAGCCATGAAAGACACGAGCAAACTCGGTATTATTTTACGATTCATTGATGATAGCTATAAAGCGCACACCATAGAAGATATTGCTATACGGCTATTTAACACCACCCAAGCTTTAGGCTGGTCTTGCAGTGCAAGCATTAAAGTAAACGCTCAAACGCACTATTTAAGTGACTCTGGCATGATCAGCTCTTTGGAAAAATCCTTGCTAGAGCAATTAAAAGGGAAAGGTCGATTTTTTGACTTTCGTAATCGCACGATAGTTAACTTTGATCACGTCTCGTTACTCATAAAAAATATGCCCGTTGATAACGAAGTACTTTATGGCACCATTAAAGACCATGTTTGCTTCTTCGCAAGCGGGGTCGATGTACGAATACAAGCGCTTATGGCTTCATTGGAGCTGGAAAAGCAACAAAACAATTTATTGGAAACGATAGAAGCCGCAAACAACAGCATGAATGAAATACGCAAAGCCTATCATCACTTACGAGTGGATGGAGCGCGAATCGTTGAAGACTTAAAAGATGATGTAGACGATCTCATTATTGGATTTGGATTAACCTTACCACAAGAAGAAGCACTGACACAGATTACTGAAAAAGGAATCTCTAAAACCAGCGCCTTGTTTAATTCAGGGATCGGTATTGACTCAAGCTTTGAACGCCTGATTAACAAACTAAATGAGGTAAGCGAAGCATGACTTTAGGAAAATCAGCCATTAACCTAGCTTCTGATGAACAAACAGAAAGGCAAAATTTAAACTATCAAAATACCTGTTTGCGCAATGCACAACATATTGCTGGATTAGGGAGCTGGAATATCAATTTAGACAATAAAAGCATTACTTTTTCTGAAGAAACTTGTCGTATTTTCGACATCAACCCTGATGACCTACACGACATTAAGCAAATCAATGAACGCATCCACCCTCAAGATAGAAGGGTCACTACTCAGGAGCGTACACGATGCCAGAATCAAAATAAACCCCTGTCCATAGAATACCGCGTTGTCCACCGAGACGGCTCAGAACATACCATTTTCGAACGTGCGGATACGATATACGATAAAAATGGCAAGCCTTCAAGCCTGTGTTCAACAGTGGAAGAGGTCACGGCAAGAAAACAAATTGAAGAAGAGCTCGTAAAGTACCGCGCTCGGCTACAAGATAATTTTGACGCACAAGCTACAGACCTGATAGAAGCTCGCGATGCCGCTTTAGCCGCAGAACGTGCGATGTCGGCCTTTGTCGCGAATATGTCTCACGAAATACGCACACCACTTCATGGCATCCTCAGCTTTGCCCGTTTTGGCATTAAAAAAGTGGCGACATCAAACAAAGAAAAACTTGCTCTTTACTTTGAAGAAATCAAAGACAGCGGTGAAAATTTGCTCAGCTTACTCAATAATCTACTCGACCTTTCCAAGCTCAAAGCTGGGAAACTGGTTTATGATATTGAGACCTGTGACCTGGTCATGCTCGCCAAAAATACACTGAGTGAGTTTAGAACACTCAAAGAAGAGCAGCAACTTCAGATTCTATTAACGCACAGCAAACCCAGCATTGCCATAGATGCAGACCCCGACAAAATAAAACAAATCATACGTAATTTACTTTCTAATGCGGTCAAATTTTCGCAGGCGCACAGCACCATTCAAATTCAGGTTGAACTACAAAACAATAATCAGGCTATCGTATCAGTGATCGATGAAGGACCCGGCATTCCTCCCGGTGAACTTGATGTTATATTTCAACCTTTCACACAAAGTTCGATGACGAATACCCATGCCGGAGGCACAGGTCTTGGCCTGGCTATTTGCAAAGAAATTATTGAACTGGGACATAACGGCCGTATTACTGCTCGTAATAATGAACATAGCCAGGGTGCCACATTTCAGTTTTCATTACCCACAATCACCTAAGTTCCAGCGCTAATTGGTACAGCTCATTTTTGTTCAAGTTAACGATTTGAGCGGCAATTTTACTTGCTTTTTTTACGCTGAGCTCAGTTAGCAGTGCTGCTAATACCCGACGGGCTTCGATACGATCGGCATCATCATGCTCTTTACTCGCGCCTTCGACAATAACGACAAATTCACCTTTGCGACGAACGTCCTGCTCGCCTAACCAATCCGCAATTTGTTGCAATTCACCGACTTTAAACGTTTCATGTAATTTTGTTATTTCTTTGGCAAGAGCCACGTTGCGTTGCGCTCCAAATTGTGCCACCAAATCATCGAACAATGCAACAATTCTATGACTGGACTCATAAAAAACCAGAGTGCGTTGCTCTTTCTGCAAGGTACTCAGGTAACGTTGTCGTTCTGTTTTTTTTGCAGGCAAAAACCCTTCAAAGATAAATTTTCGGGTCGTCATCCCAACAGCGCTTAATGCCGCAATAGCGGCACACGGCCCCGGAACAGGAACAACATTGATCTCTTTCCTGTTGATCGCGTTGCGCACCAAAATAAAACCTGGATCGCTGATTAAAGGCGTACCCGCATCGCTCACTAACGCAATATTTTTGCCTTCTGACAATAACTTGATCAAGCCCTTCGCTGCATTTTTTTCATTGTGGTCATGGCAAGCAATACAGCGTGTTTGGATGCCAAAATGTCTTAAGAGTGATAAAGTTCGTCTCGTGTCTTCAGCGGCAATACAATCCACACTTTGTAAAACCTCTAAGGCACGTGCGGAAATATCGCCCAGATGCCCTATCGGCGTCGCAACCACGTATAATGTTCCCGTCAGGTTTGACACAAATCACGACCCATTTATAGTTAAAGAGACAAAAAGGCCTAACATGGATAATCCATACTCTGTTTTACCTATAATACGCATACGCAGCATTATACTCTTAATTTCAGCCCTGTTCCTTTACGGATGCACCACAACACCCATCTCACCCCCAGACTCGAACCCAGATGATCAAGGTGAAAACAAGACCCAAGCCTTACTGTTTAACGCCAGCGAATTACTCAATAAAAAAATGCCGCAGGAGGCGCTCACATTACTTATTCCCTTATCATCCGATGCGATATCTGAACATTTGATCCCCGAGCTCTATCAACTTCGTGCTCAAGCCTATCAACAAACCGGACAACGTGAACTTGCCGCTCAAACACTCATGCGATCACCAGAAAATTCGGCTGAAGAACGCATTGCGATAGAAGAACAGCTATGGCCGTTATTGGCCATGATGTCACCTCAAAACCTAGAAAATCTCAATAATAATACTATAGAAAATTCTGAAACAGGATGGCTTGCACTTGCCCAACTTTACCATCGACAAAACAAAATTAGCATTGATTTTGAACAAGAACTCTCTTTATGGCAAGAAACCTATCCTGACCACCCCGCCTCATCAAAACTATTAACATCATTGCTGGAACTTGAACGCTCAGACCTTTTTCAACCTCGTAATATCGCGCTACTCCTGCCCGCTTCCGGCCCTTTTGCCAAACCCGCCACGGCGATTCGAGACGGGTTTGCTGCGGCTTTTTACCAATCCCAAAAGGAAGAGTTCAGCCCTACGTTACGCTTTTACGACTCCGGCACACTGGCTGAACAAACTTGGATCGCCTACGAAAAAGCTGTGGCGGAAGGCGCTGACGTCATTATCGGCCCACTCAATAAAGAGGGTGTCAATATTCTAGCAACCCAGGAATCACTACCTGTGCCTACGCTGGCGCTCAACTACAGCACCCACAAAACGCCTCCCCCCGAAAATTTATTTCAATTTGGCCTGGCGCCCGAAGATGAGGCTGAACAAGTCGCAGAAAAAGCCTGGCTAGATGGCCATAACCAAGCTATTTTAATCACACCCGACTCGCCATGGGGTCACCGAATTGCCAACGCCTTCAACGAAACCTGGTCACAACTAGGGGGAATTACCGTAGAAACAACAACCTATACCCCTAACACAAATAATTTTTCAAGTCCGCTGCAGGCCGTGCTCAATCTTGATGAAAGTAAAGCTAGAATAAAAGAAATTGGCCGCTTTCTCGGGAAAAAAGTACATAGCGAACCAAGACGAAGACAAGATATTGATTTTGTTTTTATTGCCGCACAACCCCAGCAAGCAAGACAAATTCGCCCTCAACTCAAATTTTTCTATGCAGCTGATTTACCTGTTTATGCGACCTCCCATGTCTACACAGGCAACCCCGACCCCAGCGCCGATAGAGATCTGAATGGTATCCGCTTTTGCGATATGCCATGGATCATTAATACCGCACAACCCAACCCCCTCTGGCAAACCATCGAGTCTGCATCAACAGGCAACATCAAACCCTTGAAACGACTCTACGCCTTAGGTATAGATAGTTATGCGCTCCTACCCCATTTACCCCGCCTAAGCAAATACCGTTACCAGCATTTTTCCGGAAAGACAGGGTTCTTACGCATCCAGGACAACAACCGCATCTTTCGCGGCTTGCAATGGGCTCAATTTGTCAGAGGAAAACCAAAAGCAATAACAAACCCCAGCAATTTTTGATGACTAGACGTCGATGAAACTGACATTATTTAAAAAAAACAAACATCTGGATCTAGGCGTAAAGTCAGAGCAGCAAGCGTGTGAATATTTGCTGAAAAGGTCACTCACCTTAATTGAAAAAAATTATAATACTCGATATGGTGAAATCGATCTTGTGATGAAAGAGGGGGACGAGCTGGTCTTTGTTGAAGTTAGATCGCGCTATAAAAATAATTATGCCGATGCAATAGAATCTATCACCCCCAGCAAGCAAAAAAAACTACGTTTTACTGCTGAACACTACCTCAACAAACATTATCAAAACCACCCGCCCACATGCCGTTTTGATGTAGTTGCAATTGATTTAACTCAAACGGAGTTCAGCATAGAGTGGATCAAAGATGCATTTTAACGCTCGCATAAATACCCCAGCATAACTATTTTAACATTTATTGGTCTTTTCCGCGTTGCAGCTCCAGTCACATAGCGCACTATGCTCGTTTCGCTACGAACTTGATTCACCCGAAAAACCCTGCAGAAATGTGAGTTAAAATAATTATGATGAGACACTTAGAGCCTGCTCGTGCTCTCACGCATTCATCACAAGCTATTGATCCGTATAGCGATATAAAACGTTTCGGAAATCACAATAAAGATTATGTTATTCTTCCGCGAATATAAATCAAACACCAACGCCATATTTTATATCACTCAATGAGCACAACAACCCTCATAGAACAACATATACAAGCCAGCATCGACACAAAGATGAGTGCATTAGCCTGCCTACCGCCTTACATCGATAACGCTGCTAAACTTATAGTAAAAGCCTTACAAAATGGAAACAAAATATTGAGCTGTGGTAATGGCGGCTCTGCAGGCGATGCTCAACACTTTTCATCCGAACTTTTAAACCGTTTTGAACGTGAACGTCCTGGCTTAGCTGCGATCTCATTGAGTTGCGATTGCTCTACCCTCACCTCGATAGGAAATGACTTCCACTTTCAGGATATTTTCGCCAAACAAATCCAAGCGCTAGGTCGCTCTGGCGATGTTCTACTCGCCATTTCTACCAGCGGTAACTCTGAAAATGTGATCCAGGCCATCAAAACCGCGCATGAAAAAAACATGATCGTCACTGTACTCAGCGGTAAAGATGGGGGAGCTGTAGCCTCCCTGCTTAAAAATACTGACATTGAAATTCGCGTTCCTGCGTCATCGACGGCTCGAATTCAAGAATGCCATATTCTCATCATTCATTGTCTGTGCGCTATCATTGACCAACATTTCAGCAGCTAGAGGCACACATATAAATGCTAAATCGCACCACTACCCTTATTGTAATCAGTGCATTACTTATCCAGGGCTGCGCTGCAAGTATTATTGCAGGGAGCGCCGGGGTCGCAGCCGTCGCCGTTGACAAACGTACTGCAGGAACGGTTATTGAAGACCAGGCCATTGAATTTCGGATTGCAAAGGGTTTACATAATGATACCGAACTAATGAATCAGGCTCATATCAGTGCAATCAGCTATAACAATATTGTTTTATTAACCGGCGAATCACCAAATGAAGCCTTAAGAGAACGTGTCTATAACATTGTCGATCGAGACCCTAAAGTCAAACAAATTCACAACAGAATCACCCTCCGAGACCCCTTACCCCTCAGAGCCCGCAACTTCGATATCTGGCTTTCGACCAAAGTAAAAACAAAGTTATTCGCAACAAAAAAATTAGCAGCCTTGCAAATCAAGGTCGTTTCTTCCGATACGACGGTCTACTTAATGGGGCTGGTGCCTCGCGAACTGGCTGATACTGCGGCTGAGATTACATCACGAATTGAAGGTGTTCGCAAAGTAATTCGAGCTTTTGAATACACAGATTAAAAATGAAAAATCGCCACAACGCTACTTTTTTGCTCGAGTTAAAAAATATATTTTCTACCGCTCAAATCTTGACCGACAAAGCCGACTGTTGGACTTATGGTTATGATAACAGCCGCAAACACCACCTCCCCGACTATGTTGTTTTTCCACAGCAACATGAACAAGTCATGGCCTGTGTGCTCGCCTGCTACCAATACGAAATTCCGCTTACGGCTCGCGGTCGCGGTAGTGGCACTACCGGCGCGAGCGTACCCTCCCAGGGTGGACTGGTCATGTCGATGGAACAAATGAACAAGGAGCCCGTTATCTTTGCTGATGACCGGTACATGATTGTACAGCCCGGCGTGACCAACCAAACGGTACAAAACATGGCTAAAAAACACGGTTTTTTTTGGCCACCCGACCCGACAAGCGCTGCATTTTGCACCATTGGCGGCAACCTTGCCTATAACTCCGCTGGGCCGCGCGCCGTCAAGTATGGAACCCCAAGAGAAAATGTCTCTGGGCTCATGGCGGTATCCGGTAAGGGAGAAACACTAAAGACTGGCGTTGTCACCTCCAAAGGCGTTGTGGGTTATGATTTAACCCGGCTTTTAATTGGCTCTGAGGGCACACTCGCTATTATTACGGAAGCCACATTACGCCTGACACCCACCCCCGAAAGTAAGCGTACATTAAGAGCCATTTACAGCTCTATGACAGCCGCAGCACAAGCCGTATCACGCATCATGGCACAACCTGTTACCCCTTGTGCATTAGAATTTATTGACGGACATGCGATCAACGCGGTGCGAAATTACGCCAGCACAGCGATCGCAACAAACGCTAAAGCCATGCTCATGATTGAAGTTGACGGCATTGAAAGCAGCATGCAATCTGCTGTTCAAGCTATTTCTGATGCCGCTAATTTAACGGGGCTTATTGAACTAAAAGCCGCAACCACGCAACAAGATGTCGATGAGCTATGGGCAACCAGAAAAGCACTTTCACCCGCATTAAGAAATATCGCGCCAAAAAAAATTAACGAAGATGTTGTTGTACCGGTATCAAGGATGGCCGAGCTGATAGACGGCTTGGATCACCTATCACATCGCTTTAACATTTCTATTGTTAATTTCGGGCATGCAGGCAATGGCAATATTCACGTCAACCTGCTCGTCAACCCAGATGACAATGATGAAATGCAACGCGCTGAAGAATGCCTAAGCGCCGTGTTTGCACTTGTTTTGAAATTAGAGGGAACGCTATCAGGAGAACATGGTATTGGAATGGTAAAAAGAAATTTTATCCCTTTAGAAATCCCCCCAGCAACCTTGAATATTATGAAAAATATAAAGCAGGTTTTTGACCCTAAAGGAATCTTAAACCCCGGAAAAATGTTTCCGCATGTAGAATAAAGAACGAATCACTTATTTTACAACTCTTAGATTAGGTCGCGGCTTAGGTCGTGTTGATTTACCTAACCCTGGAGGTGGACTGCTATCCGGTTCTTCCTTCTCAAAAATCATACCCTGGCCATTCTCTCGTGCATAAATAGCCATAACCGCTACGGGAGGCACACTAACAATCATTGCCGTACCGCTAAACCGCGCCTCAAATTCTATTAGGTCATTACCCAAATGTAAGCTTTGTATTGCTTTGGGGCTCAAATTTAATATGATTTTATCATTTTCAACATGCTGCTGCGGAACAACCACCCCATCTTCTATGGCACTAACCAAAACATAGGGTGTATATTCGTTATCCACAATCCATTCATGAATTGCTCTTATCAGATAAGGTCGGCTAGAAGTCATCAATTGCCCAAGTCTCGTTCTGCAACCGTTAAACTATTTTGAAAACCTTCACGAACAAAGAGTTTATCCGCATAATCTATCAAGGGTTTGGCTTGTGGGGGTAAATTAATACCATAAGATTTAAGTCGCCACAAAATAGGAGCAACATGACAATCAATCAAACTAAATTCATCACTCATAAAAAAAGGTTTTTGCAAAAAGATAGGAGCCACTGCCGTTAAACTATCGCTCAATATTTTTCTGGCATTCTCTGCCACGGGTGTCTTTTTACTCTGAAGATCATCCAGCAAACCATACCAATCCCTTTCTATACGATACAAGAAAGTACGTGATTGAGCACGCAACACAGGATCAATGGGCATCAAAGGAGGATGTGGATAACGCTCATCAAGGTATTCTATTATAATATGGGGGGTGTATAACGCCAAATCCCGATCCACCAGGGTCGGAACCGAATTGTACGGATTGAGCGCTAACAAATCCTCTGATAAGCTTTCATCAGGGGCAATATCTATAATCTTTACCGAAACATTTTTTTCAGCCAGAACAATACGTACACGATGACTCATCGGATCTAAAGACCCTGAGTGCAAAGTCATCGCAGATTTACGATTGGCAACCAACCCCATGAAATGCTCCCCAATCTAAACGTTTAAGCAAGTTCGACAGTCTACCATTTTCCTTACTGCTTTTCTCTGCTGTTTATTAATGGGAATGATCAGGCGCCTCACCAGGTGTTTTTTCATGACTTCCTTTTTTTTCCGCCTCCTCACCATGACCTTCTTCCGCCGGCTGCTCACGATCATTGCCGTGCTCATGCGCCTGGGTATCCACCGAATGGCCATGATCATCCTTATCCGGAAGAGACATCACACCCAAGCCATGACGGTAAACTAATTCACCACCGCGCCAGGCCGTACTGGACAACATAAACAAACCAACCAACAAAATACAAATGAAAAGGGTCGTGGGGGGTTTTTCACTGCGATACTGAATCACTGCCCAGATTGCCATCACGAAAAATAAAGCAAACGTCAGCAAAGCCCATAGACGATGGTCTAACATGGCAACATGTGACGGCGTATCATGCTCGACAGAGTTAAAAGCGATAAATCCGGCAATGACAGTCACCACCGAAATAGCAACACCAATCCACAAATTCCAATAAGCTGTTGCCAGCCACTGGTCTTCCAATCGCCAATTTGTCACCACCTTTGTCAAGGTAAACAACACAACGGAAATCGTGAGTAATGCTACAGTAAAATGTACAAAAAGCGGATGCCAATTCGGAATTATTTCTACCATGACCCAAACCCCTTCCTTTAAGTTAACCTGTCGTTAGCCCTACTAGCCGCATAAATTGTGCTCCAGAACCGTTTCACGGCATTTCATAGCAACATCTAGCGCGATACACCTATTTTTTGGAATTCACTTGATGTCACCAGGATCAAACCCAGATAAATAGTCCGTTCGTACCTTAAATACACGACTCTAAAAGCGCCTAAGCCTAATTTTTCATGTCACAAGTAGAGTTAAACGTATTAAAAATACACGTACCCAGCTCTACGCGCATTTTAAAGCGGAACCATATCATAATACCTGGATCCTGCAAGTGCTCGCACTCACTCAGTGTAAGCACTTGCAGGATCTAGGTATTAAACATTTCCGCTTTAAGGCTGGATTTTTTTAAATAAATCCGTATAATCCCACACTCCTGACTGAGACTGGGAACTCAATAATTTGTTTGAGACCCATCATCCAGTCACACACAAACGTATGCCCATCGAAAAATCGGCACAAACCTTAGGTCTGATCCAACTTGTGCCAGCCTGAGTCGACGGTATATATACCATAAACAAATAACGAAATATTTTACAATACTGTTAGCTCGCGCACCACGCGGATTCAGACGCCTAATTTACATTGCAGTAAGCCAAGCGCACCCTCTCCCGCCAACGACCAGCCTCCAAACAGTAACCAGTCAGATATTCATTACAATTACGGCCATTCAAACGTGGCGGTCACAGGAGAATAAATTTGTCTTTTTCCAGCTTTGATTTACATCCAAAAATACTTGAAGCACTCACAGCCAGCAACTTCGAAACACCCACAAAGGTACAAAAACAAGCCATCCCTCCCAGCTTAGAGGGACGCGATATTATGGCATCAGCGCAAACCGGAACAGGTAAAACCGCCGCTTTCGCACTCCCGGCGATACAACGATTGCTCACCCCTTCAACAAGAAGCGGCCGGGGCCCACGCGCCATCATTTTAACGCCCACTCGCGAACTTGCCAGGCAAGTGACACAAGCGACCCGGCAAATTGGACGGTTTACACGAATAAATTTCGCAACGATCGTAGGCGGGGTACCCTATGCCCCTCAAGAGCGCATGCTTGCGCGCCCGTCAGACATCTTAGTTGCCACACCTGGACGACTTATTGATCACATGAACCAGGGTCGGGTTGATTTTTCCCGCCTCGAACTCTTCATTCTTGATGAAGCAGACAGAATGTTAGATATGGGTTTTATCAGTGATGTTGAACGCATTGCCGCCGAAGCACCAAAAGACAAACAAACTTTATTGTTCTCCGCAACACTAGAGGGTGCCATTGAAAAAACAGCAAAAAAAATACTTAACAACCCTGTACGAATTGTTGTTGCAAGCGTCAAAGACAATCACTCATCGATTACGCAGCATGTCCACCAGGCTGACGATATACAACACAAACGCGCCCTGCTCACCCATCTACTTGAAGACCCCCAGCTCACACAAGCCATCATTTTTACGGCAACTAAAAAAAGTGCCGATCGATTGGCCTTAAGTTTGGCGAACCAAGGACATCGCTGTGCCGCTCTGCACGGGGATATGAAACAAGGGAGTCGCAATCGTACTGTCGATCAACTAAGACGAAAAAAAATACAACTGTTAGTTGCCACTGACGTTGCGGCACGAGGGCTTGATATCAAAGGAATCAGTCACGTCATCAATTTTGATTTACCCATGGCAGCCGAAGATTATATCCACCGCATAGGTAGAACGGGACGAGGCGGCGCCACCGGAATCGCTATGTCCCTGATTGGCCCCGAAGACTGGATCAAACTAAGCCGCATCGAACGCTTAACAGGCAGTAAACTCGAAAGAAAAACCATTGAAGGTCTAGAGCCGAGCAAACCCATACCGAAAACAAATGGGCTTGCTAAAAAACGGAACAGCAACTTCAGCAAAAAAGGACGTCGCTTTTCTAATCCACGCAATTCGACTGCACGCCCTTATGGCAATACTTCATCTAAAAAATTTCAGCGTTCAAGAGCAGAATCTTAACCTCCATCTTCTTTAGATAAACGTCAGGAACGACTTTAGCAGGTCGCTCCTGACGATAACCGAACCCCTACTGAAGTTACAATCTGGTTTTCCACTCTCCAACATAACTGCGAAAAGGCAGAAACCATTCCGAAAATGCGGAAGCTTTGTTCACCCATGACATAAACACGACGTCTCTTCCTCTCACCTTACGGCAATCGCTACTGGAAACTTTTAAACGTAAAAAACTAATTTTTACGATGACCATTAATGTAGTAAACTACACACAATCTAGGTTGACACAGGCCAACCTAAGAATATAAAAATGATAATAACAATCCACAAGACAAGCGCCGAACCTTCATTTCAAGAGCATAACTTATCAGATGGAATTTGAAAAAAGAAATCACTATTCCCGAGAGGGACTTATAGAGTGCGGACACAGTCAACTTTTTGGCGTAGGAAATGCGCAGCTACCGCTCCCTCCTATGTTGATGATTGACCGCATTGCACACATTAGTGATTCTGGAGGCAAATATGACAAAGGTGAAATTGTAGCGGAACTCGACATCAACCCTGACCTGTGGTTTTTCAATTGCCATTTTGAAGGTGATCCGGTCATGCCCGGCTGTTTGGGCTTGGATGCCATGTGGCAACTCATCGGCTTTTTTTTAGGCTGGTCAGGTGGCCCAGGCCGAGGCCGAGCTTTAGGGGTAGGAGAGGTGAAATTTACCGGAACCGTTACACCAGATAAAACCATGGTAACCTATAAAATAAACATGAAGCGAGTTATATTACGAAGACTGGTTATGGGCATCGCTGACGCCACCATGGAAGTTGACGGAAAAGAAGTCTACGCCGCCAATGACCTACGGGTAGGCTTATTTACATCTACAGAAGGTTTTTAAGGAGCAACCCTTTGCGCAGAGTAGTGATCACAGGCTTGGGCATTGTTTCGAGCATCGGCAATAATAAGGATGAAGTTCTCGCTTCGTTAAAAGAAGGTCGATCAGGCATTTCCCTTAGCGAAGAGTACCGTGAATTGGGATTTCGTACCGCCGTTCACGGAAACATCAAACTCAACCCAGAAGACCATATTGACAGAAAAATACGGCGTTTTATGGGTGAAGGTGCCGCGTTCAACTACATCGCCATGGAGCAAGCCATTGCTGATGCGAAACTGGAACAAAACCTGGTCTCTAACCCTCGCTCTGGACTTGTTATGGGGTCAGGTGGGCCTTCAACTGCAAATTTACTGCTCTCAACCGATACATTACGCAAGAAAGGTTTACGGCGAGTAGGTCCTTATATGGTCACACGCACCATGTCCAGCACCAATTCGGCCTGCCTTGCCACCCCTTTTGGCATCAAAGGCGTCAATTATTCTATCAGCTCAGCCTGCTCTACCAGCGCACATTGTATTGGTCATGGTAGCGAACTTATTCAGATGGGTAAACAAGATATCGTCTTTGCTGGCGGAGGTGAAGAAGTCCACTGGACGATGACGTTGTTATTTGATGCCATGGGTGCGTTATCCTCTAAATACAACGACACACCTCTGCTCGCCTCTCGACCCTACGACGCGAACCGCGATGGTTTTGTCATCTCGGGTGGTGGCGGGGTTCTTGTATTGGAAGAACTGGAACATGCTCAAGCACGAGGCGCAAAAATCTATGCTGAACTCGTCGGTTATGGCGCCACATCCGATGGTCACGATATGGTTCAACCTTCAGGAGAAGGTGCCGAACGCTGTATGAAACAAGCACTTAGCACCGTCAAAACACCCATCGACTATGTCAACGCCCATGGCACCAGCACCCCTGTTGGCGATTTAAAAGAACTGGAAGCCATTCAATCTGTATTTGGCGAAACCGCCCCGGCAATCAGCTCCACCAAGTCGCTAACCGGACATGCATTAGGTGCCGCCGGTGTCGCCGAGGCCATATACTCGTTACTCATGATGGAACATCATTTCATTAGTGCCTCAGCCAATATTCATGACCTGGATCCCGCAGCAAAAAACATGAACATTACAACCAAACGCAGTGACAACGTGCAACTTAATTGCACCATGTCAAACAGCTTTGGCTTTGGTGGTACCAACGCATCACTGGTCTTCCAAAAAATATAGCCTGGAATCTGGCGATCCTGCACTTTTCAATTTGACTTATCGCTAACAACGCCTACAATTTTCTAGAAGGCCGATAAAGAATGATGCAAGGTCACTTCGTGCTCTCTCCTAAGTAAATTGAATTCAGGGGCAATGTTCAGCGATGTCAGCTAAAACGCTTAAGATTAAAATCAGCTTAGGCTCAGGAAATGGTGCAGCACATAAACCCCGCCTTGCGACAGCCCAAGAGAGAGACCATGCTAACAACAACCCCTTACCCGACTCAAAATCGGAGCAACCTGTTAAATTAGCGGTGTTTCTCACCCTCAGCATGATTGGCATAATATCCTGGTTATTTTTTGCTCCGACAACAACCTCTACACCAACTACAGCGCCCTTGTTGAGTACCGTAGCAAGCACAACAAACCAAGAGCTCACCCCGATATCAGAGACGATGACTCAAAAAACTAATACCAAAACACCGACTCCTTCCGTTGCTGTATTAACAAACCAAAAAACAGCCTCGACTTCTGAACCCATTAAATCCTTAGAGCAACCTGCACCTCAAGTTAAAATCGCCACCTACCCCCTAATTAAAACCACCATAACAAGTCAATCAGACAACACAAGCAACAACACACTCGCAAATGATAAAAACAATATCGCCAGAGCCCTATTTACCAATGGTATAAGCAAACGCGAACCGATCGACAATATTACTGGCCAGTTAACCGCCGCGCCGAAAGAATTAAAAAAACTCTATTATTTCACTGAGTTACGAGGACTTAAGGGACAAACCATCACGCACCAGTGGCAATATGACAATAAAGTGGTTGCAAAAATTAAATTTAAAATACGCGGTAACCGCTGGCGCGTTTACTCCAGCAAATATTTACAACCCCATAAAAAAGGCGACTGGCAAGTTATCGTTAAGAATGGAAAAGGTAACCCATTGGAAACTAGCCAATTTACTTACCAATAATAATAACCCGCCTGCGACTGAACAATAATATAAGCTTGTTTATAGGGATTGTGTAGACCGCGACGACTGCGTACAATTGCGAAGAGTCATAAAAAGTCGTGTCTCATACACAAAAACTAAGGAAACTGGCTGGCTAGCATGAAAACTGAGTCAACAATAAACCATCGGAACAGCTCACATGAGCCACTGATCCCGCAGGAAAACAAAACAGCCATTGAATTAAAGGGGTCGGTGTTCACTCTAACCGTACTCAGGCTCCACAGCGGAGACATACCCAGCATCGAAGCTGAACTTAAAAAACGGCTCGCCGCAGGCCCTCGATTCTTTGAAGATGCCCCCATAGTGGTCGACATAGAAGACTTGAAAAACCAAGATATTGACTTAAATTTCAAAGAATTAAGTCAACTTATGCGCAACTTAAGATTAATCCCTGTCGGCGTGAGACATGGAAACCCAAAGCAACAACAGGCTGCAATTGCAGCGGGGCTTGCACTAATGAAAGGCGGCGCAATCAAAGACCTACCAGGCATGAAAACTGAACAAGCCGTCGTCAACAAACCTATGACACAAAAACAAACCACGCCAGTAAACAAACCCAAACTACCGGATATTGCCGCCACTGATAGCCCGATACCTGAAACAACCAAGGTCGTCCGCCAGCCCATACGCTCTGGGCAACAAATTTACGCCCAAGGGGGCGATCTGATCGTACTGGCCGCTGTTAATGCGGGCGCCGAAGTCGTTGCTGACGGTAACATCCACATCTATGCCCCCCTACGAGGGCGAGCGCTTGCCGGCGTTAAAGGCGATAAAAACGCAAGAATTTTCTGTCAAAACATGGAGGCGGAACTCGTCTCTGTCGATGGCCACTACCGTGTTTTTGAAGATCAAATGCCAAGCGAACTAAAACAGCAAACGGTGCAGGTCTTCTTAACTGATGGGCAGCTTCAGATAGAACTGCTTAATTAATTTTAACAACCATTTACCTAACCTAATCTGTACGTAGCACACGAACGACTGGTTTGGACAAGGGAGAGTAGCATTTGGCTAAAGTAATTGTAATCACCTCTGGTAAAGGTGGTGTTGGGAAAACAACCACCAGCGCAAATATTGCAACCGGTCTCGCACAAAGCGGACAAAAAACGGTCGTTATTGATTTTGATATCGGCCTACGGAACTTGGATCTGGTCATGGGCTGCGAACGACGCGTAGTTTATGACTTTGTCAACGTTTTGAATGGAGAAGCCTCTCTAAAACAAGCGTTAATCCGAGATAAACATGAAAATAACCTTTATATTCTGCCTGCCTCGCAAACACGAGATAAAGAAGCCCTCACCCAAGAAGGTGTTGGCCAAATTCTTGACGAACTCAGGAAAAATTTTGACTATATTATATGTGACTCGCCAGCGGGAATTGAACGCGGTGCAGTCATGGCTTTATATTTTGCCGACGAAGCGATTGTTGTCACTAACCCTGAAGTCTCATCTGTCAGAGACTCAGACCGGGTTCTAGGTATTCTAGCTGCAAAATCCCAACGTGCAGAGCAAGGAGATGAAGAACCCATACGCGAACATCTTCTAATTACACGCTACAGTGCAAGGCGCGCCAACCAGGGAGAAATGTTGGCCATTGAAGATATACAAGAACTACTGGGCATTCCATTACTGGGTGTCATCCCAGAATCAGAGTCGGTACTTCAAGCGTCCAATTCAGGTGTTCCCGTTATTCGCGACGAAAAAAGTGACAGCGGCAAAGCTTACCGTGATGTTGTAGACCGATTCCTTGGTGATGAAAAGCCCATGCGCTTTGTTTCGGAGGAAAAAAAAGGATTTTTCAGCCGCTTATTTGGAACCTAAACTATGTCAATACTTGATTATTTACTGCGCAGACAAAAGAAAACCGCTACGGTTGCCAAAGATCGACTACAAATTATCTTGGCGCGGGAGCATACAGACCGAGATGGCCCCGATTATCTTCCCGCAATGAAAAGGGACATACTGGCCGTGATCAGTCGTTATATAGAAATTGACCTGAGTGACATTCAGGTCAACCTGGATAATGATGGTGACTGTGAAATTTTGGAGCTTAATATTGTATTACCCGAATCAGAAGATGAAATGAAACGCGCTGTACACCATTAAACCTAAAGCATAACGACCCAGTTATTTAAATTTTGCACCAAAATAAAATATGCTGATCCGTTACCTCATCGACAAACAGACCTAATTATAGAGTATACAGGCCTATTATTTGCATCAGCTAGCTTGCCAGCATTAAAATGACACCTTAGTAGGTCATTTCAGAGCTGACAAGCATTCTGAGGAGTAATTGTCCATGCATTGCATTGACCATAAGAAGGATTTATATTGTTCCAGGAGTACAATGGGCTTGGCGCTTGCCAAAGACCAGGCCTCCTTTTATCTCTCACAACTTAGACCGCTCTTCATAGTACATCGTCTTTATTCTGATTTACCACGTTCTACTTCCTCATCGATGGGCAAAGTTGGTTCGAAAAACTGTCCAAAAATAGAGTGCGTATTGAGTTCATCGCACTTATGGTGATTTCTTTCAAAGAATATCACCTTAGCATAACAAGGAGTAAGCTATGAAAAACTTTGGCGCACCTGCCATTATTTTGACAATGGCATTCGCAACTTTGTCTGTTTTTTTTCTTCTCAGCTCGACCGCTGACATTGAGGAAAGTCGCTATACCATCCCTTATTCAGAGTTTTTAAAGAAAATAAACGATAAAAATATAGTCGAAGTCATGATTGATGACGGCGTTATCTATGGCTTGGATGCAGAACGAAGCCCCTTTAAAGCCCATACGCCCAATGATAATGGCTTGATAGGAGATTTAATCAGCAACGGTGTAATAATCAAAGCGGCACCCAAAGAAAAACAATCTTTTTTTGGCAGTTTAATCATTTCCTGGCTCCCCTTCATCATTATTATTGCACTGTGGGTCTATTTCCTGAAACGTTCACAAGGCGGTGGACAGAATGGTGGTGCGTTTCGTTTTGGCAAAACCAATGCAAAAACGTTTAGCGCAGGACAAGTCAATATTAAATTCACTGATGTCGCCGGAGTTGAAGAAGCCAAGGAAGAAGTAGGCGAAATTGTCGACTTCCTTCGCGATGGTGAGCGCTTCAGAAAAGTAGGAGGACAAATCCCGCGTGGCATCTTAATGGTTGGCGCACCAGGAACGGGTAAAACCTTGCTCGCCAAAGCCATTGCTGGCGAAGCAGAAGTTCCTTTTTTCTCCATTTCTGGCTCCGACTTCGTTGAAATGTTTGTCGGAGTGGGCGCATCGCGAGTACGAGA